>Ga0308419_1000064_pt1 | contig 83350 bp, 61 predicted proteins | sample HotsprSampleMS50_FD_203674 | JGI IMG/M metagenome (GOLD analysis project Ga0308419, IMG submission 203674) | Hot spring phototrophic mat microbial communities from Mushroom Spring, Yellowstone National Park, Wyoming, United States - 20090730_MS50 ... | reverse complement strand
CCACGTCATCGAGATGCCACGCCCCTAGACCGACCAGCAGAAGGACTGTTGTGGTACGTCACCCTTCCGATCCCCGAATCCCTTGCGCTGCAAGGATTCCCGATTCGGCGCTGTCAAAGTCCAGTCTGGGCGAGGCGGCTGTACATGCCCTTGGTCCGGGACGAGCCACGGGCCAAGGAAGTCTACCAGCTCGACCTGCGGGCCGTGGACCAGGAGCTGGCGTGTGAACCCGGGGCAGAAGCGGTCCTGACTCTCCTGCGGCACGCCCGACGACTCGCACCGGTGGTCCGTGCCGGTAACGGGTTGGTTCCGGCGGAGGGCCTGACCCGCATACTGGAAGAAGCCGAGGTCCGCTACCGGGAGCCTTCACCCCAGAACCCGCCGGTCTTCCTGGACGCGCAGAGGGCGCGCGAGGTAGTCCGGGACGGTGCGACAGAACTGCGCAGCGGTTGGCTTGCCCACGCCCTAGAGTCGCCACATCGCATGGTACGGACGGAACCCCCCAGGTGATCGGAGAGGCGGTCCTGCCTTGGTTCATCCCCCACGACTACTTGCTCCCCGCAGGGCGGTGACGATTTCATGCGCGGGTCCCGTCTCCGGTATTGCTCTCGTGAGGCCAGGAAGCTCCACAAGGGCTGGGCGTGGGACACGAGTGAAGGCGCCCACCGGGGACGCGGCGGGGAGTGGCTTCAGCGCCTTGGGGTCAATCCGGCTCAGTTCGATGGATGTCCCTGGGTCGGGAGCCTCTACATCTACGAACTGGATGCTAGAGTTTCCGGTAACGACCTTCACCGATGCCTGCTCCGGGGTGCGGAGGAGGAGACGGAAAGCTCGTATGTCGCCGATTGCGTAACCGGCCTGCTTCCCCGACGGGATGTATTCGATGCTCTCAATGCAACCTACACCCTCTTGCTGATAGGTCTGCAACTGGTTGTCGGAAAACCTTATGATCTGCCCTGGTTCCAACACGGCCAGGTCCTTTAGTTCTGTATCGACTTCGGTTTGGAGTTCATCCCCAGTCGAGCACGAATGGATTCTAGGAACGGGCCGTCCCGTGTCTCTGTCGATTTCCACGACGACCTGGAGGAAGCAGTTCGCTCCCGGAGCCTTCGCGCGGATGCTCATATGAGGGTTCCAACGTTCGCGGCGGCTGGCGAACAAGACCAGGGTCACGTCTGTGTCACGGGGCCTGATGTAAAAGCCATCATGTCGCCCGATTGCCTTCTCAAAACGCGAATCGGATATGGGAATCGATGGGCTCACTACGGGTTCGACATCACCTGTGCCAGGGCTAAGAAGTCCGTAACGGCAGTCGGTGAGCTCTTCGATGAGATGGCGATACCGAGCTGCGTGGGCCAACCCGGCGGTTGTCGTGCGCGATCCGGCGTAGACACGATTGACGTGCACGCCCGGGAGGACATCTTGGATCAAGTCCTGCATGCAGGGGAGGAGCGAGGAGCCTCCTGCCATCAGCACCTCTTCGATGCCGGCTGCGCTCTTACCCGAGAGACCAGAGTGCGTGCGCTCTGACGCCTCAGTCAATAGATCTTGAAGACGCTGCCTGAGCACCTTGAGTTCCTGGCCGACCGCTTGAGAGAAATCCTCCGGTCTCACCATTTGCCGAAAGCTCAGCTTCCCAAAGGGATAGGTGAAGGGATATCCCTCCGACCCAGGACCGGGCACTGAAGCCTTGGGCCGCCGGCCGTATATGCCGCCCTCGGAGTGCGGAGAGAACAGGCTTTCCTTCACCCTCTCGACGGCGTCGAGGACCAAGGGATGCTCGACCTCGACAGGGTCCTGAATGCCGAGATAGCTCAAGATGTAGTCCTTTTGCGGTCCCGCGTTCTCAATGATTCGCTTGAAGAGCAGCCGGTCGTAGTGGCGGCCTGCTCGCTCATGCGAGGCCTGGGTTACCACTCTGTAACTCAGGTCCTTTCCTCCCTGCACATAAATGTCGAGAACAGTCATATCCACGGTGCCACCGCCGTTATCGAAGACGAGGACGCGACGCGGGGCCCTGGTCTCAGCACCGTACGTGAGGGCAACAGAAAGGGGTTCATGAACAAGGGACACGCTCCTTGCGGACACCAGCCCGGCCTCTTCCACGGCCTCGATGATTTTCTCGCGGCCTATATCGCTGAACCCAACAGGCACGCCCACGACCACGCGCTCTAGCGCAACCGCTCCTAGGCCCTTAACTAGGCTTTCCTTCACAGCCTGAAGAAGAGCTACGGTAGCCCTGTACACATCGTTGAGGTTGAAGCCCGGAGGGCAGTTCTGTCGGAGAGCTTCGGTCTGGAGCACATAGCGTTCCATCCGCCCGATTCTGGTGGTGCCTTCGTCGACCGGATGGTCGGCGAGCTTTCCGGGAGAGACTTGCTTGACCCAGACGGTCCTGCCTCGGGCGCGCTCAGCCAAAAGAGGTTTGAAAGCCTCGAGCAACCGTGGACCGTCCCTCCCTCTGTCAGGAACATGATGATGCTCGGCGAGCCATCGCTGATAATCTTGCGTAGCTTGGTTTCCGGCCACAAGCTTCCCGCACGGATGAAAAAGGACTGCTGACCGCATCATGTCCAATCGGGGCGGCGGACCGAGCTGGAGCTGTATGACTCTGCCGTCACCCTGGACAAGGGAGGCCGAAATGTTGGTCGTGCCGAGATCGATACCCAGGATGTTGCCCACGGCACATCGCTTCCTCATTCAGACTCAAGTCTCGCCGTCAGCGCAGGTCTCAAGATTGACCCGTCCAAACCGATAAAGCCCCACGTGAGTACTTCCACCTGCTCGCCGGGTGCGACGTTACCTACGGCCAGATGCTTCCCGGAGCGGAAGTGAGTCACGGCACCGATGGTGGGTTCCAGGAAGCTCATGCCCAGGCTCCGGAACCAGCCGGCGAGGAGCGTGGCGTAGCTGTCCCGGGCAGGGTGCCCTCGGAGGGTGAGCAGGAGTTTCTCTACGGGCAACGCCGCCTGGGCGGCCAGATTGCTCCGCAGCGCTGCAGACCGTTGCTCTTTGACCTTCGACGCGGCTAGGTGGGTCAGGCGGACCTGGTGGTAGTCTTCCAGAGGGTGGCCGGTAGGTCTCGGGGGCTCGGGCAAGCTAGACGGAGGGTCATTCAGAACCGTGAAGAGTGCGTCGGCAAGCTCACCCACATAAACCCGCAGGATCCCGACATCCTCGGCAGGCGCAGTGCTTCCGGCTTTGCCCTCCCCGACAACCCCGTGATCCGCGGTCACCATTTCCTCAAGGCAGTCGAGCAGGTCATTGATGCTCTCGTTCAAGTACTGCCGTTCTGCCCTGTCCTCGGCCAGATAGCGCGAGGCGGTCTCCAATAGCTCGTTCCTTTCCAGCTCGGCGGACGCTTCGAGGAAGACTCGGAGAGCAGCTTCGGACTCCCCGGAGCCCAGCCTCCTGCGCACGGTCCCGGGGTCCGAGGCATACACAGCTCCCAGGTGGTCCATCAGTGAGCTTATCAAGGTGATGCCCTGGTGCAGTGCCACCCCCAGCAAGTCGAGGACCGCTTCGGGGGCACCCGCAAGGGTGGCAAGGAGGGTGTCGAGCTGTTGAGTCCGGGCTCCTATCAGTTCTTCGACTAGACTAGGCCCGAGACTCTGGCGGAGTCCTGCATGCTCACGAAGGATGTGCGCGAGAATCGCGACATCAGACCCGGGCTCCTCCGACGTGTTGCTTCCCACCTCGGCAGGCCCGCCGCAACAAAGGCCCAGACAGAGTCTGGCCAGCCCTCGGGGCAGCCAGGTGGCGGCCGGCACTGCCTGGTCCGTCTCATGCAGGGTGGGGATCTCGCCGACGGCCCACTTCTTGGCTTCAGGAGGGATCACCGGGGTGCCGGCTAGAATCCGGCACAGGTCGCGGACGAAGGCTGCCCGTTCGGTCTCTCCTGTCCCCTGAAGCGCCGCCAGGGAGGGTTGGACCAACGAAGATCCTGCGCTCTCATCGGATGAGAAAAGCCATGTCCGGGCCAGCTCCATCCGACCTGGTTCGCAGCCGAGAAGGGCCGCGCAAGCCGCAGCGATGACCCTGCTGTCGGCCCACGAGCCCCTCTCGCCGGCACCCAGGGCGATGAGGACAGCCAACCGGCGAGCCAGTTGGGGGGCCCGCTCGTGCGCAGGGCGGGCTTTAAGAAGGAGGGTTGCTGCGCGAACGGCGTGCTCTATGTCGACCCCGAAGGCCAGGTCTTCGAGTTCTTGAGCCAGGGTCTCAACGAGGTCGGGCCGGTCGTGTGCCAGGTGGACGAGGCCCCGGTCGACGCTCTGGTGCGACTTGGACCGCAGAGCTTGCCGCAGGAGTCGTGCCGCCGCGGCGGGTGGGGCCTTGCGCAGCACGGTGGAACGGTCCGCGGACGAAGCCCGTACAATCACCGCTTGGCAAGTCTGAGCCAGAGCCCAGTCAGGGAGGTCCGCATCCACAGCGGCCAGCAGGAGCAGAGGTTTCTGGGTGCTTAGCTTCGGGCTTGTGGCGCTGCTTGCAGCCTCTCTGCCACCCTCGGGCTGCACCAATGCCAACAACTCGCTGAAGACGGCCTGGGCCCAAGGGCAGGGCGGTCGGCTATCCCCACTCTCTTCGCTCCCGGAACGCAGGGCTTCGAGTGCGGCCAGCCCTTCCCCGAGGGGAAGGTCGTTCGACAGGCGAAGGGCCAGCCTTTTGACCATCTCGTCGTCCTGCGGTTCACCCTGGACCCCATCCGGCCTTTGACCGGAGGCGAGAGCGAGCGCGATTCGGAGCGCTCCGTCCCGGGCTACGAGGGCTTCTCTGGCTCTCTCTGCCTCCCAGCGGACACCCTCATGCTCATCGGTGAGTGCGTCGGCGACGAGCTGATAGGCTCCCGCGTCACCCACCTCAGCCACCAAGCGCAGCATGGCTTGTTTGGCCTCCGGAGCTGCGCCCCGGAACTCCCGCACGAGCAGGGGAACTGCCGCGCCGTGGCGGAGCTTCGCTAGCTCCTCGCAGGCAGGGACCAGTATTTCCATCGGGGCGTCACGGAGGAGATGGTCGAGCTTCTCGAGACTATCTGCCACGGCCGAGGAGACGATTTCGACCACGAGCCGGCGAACTTCATCCTGGCGCTGCTTCCGGGTCTGTCTGAAGGCTCCACCCAGGTCCCCTAGGCCCTCGACCGCAAGGAGGTTCTTCGCGGCCCACTCCTGAGCGGTCAGGCGGAAGAAATCTCGGACTTCGCCGATTCGCTCCTCCAAGTTCCCGTCGACGGCCCCATCCGCTGGCTCTGGACGCCGCTTAGGCTTGTCCAACTTTGACGACCTCTCTCCTGGGCTACTTCCCGCCAACCCATCGGCGGCCCGGGAAGGGTTCTTGCCAAGACAGGAGCCTAGACTGTTGATACCAAGCTTGCACTCTCAATGCGGAAGCTGGGGGAAAGGAGCCGGAGTCTCTCGAGCTCAGACAACCGGCCGTCCCGCTGGGTCTTGCCGGCCGCGATCTTCTCCTTGAGCTCGGCCACTTTTTGCCGGTACACGGGGATGATGCGTTTCTGCTGCTCTGTGCCCCCGGCAAGAGCCTCCAGGATTGCCTCCTGCAGTCCCAGCTCCTTTTCTAGCTCGGCTAGCTCCCACTCGCTGCGTCGTTCTGTTCTTTCCTTCTCCAGCCGATAGAGTCTAAGATTCGTTTGCTGCACGCTATCCATGAAGTCCTGCGTGGCTTCTTGGGCGATGAGGGTTACTTGCTCCCAGGCCTTCCTCATCAGGTCGGCCTCGATCGGCTCGAGCACGGGTCCACGAAAAGGCTCACTCGGGCACCTGGCGAGGAAAGCTGAAGTCCCGGGGTCGTACTCACCCGTGTCCAGGTCCACGCAGATAGGCACAAAGCGTTTGAAGGTTCGGACGCCAAGGAGTTCTAGGACCACGTTGCATTGCAAGAAGCGACGACCTGGCATCGGAGTTCCCTGACAGATGCGGCTGGTGACCATGCTGCGTCTACGGGTGAGGTTCCCGCCGAGCACGTCCTGTACGGCCGCGTCGAACACCGGGTGTCCAAAGGCGAAGAAGTCCATGCAGTCGTCTTGAAGGGCCTTCTTGGGGTTACACGTGCCTTCGAAGAGCGCTCGTTCGTAGAGCCGCGGCCAGCGGTGGCTCCAGGCGACGGGAGGCCTTATCCGGAGAAGATTGTCACTGAGTCGCTCAAGATGACCCCTGTAAGAGCGGCCGAAATAGAGCTCCAAAAACTGTTCGATGTCCAGGTGAGTGTAGCTCGGAGTTCGACCTTGTATTTCGTTGTAGGTGTCCTTCCTGTAGCTGGCCCGGTCCATGAGGAAGTCGGCCATCTTGTTCTCCGCTTCCTGAGCGCGGCGTATCTTGTCTTCAAGACTCACTTCGTAGCGCTGAATCTCTTCCTCTGCGTTAGGGCCCGCCATTAGGATTCGGATTAGGTCCTGTTCCACGTTGCCCAATATGGGTTCAAGCCCTCCGACGTACTCGGTGAAGAGCCGGATCCGGTTTTCGAGCACGGCCAGGACCCGGGCCTCAATGGTCCCGGAGAGGGCGAAGTTATAGATATGGACGTTTTTGGTCTGACCTATGCGGTCGAGTCTGCCTATCCGTTGCTCGACCCTCATCGGGTTCCACGGTAGGTCATAGTTCACCAGGCAGTTGCAGAACTGAAAGTTGCGGCCCTCCCCTCCCGCCTCGGTTGAGACCATAATCCTGGCTTCACCGCGGAACCGCTGGACGGCCCTATCCTTTTCCGTTGCGTCCATATCTCCGTGGAAAACGGCAATGGGGTAATCCTTGGAGAGTTGTTCCTGCAGGTAGCGGAGTGTATCCTTGAACTGAGTAAAGATGAGGACTTTCTGGTCTGCCTGCGAAAGAAGCTCCCCTAACAACCTTCGTAGGGTGTTGAGCTTACTGTCCACCCGGAGGCTCCTCACCTTGTCCAGGAGGTCGCTCAGGGCCTCCCGCTCTTGGTCTATGTCATCCTCCCTTGTGTAACCGATGATTGCTCGGTGGACGCACTCGTAATCCTCGTCGATACCGAGTCCTTCCTCGGCATCTTCAGCCAAGCGCTCTTTGAAAAGGTTCAAGTCTTCTACCTCGCGGCTGAGTCTCTCACTCCGGCGTTGGAGCGCCGAGGCCAGGGCTCTGGGAGAACTAGTGAGAAGCTTCTGGAAGACGACCATCACGAAGCCAAGGGTCTGGTCCCCCGCGGAGACAGACCTCTTGTACCCCTGGCTGATGTAGTCCGACATCTCCCGGTAGACCTCGAGCTCCTCCGGCGTCATGTCCACGGTGAGCGTATTGGCTACCCGTTTGGTGAAGCCCCCAATCACCCGCTTGCGATTGCGCACCATCAGGCCGGTGAGTTTGTCCCTTTCGGCCAGTAGGCTCACGACTCTCTCGCGGCCTTCCTCCGAGAGCATCTGCTGGCGTAGGCCATCAAGTCCGTAGGATTGGAGGGAAGGCCGGGTCAGGAGCTGCTCCAATATCTGCTCCTGTTCGTGGGGCGCGAGGGTGTGGTACTCCTGCACACGGCTGACTAGGCTGTTGTCTTCGCGACGGGCGTCGTAGTAGGCTTTGAAGTCTTCGTAGCTACGGAAGGCCCCCGGGTCCAGCAGTTCTATCAAGGAATAGAACTCGAAGGGTTCAAGTTGCAGCGGAGTGGCAGTCAGGAGCAGCAGCCCCTTGGTGCGGTCGCGGAGCTCCCGGGCCAGTAGGTAGGCCTTGGTCTGGTGAAAGGTGGACGAGGTCTCCCACCGGCGCCGCGCGTGGTGAGCCTCGTCAATGATGACTAGGTCCCAACCCGCCGCAGCTATCTCTTGCCTTCGGCTGTCGTCGCGCGCAAACTGGAGCGACGTGATTACTTGGTCTTCCCTAGTCCAGATGTTTCCGTTGCTGCCTTCCTGGCGTAAGTAGCGCTCTGCCGAGGAGTCGTAGCGGTGGAACCTCTCGTTGAACTTACGCTCCATCTCGTTGAGCCATTGGTTGACCAGGCTGGCGGGGGTTAGAATGAGTGTTCTCTTAACCAGGCCTCTGGCCTTGAGTTCCTTGAATATCATGCCGGCCTCGATGGTCTTTCCGAGGCCCACGTCATCGGCGAGCAACATCCGGGGGTAAAGACCGGAGTTCACCGCCTTATGGGTTATGAAGACCTGGTGTGGCATGGGTTCAAGCCTCGAGTTCGATAGCGAGGCGTGGGGGTCGCCGGAGTGCGCGATGGTCAGACTAAGGGCGAGACTGTGGAGGTCGAACTCGAGAGGGTCTACCATGTCTCCCCGGATTAGACAGTCCAAGAGGTCACCGGCCCTTTCGAGCTGGTGCTCTGGGATCCTCAAGACCTGACCCTCGCCGAAGAAAACCTCGTACCAGGCCTCTTCCCCGCTGGAATTCACGCCTCTGACCATGCCGGTCTGCGCGCGGGCGGGGTAGTAGACCTGCTCACCTACCTTGAAACGTGGCGTGGACTCCATGAGCTGCTCCCTTCCAACGAGCCAATGGCCCGGCTACGTGCGGTTGGGCGTGACCTCACCTGACCTGCATGGCCCCCAACCCCTGAGCGCAAGCACCTGCACCCTGGGTTGCGGCTAAGGAAATTGTGCCACACGTGGTCCTATCTGCCAAGACAACGGTTCGCCCTGGCCGTCGCCAGCCGAAGGTAATTCTCACGTACCGGGCCGTCAGTAGCTGACGGTCTGAACACGGAATGTCACGGGTGACGGAGTGCCGCTCGGCAGAAGGGCGTGGCCTCGGTCTACGGCGGCGTGCCGGCAGAGCATGCCTTTACTTTGAACTAGGGCAGAGGCCCCCACTGACTAAGCCGGGCCGTTACGCTCTCACCGCGGTTGCGGGCCGTGGACTTGCGACGCATTTGTGCAGGGACGACCAGTTGCCTCCAATCCTCTGTGTAACAGCCACGCGCTTCGCCCAGCTTGGCCATGGGCGATGTGTGCGAGAGGTAAGATGGCCGGACGGTATAGCCGTCGAGGTAGACTATCTCTGCCCTGTGCCATATTCCATCTGGCCAGGCACCGCGTCCTATGAACATAGCCCTACCTCCCCGGTCGGCACACCTTCCCTGGCCAGGGTACCCCCTGCTCGGGATACCTCCCCTGGGCGGCATACTCTCCTAGTCAGGATAGCACGAGAGCCCCGACATCAGCTGACGGTTCCCATGGCCCGGTGAGGATTGCCCGGGCCCGAGGTAGTCGGCAAAGAAACCGCTGAGGTCCCGGCCGGCGACACGGCTTGCAGCGGACACCAACTCGTCACCCTGGGCCGAGCGCGCGGCCGGGAGGCCCTCTACCGTCACGGCGCCGGGCAGGTGTCGGGCGACAAAGGTCCGCAGGGTCTCGGCCAGGGCGGCGTCGCCGACGAGCTCTCGCAACCGGGCCAGCATGAGCCCGCCCCGGACGCGCGCCAGCACGTCCATCTCTGGGTGGTCCACGGTCACCTCCCGCATGGGGACCGGGTGCGCGGTCCCCGCGACGCGCGTGGCGTAACGGGCGAGGGTCTCGCGGTAGGCCTCGGCGCCCCAGAAGGCCTCGACGGCCGCCAGGCGCCCGAACTCGGCGAGCCCCTCGCTCAGCCAGGGTTCGCGCACCGTGTCGGACGCCACGACGGCCCCGAACCACAGGTGACTCAGCTCGTGGGCCAGCCACAGGGCCACTGTCGTTGAAGCGTCCTCCGCGCCCAGGAGCCCGGTCGCCAGGGGCTGCGGCAGGACGATGTGGGCCGGCCGCGTGTAGCCACCCCAATTCGATGTCGGCGTGAGGATGAGGCCGACGCGGTCGTGCAGGGGCAGGGCACCGAACCACCTCTCCAGCACCGGGAGGAGCCGCTCCGTCCATCCCAGGAGAGTCTGGCCGAGGGCGTAGTCCTCCGGTAGGGCGAAGACCTCGAGGATGAGGTCCGCGGCGCGACCCTGGTGGACCGCGTACGGTCCCACGGCCACGGCGACGTCCCCCGCCGGGCAGACGGATCCCCACAGGTAGGTCCGTGGCCCCGCGTCGTCGTGCTCGCGGGGGGCGAGCTCCGGCGGGGGCGGGACGAGCCGCCCGGATACGGCCGGCACCGTGTCCGGGGGCACGTGCAGGGTGAGCCGGAAGGTGAAGGGCCGGAGGGCCCCTGAGAACACCGGGTGCCAGAGGTTGTAGACGGCGAGCTCCGCGGCTGCGGGCGAGACCCACTCCGACGGTAGGTGGCCCGAGTAGCGGACTTCCAGGGTGCTCTCCCGTCCGGCGGGACCCCCGTCTCGCGAGGGGGTCGTGACCTGTCGGACCTCGAGCACCCGGAGGGCGTCGCCTGGAGCGGCGGCGTCTGCGACGGGGGCCAAGGGGAGCCCGTCCAGGCTGGCCGCCGACAGCTCCAGGTGCGGGGCGAGGAGGAAAGCGACTGTCGGTCCCGCATCTTCGGCCGCCGGGTGCAGGGCTCGGAGGCGGAGAGAGGCGGCCACCTCGACCCGAGCCTCCCGGGGCTCGACAGATGCCTCGAGCTCCGCGTGCACCAACTCATGCGTCTCGGCCTGAGCCAGTCGGTCCAGCCAGCCGGCGAACGCGGCGAAGTCGAACGGTCTCGGGCTTCCGGGCCGGCGGTCCTCCGTTCCTTGCTCCACCATCTCTCTCGGCTCCCTTCCGCCCCTCCGCGGGCACTCCGCGGCCTGGCAGAACCCAGCACCTCTCCCGCCCCTCCGCGCCTGTGCCGACGTCTCGGCAACTCCGTGGTCACCCGTGATTATACCACCCTGGGTACCCCTGACCCCGCACCCCGGTCGCTCGGGGGTTCCCGCTACCCGGACCCGACCGTGCACGGTCGCAGGCGCAGGCTTCCGGCCGGGTCCGTCAAAGAGTGAAAGGGTCGGGGAACGAGCGGGCGAGAGAGGGGAGGTGGGCCGGCGGTGCTGGTCTCGGAGCGTCACGGTGAGGTCTTGCAGCTCCGGATGAGCCGGGTCATCGGTGGCGAGCCGGTCTATTGGGTGGCGGCCTACCTTGTGGACGGCCTACTCGTTGACACCGGGTGCGCCCACACGGCGGTCGAGCTCCTAGACGCCTTGGAGCGAGAGGGGGCGACCGTGCGGGTGCTGGTCAACACCCACCACCACGAGGACCACATCGGCGCGAACCGCCTCGTCCGCGAGTGCTTCGGGGCCGACCTCTTCGCCCACCCGGAGGCGGTACCCCTCATCGCCGCCCCACCGCGCCTGCCCTTCTACCGGGAGACCGTCTGGGGGCAGCCGGAGCCGAGTGTCCCCAGTCCGCTCCGCCCCCGGCCGGCCGAAATCCTCACCTCCCACCATCGCTTCCTGGCCCTCGACACCCCGGGCCACTCGCCCGGCCATCTCGCCCTCCTCGAGCCCGAGGTGGGTTGGTGCTTCACGGGGGACCTCTTCATCGGCGAGCGACCCCGGGTGGTCTGGAAGGAGACCGATGTAGGCGCGTGGCTCCGCTCTCTCGACCTCCTCCTCGCCTTGGCCCCTCCGGGCGGTCTCACCCTCTTCACCGGTCCCGGTCCGGTCGTGGCCGACGCTCGGCGCGCCCTCGAGGACTGCGCCGCCTATCTCCGGGACCTGGGCGCTACGGCCCGACGCCTCGCCGCCGAGGGACTGTGGGACCCGAGGCCGTGCGCGACGCCCTCTTCGGGAGGGAGAGCTCGTTCGCTGCCCTGACCGAGGGCGAGTTCTCCTCCCTGAACCTCGCCCGGAGTCTTCTTGAAGACCGCAAAGGGTAGTACGGAGCTCCGGAGAAGTCCATTCGCAGCGAGGTCGGCACGTGCGCAGGCTTTGCACCTGTTGGAGGGTCTTCTGTGAATCTCCAACAGCCGGAGTTATTCGCCCCACCGTCGTCCACGTCCACGGGCGAACCGCAGGATATCGAGACGTTCGCGGCGGGGATACGCGCCTTCCGTGAGTTCGGCAAGGCCACCGAGGTCCTCACGTTCCCCGACGAAAGGTACCCGCTGCCGGTGTTCGTCAACGAGTTCTGGACCTCGAGGCAACGGGCGGCCCACTCTCTTCACGAGGTGTCCTATCGGGCTTGCTTCAAACCCCAGTTGCCCCGCTTCTTTATCGAGCGGCTCACCGTGCGGGGGGAAGTCGTGTACGACCCGTTCATGGGTCGCGGGACAACCGTCATCGAGGCGGCGTTGCTGGGCCGACGCCCCGTCGGCTGCGACATCAACCCCCTGAGCCGCATCCTGACGGCCCCTCGTCTGCGCCCGCCGACGGTCGGGGAGGTCGCCCAGCGCCTGGCGATGCTCGACCTCGACGGGCCTGCGGAGGTCCGGGAGGACCTTCTGGTCTTCTATCACCCGAGGACACTCGTGCAGGTCTGCAACCTTCGGGAGTACCTCCTCCGCCGGGAGGTCGACGGCGAGCTCGACCACGTGGACGACTGGATACGCATGGTGGCCACTAACCGTCTGACCGGCCACTCGCGGGGTTTCTTCTCGGTCTACACCCTGCCCCCCAACCAGGCCGTCTCCGTGGAAGCCCAGAGGAAGATAAACGCTAGACTGGGGCAGGTCCCGCCGGAGCGGGACGTGAAGGCCATCATCCTCTGGAAGACGCGGTCCCTGCTCGCCAGGCTCACCGCGGCGGACCGCCCGGTCCTGGACGAGGCGGCCGCCGAGGCTCTCCTCATCACTGCCTCCTCGGACCATACCCCGCAGATCCGCAGCGACTCCGTCTCCCTGGTGGTGACCTCACCGCCGTTCCTGGACACAGTGGATTACCAAGCCGACAACTGGCTCCGGTGCTGGTTCACCGGGATAGACGCCGCCCAGGTCCGGGTCTGGTGCCTGAGGAAGCCGACCGACTGGCAGGAGGCGATGACGAGGACCTTCCGTGAAGTCCGACGTGTCCTCCGACCCGGCGCGTTCGTGGCCTTCGAGGTGGGCGAAGTCCGGGGCGGCTCGCTCCTCTTGGAGACCCTCGTCGTCCCGGCGGCGGCAGAGGCGGGGCTCGAGCCGGCGATGGTCCTCGTGAACGACCAGGCGTTCACCAAGACCTCGAACTGCTGGGGGGTCAAGAACCTCCAGAAAGGCACCAACACCAACCGCATCGTCCTCATCGTGAAGCCGGGGCCGTGACCCCCGTTGAGCCCGAGACAACACCCCCGTTGCGCCAGAGACAACAGCGGCAAAAGAACGGGCCGCACCTTGTCCGGTGCGGCCCGTTCGGCTGCTCTCGACCAGACTACTCCGTCTCCTTCAGCTTCCGGACGAACCAGTCCACGATGGCCTTCAGGCGGTGCACCCTGTGCCAGGGCTGGCCCTGGCGGGAGAGACCGTGGCTCTCGTCCGGGTAGCGGATGAACTCGGCCTCCACCCCGAGCTTCTTGAGGGCGGTGAAGAGCTGCTCGCCCTGCTCGATGAGGCAGCGGTAGTCGTTCTCGCTGTGGATGATGAGGGTCGGGGTCTTCACGTTGGCCACGTAGCTGAGCGGCGACTGGCGGAGGAGCTTCTCGGCGCCCTTCCACGGGGTGGCGTCCCAGATCTCGTCCCAGCGGAAACCGGTGTCGCTCGTGCCGAAGAAGGAGTGGCAGTTGTTCACCGCCCGCATCGAGCAGGCGGCCTTGAAGCGGTCGGTGTGCCCGATGACCCAGGAGGTCATGAACCCGCCGTAGGAGCCCCCGGCCACGCCGAGACGGTCGGGGTCGACCCAGGAGAACCTCTTTATCGCCTCGTCCACGCAGGCCATGATGTCGGCGTAGTCGTTCTTGCCCCACTCCTCCTGGATGCCGGCGCAGAACTCCTCGCCGTAGCCCTGGCTGCCGCGCGGGTTGCAGAAGATGACGCCGATGCCGGCGGACGCGAGGAGCTGGAACTCGAAGAAGAAGGTGCCGGTGTACATCGCCATCGGCCCGCCGTGGATCTGGAGGACGGTCGGGTACTTGAGGCCCTCCTGGTACTTGGCCGGTCGGATGGCCCATCCGTCCACGATGGGCCCGCCGGGGGCCGAGAAGGTGAAGCGCTCCGGACGGCTCACCAGGCGCGTCTTCAGGAGCTCGGCGTTGGTCCGCGTGATGGGCTGCCGGGCGACGACGTCCAGGTCGGCCAGGCCGGCCGGCGCGGTCGGCCACTTCGCCGGGGTCGAGCCCTCGGGGATGCGGCCGATGTAGATGTCGCTCGGGTTGTCCGGGCGCGCCAGGGCGAAGGCGAAGCTGCGGCACTGGCTGTCGGTGGACCAGCCGAAGATGACCCAGTCACCCGTGGTGAGCTGGTAGACCTTCCCCGTGGCCATCTCCACGGCGTGCAGGTGCGTGGTCCCGTGGTCGGAGGCCAGGAGGAAGAGGAACTTGGAGTCGGGCGACCAGACGGGGCGGCCGTCGGTGGCCCCCACGCGCATGTCGGTGATGGACTGGTCGCCGAAGGACCGTCCGAAGTCGCGCGTGACGCACTGCGGCTCGCCCTTGGCGCGGCCGTCCTTGTCCATGTCCACGACCCAGACCTTGGTGTCGCTGTACCAGCCCCGCTCGAACTCGTGCCCGAGGAAGGCCAGCTGCTTGCCATCGCGGGACCAGGCGGGGAAGTGGAACTCGCCGGTGCCGCGCGTCACCCGCCAGGGTTCGGGGCGCGCCTCCTCCGCGCCTTTAGTGCTCGGCACGGGGAAGACCCAGATGTCCTTGTGGCGCTGTAGGTCGGCGTTCGCGTCGCGGCAGGCGCTCACGGCGAGGAAGCGGCCGTCGGGGGAGAAGGCCGGCTCGGCGTGGTCGAAGTCGCCGTCGGTGACCTGCACGGGACGGACGGCGATGGCGGCCGGGGCGCCGGAGAGCGCTGCCTCCACGTCGACCACGAACACCTGGGTCCGCCTGTCGTCGAAGTAGCCGAGGCCGTCGTAGCGGTAGAAGATGCGCGTGATGTGCTTGACGCTCTCGTTGTACTTCTTGAAGAGGGCCTCATCGCTCTCCGGGTCCTCCGGGGACCCGGGCCCGTCTCCGGCCGTGCCGCCATGTTGGGCGGCCCCGGCCTTCTTGGCGGGCTCGTCGAGCCACTCCGGACCGGAGGGTTTGACCAGCGCGGTGAAGGCGATGAGGCGGCTGTCGGGCGACCAGACGAAGTCCAGGACCCCGCCCTTGATAGCCGTCACCGGACGGGCCTCGCCACCGGTGGTGGGGGCGACCCAGATCTGCGGGTCGGTCTTCTTCTTGCCGTCCTCCTCACCCGGGACGACTTCGCGGCCCGAGAGGAAGGCGAGGTAGAGGCCGTCGGGGGACCAGCGTGGGCAACTGTCCGGGGTCAGCCCGCTGGTGAACGGGATGGCCGCCGCTCCCGGCCCACTGGCACCTCCCGCGGCCACCGTCGGGGCGACCATGATGGTGGAGCGGTACTTGTTGGCCTTCCGGTCCACGACGGTCCGGACGAAGGCGACTCGGCTGGCGTCCGGGGCAATCTGGGGGTCGCCGACGAACTCGAACTTCATGAAGTCTGTCGGCACGAAGGGCTTCTTGTCGAAATCGGACACGGCGGGTCGCTCCTTCCGCAAGCTTAGCCGCCTGATTTCGCCTTCGGGCGCCGCGAATCCTCTACCCAGGAGGGTTCAGCCAACGCTGGCACCGGCTCCCCAGGCGCTCCCTACCGGGCGCCGCGCAGGCGGCTCACGAAGTCGCGGACGGGGAGGCCGAGCCGCCGCAAGGCCGACCCGGCGGCGTAGATGCGGGCCACCGTGGGGTCGGCGAAGTCGTAGTCATAGCGGACGTAGTCGCCCTTGAGCCGGCCCTGCCGCCGGAGGGTGGCCTCGAGGGGAGTACCCGCGTAGACCTCCAGGCGGTTCCAGGGCTGCGCCACCTTGTTCCTGGCCGCGCCCCAGCTCCCGAAGGACTCCCGCAGGAAGGCCAGGTTGGTCTCGAGCTCGTCGACGGTGACATCGGGGTCGAAGGGGATCATGCCGATGGTCACGTCCACCCCGAGCGATTCCAGGACCCGGAGGGCCCGGCGGTTGTCGTCCACGGTGACCTGCTTGCCGTAGAAGTCGAGCTGGCGCTGGGTCATGGCCTCGACGCCGAGGAAGACCCGGTGCAGGCCGGCCTCCTTGAGGAGCCGGAAGAGGTCGGGGTCCACGTCGGTGACGCGGCACTCGAACGAGAAGCGCACTCCCGGACGGCGGCGCAGGAGTTCCCGGGCGAGCTCCTCGGCGGCCTCCTGCCCTCGCCTGCCCGGTCCGATGAAGTTGTCGTCCCAGAAACGCACTGCCTCGACGGCGTGGTCCCGGACGAGGGCCTCGACCTCGTCCGCGACGTTCCCGGCGCTCCGGACCCGCCAGGCTGGGCCCGGCGAGGAGGCGTAGAAGGCGCGCGTGTCGCAGAAGCAGCAGTTGCCGTAGCACCCGCGGCTGCGGAGGACCGGCGCTACACGGGCCCCTTTCCGGCGGGCGAGGTAGGCCGGCAGGGCGTCGCGGGCCGGGAAGGGCAGCCCGTCGAGGTCGGAGATGAGAGGGCGAGGGGTCGGGCCTTCCGGTACCGGGCCGGCGGGACCGGCCGCCGTCGGACCCGCCGCCGACGGGCCGGTGGGCACCGGCGGCCTCCCCGAGAGACCGGCCGCCACCACGCCCGGTAGGCCGGTCCAGTCTCGTCCGGCGGCCAGGGCCTCGAGGAGCTCGACGAAGGTCGCCTCGCCCTCGCCGACGACGAGGGAGTCGAAACCCGTCCAATCGCGGCAGAGCTCCCGCCAGAGGAAGGTGGGAGGATGGCCCCCGACGACGACGTGGCCGGCGAAGCCGGCCTTCCGGAGGGAGGCGACCAGGGCCATGGCCTCCGGGATGAGTTCTTGGAACAACAGCGAGACGCCGACCACCTCCGGCCTCAGGCGCACGACCTCGGCGGCCAGGCGCGGCACGGGCCAGCGTGGCGGCGTGGCGTCGACGATTATGGCGTCGTGCCCGGCCTTGCGGGCCACGGCGGCCAGGTAGCCGACCCCTAGGCTCTCCTCCTCGTCCTCGGGTCGGACGTTCGGGTGGAAGGGCTTGGCGAGCACGACTTTCACGGGACGGACCTCCCTCGGCGGTCCGCGGGAGCGGACCGGCCTCGTTTCCACCCGCCAGGGCCCCTTTCCTGCTCCTTCCTTGGCGAGAGCCGGGTGCCCGGCATCGCCCCCGGGCACCCTGCACCCGCACCTGGCCGTCAGGTGCGCAGGTGGCCCTGCGGGTCGAAGAGGCGCAGCCGGCGGAGGAGGGTCGGGTCGGGAGGGGGGAGGGGGTAGGGGTCCCCGAGGAGGCGCAGGTCCCACCCGCACCTCTCCCGGACCCGGCGCACCCCGGCCTCGGGCCCCGGCTCGGCGGGGTCTTCGTAGTACGCGGCCAGGGCCAGTTCGGCGCCCGGCTCCGGACGGCGGAGGAGGCCCCACTGGGTGATTACGGCCACCACCCTGTCGCCCGGCGAGGTGACGTAGGCCACGCGCGGCACCAGGCGCGTCGGGCTCTGGGCGGCCACGACGGCGACCGCGCCGGCGCCGGAGGCGACGTCGTTGGCCCCACCCGAGCCGACCAACCAGAGCCCGCCGGCCGGTAGACCGGAGGAGTTGACGTTCCCCATCCGGTCCACCTGGGCCGCCCCGATGACCCCGAGGCACCGCCCACCGCCCTCCCGGCGGGGGACGAGCAGGCCCAGCACCGTGAGGATGTCGGTGGTCATGAGGGCGGTCGGGACGTTGCGGAGGCTGAAGACGAAGGGGTCGCCCGGCACCGGCCGGTGCCCGACCAAACCCACCTCGGCCAGCAGGTCCACCTCCACGCCCCCGGCGGCCAGCTCCTCGCGGGCGAGCCAGCAGGCGAGGTGCGCGGCCCCGACCCCGGCCAGGACCGTCCGGTACCCCCCTGCCCGGATTTCGTCCGCGACCACCCGCGCCGCGAGGGCGATGAGCCTCTCGGCTGCGGTCGGGGGGGTGTCGGGAGGTTCACCTCCCGGCCATTCCGTGGGGAGGTCCAGGGGCCAGGCGTCGAGGGCGAGGCGCCGGTGCAGCGCCGCCAGGCGCTCCGGCCCGAGCGCGTCGAGGTACGCGGCGTGGTTGGGGAGGTCGAGGACCCACCGGCGGACCCAGGCGTCGGCCGTCTCGGGGGTCCGGCTGGCGGCCCGGGCCTCGAGGAGGAACTCGCGGTCCTCTGCGTAGCCCTCCAGGGGTCCCTCGGCGTAGCCCCTCAGGGGAGCCTCCCCGTAGCCCTCCAGGGAAGCGCCGGGCGGGTCCAACCGCAAGCCCTGCGCGGGCAGGCCGCCGGGGTGGGCACCGTAGGGCGCTTCCACCACGGCCAGCACCCGGTCGGCCGGCAGACGGACCAGGTCCGAGTGGACGGCCAGGAAGTCCCGGTCGACCACCCTCTCCACCGACAGCAGCACTCCCGTGCGGGCGGCCAGGGCCCCGTAGACGTTGCCGGCGAGCGGGGTCGTGAAGAGCGCGTTGCCGTCGCGGTCGGCCGCCCAGGCGTGGACCAGCGCCACGTCGGGGCGCAGGGCGCGGACGAGGGCGACCGTCTCGCCGGTGAAGGGGTCCCGGGCCACCTTGAGGTTCCCGGCCGCCTCCGCGTCGCGGCCGAGGTCGCTGCCGAGGAGCGAGCGCGTCGGGAGGTAGGGGAGACCCATCGCCCCGGCAAGCAGCCGCAGGGTGAGAGTGAGGAGGCTCCAGTCCTCGAACTCCACCTCGCCGCGGGCGCGCGCCTCCTGGATGACCGGGTTGGGGCCGGGGTGGGGGTAGCCGTCCCCGGCGAAGGAGGAGACGACCCGGCGCACCAGGCCTCCACGGAGGAAGGGCACGACGTTGACCGAGCCGGCCCCGGCAACGACTAGGGTGAACCCGGGGTCCCGGCCCCAGGACTGCCGGACGACCTCGTAGAGGAGCGCGGTCGGGAGGCCCCAACCGCCCCCGGCGTAGATGACCTGGCCCGGCCGGACATGGCGGCGCACGGCTTCCGCCAGGGTGGTGACCTTGCTGCCTCCCTCGACGCCCACTCCGTGGCCTCCCTCCGCCCGCGGCCCTCATGCGGTCGCGCATCCTGCCGGCCCCACCGCCGGGTCCGTAGGCCCGGCCTCCTCTTTGGCGTGCAACCCAGTCGCTCTTTGGCGGCTAACCCAGTCGCTCGATGACCGAGGCCGTGGCCATGCCGTGACCGATGCACATCGTCTGCAGGCCGTACCGTCCGCCCGTGCGCTCGAGCTCATAGAGGAGCTTGGTCATCAGGATGGCCCCGGTGGCACCGAGGGGGTGGCCCAGGGCGCAGGCACCGCCGTTCGGGTTGACCCGCTCCATGTCCGGCGGCTGGATCTCCTTCTTCCAGGCCAGGACGACCGAGGCGAAGGCCTCGTTGATCTCGACCACGTCGATGTCCTCGATGCGGAGGCCGGCCCGGGCCAGGGCCTTGCGCGTGGCCGGGATGACCCCGTGGAGCATCATCACCGGGTCCACGCCGGCGACCACCCGGGAGAGCAGGCGCGCCCTGGGTCTCAGCCCGAGCTCGCGCGCCTTGTCCTCGCTCATGAGGAGCACCGCGGCCGCTCCGTCGGAGATCTGGCTGGAGACGGCGGCGGTGATCTTGCCGTCCGGCTTGAAGGCGGGGGCCAGGGCGGCCATCTTCTCCAGGGAAGTGTCGCGCCGCGGGCCCTCGTCGTTCTCCATGGTCACGCGCGTGCCGTCCGGGAGCGTCACCTCGACGGGCACGATCTGTGACCGGAAGCGGCCTTCGTCGATGGCCCGGATGGCCCGGCGGTGGCTCTCCAGGGCGAACTCCTCCATCTCCCGCCGCGAGATGCCCCACTGGTCGGCGATCATCTCGGCCGAGATGCCCTGGGGGACGAGGGCGAAGCGGGCCACGAGCTTGTCGGAGAAGGGCCCGCCGTCGGAGCCCATCGGGACGCGGCTCATGGACTCGATGCCGCCCCCGATGACAACCTCCATGTCGCCGGCCTCGATGGCCTGCGCGGCGAAGTGGATGGCCTGCTGGCTGGAACCGCACATGCGGTTGATCTGCACGCCGCAGACCTCGAGGGGGAACCCGGCGATCATCACGGCCACGCGGGCGATGTTCAGGCCCTGCTCGCCGATAGGGGTGACGCACCCCAGGATGACGTCCTCGACAAGCGCGGGGTCGATGCCGGCCCGCCGGACCAGGGCGCCGAGGACGTGGGCGGCGAGGTCGTCCGGCCGGACGTGGCTCAGGGTCCCGCCGCGGCGCCCGACCGGGGACCGGACGGCTTCGACGATGACGGCTCTAGGCAAGGGGAAGCCTCCTTCCAGGCTGAGAAGGTCAGGATGTCGGATAATTCTTTCAAGGCCGAGGGCCACAAAACCTACCCGGGGAGGGTCACGCCGCTGCGGGCGAGGGCCTGGAGTTCCTCCTCGGTGAGACCGAGCCCGAGGAGTAGCTCCCGGTTGTGCTCGCCCACTCGCGGGGCCGGCCGCGGGGCGGGGCGCCTCGGCTCCCCGCCCGGACCGACCTCGGCGAGGGGGCAGGCGATGTGCCCGCAGGCGACCATGCCACGGGCGGCCGTGTTCGGGTGGTCCAGCGCCTCGCGCACGGTCAGGACCGGGCTGACGCACGTGTCGGGGGTGGCGGCGAGGCGTTCCAGCCAGAAGGAGGCCGGGTGGGCGGCGAAGACGCGGGCTACCTCCTCGCGCGAGGCACCGAGGGCCTCGGCCGGTCGCCGCTCGGGGTCGGCCTCCGCCAGGACCTTGAGCACCCTCGACCAGAACTTCGGCTCGAGGGCCCCGACGGCCAGGCGTGCACCGTCCGAGCACCGGTAGACCCCGTAGAAGGGCTCGGCCCCGGCGAGGACGAGGTTGCCCGCCGCCGGCGCGGGTCCGGTCCCGGCCAGGTAGGCGGAGGCGGTGAGGACGAGGAGGCCGAGAGCCCCGTCGGTCATGGAGACGTCGAGGTGCGTGCCCCGATTGGTCAGGCGGGCCCCCAGCACGCCGGCCAGGACCGCGATGGCCGTCAGGCTGCCGCCGTTGAGGTCGGCGAGCTGCACCGGGGGGAGCCGCGGGGGCGGCCCGTCCCGGTGGGGAGCGCCCGTGTTCTCCCCGAGGAAGAGGTCGAGGAGTCCGCTCCAGGCGAGGTAGTTGATGTCGTGCCCGGCCTCGGCGGCAAGGGGCCCGCTCTGCCCGTACCCCGTCAGGGAGACGTAGACAAGGCGGGGGTTGACCTGCCGCAGGGTCTCGTAGCCGATGCCCAGGCGCTCCGCGACGCCGGGACGGAACTGCTCGACCACGGCATCGGCGCGGGACGCCAGCCGGAGGAAGACCTCGCGCCCCTCGGGGGTCTTGAGGTCGAGGGTGAGGCTCTTCTTCCCCCGGTTCACGGCCTCGAAGAAGACGGAGCCGGCCGGGGAGGACCCCGTGGGGCCGAGCCACCGTAGGGGGTCCCCGCCGGCCGGACTTTCGACCTTGACCACTTCCGCGCCCAGCTCGGCCAGGAGCCAGGTGGCGTAGGGCCCCGGCAGGTAGAACGTGAGGTCCAGGACCCTCAGCCCGCCAAGCACCTTTCGACCACCTCTCCGGCCCGGGGGTCGGGCTAGCTGAGAATGGCCTGAAGCTTCATGGCCAGGCTCATGTCGCCCTCGATCTTGAGCTTGCCGGTCATGTAGGCCTGGACGGCGTTGAGCTGGCCGCCGACCATCGCCTTGAAGTCGGCCGCGCTCATCTTGATGGTGCAGTTGGCGCTCGTGGGTCCGGGACCGATCTCGGCCTGGCCGCCGGAGATGTTGGCGTGGTAGGTCCCGCCGTCCTCGCCCGAGAGCTCGAACTGGAAGTTGGCGTTCACGCCGGCGAGCTTGGCCGGGTTGGCCGCCGCCCTCTTGGCGATTTCCTCGAAGATCTCGGCCGTGGTGGGCATCGTGTCCCTCCTTCCTCCTCGCTCGTCTCACCGTCGTCTCGGCAGGATCCGCCTGCCGCCCCGGCTTCTAGCGCGGGAGCGGGCGGCAGGGCCACCCTACAGTTCTAACCCGTCCTAGGCTATCCCTCTCTCCGTTGGCTGAATTCGCTAACAGGCGGCCCAACGTCCTGCCGCCGAGGTCTATCTACCGTTTGTTTGAATATCTTGTTCGGAGCTAGGGGGCGGGCAGGGGTTGCGGGACCTTGCGCCAATATTCAAACCACATCCAGCCTGCGGCCGGGTGGTTCGGGTCTTCCCCCCTGGGCTCAAGCCGTAGAGCCGGGCCCGCGCAACCCTAGCCCTCGCCGTCGGGCAGCACACGGAGGTGTCACAAGATGGTGGATTTCGCTCTCACCGAAGAGCAACTGACCTTCCAGAGGCTCGCCCACGAGTTCGCCGAGAAGGAGATCCGTCCGGTGGCCGCCCACTACGACGAGACCGAGGAGTTCCCCTGGGACGTCGTCCGGAAGGCGGCCAGGATGGGCCTCACCTCCTTCTACTTCCCCGAGAAGTACGGCGGCGGCGGGGTCGAGGACCGCATCACCGAGTTCATCGTGGCCGAGGAGCTCGCCTGGGGTTGCGCCGGCATCGCCACCTGCATCCTGGGCACGGGCCTGGCCGCGGCGGGCATCATGGCCCTGGGGACCGAGGAGCAGAAAGAACGCTGGATCCCCATGTTCTGTGACGAGAACGACGTGAAGATCGGGGCCATGGGCCTGACCGAACCGGAGGCCGGTTCGGACGTCTCCAACCTCAAGACGACCGCGGTGAAGAAGGACGGCGGGTACGTCCTCAACGGGACGAAGTGCTTCATCACCAACGGCGGCATCGCCGACCTGCACGTCATCTTCGCGACCACAGATCCCAACCTGGGTTGGGCCGGTCTGGCCGGGTTCATCATCCCCAAGGGCACGCCCGGCCTGTCGATGGGTAAGAAAGAACACAAGCTAGGTGTGCGGGCCTCCCATACGGCCGAGGTCATCCTGCAGGACTGCTGGGTGCCTGAGGACCACCGCCTCGGCGGCGAGAACGCCATGGCCGCGCTCGGGGCCTTGAAGATGCTCGAGTTCACCCGCCCCGGCGTCGGCGCCGCCGCGGTCGGCATCGCCCGGGCCGCCCTGGAGTACGCGACGGAGTACGCCAAGACCCGGGTCCAGTTCAAAAAGCCTATCATCGCCCACGAGGGAGTCGGCTTCAAGCTGGCCGACATGGCCGTCAAGGTCGACGCGGCGCGCCTCCTCGTGTGGCGGGCCGGGTGGATGTGCAACGCCAAGGTCCCGTTCACGCGCGGCGAGGGTTCGATGGCCAAGCTCTTCGCCGGGGATGTCGCGGTGGAGGTCTGCATCGACGCCATCCAGGTCCTCGGCGGCTACGGGTACATGAAGGAGTACCCGGTGGAGAAGTGGCTGCGCGACGCGAAGATCTACCAGATATGGGAGGGCACCGCCGAGATCCAGCGGCTGGTCATCTCGCGGGCCCTCGGCGGCAAGCCCTTCTAGGCGGGCCGCAAGCTGTGGACACTGGGAGCCGGGCCGGGCGGCCTCCAGGCGTGTCCGGCCCGGTCCGGTTTTGGCCGGGCCCTTGCGGCCTGGCGTCATCCATCCCGGCCGCCAAGGCCGCTACCGGAGGTCAACTTGTCGAGCCACTCCATCCGCCGTCTGTCTCTGCCCACGCCGTTCCCCGTCGGCCCGGTGAACGCCTACGTGCTCCTGGGGGAGCCCCTGACCCTGGTGGACCCCGGCCCGGCCTTCCCGGCCGCCCGCGAGGCGCTGGAGAAGGGCTTGGCCGAGCTCGGGTTGGACCTCGGCGCCGTCGAGGCCGTCCTTCTGACCCATCCCCACGTCGACCACTTCGGGCTGGCCGAGGAGGTCGCCTCACGGTCGGGGGCCCGCGTGTACGCGCACGCCGACGCCGTCGAGCGGCTGGCGGGCGCGTCGGGCCGCACGCGCCCGGCCGAGCTTGCGGCCTGCGCGGAGCTCCTCCTCCGCTCCGGGGCCACGCCGGAGTACAACGAGGCTCTCTTCCGGCAGTGGGCGGCCACCGAGCGTCTCGCCTCGACGGTGCGGGTGGACGAGAGCCTGTCCGAGGGCGACCGGCCGGTGCTCGGCGGCGTGGAGTGGCAGGTCGTGGACACCCCGGGACACTGCCGAGGCTCCCTGTGCCTCTACGACGAGGCCGGCAGGCGGCTGGTCAGCGGTGACCACCTCCTGCTCGATATCTCCACCAACGCCCTCTTGGAGTTCAGGGAACCGCGTCCGGGCGACAGGCCCCTCGGCCGGACGCCGGCGTCGCCCGACGGCCTCGTGCGGGAGCGGAGTCTCCTGGTGTACATCGGGTCCCTGCGCAAGGTCGCCGCCTTGGACGTGGAGAAAGTCCTACCGGGCCACGGCCCGGAGTTCGGCAATCCGAGGAGCGTCGTCACCCGACGGCTGGAGCACTACGAGCGCCGCAAGGCGGAGATTGTGCAGGTTCTCGCGGAGCTCGGCCCGTCCCCGGCCTTCCGGCTGGCCCGTACCTTGTTCCCGGACCAGAAGGAGCCCATGGGGCAGTTCCTCGCCTTGTCGGAAGTCCTGGGGCACCTTGACCTCCTCGAGCTCCACGGCAGAGTCCGATGCCGCGAGGAGGCCGAAACGGACGTCTGGGAGAAGGCGTGACCGGAGGGAGGTGACTAAAGGTGGACCTCGGCATCAAGGATAGGGTGGCCGTCGTCACCGGCGGAGCCCGCGGCATAGGCAGAGCCATCGCTCTCGAACTCGCGCGCGAGGGTGCCAAGGTGGGCATCCTCGACATCTTCGACGAGGGCGCGGCCCAGACCGTCCAGGACATCCAAGCCATGGGCGGGACGGCTCTCGCGCTCCACGCCGACGTGGGCGAGGTGGAGGAGGTCGACGCCGCTTTCGGACGCTTCAACGCCGAGCTGGGTCCGGTCGTCATCCTCGTCAACAGCGCCGCCGTTCTGGACAACGTTTCCAAGATAGAGCTTATGGACCAGCGCCGTTGGGAGCGTGACCTCAGGGTCAACCTCACCGGTGTGTTCAACTGCATCCGGGCCGTCCTACCCAGCATGCAGGCGCAGCAGTGGGGGCGTATCGTGAGCATCTCCTCCGTGGCCGGCGTGCTGGGCGGGTTCGGCCAGGCCGGCTACTCGGCGACCAAGTCCGGTCTTCTGGGGCTGACCAAGACCGTCGCCCTGGAGCAGGGCCGCTACAACATCACCGCCAACGTCGTCTACCCGGGCATCATCGCCACCGAGATGTTCCAGTTCATGCGCGACGATATGAAGGACCGCATCAGGAAGCGCATCATCTTCAGGCACGAAGGCGCCCCGGAGGACGTGGCCTGGGCGGTTACCTTCCTCTGTTCCGAGAAGGCCCGGTACATCACAGGCGTGGACCTCGACCTGTCGGCGGGGATCACGCTGTTCACCTTCTGACGGGCGGACGCGAGGGACTCCCGGTCCCGGAGCGAAGGGACCGGTACCGGAGCGACGGGACGGTACCCGGGACCGGCGCCGGCGCCGACGATGCGAAGAAGGGGGTGTCAGAGTTGGGTGACTACCAGTTCTTCAGCGTGAGGTACGAGGACGGGGTGGCGGTCGTGACCATGAGCCGTCCTCCCGTCAACGCTCTCAGCCAGGACCTGTTGACGGAGCTCGGGAAGGTCCTCGACGAGGTGGAAGCGAGCCCGGAGGCCCGGGTGATGGTCCTCGTCGCCGGGGAAGACATCCGGACGAAGACCCGCAAGATGTTCTGCGGCGGGGCGGACATCTCCGAGTTCGGCGCGGCGTGGAGCTCCGGCCGGGGGCGCGAGTTCATCGAGCGCGGCCAGAAGCTTCTCACCAGGGTCGAGAGGTTCCCGAAGGTCACCATCGTGGCCCTGAACGGCTCGGCCTACGGTGGCGGCACGGAGCTGGCCATGTGCTTCCACCTGAGGGTCCTCGCCGAGGAGGCCGAGCTCGGGCAGCCGGAAATCAAGCTCGGTATCATCCCCGGCTACGGGGGGACGCAGCGCCTTGCCCGCTTCATGGGTGAGACCCCGGCCCTCTACTACCTCCTCACCGGGGACCCCATCCCCGCCCAGGAGGCTCTGAGGCACGGCTTGGTCAACTTCGTGGTGCCTATGGACCAGGTGCTCTCCAAGGCCCTGGAGATAGCGAAGCGCCTAGCGCAGGGAGCGCCGGTGGCCCAGAGGCTCATCCTCGAGGCCGTGCACGAGGGCCTGGGCCGGCCCCTTGACGACGGCCTGGCCGTCGAGCTCGAGAAGATGGACGCGGTCACGCGCACCGAGGACGCCATGGAGGGGGCCATGGCCTTCATGCAGAAGCGCTCGCCCCAGTTCAAGGGAAGGTAGGAAAGCGAGTGGGCCGGAGGTACCCCCGAACCTCCGGCCCCTCGGCCTGTCGCCTTATAAGCCGCGCCCCTGCGGTCTTCCCCCCAGTCGACCGCGGTGGCGATGTTGTCCGAGAAGAATCTACCCGGGGAATCGGGCGACATACGCCAGGCACCTGGCCGGTCTTGAACCGGCCAGGGGGAGTGCCCTCCACCTGGACACCTGGCCAGGTTCTGGGAGGGTGCGCGTGGGGGTTCCGGGAGGAGGCGGGTCGCGTGCGCTACCGGCAGCGGTCGGCGATGAGCTTCGAGGAGTTCCAGGAGCTGCTCGGGCAGATGCTGGACGAGATACCTCCGCCTCTCCTCGAGGAGCTCAGCGGCGGAGTGCTGGCCGAGAAGAGGACGGCCTGGTCGGAGGAACACCCGGACCTGGTCCTGCTCGGGCAGTACCTCGTGGACCCCTACCTCGGCCGCCTCATCGTCCTCTACTACGGCTCCTTCGTCCGGGCCTACGGCGCGGACCGGGAGCGGTGGGTCGAGGAGATGCGCCGCACCTTGCGCCACGAGATCCGGCACCACGTCGAGAGCCGGGCCGGCGTCCGCGACCTCGAACTAGAGGACGCCCGGGAGGTCAGAAGGTTTCTGGAAGGACTGGAAGGTTAGGACGGTCTGGGGCAGAAGAAGGTCTCGCACACACGCACGGATGGGGTGGAGAAGACCCCAAGGAAGTGACCGGCGGCTATGCGTTTGGCTCGGTTGAAGCTCACCAATTGGCGGAACTTCGTCTCCGTGGACGTCAGCCTGCCTTTGCGGGCCTTCCTAGTTGGCCCCAACGCGTCCGGAAAGTCCAACTTCCTTGACGCGCTGCGCTTCCTGCGGGACGTAGCCTGCGCCGGAGGCCTCCGGGAGGCGGTCCGGCGCCGGGGAGGGTTGCAACGGGTGCGCTGTCTAGCGGCGGCGCGCCAACCGGCCGTCGCTCTTGAAGCCGAGATTGTCGACCACCGGACCGCCCCTCCGACCACCTGGTCGTACACCCTCGAATTCAATCGCGGCGGTCAGACCAAGACGGTCCAGATTACCACCGAAGTCGTCCGCCGCGACGGAGTGCTGACGATGACCCATCTCGAACAAGTCGCGGCTAACAAGGAGTTCAGGCAGGTGGCCGACTTCCTGGGGTTGATCAAGTACTACCACATAGTCCCGCAGCTCGTGCGCGACCCGGAACGATACGTCGGTGGGCGCGACGACCCGTTCGGAGGCGACTTCCTCGAGAGAGTGGCGGGGACGACGAAGAAAAAGCTCGACTCACGGCTCCGCCGGATTGAGAAGGCCCTCAGAGTGGCGGTCCCGCAACTGAGTGAGCTCAAGTTGGAGCGTGACGCGGCCGGTCGACCTCACCTGCGCGGGAAGTACCAGCATTGGAGGGCACAGGGAGCCTGGCAGACAGAGCACGACTTCTCTGACGGTACACTGCGGCTTCTCGGCCTCCTCTGGAGCCTTCTGGATGATGGTGGGCCGCTTCTCCTGGAGGAGCCGGAGCTCTCGCTCCACACGGCGGTGGTCCGGCGCATACCCAGTATGATAGCTGCGGTCCAACGGCGAGCCGAGAAGCGACAGGTGATTGTCAGCACTCACAGCCTTGACCTGCTGCGCGATGAAGACATCTCGCCGGACGAAGTGTTCGTCTTCCGGCCGACAGAGGCGGGGACGAAGGTGGAGGTGCTTTGCGACCGCTCCGAGGTACAGCTCCTGCTGGAGGATGGCATCCCTATCCCGGAGGTCGTGTCTGCCATCACCCCGCCGAATACTGAGCAGCTCGCCCTCTTCGGCGAGTGACGCACTGTGGTCGCGTACGTCCGGATGTCTGTCCAAGGCAATCTAGACAAGGCGGTAGGCCAGAGGCTCCTTGCGACGGTCGGACTTGAGTGCTGGGGCGTGTTCGGACTCAACGGCAAGGAAGGCCTCATCGAGCGCCTACCGGCTTACTGCCGTTCGGCGCGCCGCGACCCCTGGTTCATCTTGATTGACTTTGATCGTGATGCCCCCTGCGCTCCAACGCGGATTGAGCAGCTCGTCGGCACCGAGAGACCCGACCTCCTCGCCTTGAGAATCGCCGTCCGGGCCGTGGAGTCGTGGCTGATGGCTGACAAGGACCGCTTCGCTACCTTCCTGGGCATCAAGAGGAGTGCCATTCCCGACCTTCCGGACGAGGTGCAAGCGCCGACGGAGGCAGTGGTGAACCTTGCCCGAGAGAGTAAGCACCGACGAATCAGAGAGGCTTTGGTGCCCGAGCCCGGGCGCAGAAAGGCCAGACGCGGTCCTCTTTACAGTCAGTGTCTGACTTCCTTTGTCCTCCCGGGTACCCTCGCCAGTGGTAGCGACAGCCCCAGGGATCTCTGGGACCCGGAGGTTGCGGCCGGTGCTTCGCCCAGCCTCCGGTCCTGTCTCGAGGCCCTCCGGGGGCTCCGCACGAGGCTGGAGCGCGGTCGGTGAAGCGTGGCCCTCTGGGCAGAGGATAGCCCCCCGCGCTGTTGAATACGCTTTCCCCAAACCTTAGGTCGGGGGTACCCCATGAGCGGCCGGAGGAAGCTGAGGGTCGGGGTCATCTTCGGGGGCAGGTCGGGCGAGCACGAGGTCTCGCTCATGTCCGCCAGGTCCATCCTCACGAACCTGGACCCGGAGAAGTACGAGGTGGTTCCCATCGGCATCACCAAAGAAGGGCGTTGGGTCCTCACCGGCGACCCCCTGCGGGCCCTGGCCGAGGGGCTGCCGGCGGCCGGACCGTTCCGGCACATCGCCCTCCTCGGTGACCCGGCGGCAGAGGCCAAGCTCATCGAGCTCCCTCCCCCGCCGCCCGCGACGATTGCCGAGACCCGGCTGGAGCCGGCGCCGCGGCCGGCGGCCCTACCCACCCTCGACGTGGCCTTCCCCGTCCTCCACGGGCCGTACGGCGAGGACGGGACCATCCAGGGGCTGCTCCAGCTCGCCGGCATCCCCTACGTGGGGGCCGGGGTCCTCGCCTCCGCCGCGGGGATGGACAAGGCCGTCATGAAGGACCTCCTGGTCCGGCACGGCCTGCCCGTCCTCGACTACCTCGTGGTCAAGCGCAAGGACTGGCGGCAAGAACCCGACAAGGTCGAGGAGCTCATCGTCTCGCGCCTGCCGTTCCCGGTCTTCGTCAAGCCCTGCAACCTCGGCTCGAGCGTCGGGATAACCAAGGTCCACCGCCCGGAGGGGCTGGCCGAGGCGCTCGACGAGGCCGCCCGCTACGACCGCAAGCTCATCGTCGAGCGGGGTCTCGAGAACGCCCGGGAGATAGAGTGCAGCGTCCTCGGCAACGACGACCCGGTGGCCTCGGTCTGCGGGGAGATCATCCCCTCGCGGGAGTTCTACGACTACCGCGCCAAGTACCTGGACGGCACCTCGGGCCTCCTCATCCCCGCCGACCTGCCTGCGGAAGTCGCCGAGCGCGTCCGCGAGTTCGCCATCCGGGCCTTCCTCGCCCTGGACTGCTGCGGCATGGCCCGCGTGGACTTCCTGGTGAGCCGCGACACGCGCGAGGTGTACGTGAACGAGCTCAACACCATCCCGGGCTTCACCCAGATCAGCATGTACCCGAAGCTCTGGGAGGCGTCCGGGCTGCCCTATCCCAAGCTCCTGGACCGCCTCATCGAGCTCGCCTTCGAGCGCCACGCCGACCTGAGTGAGAATCTGACCAGTTACCAACCCTAGGGTGGGGAACACCCGCCGCGAGGCCGCGCTGGGTGGGGACCACCAGTCGCGAGGCCGGGCTGGGTGGGGACCACAGACCGTGAGGCCGCAGGAGGGGTTGACCCGGTGACTACTTCGACCGCCCCCGAGGCGTTGCTCTTCTTCGGAGGTCCCATCCGGACCATGACCGTCGAGCGGCCGGTGGTGGAGGCCCTGGGCGTCGTGGGGGACCGCATCGTCGCCGCCGGCTCCCGCTCCGAGGTGGAGGCGGTCCTGGGCGGGTTCCCCGGGCGGCGCCCGCGCCCGGTAGACCTTGACGGGGCGCTGCTGCTCCCGGGGTTCGTCGACTGCCACACCCACCTGGGCGGGTTCGCCCTCCGGATGAACTTTGTGGACCTCGACGGGGCGGCGAGCCTCGAGGAGGCCTTGGCCCGCGTCCGCGACTTCGCCGCCCGGGTGGGCCCCGGCCGTTGGGTCCGCGGCGGCGGCTGGAACAAGAACCTCTGGCCCGGCGGGCGCTTCCCGAGCCGCCTGGACCTCGACCGGGTCGTGCCGTCGAGCCCGGTGGCCCTGAGTTCCAAGGATGGGCACTCGTGGTGGCTGAACACCGAGGCCCTCCGCCGGGCCGGCATAGGCCGCGACACGCCCGACCCTCCGGGCGGGGAGATCGAGCGCGACGCCTCGGGCGAGCCGACCGGCATCCTCAAGGAGACCGCGGGCGGGCTCGTCACGGCCGCCCTGGAGCAGCCTTCGACCGAGGAGTACGCCGCCCTCATGGGTCGGGCGATGGCCGCCGCCAACGAGAAGGGGCTCGTCGGCATCCACGACATGGAGGGGCGCGAGTCGCTGCGGGCCTTCCAGGCCCTCCTGGCCGCCGGCGGTCTGGCGCTCCGCGTCTGGATGTACCTCCCGGGAGAGCTGCTCCCGAGCCTGGGCGACCTGGGCCTGGAGAGCGGGTTCGGCGGGCCGTGGCTGCGGATAGCCGGGGTCAAGGCTTTCCTCGACGGGGCCCTCGGCAGCCAGACGGCCGACATGCTCGAGCCCTATGTCGGGTCGGGCGCGCGGGGCATCGAGACCATGACCACCGAGGCCTTCACGGACCTGGTAGGGCGCGCCTCCGCGGCCCGCCTGGCCGTGGCCGTCCACGCCATCGGGGACCGGGCCAACCGCAAGGCCCTCGACGCCTTCGAGGCCCATGCTGCGACCTGGCGCAAGGCGGGCCTCCGCCACCGCATCGAGCACGTCCAGCTCCTCCACCCCGACGACCTGCCGCGCCTGGGCCGGCTGGGGGTGGTCGCCTCGATGCAGCCCATCCACGCCCCGTCGGACCGGGACATGGCCGACCGTTATTGGGGGCCGGACCGCGTGCGGACGGCGTACGCCTGGCGCTCGCTGGTCCGCACCGGGGCGCGCCTGGCTTTCGGCTCCGACGTCCCCGTCGAGAGCTGCGACCCCCTGAAGGGCCTTTACGCCGCCGTGACCCGGCGCCACCCCGACGAGCCCGGGCGCGAACCATGGCACGCCGAGGAGGCCTTGACCCCCTACGAGGCCGTCAAGGCCTATACGGTCGGGGCGGCCTGGGCCGTGGGGGCGGAGGCCGAGCGAGGGACCCTCGAGCCGGGCAAGCTTGCCGACCTGGTCATCCTCTCCGAGGACTTCCTCGCCGTCCCCGGCGGGGACCCCCCCGCCGCTCCCGGCGGGGACTCCCTCGGTGCTCCCGGCGGAGGGCTCCCTGCCGGACCCGACGGGGAGTGGGCCGGCACGGTCCTGCTCCGCACCCAGGTGGTGGCCACCATCGTCGGAGGCCGGTTCGTCTACGGGGCGCTGTAGGTGACAGGACTCTCTTCCGTCCCCGACGAATGTACCAAACCACCACGGGGCAGGCCGGGCGAGAAGTGTACAAGCGGGGCGAGGACGAGAAGTCGCGTAAGGCACGGGGGAGCGGACCGAGATGACCGACTGCGTGTTCTGCAAGATTGCGCGGGGGGAAATCCCGGCTCGGGAGGTCTTGAGGGACGACGACTTCGTCGCCTTCCACGACCTCAATCCCCAGGCCCCTGTCCACCTCCTGGTCATCCCCAAGAAGCACTACCCCAACGTGGTCGAGGCGGCGAAGGACGATCCCGGCCTGCTCGGCAGACTCCTCGCCACGGTGGCCCGCCTTGCGGAGGACCAGGGTCTCCTCCCGGAGGGCTTCCGGCTCGTCGCCAACACGGGGCCGAACGGCGGCCAGACCGTCCAGCACCTTCACTTCCATGTCCTCGGGGGTAGATTCATGGGGTGGCCCCCGGGTTAGGTCGGGCACGTTGCGGGTACGAGCATGTTCCCCTGGACCCCGATACCCGCTCGGACGGGTGAGGGATGTCCCCCGTTTCCGGCGGGTAGGAGGGGAGGGTAGACCGGATGACTGACGTCAAGGTCGGCAAGGATGAGACCCTCGAGAACGCTCTGCGCCGTTTCAAGCGCGAGTGCCAGCGGGCCGGCGTCATGCAGGAGCTCCGCAAGAGAGAAGCTTATCTCAAGCCCAGCGTGAGGAAGAAGAAGAAGTCCGAGGCCGCGCGGAGGCGCCTTCGCCGGCATTGAGGCGCGGCGCACGGACGGCGAATTGTCACTTGCGCGGGACCGGCTGCTCGAGGGCCGGTCCCGCCGGTCATGGAGGTGGATTCTCTTGGCTGGTTCTATCGAGGCCAGGCTGTCCGAGGACATGAAGGCGGCCCTCAAGGCCGGTGAGGAGGGGAAGCAGACCCTCTCCGTGGTGCGCCTTGCCCGCGCGGCCCTTCAGAACGCCGCCATAGAGAAGCGTGGTCCCCTCACGGACGAGGAGGCGGCGGTGGTCCTCAGCCGGGAAGTGAGGCAGCGGCGCGAGGGCGCCGAGGAGTACCGACGTCTCGGCCGGCCGGAAGCGGCCGAGCGGCTCCTGGCCGAAGCGGCCATCCTGGAGCGCTATCTGCCCCAGCAGCTCACGGACGAGGAACTCCGGAGCATCATCGACGAGGCCATCCGGGTCACGGGGGCGGTCTCGCGTCGCGACGCGGGTAAGGTCATGGGGAAGGTCATGCCCCAGGTGCGCAGCCGCGCCGACGGCAAGCGCGTGAGCGACATGGTCCAGGCCCTCCTGCCTCCGGGCTAGGCAGAGCCTACGAGCACGCCCTCGCTCATAAGAATCGCCGATAGCCATCCCGGGGCGGGGGCGGTCTGTGTGCGCCCGAGCGAGAGCGGTGGCGCGAGCGGTCGCCAGGGCCGCGGCCAGGGCGGCGGCAAGGGCGGCAGCCAGAGTGGCGGCAAGGGCGGCAGCCAGAGCGGTCGCCGTGGCATCCGTAGCCGCGTGGCCGAACTTCTGGAGCTGCCCGGGGACGTCGTCTTGAACGTCCCCCGCCTCACCATCGTCGGTAACCTGCACCTGGTGGTGGAGAACCACCGCGGCCTGCTCGAGTACAGCCCTGGCCTCATCCGGGTCGGGACGCCCACCGGTCAGCTCACCATCGTCGGCGAAGACCTGACCGTCGGCTCGGTCTTCGCCGAGGGCCTCACCGTCATGGGCCGTTTCAGGCGGCTCGTCTTCGAGGACGCCACGGCGCCGCCCGAGGGGGCGGTGGACGACCGGGGCGACCGGGCGGTCGGCGAGAGCGGGGGTCCTGAGCGACCGTGAGCCTCGAGGACCTGTGGCCGTACCTCTCCGGCTATCTCCGCCTGCGCGTCACCGGCTCCTCGCCCGAGCGCTTCCTCAACCTGGCCGCCGCCCGCGGGCACCGCCTCTGGCGGAGCAGGCGGCGCGGCCCCGCCCTCGAGGTGAACGTCACCGTCGCCTCCTTCCGCCGCTTGCGCCGCCTGTGCCGCAAGGCGAGCGTGAGGGTCCATATCCTCGATAAGCGCGGCCTCCCTTTCGTCCTGGACCGTCTCTCGCGGCGCCCGTGGGCGATGGTCGGGGCGGTCCTCGGCCTCGCCCTGCTCTACCTCCTCTCCGCCACCGTGTGGGTGGTGCGTATCGAGGGGACGGAGGAGCTCGACCCCGAGCTCCTACGCGAGGTCGTGGCGAGCCTGGGCCTGCGGCCCGGGATGCTGAAAGCCTTCGTGGACCCGGAGGAGGTGGAGAGGGGTCTCGTCCTGACGGTGCACGGGGTCTCCTGGGCGGCCGTGGAGCTCCACGGCGGCGTCGCCGTCGTGAGAGTCGTCGAGAAGGACCCGCTGGAGAGGCCGGAGGTGTTCGTCCCGCCGGCCGACGTGGTGGCGTGCCGGGACGGGGTGGTCACGTCCATGATCGTCCTGGCCGGGGAGCCGGTGGTGAGAGAGGGGGACACGGTGCGGGAGGGGCAGGTGCTCATCGTCGGGCGGCAGCTCGCGGCGGTCGGGCCCACCGAGCCCGGCGCCCACCCTTCCGGGACGGCCTACACCGACGTCGTCGCCCGCGGGGTCGTCAAGGCCAGGGTCTGGTACCAGGCCTACGCCGAGGCCCGCCGGCACCTCCTCACCTACGAGCCCACCGGGCGGCGGTGGGTCCGGGTGACCCTGGCGGTGGACGGCCGCGAAGTGTGGCCGCTCTACGGCTGGTGGTCCTGCCCGCGCGGCCTGTACGAGCGGCGGGTGACCCGGCTCCCGCTTCCCCTACCGCTTTGGAGGACCGACACCCACCGTGTCGAAATCGTGACAACCACCTACACCGAGGTGCGCGACGTGCGCCACGACCTCGGCCTCGAGGAGGCCGTCAAAGCGGCGCAGGACGCGGCGGCGGCCGCTCTCCAGAAGGAGCTTCCCCCTGAAATCCGGCCCGCTTCCTACCACTTTGAGGTCGTCGTCGAGAATGATATAGTGGTAGGCGTTCTGGCCGCGGTGGAAGTCGTGGAAGACATCGCCCGGGTCAAGGAGAGGCGGTAGGGGTTGACGCCACGGGACACGGTCGAGGCGCGCGTGCGCCTCGCCGACAACGCGGAGGCCCTCTCACTCTTCGGCAAGTACGACCAGAACCTCAGGCTCATCGAGGACAGCTTCAACGTCCGCCTCATCAGCCGCGGTGAGGAGGTGGCCGTCCAGGGCGAGGCCGAGGACGTCGCCACCGTCGAGTCCCTCATCCGCCATCTCCTGGAGGTCGTCCGGGCCGGCAACGACCTTACCTCGCAAGACCTGAGGTACGCCATCAAACTTGCCCGGGAGGGCGAGCGGCCCGACCTCCGCGAGGTCTTCTCCGACGTCATCCTGGTGACGCACCGGGGCAAGCCCATCCGGCCCAAGACGCATGGCCAACGGGAGTACGTGGAAGCCATCCGCAACCACAACCTGGTCTTCGGCATCGGACCGGCCGGGACGGGCAAGACCTACCTGGCCGTCGCCATGGCCGTCGCCGCCCACCGCCGGCGGGAGTACAGCCGCATCATCCTGACCCGCCCGGCCGTGGAGGCCGGCGAGCGGCTCGGGTTCCTCCCCGGAGACCTCGAGCAAAAGGTCCATCCCTACCTCCGGCCCGTCTACGACGCGCTCTTCGACACGCTGGGCATGGAGGCTTTCCAGAAGCTCGTCGAGCGGGGAGTCATCGAGGTGGCCCCCCTGGCCTACATGCGCGGCCGAACCCTCGACGACTCCTTCGTCATCCTCGATGAGGCCCAGAACACGACGCCCGAGCAGATGAAGATGTTCCTGACCCGCCTGGGCCTCGGCTCCAAGGCTGTGGTCACCGGCGACATCACCCAGATAGACCTGCCCCCGGACAAGTGCTCCGGGCTCCAGCAGGTCAGGGAGGTCCTCAAGGGAGTGCGAGGACTCTGCTTTATCTACCTTACCGAGCGCGACGTGGTCCGGCACGAGCTCGTGCAGCGCATCATCAAGGCCTACGAGCGTTACGAGGCCCGGGCGCGGGCGTCCAGGCCCGCGGAGAGGGGCGGGAGTCCGAGTGACGACCAAGAGGCTGCCGGCTCGCAGTAAGTTCATCGAGTGGCTGCGGACTCTTGCCCGCAACCGGCTGCCGCGCGACCCCAGGCTGCTCCGGACCTTCTGGGCGGCGGCGGTCTTCGTCGTCGGGCTTGCGCTGCTCGTCTCGTCGCTCACCCCCGGCCGTTACGACCTGGAGGTCGGGGGTATCGTGCCCGAGGACATCTTCGCCCCGCGGACCGTGGTCGACCGCCTGGCCACCGAGCGGGCCCGGCAGGCGGCTGCGGCCCAGGTGCCCGACCAGTACGAGGTGGACCTGGCGAAGACGTTCGAGGCGGAGGCCGTCACGGCGGCCGTCTTCGCGGCCGTCCGCGAGGCGAACGCTTCCTCCGCCCCCGGGGCCGAGCGGGCCGCCGGCCTGGTGAACGCGGTGGCGGTGTACGGCGTGACCCTGAACGACGACGCGGTGAAGGCCGCGCTGGCCGCTCCCCCGGACGTGGTCGACGCTCTCGAGCGCCACGCCCGGACCATCGTGGAGAGTATCATGCAGGGCGGCGTCAAGCAGGAGTACCTCGAGGCCGCGCGGGCCCAGGCGGCGACGAGGGTAGCCGACCTCGGCCTAGACCGGGGGCAGCGGGCCTTGCTCCGGGCCGTCACCGACGTGGCCATCGTCCCCAACCTCAGGCTGAACGCCGCGGCGACCCAGGCCAAGCGCGAGGAGGCCATGGCGTCCGTCGCGCCGGTCCAGGTGCTGAAAGGGCAGGTCATCGCCCGCGCCGGTGAGGTCGCCACCCCGGAGCAGATTGCCCTTCTCCGGGACCTCGGGCTGCTGCGGCGCGCTCCGCCCTGGGGGGCCGTCCTCGGACTGGCGCTGGCCCTGGGTCTGATGCTCGCCGCCGTCCGGCTGCACCTGAGACTCTTCGACCGTTCCCTCCTCGACGACCCGCGGCGCCTGTCCCTCCTGGGCCTCATCGTGGTCGTGACCATGCTCCTGTCGGCGGCGGGCCGGATGCTCTCGGGGTATTTCGTCCCGGTCGCCCTCGGGACCATGCTGACCGCCGTCCTCCTCGACGTGCGCCACGGGGCCTTCCTCGCTCTGGTGCTCGGGGTGTACGTGGGCCTGCTCACGGGCGGCGACCTCGGCTTCGCCGCGGTGGCCGCCACCGGGGGGGTGGCCGGAGCCTTCGTCTCGAGTCGGCTCGGGCAGAGGACCGAGCTCATGCGGGCGGGCCTGCTCGTGGCCGGAGCCGACGTCGTGGGCGTGGCGGCCATGGACGCCTTCGCCGGCCAGGGGCTCTTCGAACTCGCCACCCTCCGGGACATGGTCTGGGGGGCGGGGGCCGGACTGGTCAGCGGCGTCTTGACCATCGGACTTCTGCCGTTCCTCGAGGATGTCTTCGGCATCCTCACCAACCTGAAGCTCCTCGAGCTGGCCAACCCGAACCAGCCGCTCCTCCGGAGGCTCCTCTTGGAGGCGCCGGGGACCTACCACCACTCCATCGTGGTCGGGAACCTCGCCGAGGCGGCCGTGGCCGAAGTAGGTGGGAACGCCGCCCTGGTGAGAGTCGGGGCCTATTACCACGACATCGGCAAGGTGCGCCGGCCCGAGTTCTTCGTCGAGAACCAGTTCGGCGGCGACAACCCGCACGACAAGCTGGCCCCGAGCCTTAGCGCGCTGGTCATCACCGCCCACGTCCGCGACGGGGTAGCCATGGCCGAGCGGGCCGCGCTGCCGGAGCCGGTGATAGACCTCATCCGGCAGCACCACGGGGACTGCGTGGTGTCCTTCTTCTACAACCGGGCCACCGAGAACGGCGAGGCCGACTCGGTACACGAGGCGGACTTCCGTTACGAGGGCCCGCGTCCCCAGACCCGGGAGGCTGCCGTGCTGATGCTGGCCGACGCGTGCGAGGCCGCCGTGCGCGCACTCGGCAAGGCCAGCCCCGGTCGCATCGAGGGGGTCGTCCGCCGGGTCATCAAGGAGCGTCTCGACGCGGGACAGCTCCAGGACAGCCCCCTGACCCTGCAGGACCTCAGCCGCATCGGCACGGTCTTCTCGCGCCTCCTGGCCGGGACGTTCCACCGCCGGGTGGAGTACCCGGACCTCGTCCGCGAAGCCCGGGGCCGGCGGGCGGCAGGTGCGGAAGGCCGACCCGGCCAGGGGAACGGTTCCAAGAAGGACGGTGCCGACCACGGCTCCAAGAAGGAGGGCGCGAAGAGGGTTGGCTAGGGTGGAGGTCGTCCTCTCCGAGACGGGCGCTGCGGAAGGGCTGGGAGAGGCCCTCCGGGGGCTCGCGGTGCGGGCCGTCGAGGAGACCCTCCGGCTGGAGGCGCCCAGACTGGAGGAAGTCGCCCGGGGGGAGGGTTGGCCGGCGGCGGAGGCGGTGGAGGTCGGCCTCACCCTGACCGACGACGCCTCCATCCGAGAGCTCAACCGGACGTATCTCGCCCGGGACTCGGCCACCGACGTCCTGGCGTTCTTCATGGGCGGACCACCGGTCGGCACGGAGGGAGACGCCGGCGGCCCGAGGGCGAGCGCCTTGCGGGAACCGCTCCTCCTCGGCGACGTGGTGGTCTCGCTCGAGACCGTCCGGACCCAGGCGGTCGAGTGGGGCAGGCCCCAAGACGAGGAACTGGCCCGCGTGGTGGCCCACGGGGTGCTCCATCTCCTGGGTTACGGGGACGACACGGAGGCTGCCCGGGCCGACATGCACCGTCGCGAGGACGTCGTCCTGAGGTCACTCGGTTTCGAGCCCGGGGACAGCGGCGATGACTGACTCCGGGCAGCGACGGAGCCTCCTCGTCAGCTTCTCCAGGGCCCTGGCCGGTTTGGGCCTCCTCCTGGGCGAGCCCAATGCCCGCATCCACGCCGCGGCGGCCCTGACGGTGACGGGGGCGGGTCTGCTCCTGGGCCTGACCCTGGCTGAATGGGCCGTCGTCACTCTCGTCGTCACCCTGGTCATCGCCTTGGAGGGCCTCAACACGGCGCTCGAGGAGTGCGCGGACTTGGCCGCCCCGGGCCGGCACGAGGCTGCTCGGCGGGCCAAGGACGCCGCCGCCGGGGCGGTCCTCGTCGGCGCGGTGGGCTCGCTCGGGGTGGCCGCCTTCGTCTTCGGGCCGCGCCTGGGCGGGCTCGGTCCGCGCCTTCAGGCGGCCTGGGCCGACCGGCCCCTGGTCGTCGCCCTGTGGCTCGGGGCCATCGCGCTCTTCTTGTTCCACGGGCTCCTGCGCCGCGGTGAACGCCGGCGCCCCGCGCGGGGGGCGGGGGACGGCAAGAGGAGGAGGGTGCACCGGTGAGGGTGATGGGGGAGGAGGGTGCACCGGTGAGGGTGCTGGAGGCGGAGGGTGCGCTGGTGAGGGTGATGGAGGCGGAGGGTGCACCGGTGAGGGTGCTGGAGGCCGATGTCGTCGTCGTGGGGTCGGGTGGGGCCGGACTGTGCGCCGCCGCGGCGGCCACCCGGGCGGGCGCGCGGGTGGTCGTGGTCACCAAGGGCCGGGCCGGCCTGGCCAACGCGACGGCCTGGGCCGGGGGAGGCTTCACCGTCTCCCCGCCCACCCCGGGCCCGGGGACCCTCACCCCCGAGGAGCATTTCCGCCTGAGCCTGGAGACGGGGCGTCACCTCGCCGACCCCGAACTCCTCGGCGAGCTCTGTTGGCAGGGGCCGCGCGCCCTGGAGGAGCTCGAGCGGGACTACAGTGTGCGCCTGGACTGGGGCCCCGGAGGCTGCTCGGTCGGCCGCTACGGCCGCCCGCCCCTGCTGGCGGGGGTGGGCCTTACTCGGCCGCTCCTGGACTTCCTCCGGAGGGCGGGTGTGCCCTTCGTCGAGGAGACCGTCGTGGCGGAGGTCGTCTTGGACGGCGGCCGGGCGGCAGGGGTCCTGGGGGTGGACCTCGACGGAAGGTGCCTCGTCGCGGTGGAGGCCCCCGCGGTGGTGGTGGCCACCGGGGGTGGTGGCGCCATCTACGGGCGGACCGACAATCCACCCAGGCTCACCGGGGACGGCTACGCCCTCCTCGAGGCCGCCGGGGCCCGGCTGGTCCACATGGAGTTCGTGCAGTTCTACCCTTTGGGCGTGGCCGAGCCCGGCGTGCCGGCGCGCCTCCTGGACGCCGGCCTGCTGGACTACGTCCGGCTGACGGACGAGACCGGGACCGAACCGCTGTCCGGTAGGCTCGCGGAGTGGGGCCTTAAGAGCGGGGGAGAGGTGAACCTCTTCGCCCGCGACCGGGCCGCCGTCGCCCTGTCCCGGCACATCGCCGATGGCCACGAGCTCTATCTCCATACGGAGGAGCTCGACCGGCCGGGGGTAGACCCGGAGGTCGTCCGTTGGCTCACGGCGGGTCTGCCGCGGTCGCTCGACCCCCTGCGGCGCCCGCTCCGGGTCGCCCCGACCCAACACTACTTCTGCGGCGGAGCGGCCATCGACCGGTGTGGGCGCGTCCGCCGACCGGACGGCGAGGTCATCCCGGGGCTGCTGGCCTGCGGGGAGACGACGGGCGGGGTGGACGGGGCCAACCGCGTGGGCGGCAACGCCCTGACCAACATCGTGGTCTTCGGTCTGGCCGCCGGGAAGACCGCCGCGGAGGAGGCCAGGGCCGGCGGGCGGGCGGTCACCGGGTCGGGAAGGGCCGCGTGGGCCGGAGCGACCGCGCGCCTCCGGGAGCGCCTGGAAGGTTGGGGGGTGGCGCTCGACCCGGATGGCAGCCTGCGCCTGGGCGGCCTGCGCCCGGGCGGCGCACGTGGCCGGACGGAGCGGGGGTCCGTGGGGCCGGTCGAACTAAGGAAGAGGCTGGCCGAGGTCGCGGACCGCTTCCTCGGTCCGGTGCGGCGGGCCGACACCCTGGAGCGGGCCCTGTCCGAACTGGGCGAGCTCGAGCGGGCGACCGCCGAGACCTCCTGCCGGACGCCGTCCGAGCTCCTCCAGGCCCTCGAGGTGCTGGCCGGGGTCCGGACGGCGACCCGGGTGGCCGAGGCGGCGCTGGCCCGCCGGGAGAGTCGGGGACCACACTTCCGGGAGGACTACCCCCTGGAGGACCCGGCCCTCGAGCGGCCTCCTTGGGCCTAATAGCCGCAGCTCTTCGGGGGCGTGGCCGTTCTCCCGTCCTTGGAAAGCGCCGGATAGGGCTGTCCGGTCACGGCAAGACTTCCAAGGGGCCCGGGTGCCGCCTGCCGGCAGGGTTGGGCGGGAGTCGCGAGAAATGAGAGGGCCTGGGGGCTCTCGGACTTGAAGCGTCTACGTAACTACCTCGTCGCCGGGCTGGTCATCCTCTTCCCGGTCATCATCACCTGGCAGGTCCTGGTCTGGCTGTTCAACCTCGTCGACGGCCTCCTCGGGGGACTGGTCGTCCGCATCTTCGGCCGGCCCATCCCGGGGGTGGGCCTCGCCTTCACCGTCGTCATCCTCCTCGTCGTGGGCATGCTGGCGGCCAACTGGTTCGGGCGGCGCATCATCGCCTACTTCGAGAACCTCATCGCGAGGACCCCGCTGGTGCGGGGTGTCTACGTGACCATGCGCCAGCTCACCGACGCTTTCATCCGGCAGGAGAAGGCGGCCTTCCAGAAGGTCGCCCTCATCGAGTACCCGCGGAGGGGCATCTACACTCTGGTCTTCGTGACGGCCGCGGCACCGCGGGAACTGGACCGACGGACCGGGGCGGAGCTCGTGGCGGTGTTCGTCCCCACCACACCCAACCCGACCTCGGGCTTCCTCCTGTACCTGCCCAGGCGGGACGTGGTCCTTCTCGACATGCCCGTGGAACACGGGCTGAAGCTAGTCATCTCGGGCGGACTGGTCGTGCCTCCCGGGGAGAGCCAGGGGTCGGTCGGTACGGGTGCACCCGAGCCGAGGAAAGGGTTCCGGTGGCCGGTGTTCGGGAGGAGCAGAGGTGGAGCGGGAGGTCTCCGTGTCCAGAGCGCGAGCGGGGCCGGAGGGGCCGGAGAGGGTGGAGGTGACGGTCGGTGAAGGGGTCCCGTCGGGGTTGGCTGGTCGCAGGGCTGGCCGTGGCGTGCCTGGCCTTGACGCTGTCGGCGACCCTCCTGTGCTCTGGCTGCCGTCCTGGCCTAGGGCTGGTCGGCGTCGGCTGGCCGGGGGGTCAGGACGCTCCCCAGGGGGACGGTCCGACGAGCGGGGAGGGTTCCGGTGGCCCCGGTGGCGCTGGCGGCAGCCCGGGGTCCCAGACGCCGGTACCCCCGGCCGCCACACCGTCCGAGCGCGGCGTGTGTCCGCTGTGCGGTCTTGAGACGGAGCTCGATGCCGTCCTCCACCGCCCGCTGGCCGTGGTTGTCGACAACTCCACCGGAGCGCGGCCGCAGAGCGGACTCGGCGACGCCTGCGTGGTCTACGAGCTGCCCGTCGAGGGCGGCATAACGCGCTTCCTCGCCTTCTTCCTTCACGCCGACGCGGCGACCATCGGGCCCGTCCGCAGCCTCAGGCCCTACATGCTCGACCTGGTCATGCCCTTGGGCGCGGTGGTGGCCCATGTCGGGGGCAGCCCTGCCACCCTGGCCGAGCTGGCCGCCGAGAGGCCGACCGCGATGAGCATTGACGAACTCAATAAGCCGCAGGCCTTCTGGCGCTCCTCCGAGCGCCGTAGCCCGTACAACTGCTTCACCAGCACGAGCCTCCAGAGGTCGGCGAGCCGGTCTTCGGGGTACGAGGGGACCCGCCTGACGCGGACCACCCCGGCGGCGTTCAACTTCGCCCCTCCCGGCGAGAAGCCCGCCCTGCCGCAGGGGCAATCGGTGGGCGGCTTCACGCTCCACTACACCTCCGCTTACCGGGTCACCTATGACTACGATTCGTCGTCCGGACGGTGGCTCAGGTACGTCGGTGGCGCCGCCCACAAGGACGCCGCCACCGGGCGGCAGCTCGGGGCGACGACGGTCGTCGTCCTCTTCGTCCCGACCCGGGTCATCGCCGGCGACCCAGAGGGTCGGCTGGAGATGGACCTGGACGGAGGCGGCCAGGCCTGGGTGTTCTGCGCGGGCCAAAGCTTCCGGGTCCGGTGGGGTAAGTCCGGGCGGTTGAACCCCATCACGTTCCAGGACGGCCAGGGTAACCCTTTGACCCTGCCGGCGGGCCCGGTCTGGGTGCTCGTGGCCCCGACGGGGACGCCGCTCGACACCCGCTAGCCGCGACTGCGGGGACCGGGACGGCGAAAGCCTGGCGAAAGCCTGAAGGAGCGAAGATGGGGGGCGGGGACACACGATGGTTCCGGACCTTGACCGGCGTCCCGTCGCCGGCCTGGACGTCACCTTGGAAGACCTTGCCCGGGAGGCCCTGGCCGCCCGGGAGCTGGCCTGGGCGCCCTTCTCGGGCTTCAAGGTAGGGGCGGCGGTCCTGACCGCGGACGGTCGGGTCTACCGGGGCTGCAACGTCGAGAGCGCGGCCTACCCGCTCACCAACTGCGCCGAGCGGGTGGCCATCCAGAAGGCCGTCTCAGAAGGTCACCCGCGCGTCGCCGCCATCGCCGTGGCGGCCGACGCCTCGTACCTGCGGCGCGGCGAGGGGCCTTCGCTGGAACGCTTCGTCACCCCTTGCGGCGCCTGCCGGCAGGTCATCTACGAGTTCGGGCCCGACGCCGTGGTCGTGCTCGCGGACCTCGAGGGCGGTCGCCACCTGACCTCGGCCAGGGAACTCCTGCCGGGCGGCTTCCGCCTCGAGGTCGCCGCGGAGGTGCCGGGCGGCCGGCAGGAGGTCGGAGACGGGCGGCAGGAGGTCGGGTCGGGTGGCTGAGGCCCGGTTCCGTTCCGGTTTCGTGACCATCGTCGGGCGGCCCAATGTCGGGAAATCCACCCTGCTGAACCGTCTGGTCGGGCGTAAGCTGGCCATCGTCTCCGACAAGCCCCAGACCACCCGCAACCGTATCACCGGGGTCCTCACCAGACCCGGGTCGCAGATCGTCTTCCTGGATACGCCCGGCCTGCACAAGCCGAGGAACCGGCTGGGAGAGTACATGGTCGGCGTGGCCCTGGCGGCCTTGGAGGAGGTCGAGGTCGTCCTCTTCGTGGTCGAGGCCCCCGAGCCCCCGGGCCCCGGGGACCGCTACGTCGCCGAGCGGCTGGCGGCCCTCAAGACCCCGGTCATCCTCCTGGCCAACAAGGCCGACCTCTCCCCGGGCGACGTGACCCGGGCGAACCTCGAGCTCTACCAAGGGCTCGGCGAGTTCGCCGCCGCCATGGCAGTCTCGGCGGCCCGGGACCCGTCGTTCGAGCTCCTGCTCGAGACCATCGAGTCGCTCCTCCCCGAAGGGCCCCGCTACTACCCCGAAGGCGTCGTGACCGACCAGCCCGAGGCCTTCGTGGTGGCGGAGATCGTGCGGGAGAAGGTCCTCGAGCTCACCCGGGAGGAGGTGCCCCACTCGGTCGCCGTGGTCGTCGAGGAGATGCGGCCGGGGGGCAAGGCCGAGGACCTCGTCTACGCGAGGGCCGTCGTCTACGTCGAGCGCGAGTCCCAGAAAGGCATCCTAGTCGGTGCAGGCGGCGGCATGCTGCGCGAGATAGGGCGGAGGGCGAGGCGCGAGCTGGAAGGCCTCCTCGGCACCCGGCTCTACCTGGACCTCTGGGTGAAGGTCGAGCGGGACTGGCGGGACCGCGCCGCGAGCCTGCGGGCCCTCGGCTATACTCTGCCCAAGGAGTGATGGCCCGTATCCTCTTTCCGGGAGGGGACCTTCGTGAACCAGTTGGGACCCGAGACACCGTGGGTGCCTAGACAGAGGCCTTCGGCGGCTTGGCGGGCCGCCGCCGCACGCGGGCAGGTCCACCCGCGCGAGCTGGCCCGCGTCTTCGACCACACCCTGCTCAAGGCTCAGGCTACTCCGTCGGAGGTGCTTGAGCTCTGCGCCGAGGCCGTGCGCTACGGCTTCGGAGCCGTCTGCGTGAACTCGGCCCACGTGCCGGCCGTGGTCCGCAGGCTGCGGGAGCTCGGGACCGGGGCCCGGGCCGGGGCTGCAGCCGACGCCGGCACGGGTGCTCAGACCGGCGGTTGCCCGGGGGTCGGCCCCGAAGTGGCCGTGGCCGCCGTAGTGGGCTTCCCGCTCGGGGCTGCGGCGACCGAGGTCAAGGCCTGCGAGGCGGCGTGGGCGATCCGCCAGGGGGCGGTGGAGCTCGACATGGTCCTGTCGGTCGGGCACCTCAAGGCCGGTCAGGACGATTACGTGGAAGAGGACATCCGGGCCGTGGTCGAGGCGGCAGGCAAGGCGGCGCGCGAACGCGGGCTCGCGGCCCGGCCGCTGGTGAAGGTCATCCTCGAGACGTGTTACCTCAGCGATGACGAGAAGGTCCGGGCCTGCCTGCTGGCGGCGCGGGCCGGGGCGGACTTCGTCAAGACCTCGACCGGCTTCGGGTCGGGCGGGGCCACGGCGGCCGACGTGGAGCTGATGCGGGCCACGGTCGGCGAGGAGTTGGGGGTGAAGGCCTCGGGGGGTATCCGCGACCTTTCCGCGGCGAGGGCCATGCTGGCGGCCGGGGCCGACCGCCTCGGGCTCAGCGCGGGGGTGGCCGTCATCACCCAGGCCTTGGCCGAGTGGGAGTCGGGTGGGGGCCGTCGGTGAGCGGCTACAAGGCGGAGGGCATCGTCCTCAGGGCCCGGGACTTCGGCGAGGCCGACCGGGTCGTGACCATCCTGGACCGCGACCAGGGCAAGCTCGAGGCCGTGGCCAAGGGGGCGCGCCGGGCGCAGAGCCGCCTGCGAGGTCCCTGCCAGCCGTTCACGCGCGGCTCCTTCCTCCTCTGGCACGGCCGGACCCTCGACGGGATCAGTCAAGCGGAGACCCTCGAGCCGTTCACGGTCCTTCGGGAGGACCTCGTGCGGCTCACCGCCGCGAGCTACATGGCCGAACTCACCGACGACCTCGTCCGTGAGCGCGACCCGGCCCCGGAAATCCACGACCTCCTCCTCGAGAGCTTCCGTTGGCTGGAGGCGGGGCCGGCGACACCGGGCGAAGTGAGCCTCATCCTGCGGGCCTTCGAGGTGCGGCTGCTGGTTTTCGGCGGCTTCGCCCCGGTCCTCGAAGCCTGCGCCGTCTGCGGCCGGCCGGTCGAGGATTGGGGTGGGGCGACCCTGGTGGCTTTCTCGCCTGCGGCCGGGGGCGTGCTCTGCCCTGCCTGCCGGGCCGACCCGGCGGAGGACGGGGAGGGGGGACCCTGGGGGGGGCGCGGGGAGGAGGCCCGGGGCCCGGGCGCGAGCGGTGTGGGTTTGGAGGGGATGAACGCGGACCCGGGCTTCGGGGGCCCGGTCGTCCTCATGGCGGCGGGCACCCTGGCTGCCATGCGCCATCTCGCCCGGGCGGAGACTACCCAGCAGGCGCGCATCCTCCGTCTCACTCCCCGGGCGGCGCGGGAGATGGCCCGCGCCCTGAGGGCCCACCTGGAGTACCACCTGGACAGGCCGCTCAAGTCCTTGGATTTCCTCGAAAGCGTGTTGGAGTAGCCTCCGGCGGCGGGAGGCCTGCCGGCGACAGGAGGCAGCCACCGTCTGCCGAATACCGCCACCCTTTGTCTCGCTGACCCCCAGCCGGGAACCCGCCCGAACCGAGAGCCCGGACTCGGGACTGTCCGCCAGGAGATGGCCGCCGAGTTCCAGGCCGTGCGGCAGGAGATGGCTACCGAGTTTGCGGCCGTACGCCAAGAGATGGCCGACCTCGATACGAGGATGCGCGACGGGTTCTCCCGCACGTGGTCTGAGCTGGACTCCCTCCGAGCGGGCCTAGCCGGCGTTGAGCAGGGCCTCAGGAAACTAGGTCTCGAATTCGAGGAGTTCCGTCAGAACAGCAAAGTCACGCTCGAGATGCTCTCCGAGCTGATGGTGAGGACGGGGCGCCACGAGAGGGAAATCACCCGGCTCAAGCGCAGGACGAGCCGGGTGGAGAACTATCTCAGGCTCAAGCCGCTACCCAACGGCCCGAGTGGGGAGTGAGCGTTCCGCTGCGTCGCCACGACGAGCGGCACCAGGACGCGTCCCTCCCCTCTCGGCGTTGACCATGATGACCCCGCCGAGGACCAAGAGGCCGCCCGCGAGAGAGCCCGGACCGGGGACCTCGCCGAGCCACGCCCAGGCGACGACGAGCGCCACGAGAGGGATGAAGTAAAGGAAGCTGCCCGCCCGCGAGGCCGGAATCCTCGAGAGGACGTAGGCCCAGGTCACGTAGCCGACGGCTCCCGGGACGACCCCGATGTACACGCAGGCCAGCGTGGCCGAGAGCGGGGCCCGGGCGACCGCGGTCGGGAGCCCGGGGGCGAAGGGGAGGAGGAAGGCCGTCCCGGTGCAGATGATTTAGGCCGCCGTGGCGAGCGCGCTGTCGCGCCTGAGGTAAGGCTTCTGGCCGAGCGAGTAGACCGCCGAGGCCACGGAGGCGCCGAGCACGGCCAGCGCCGGCCAGGCTAGAGCCGCCCCGCCCCCGCCTCCTCCGCCCCCGAGGACCAGGCCGCCCAGCCCTCCGGCCTGCTCGAGGGTGATGACCCCCACCCCCGCGAAGCTGGCGATGATACCGACCCACCCACGGGCTCCCAACCTCTCCCGCAAGAAGAAAGCCCCGAGGAGGGCCATCCACACCGGGGCCGAGGCGACGATGAAGCTTGCGAGTTGCTTGGGTACGAGAGGCTTGCCAAAGAAGGACGCAAGTTCGGTGTGTCCCTTTGGATCAGCACTCAGCGCCCGGCCGAGGTGTCCGAGACGGTGCTTGCGCAGTGCGGCACCTGGTTTTGTCTAAGACTGAACGCCGAGAGCGACTTAAAACGTGTACGCAATGCGTCAGAATGGGCTGACTCCAGGGCGGTCGAACGCATCGCCTCGCTGCCACGCCAGGAGGCGATAGGGTTCGGCGTCGCGTTTCCGGTACCGGTCCACCTTCGGCTGCCGGATGCGATACCGGAACCGCGTTCCCGGGACCCGCAGTTCCACCGCCAGTGGTCGGAGCAACCTGGGGCTCAGCTGTTAACGACATGAGTAACCTTCGTGCCGCTCTCTAACCCGTCGCCCTCTCCATCTCCCCCACCAGCCTCTCGAAGACCTCCAGGGCTCTCTCGACCGGCTCGGGGGTGGTCATGTCCACGCCGGCGCGCTTGAGCACCTCGATGGGGTAGTCCGAGCCGCCGGCCTTGAGGAAGTCGAGGTAACGCCCTGCGGCCGGCTCGCCTTCGCGGAGGACGTGCTCCGCCAGGGCCGTCGCCGCGGAGTAACCGGTAGCGTACTTGTAGACGTAGAAGGGTGTGTAGAAGTGCGGTACTCTGGCCCACTCCAAGGCTATCTCCTCGTCGATGTGCACCTCCGGTCCGTAGTAGGCGGCGTTGAGGTCGCGGTAGACACCCTTGAGGAACTCGGGGGTGAGGGCCTCGCCGGACTCGACCCGCTCGTGGGTCAGGAGCTCGAACTCGGCGAACATCGTCTGGCGGAAGACAGTGGTCCGGAAATCCTCGAGGTGTTGGTTCAAGAGGTACAGGCGTTCGGCCTCGTCCTGGGTGTGCTCGAGGAGGTGATGCAAAAGGAGGTTCTCGTTCAGCGTCGAGGCCACCTCGGCCACGAAGCTGGAGTAGTCGGCGTAGACGAAGGGCTGACTGGTCCAGGTGAAGTGGCTGTGCATCGCGTGACCCATCTCGTGGGCCAGGGTGAAGACGTCGTGCAAGGTGCCCTGGTAGTTCAGGAGGACGAAGGGGTGACTCCCGTAGGTGCCCCAGGAATAGGCGCCGCTGGTCTTGCCATTGTTCTCCAGGACGTCGACCCATCCGGCGGCAAGTCCGTCCCGCAGGGCAGCCAGGTACTCCTCGCCGAGCGGGCGCAGGGCGGCCAGGACCGTGCGGGTGGCCTCCTCGTAGGGGACCTCGCGGTCCGCCTGAGCGACGATGGGCACGTAGAGGTCGTACATGTGCAGGGTGTCCACTCCGAGACGCTTGCGGCGCACGGACATGTAGCGGTGGAGGGCGGGGAGGTGCCTCCGCACGGCCTGGATGAGGTTGCGGTAGACGGCCGGCGGGATGTTGTCCTCGTGGAGCGCGGCCTCCAGTGAGGAGGCGAACCTCCGGGCGCGTGAGTAGAAGACATCCTTCCTGACACTGGCCGAGTATATCGCCGCCCAGGTGTTCTCGTAGCGGCCGTAGGTCTCGTACAGGGCGGTGAAGGCATCCCGGCGCACCCGCCGGTCGCCGCACAGCATGAACGTGTGGTAGCGACCCTCGCTCAAGGGGACCTCGCGTCCGTCCTCGCCCTTGACGGTCGGGAACTTGAGGTCGGCCCGGGCGAGCATGGTGAACATGGTCTGGGGCCCCTCGGCCATGACCTCGGTCTGGGCCAAGAGCTCCTCGAGCTCCGCGCTGAGGGTGTGGGGGCGGCGCCGCAGGACGTCGTGGAGCCGGTGGCGGTAGAGAGCGAGGTCCTCGTCGGACCCAAGCCAGCTTTCGACCTTGGCCGGGTCGGCGGCGAGTATCTCCGGGACCATGAAGGCCAAAGCGGCTCCGCAGTCGGAGCGGAGGGCCGCGGCCCGGTCGGTCATGCCCTGGTAGCGGGTCACCGTGTTGTCCTCGTCCCGCCGCATGCGGGCGTAGGCGTAAAGGTCCAGAAGAAGCTCACCGACCCGGTCGGCCAACCGCAGGGCGGCCAGGAGAGTCCGGGGCGACTCCATGAGCCTGCCTTGGTAGGAGCGGAGTTCGGGCAGAAGTCGCCGCAGCTCGGCGAAATCCTGCTCCCACTTGTCCTCGGTCGCGTAGATGTCCTCGAGCCTCCACTTGAGCTCGGCCGGCACTTCCTCCCGGCGGGGGAGTTCGTCCTTGGTCGGCGTCAAGCTCCTTCGCCTCCTCTAGTGGCCTTGGTGATGACTTGGTCGCGGTTCCTGCGTGAGCCCGAGGTCATCCCGGAGAAGAGTTCCGCCTTGGTCCTTGTTCTATCGTCCCGGAACCTACTCACCGGGCCTCGCCCATTCCTTCCAGCCACGCAAGGAGGGAGCGGGCAGCCTCCAGTGCCTGGCGGGCGGTCTCCTCATCATAGAACTCGAACGGGCTTCCACCGGGGTAGGCGTCCGGACAGCGCGGAGGGATGTATTGAAGCACGACCAGGCGTAGTCCCCGGCCTGGAGGTCCCGCTCAGCGGAACTCAGGGTGTGACGGGCTTGCTTTAGCCAGCGGTTGAACTCGTCGCGGTCGAACCCGGAGTCCACGGCCATCACCAAAACCCCCTGCGACTCCGTGCGGGGCGGAACCGCGCTGCGTCGGTGTTGCCTCTGGGCCGTCGCCTGCCTGTCCCAGTATACCATTCGGTTCTCGGGGGCAGTAGGGCTTGTCCCGCCGCAGCCCGGCGTCACCCGCCAGGAACCCCCACCCCGCGTGGCGAATAGTGGCAGAGATTGACGCTTGCTGGTGTAACTGGCGCCACTGCCCGACCGAGGGGGCTCATGAGTCTAATCCCTGCGGCACCTCCGATTGACTTCTCTGCCGACCCCGAGGCCGTCCGCCTCGTGGCCGAGGCGCACCGCCTGAGCTACGGGCACCTGGCGAACCCGGGGTTCGCCGCCGAGGTGTCCCTCATCGACCCTCTGCCGCACCAGCGCATCGCCGTCTACGACCACATGCTCGGGCAGCAGCCGCTCCGCTTCCTGCTGGCGGACGACGCGGGGGCCGGCAAGACCATCATGACCGGGCTTTACATCCGCGAGATGCTCAGCCGGCGCCTGCTCCGCCGGGTGCTCATCGTTCCGCCCGCCGGGCTGGTCACCAACTGGCGGCGCGAGCTCGTCACCTTGTTCGGCCTCCCGGCGCGGGTCGTGACGGGGGCTGACGTCGCCCGCAGTAGCGGCCCCGCCGCCCTGCCGGCACCCCCTAACCCCTTCCGCGGTCAGGGCTCGGAACTCGTCATCGTCAGCCTCGACACCCTGGCCGGCCCGAAGGTCTTCTCCCGCCTCGCCGAGCCGGGCGTCGAACCGTACGACCTCGTCGTCTTCGACGAAGCGCACAAGTTGGCCGCCCGCCAGGACCCGGACGGCCGGATGGTCAAGACCGACCGCTACCGTCTGGCCGAAGCCCTGGCCGGCGTGAGAAACCCCGACCCCCGCTTCCGGCTGGGCTGGCACGCCCGGCACCTTCTTCTCCTCACGGCCACTCCGCACATGGGCAAGGATTTCCCCTACTACTGCCTCTGGCGGCTCCTCGAGCCCGAGGCCCTGGCCACTTTCGAGGCCTTCTCGCACTACCCCGAGGACGAACGGCGGCGCCACTTCCTCCGCCGCACCAAGGAGGAGATGGTGGACTTCTCGGGCCGACCCCTCTACCCGCCGCGCAACTGCGACACCCTGAGCTACGAGCTCACCCAGGGCCCGGAGAGTGAGCAGGACCTCTACGACCGGACCACCGAGTACATCAGTAGCTACTACAACCGGGCCCGCCTCCTGAACCGGACGGCGGTCCGTCTGGCCATGAGCGTCTTCCAGCGCCGCCTGGCGAGCTCCACCTACGCCCTGGTGCGGTCCTTCGAGCGGCGTCTGGAGAAGCTCGAGGCCATCATGCACGACCTCAGGTCGGGCCGTCTGACCGTCGAACAGCTCCTCGCCAGGCAGCGCCGCCTCGACCGTGCCCGCCACCCGCTCGACTACACCACCGCGGACGAGGAAGGCGTCGAGGACGGCGAGGAGTCCGGCGAGGCCGCCGAGCGCGAGCTCCTCGGGTCCGTCATCGCCATGAACCTGGCCGACCTCGAGGTGGAGAGGGCCAAGGTCACCGAACTGCTCGACCTGGCCCGCCGGGTCATGGCCAAGGGGAGCGGCGCCAAGTTCGAGCGCCTCCTCCAGGTGGTCGGGGACCCGCGGTTCGCCGAGGAGAAATTCCTCATCTTCACCGAGCACCGCGACACCATGGAGTTCGTCGCCCGGCGCCTGGAGGCCGTAGGCTACGGCGGCCGGGTGGCCCGCATCCACGGCGGCCTCGACCCCGCCGAACGCGACGCCCAGATAGAGTTCTTCCGCGCCCCAGCCGAGGCCGGAGGAGCGCGGTTCATGGTCTGCACCGACGCGGCTGGCGAAGGCATCAACCTTCAGTTCTGCTGGATCATGGTCAACTACGACATCCCGTGGAACCCGGCCCGGCTGGAGCAGCGGATGGGGCGCATCCACCGCTACCTCCAGACCCACGAGGTCCGCATCGTCAACCTCGTCGCCGGGAACACCCGCGAGGGCCGCGTCCTGAGGACACTCCTGGAGAAGCTCGAGCTCATCCGCAGGCAGCTCGGGTCGGACAAGGTCTTCGACGTGGTCGGCCGACTCTTCGAGGGCGTCTCGCTCAGCGAGTACATGCAGATGGCCGTCACCGAGGCCGGGGCCCGGGCCGCCGCCGAGCTCATCGAGGGCCGGCTCACGGCCGAGCAGGTCGAGGCCCTCCAGGCCCGCGAGCGGCGCCTCTACGGCGACGGCGGGGACGTCAAGCGGGAGCTCCCGGTCCTGAAGGACCGCCTCGAGCAGGAAGGGCTCCGGCGGCTCCTCCCCGGCTACGTCCGGCACTTCGTCCTCGGGGCCGCGCCGGCGCTCGACCTCGCCCTCGAGGGCCCGGTGGAGGGCCGCTTCTCCTTCCGGCCCCTCCGCCCGGGTGCCCTGGAGCCCTTCCTGCCGGCCCTGCAGACCTACCCTCCCGACCGGCGGGGCCTTTTCACCATCGAGCGCCCGGCCCGGGAGGAGAAGGTTGTCTTCCTGCGCCCCGGCGAGCCGTTCTTCGAGGCCCTGCGCCAGGGCGTGCTCGCCAGGCTGGAGGGGTTAGCCCTCAGGGGTGGGGTCTTCACCGACCCCCACGCCCGGTCCCCGTATCTCTTCCACCTAGCCCTCGTCAGCGTCGTGCGCCGCGGGGACCGGGCCGAGCCGGGCCTCGGAGAAGAGCAGCTCCTCGAGCAGAGGGTCTACGGCGTGCGCCAAGAAGAGGGTGGCGGCCTCGACCTCTGTCCCGTGGAGCACCTTCTCCTCCTGCGGGGGGCGCCGGAGGCCAGACCGGAGGGCCGCCTTGCCGCCGTGCCGGAGGAGTACCGCGAGCAGGCCCGCCGGTTCCTCGAGACCCGGGTGGCCGCGCTGCGGGCCGAGGACATCCGGGAGAGGCTCCGCCTCGAACTCGGCCGGCAGCGGAGCGCGGTCAGCCGCGGTTACGACTACCGGAGAGCCGAACTCCTCGAACGCCGGGCCACGCTGTCCAAGGCGGTGGCGGACGGCGACCGCAGGGCCGCCGCTGAGCTCGAGGCGGTCAAGGAAGAGCAGAGGCGGCTCTCGGAGGAGGCGCGGGAAGCCCTGCGGTGCCTGGAGCGGGAGCCGGAGCTCGTGTCCCCCGGGGAGGTCCGCTTCCTCGCCCACGCCCTGGTCCTGCCGAGCGCCGACGCGGAGGAGCGGGCCCAGCATGACGCGCGGGTGGAGGCCCTGGCCATGGAATGCGCCCGACGCTACGAGGAGGACCTGGGGGCGGTAGTGAAGGACGTCTCTACGCCGGACCGCGCCCGGGAGGCGGGTCTCGGCGACCGTCCGGGTTTCGACCTGCTCTCACGGCGTCCGGACGGCCGCGAGCTCTGTATCGAGGTCAAGGGGAGGGCCGGGGCCGGGGAGGTCGAGGTGACCCGGAACGAGTGGGCCCAGGCGTGCAACCTGGGCCCCCGCTACTGGCTTTACGTCGTCTACGACTGCGCCACCCCCTCGCCGAGGCTGTGCCGGGTGCAGGACCCCTTCTCCCGGCTCCTCACGAGGGCCAAGGGCAGCGTCCTCCTGAGCGAAGCACAAGTCGCCCAGGCGGCCGAGGAGGACCCTGGAGGAGCGGAGGGATGGACCAGTTGACCGACACGGTGGGACCGACCGGGAAGAGACTCATCGAGGCAGCCTTCCCGCTCAAGCAGGCCTCGCTCGACTCCGTCCACGAGAAGAACGTCCGGCACGGACACATCTCCACCCTGCATATCTGGCCGGCCCGCCGGCCCCTGGCCGCCTGCCGCGCCGCGCTCATCGCCACTCTGCTGCCCGACCCGGGGACCCCGGAAGAGCGGCGGCGGCTTATCGAGAAGCTGGGCGGCAGGGTCGTCGAGCGGTCGGAGATGAAGAGGGTCGGGTCCCGTGAGGTCGAGACCGTCCGGGAGGAGACCGAAGGCGGTGTCCTGCACTGGGGGCGCGAGGCGAGTCCGGAGCTTGACTGGTTCCGCGAGGAAATCCGCAAGGCCTACGGCGGCCGGGCGCCCAAGGTCCTGGACCCTTTCGCCGGGGGAGGCTCCATACCCCTTGAAGCCATGCGTCTCGGCTGCGAGGCCATCGCCGTGGACCTCAACCCGGTGGCCTGGTTCATCCTGAAGTGCACGCTCGAGTACCCCCACCGGCTCGCGGGAAAGACGCGGCCCCTGCCCAAGTTCGCCTTGGAGTGGCCGGACTTCATAGAAGACTTCGTGCTCGGGACGGGGCGGGCGAAGAAGAAGGCCGACCTCGAGCGGGAACTCCAGGGCGCCCAGCTCGGCTTCTTCCCACCACCCGAAGCGGACCTGGCCTGGCACGTCCGGGCCTGGGGCCGGTGGGTCTTCGAGCGGGCTAAGGCCGACCTGGAGCGCTTCTACCCGGTCGTGGACGGCAAGACCACGGTGGCCTACCTGTGGGCCCGGACCGTGAAGTGCAAGAACTGCCGGGGCGAGGTCCCCCTTCTCAAGACGAGGTGGCTTTGCCGCAGGTACCGGAAGAGGGTCCTCCTCACCCTCACGACGCAGCCGGGCAAACCCGAGGTCGAGTTCGGGGTCCGGGTCCTCGGGCCGGACGAAGCCGTCACCGATGCCGAGACCCGGGGGACCATGTCCCGCGCCGGGGCGACCTGCCCGCACTGCGGGGTCATCACCACGATGGACGACCTCCGCCGCGAAGGCTGCGCCGGGAGGCTCGGGCAGCGGCTGGTGGCGGTGGTGGTGGAGGGGCAGCGCGAGAAGGAGTACCGGCCTCCGGCTGGTCTTGAGGTGGCTACCGCAGGCGACGCACATGACGGACTGAGTGCGGCCGAGAACCTGGTGCCGCAAGGGCTTCCGGGCGAAGCTGTGCGGGCCTCCGGAGGCACGGGAGCCGGGCGTGCCTTCAGCGTCGCTAGCTACGGTCTCCGTCGGTGGAGAGACCTGTTTAACACGCGCCAGTTGGTTACCGTCAGTTCATTCCTACTTCACACCCGGGCAGCACGCGAGGCGATGGCCGCCGAGCAGTATCCCCCCGAGTGGGTGGAAGCCGTGGGTGCCCTCCTCTGCCTTGTGCTGGACAAGCTTGCCGACTACAATGCGGGGCTGACCACCTGGAACGTGGCTCGTGAGATGATGGGGCATGTGTTCGTCAGGTTCGCCCTGCCCATGACATGGGACTACGCTGAGCTCAACCCGCTCTCGAGTTCGACCGGCAACTACCTGGCGTGCCTGGAGTGGGTCGCGCGGGCGACCGGACACACGCTCGATGCCGCCCATGGGCGGCCCCGGCCCGTCACGGTCCTCGGTTCCGCCACCTCCCTGCCGTTTGAGGCCGGGTCGGTGGACTTGGTCCTGACGGACCCTCCCTACTACGACGCGATACCCTACTCGGACACGATGGACTTCTTCTACGTCTGGCTCCGGCGAAGCACCCACGGGCTGGTCCCGGACGTGGACAGGGCGTTTTCGGCGGAGCTCGGACCCAAGTGGGATGCGGAGCAAGGGGACGGAGAGCTCATTGACGACGACAGCCGCTTCGGCGGAGACCGCGAAAAGTCCCGGGCTGCGTACGAGGCCGGCATGCTCAAAGCCTTCCAGGAGTGCCACCGCGTGCTCCGCCCGGAAGGCCGGCTGGTGGTCGTCTTCGCGCAGAAGAACCCGGCGGCGTGGGAGTCTCTGGTCTCGGCCATCCTCCGGGCGGGCTTCGTGGTCACGGCGAGTTGGCCGGTCCAGACGGAGATGGGTAATCGGACCCGCGCCTTGACGGGGGCCGCCCTCTCCTCCTCCGTCTGGCTTGTCTGCCGGAAGCGCCCGGCGGGCACCCGCCCCGGGTGGGACAACCGGGTCCTCGATGAGGTGCGGGCCCGCCTCCGGGGGCTTCGGAATGAGGAGACCGGTGAATGGGTTTACCGGCCCACCCTGCACGATTTCTGGGACGCCGGCATCCGGGGGCCTGACTTCGTCTGGGCGGCCACCGGACCGGCCCTCGAGGCCTACAGCCTCTATCCCGCCATCAAGAAGGCCGACCGCCCCGAGGAGTACCTGACGGTGAGCGACTTCCTGCAACACGTCCGCCGCTTGGTCGTGGATTTCGTCGTCGGCCGGGTGCTGGCTCCGGAGGACGAGGCGCAAGCCCCACCGGAGCTCGACAACGTCACGACGTATTACCTCCTCCACCGACAGGCTTTCCAGTTCTCCGAGACACCGGTGGGCGCGGTCATCCTCTACGCGGTCTCGTGCGGTCTCTCGGACCGGGACCTCGTGGAGGAGTACGACCTCCTTTCCACCGGTGGCAGGGGTGCGGCCTCGGGCGTCCGCGAAGCGGACGACTCCGACCCCGAGGAGGACGCGGGAGAGGAGGGGGAGGAGGCCGGCGGGGCGGCCGGCGGAGGGTCGGCCGGAGGCTCGAAGGTCCGCCTGAAGCACTGGTACGAACGCGGGGGGAAGCGGCTCGGCTACTCGACCGGCAGCCGCCCGGTACCGCTCATCGACCAGGTGCACCGTCTCATGCATCTTTGGAAGGAAGGCGACGTCCGCGCGGTGGACGACTACATCCGCGAGCAGACCCTCGACTCGAGCGGTGTGTTCGCTAAGGTGCTGCAGGCCCTTATCGAGCTCTCGCCGGCCGGGGACGGCGAGCGGACGCTTCTTGAGAACATCGCCAAGCACCTCGGCGGCCTGAGGCTGGCCCGGGGAGCCGCTGGCCCGTCGGACCGGCTTTTCGAGGACTATTAGCTACTCTCTAGGGGGAGGCGCAGAGCCATGGTTCCGGTCGCGTCGTTCACTCCGTGGCACAAGGTCGTGCATCTCCGGGAGGACCTCCGCTCCGGGGAACTCTCCCTGAGTATGTTCGCCGCCGACCTGTACGCCGTCCGGATGGGCACGGCCCCACCCGTCTACCGGGACCCCCGGGAGTTCTTCTCCCTCACCTACCCGGCGCACAACCTTCGCAAGCTGGCCAAGGAGGTCATAGACCGTCTGGCCGGCCTCACCGACCGGGCCGTGCGCCAGCTCGAGCTTACCTACGGGGGCGGCAAGACCCACGCTCTCATCACTCTGTACCACTTGGTGAGCGACCCGGAGAGGCTCCCGGAGGACCTCCCGGCCGTGCGGGAATTCGTCGAGCACGCCGGACGCCGTCCCCCCAAGGCGCGGGTCGCAGTGCTGGCGTTCGACAAGCTCGACGTGGAGAAAGGGATGGAGGTCCCCGCCCCCGACGGCTGCACGAGGTGGCTCCGCCACCCGTGGAGCGTCCTCGCCTACCAGCTCGCTGGTTCGGACGGTCTGCGACTGCTCCACGCGGAGGACAGGGACGAGGAGCGGGAGAGCCCTCCGGCGGAGAACCTCCTCACCCACCTCCTGGCCGTTCCCGACCGGGAGGGCCTGGCCACCCTCGTCCTCATGGACGAGGTCCTGATGTACGCCCGCGAGAAGGCGGCCCTCGACTCCACGTGGCGGGCACGGCTTGTGGACTTCTTCCAGTGCCTCACCCAGGCCGCGACCGCCGTCCCGCGGTGCGCCATCGTGTGCTCACTCTTGGCCACCGACCCGCGGAAGTACGACACCCTGGGTCGGGAGCTGGCGAAGGACCTCTCCGATATCTTCCGCCGGGAGAAGGAGGAGAGCATCGAACCCGTCCTTAAGGAAGACGTGGCCGAAATCCTGCGTCGCCGGTTCTTCACGGCCGAGTCCATCCGGGACCGTGAGCTCTTCCGACCCCACGTCATCGCCGCCCTGCAGGGTATCCAAGCCCTCGACCAGGAGACTGCCCGTCAGGGCCCCGGGGCGGAGGAGCGCTACCTGGCCAGCTATCCGTTCCACCCGGACCTTACCGACGTGCTTTACACGAAGTGGACCAACCTCGAGGCTTTCCAGCGCACCCGGGGCGTCCTCCGGACCTTCGCCCTCGCTCTGCGCGAAGCGGAGGCCTGGGACACCTCGCCCCTTGTGGCGGCCAACGTCTTCCTCAGTGCGCCCGGCAGGGCGGACCTCTCCCCGGCGGCCCGGGAGCTCACCGGTGTGGCCGGCACGGAGGAGTACGATGGCAAGCGGCAGGAGTGGTCGGCCATCCTCGAAGGGGAGCTCGCCAAGGCGAGGGCCATCCAGGAGGAGACGCCGGCCCTACGTCACCGGGAGGTGGAGCAAGCCGTGTTCGCCACCTTCCTCCACTCCCAGCCGGTCGGCCAGAAGGCCTCCACCCGGGAGCTCCTGGCCCTGGTGGGGGCGACCCGCCCGGACCGGATCGAGCTCGGGAAGGCCCTCCGCCGCTGGGCCGAGGTCTCCTGGTTCCTGGACGAGACCGGCCTTCAAGACGCGGAGGCCGGTCCGCAGGGCGAGCAGCCCCTGCCCCGGACCTGGCGGCTCGGTTCCCGGCCCAACCTCACCCAGATGCACCACGATGCCTGCCGCCGCGTCCAGCCCGAGTTGGTCGAGGCCAGGCTGCTCGAGGATATCGCCAAGGCCACGAGCCTCAAGGCGGGCGCCGCCGAGGCCGGAGCCAAGGTGCACTTCCTGCCGGAGGCGCCCTCCGACATCCCCGACGACGAGAAGTTCCGCTACGCGGTGCTCAGACCCAAAGCCGTGTCCGAGCCGGGCGAGCCGAGTCCCGAGGCGGTCCGGTTCCTGACCGAGACGACCGGTCCGCACAAACCCCGGGTCAACAAGAACGCCGTCGTCCTGGTCGTCCCTTCCCGGGACGGCCTCGAGGCCGCCCGGAGCCGGGTCCGCGATTACCTGGCCTGGGAGGAAGTGGACCGGCAGCTCGGAGCCCAGAAGGTGGACGACCCCGGGCGCCTGGCCCTGCTCGCGACGAAGCGCGAAGCCAGCCGCAAGTCCATCCCGTCGGCTGTGCAGCAGGCTTACTGTATCGTCGTGACCATCGGGCGGGGCGGCGGGCCGGAGGCGTTCCGGGTGACCGTGGGCGACCGGCCGTTGTTCGAGGTCATCACGGCCGACGAGCGCTCGCGCATCCGTGCGTCGGCCCTGGCTGCCGACGCGCTCCTGCCCGGTGGTCCGTACGACCTCTGGAGAGAAGGGGAGACCTCGCGTCGGGTGCGCGACCTCGTCGGGGCGTTCGCCCAGTTCCCGCACCTGCCGAAGATGCTGGACCCCGGGGCAGTGCTGGAGACCCTCCTGGACGGCTGCGAGAAAGGTCTCTTCGTGATGCGGCTCACCCGGCCGGACCGCTCCGCTCGAACCTTCTGGCGGGAGAGGCCGGATGACGTCGCGGCGAATGACCCGGACCTCGAGGTGGTCCTGCCGGAGGCGGCCGCGCTGACGGGGCTGGCGCCATCGCTCCTGGAGCCGGGGAGGCTGCCCGGCTTGTGGCCCCCCGAGGGCCGCCTGGGTGTGGGCCGTCTTTACGCCTACTTCGAGGTCGGTCAGGAAGTGGCCGTGCCGCGGGACGGTTACGAGGAGGTCGTCGTCATCCCCCGGGCGCCCAGGGAGGTCGTGGACGAGGCGGTGCGCGCGGCGGTGAAGGCCGGCAAGGTCTGGCTCTTCGCCCCTGGCGGGACGGCCAACTTCTACGAGGAGGACATCCCGCCGGGCCTGCTCACCGAGAACGCCACCCTCGAGGCCCCGCCCGAACCGGTCGCTCCGACCGCCATCCTGCCCGACGCCCTACCGGCGGCCTGGCCGGACCCGGGGCCCGGCTCCGCGGAGCGGGTGACGAGCGCCTTGGCCATCCTCGACGCCGTCTCGGCGCAGCGGGGGAAGGCCCTGCCGTGGGCGGTGGTCCGGCGGGCCATTGACGCGGCCCTCGGGGCCGGACTCCTCGAGCTGGCCGAAGGCTCCGGGCCGTGGCCGTGCGGACTCCCGGCGGCGAAGGACGTGCGGCTACGGGTGAGGACCCGACGCGGAGGGGTCCCAGCCGAGTGGCCCAAGGTCGCCGAGGCCGAACTCGAGCCCCACGAGATCCAGGAACTCGCCGAGCGCGTCGCAACCCTTCTCAAGCTGGTCGGCAGCGAGAAGCTGAGGTACCGTCTCCGCATCGAGCTCGCCCAGACGGACCCGGCCACCCTGGAGCAGGTGGCGGAACAGCTAAGGGCTGTCAGTCCGAAGCTGCGCTTCCGGTGACGGGACAGGGAGACATGTAATGAAAGGCCAGCTCCATGCGCCCGACCCTCATCTCAGCTCAGCGATCTGGTATGCGGTATACTTGGTGGTGTAACTGGACGATTGCCCGACCCAGGGGGCTCATGAGTGCCGTCTGGCCGTGACCGTCTTCCAGTCTTATACGTGCTCAAGCGAGCCGGGGGTGCATGGCTATGGACCGTGGTGAGCGCAACGGGCGGAGCTTCGAGATAAAGGGTAAACGTCTCACCTGTCCCTTTTGCGGGGGGACCCAGTTCAGCACCCGCAAGTCCCTGCTCAATACCAGGGGGGCCACCTTCTTGCGACTCGACTGGGCCAACCGCTACGCAACCAACTACATCTGTACCCAGTGTGGGTACATCCAGTGGTTCCTCCGTGAAGACGACTTCTGAGTAGGTCTTCAACCCCGGCATGTTAGAGCCTATGCTGACCCAGGGCTGTGACCGAGGTCGGCACCTCTTGACCTCCCCTCTGGAGCCGTGTAGTATCTGCGTAGCTACTTAATCACCGGGAGGTCTTCGCCCCCTGTCCGACGCCCGCCGGCTCGCCCTGATGTTCAAGGCCCTGTCGGTGGAGACCCGGGTCCGCATCGTCGAAGCCCTGAGGTCCCGCTCGCTCTGCGTCAACGCCCTGGCCCGGGAGCTCGGCATCACTCCGGCCGCGGTGTCCCAGCACCTGCGCGTCTTGCGCGACATGGGTATGGTCACGGCGGAGCGGCGGGGGTACTACGTCCACTACCGGGTGAGCGGCGATGCCCTTGCCGAGTGGCAGCGCATGGCCGCGTCGTTGCTCGGGGACGCCGCGGGTGGGGACCCGTTCGGCGAGGCACGCCCGTCTCCACCAGGGGGCCCCAAGACCGAACGAGAGGCGGAGGTCAAGGAAGACCAAGGAGAGGTAGGAGGGGTCAGGATGGGAGACGATAAGACCAAGCCCTGCTGCTGCCAGAGGCCGGAGGAGCTCAGGGGCAGGCCCGGCGAGTGCTCCAAGGAGCAGATCGAGAAGTGTCACGGCACCACGGACCGTCACCCTTGCACCGAGGAGAAGGAAGGGGAGGAGCGGTAGCCGGGGGCGGGGCCCCGCCTCCGCCCCCGGATGGTCCTGTCCCGGCTGCCGCGATAGAGGTCCGCGGGCTCTCCAAGAGCTTCGGTGACGTGCGCGCCGTGGCGGGGGTGGACTTCACCGTCGGCGAGGGCGAGCTGTTCGGCCTGCTCGGCCCCAACGGGGCGGGCAAGACGACGACCATCAACATGCTCACCGGCCTCGCCCGGCCCGATTCGGGTAACATCTCCATCGGCGGCCTGGACTGCTCCTTGAACCCCAAGGCCGCGCAGCATCTCATCGGCGTGGTGCCCGACGAGAGTAACCTCTACCCCGAGCTGACCGGGTTCGAGAACCTGGCCTTCTGCGGCGCGCTCTACGGCCTGCGTAGGAAGGAACGCGAGGCCCGAGCCCGGGAGCTCCTGGAGATGTTCGGACTGTCCGACGCGGCCGACCGCCGGTTCGCCGGCTACTCCAAGGGGATGAAGCGGAAGCTCACCCTGGCCGCCGGCATCATCCACCGGCCGCCCGTGCTCTTCCTCGACGAGCCGACGACCGGCATAGACGTGGCCAGCGCGCGCCGCATCCGGCAACTCATCGCCGACCTCCACCGGTCGGGGACGACCATCCTTCTCACCACCCACTACATCGAGGAGGCGGAGCGCCTCTGCGACCGCATCGCCTTCATGGTCTCCGGCCGCATCGTCCACGTGGACAGCGTCGAGAACCTCCTCCAGCCTGTCCGGCGGCAGCACGCCCTGCAGCTCACCGTCTCCGACGGCGGGCAGGCGGCCCGGGCCGGCGACCTGGTCGCTGCGGCCTTCCCCGGAATGTCGGTTCAGGTCTTCCCCGGTGGTCGGGTCCGCCTCGAGGCCCCGGAGCCGATACCCGTCGGGCCGCTGGCGAAGGTGCTCGAAGGCGAGGGCATCACCCTGCTCGAGGCGGTCCGTCTGCGCCCGTCGCTCGAGGATGTCTTCGTCCGGATAACGGGTGTGGAGGCCGAGGTCATGCGCCGGGACAGGCCTGGAGCAGGGGGAGGCGGGAGGTCATGACCCGGTCCGAGGGGAGGGCCGCGCAGGCGGTCGCCTTCTGGAACATCCTCCTGAAGGACATGCGGACGTACTACCTCAAGCCTCCCAACATCAGTTGGGGGCTCATCTTCCCCGTGGCCTGGACCGGGATGTTCTTCATCAAGTCGGGAGCGGGGCTCGACAGCGCACGGTCGCTCCTGCCCGGCGTCATGGCCTTGAGCATCCTGTTCGGCACCACGTCGGTGCTGGCCGTGACGGTCACCTTCGAGCGGCGGCACCGTTCCTTCGAGCGCCTCCTCCTGGCCCCCATCCCGCTGGAGGTCCTCATGCTGGCCAAGACGGCGGGCGCCATCATCTTCGGGGCGCTCAACGCCTTCGTGCCCGTCCTGATGGCCTCGTTCCTCACCGACCTTTCCGGCGTGGCCTGGGAGGTCCTGGCCATCGCGGTGGTCCTCCTTTCCGTGTCCTCCACCTTCCTCGGTCTGTTCGTGGCCGTCTCGGTCAGCGAGGTCTTCGAGGCCCAGACCTTCTCGAACTTCATCCGTTTCCCGATGGTCTTCCTCTGCGGCCTGTTCTTCCCCGTGGCGGCCCTCCCGGGCTTCTTGAGGCCGCTCTCGTACGCGCTCCCGCTCACCTACGGCGCGGACCTCCTCCGCGGCGCCACGGGCGGCGACATGCTCCTTGCCCCCGCGGCGGACTTCGGCGTCCTCGTCGCGTTCTGCGCGCTCCTCTTCGCCGCCAGCCTGGTGAACATCAGGAGGCGGTGGATAGTCTGACGGTTCAGGGCCGCGGGCGGTAAGGGGCTACCCCGGAGGGGTCCGGCAGGCTCGTGGCTGCGCTCCTTCCCCCGCCCGTGTCTTACCTCAGCCGCTCGAAGGCATCTCTCACCACCGCGGCCATGGCCTTGCGGCGCGCGGCGAGGAAGTCGTGGTACTCCATGTCCGTCCACCCTTGGGGCAGGGCGTGCCAGTACGCCATTTGCTGGAGCTCGTCCGGGGTGAGCTTCGACTGCGCAGCCATCTCGGGGAAGTACTTCGAGGGCGGCTCGTCGGAGATGGCGATGTTCTCCTGCCACTCGACGAGGGCCAGGTTGGCGGTCTGGTTGACCTCCCGCACCTCGGTGCCGGCCGCGTGCCCTTCAGGAGGAGGTTCGTGCCAGTCGGGCGAGAAGCTTCTCGAAGCACCTGGACGCGTTGGGTAGGAGAGGCTCCGGAGGTGGGGCGTAGTGAAGCCGGCCGGTCGGTTCCAGGACATCTACCCTCGGGTGGCCCGGAGCCTCGTGGTCGTCGTGGTCCTGGTTCTCATCGTCGCGGCTCTCCCCGTCGTGACCCGCTCCTCCGTTGTCCTGGCCGACGACGCCAGCCTGGGACGGGATGCGGACGGGGTCTACCCCATGAAGGATGCCGAGCTGGAGATGGTCGCCGAGGAAGTGACCATCCGGCTCCTCCCGGCCGAGGGACCGGACGGCGCCGCCGGGCTCCGCGCCGCGGTCACGTGTGAGTTCACCTTCCGCAACTCCTCCGACACGGCGCGCGACGTTCTCATGGGCTTCCCGGCGCAGTACAGGCCCGAGATTGTCGCGGACGCTGTCGGCGGCGACCCGCTGGTCCACGAGTTCACCGTCCGCATCGACGGCACGGAAGTGCCGGCGGACCTTGAACCGGCCTCACCGGTCGCCGGTGACGAAGGGTCGCTCTTCGCCTCCTGGTATACGTTCGGCGTCACCTTTGCCCCGGGGCAGACCCGCTCGGTGGTCAACACCTATACGCTGAAGAACCTACACAATTCCATCGGCCAGGCCTACCTCCGTTATGTCCTGACGACCGGACGCTACTGGAAGGGCCCCATCGGGAAGGCCGTCGTCAGGGTCGAGCTGGGTGAGGTCGGACCCCACCAGCTTGAGAACCTGTACCCTAACACGTGGCGCTTCTCACCGGACGGGCGGACCTTGACCTGGAGCCGGGAGAACTTCGAACCCTCCTACGACCTTGAGATTCGCTACAACATCTTCCATTGGACCGAGGGGTACCTCAGCGCCATCGACGCAGGTGCCCGCGAGGAGCTCCTGGCCCTGCGCGCGGAGTGGGAGGACCTCGTCGGTCGGGCCCTCGGGCTTGACCAGGCTCAAGTGCAGGCGCTCTACGCGGAGGCTGTGAAGGAGGACCGGACGGTGCTGGGCGCCTACCTGCGCTCTCTCCTGCCGGAGCCTCCGCCGCACCCGCCCGACATCACGGGGCTGGAGGTCGTCCCGGGGCCGGAGCCGAGCCTGGCCAGGGTCCGGGTGGCCTACGCCGACCCGGCCGGCGACCTGGTCGGCCTGTCGCTCATCGTCACCCAAGAAGGTGCGATTGTCGCTGATGCCGACCTTACCGAGACGGGGCGCTGGGAGTACCAGCAGAGTTACTCGGGGGTCTTCGAGGACTGCTTGATTGTGGCCCAACCGGGCCGGAGCTACAGGATAAGGGCCAAAGTCTGGGACAGCGAAGACCGCGAGTGCGTTCGGGAGGTTGTCCTTGTTGCGCCGTCGTCCTCCGGGGCAGGTCCCGTCCCACCCGACCGGCCCCTCACCGGTGGTCCGCAAGTCACGGCCCTCTGGCTTGCCGGCCTGCTTCTGATCATCGGTGCACTGACCGTCACCGCAGCCGTCCTGGCCAGGCGGGGCCGTGGGAACCGCCCGCGCGCCAAGGCCAATGAACAAGACCGATTTCTCACACGGGGTGCTAGCTGTCGGTGTGGGTTTCACGGAGAGGGGGAGGGATAGCCTCGTGGTTCCGGAGTCTATCCCTCCCCCTCTCCGCTGTCAGGGAAGGTGGGAGACTATCTTCCCGGCGATGAACACTAGCAACTGGTACCATAGGAACAGGCTGAGAGGCACCACTATAAATGCATAGAACATGAAGAGAACTGCCTGCCAGGTCGTCGGGTGAGGATGACGGTCGACCCAATTCCCATAACATATCACCGTGGTAACGACGTACAGGGATATTGCATTGGAAGCCGGGTCCCTTGACCACAGCGGGAGGAACCAGCCTGTCAGGCGCTGCACCAAGACAACGAGCGCTGTGAACAGGCCGCTCACGGCTAGCCACAGAAGGTCTGTCAACGTCAACGGCGCCTGCTCCATTTCCTGTCTCGCCTCTGCCTTCTTCGGCCCCGTTCTCACGGTTGCCGGTCCCTTCCCTTAGGAGGATTGGGCTTGTGGTTCCTCATATCGCTCAGAAGAGAGTCGACGCCCCTCCCGACAGCATCGCCGACCTTGGAGGCGAAGCTCGATATGGGAACTGACGCAGCGCCAGCTGCCAAGACCCCAGCCTTACCCGCTACAACTCTATCAACGGCGCACGTCCCGGCACCCTCAATCATACCAGTGACGACCGCACCCACGTAGGTCCCGGCAGAGGACGCCTTTCCCGCCTTCACATCATGGTACACCTGCATTCCGACCCTGACCAGTGCGTCACCCGCACCGGCTAACAGGGATAGGCCTACCAGCGCGGGCAGCCTTCCGTCAGAGTCAACGAGGGCCGTTGGGTTGTCGAAGCAGTAGACGTACGGGTTGAGACTGATTCCACACCGTACGTACCCCGCAACAGGGTCCTCGCTGAAAAACCGCCCCGCGTCGGGCGCATACCAACGCGCCCCAAGCGCGTAAGCCCCCAGCAGATCATCGTACCGGTAGCTGCAGTACCTGTACGGGTTCACCTCCGCCAGCGGCCCGGCGGCCTCGAGGATGTTACCCCAGGCGTCATAGCGGTAGCTCGCGACCAAGGCCCCCGAGGCGTCGGTCAACCCCAAGACATCGCCCCGGTCGTTGGTGTGGTAGTAGTAGGTCTCCCCTTGGTAGGTCATCGTCACCGGCAGGCCGGTCGGGCCGTAGGTGTAGGCGCGGATGACGGTGCCGGTCTCGTCGGTCTCGTAGGCCACCTTGTCGCCGTCGTAGTGGTAGTAGGTCGTGCCCGAGGGCGTGGTCTGGGAGAGCCGGCGGCCGAGGCCGTCGTAGGTGAACGAGGCGATAAGGGCCCCCGTGGCCGCGTCGCGGACCTCGGTCAGGCGGCTATTGGCGTCCCAGGTGAAGGTCCTTGTGCCGTCGGAGGCGAGGTTGCCGTCGGCGTCCCAGACCCAGGGGGTGCCGTCCACGGAGACGAGTTCGCCGGCGAGGTTGTACGTGTAGGTCGTCCTGGTGAGGAGCGTCCCCGCGGCGTCGTAGACCTCTTTGGCCGTCCGGTTCCCGGCCGGGTCGTAGTGGTAGACGGTCCTATGCCCTGTGACGGGGTCGGTCTCGGAGACCAGGCGGTTCAGAGCGTCATACTGGTAGAGGGTGAGGGCTCCCCCCTGACCCGTCACTGCGGTGCGGTTGCCGGCGGCGTCATACGTGTAGGTCTCGCTCCAGAGGACGCTGCCCGCCGCGTCGGTGTGGGTCACCGCGGTCGTCCGGTTGGCCTGGTCGTAGGAGATTGTCTTGGTTATCCCGTTGGGCAGGCTCTCGCCGGCCAGGCGGTCGTTGGCGCCGTAGCTGAAGCCGATGACGCTCCCGCCCGGCTCGGTCAGGCTGGTGAGCCGGCCCTCCAGGTCGTACGAGAACCGGACGGAGTAGGTCTGGGTCCCGGTGGTGACGTCCAGGCGGCTGACATTGCCGTCGGCGTCATGAGTGTAGTCCACCCGGTTCCCTGACGGCTCGGTCGCGGTCACCAGGCGGCCTTGGTCGTTGTAGGCGTAGGTATAGGGCACGGACAGGCCGGCCAGGGTCATCGCCACCATCCGACCGCTGGCGTCGTAGTCGAACCCGGCCACCTGGGTCCTGTCGTGGGTGACGGCGAGGAGGCTATTGGTCGGGCCGTAGATGTAACCTACGGTGCGGCCGCTGGCGCGGGTCACCTGCATGAGGTTGCCGTTGGCGTCGTAGGAGTTCGTGGTCGTGTTGCCGAGGGCGTCGGTCACGCTGACAATCCGGTCGAGGGCGTCATACGTGTAGGAAGCCCGGAAGTATAGGGCCCCGTCCTTGGTTATCTCGGCCGAGGTCAGGTTGTTGGCCGCATCGTAGGTGTACGTGGCCGTTCCGCCCAGCGGGTCGACCACGCTCATAAGGTTGCCGTTCGCGTCGTAGGCGTAGCTCGTCACGTTACCGTTACCGTCCGTGTAGGCGGTGTTGTTGCCCCGGTTGTCGTAGGCGAGCCGGACGGAGTTCCCCGCCGAGTCGGTGAGGACGGTGGGGTTGTGGTTTCCGTCGTAGGTCAAGGCGAGGCCGACCTGCTCCGGGTCGACCACCCGGACCAGGTTACCGTGCGCATCGTACTCGTACGTCGTCACCTTGCCGTTGGGGTCCGTCTCGGTCAGTTTCTGGCCCCAGGAGTTGTAGGTGAACGAGGTCGTCCCACCCCGCGGGGTGGTGGCCTGAAGCAGGAGGTTCCGGCTCTCGTCCCAGAGGTAGTTGGCCTCGAGCCCCTCCGGGTCCGTCAGTCTCACGAGGTTGGCCGAGGGGTTGAACGCGTACGTCCACACCTGGCCCAGGGGCGTGGTGACCGTGGTACACCCGGCCACCGGGTCATACGAGAACGTCCACGTGGCCCCGTCGGCGGTCGTGACGGAGGTCACCCGCCCGTCGGTGTCGTAGCCGAAGGTCGTCGTCCGGCCGGTGGCGTCAGTGAGCCCGGTCAGCCGGTGGGCGGGGGCGTCGTAGGTCATGGTCACCACGGCGCCGGTGGGGTCCGTGACCGAGACGAGGTTGCCGTAGGCGTCACGCCGGTAGGTGAACGTCCGGCCGGCTGGGTCGGTCACGGTGACCATGCCGCTATCGGAGCCACCGTAGGCGAAGGTCGTGACCCCTCCTGAGGCGTCGGTCACGCTGGTGAGGGCCCCGTCCACATAGCTGAAGGTCGTGGTGTTGCCGTTGGAGTCGGTTCTCAAGACGAGGTTACCGCTCCCGTCGTAGGTCTCGACAAGGTGACTCGGGATGCTCTCCAGGGTGAAGCTCACCGCCCCGGAGGCGTCGACCTGCCGGGTGAGCTTCTTGAACACCCCGGGAGGCGGGGCGTAGGTCCCGTCACCGTTCGGGCTGAAGATCGTCCGGGTCCCGTCGGTGTCGGTGTAGGTCATCGTCCCGTCGGCGTTCTCCAGGAGGAAGCCGAAGTAGTTGTGGACCCAGCTGTAGCCCAGGATGCCGTTGGTGTTGTCTTGGCTGTTGTAAGTTCGCTCCAGGAACGTCGCCGGCCCCTGCGCGGCGTGGTAGGTGTCGAGGTACTTGAGGACGAGGTTGCCATTATAGAGGTTCACGGAAACCGAGCCGCGGTCGTCCAGGGATAGGTCGTAGTAGGTCCAGTAAGGCTCGAAGCCTAGCTCTCCCGGCCAGAGAGCGAGGCTCGGGTCGATGGTCACCGGGAAGACGCGGGCGGGGTCGGTGAGCCACGCCACGCTCGGTCGGAGGGTGAGGACGAAGCCCGTCCCCGACGGGCCGGGTTCCAAGGCGAGCCCGATGTCGGTCGAGACCGCTCCCGCGGCGTCGGTCATGAACGGGGCCGGGATGTAGAACACAGGGCGGCCCGATACCTCGTCCCGGAAGATGACCTGTCCGCCGGTCACCTCGGGGACGACCCCCGAGAGGTCCAGGGTGAACCGGTACACCGGCTCGCCCACCATGCGCCAAAGCACCAGCGACTCCTTGAACCCGTCCGAGGCCAGGGTGAAGACTAGGTCTACCTGTGGCAGAGCGTTACGGTAGACGATACTCCCGCCTGCGACTTTGCCCGGCACCGGGCGCCCCCCGACGAGCCCAAGGCTCGTCCCCTGGCCGCCCGGCAGGGTGAGACGGCCGAGCTCCGGGCCGACCACCTTCCTGAAGTGAAGCTTGAACCTGTGTCCCGCGTTCTCCCAGGCGTCCCGGGTGCTGCCGACCTCCACCCAGCCAGCGTCGGGCAGTCCGTCCAGACCCCGGTGAAGCGCCTTCTTGCCAAGGCCCTCCTGCTGCAGGAAAAGGACCGAGCAAAGCCGCCCCGCTCCGCGCGGGGCCGGTCGGTCCACCGCATCTGCCGCGTAGGCGAGGCCGCCCAGGACCGGAGAGAACGGTAGCGACAAGACGGTGCGGAGGGGCCTAGGTCCAGGGGCGACGTCTCCGGTGCCCCTCGCCTTGACTCCCCCTCCGCCCTGTGCTAGCCTTTGTCTCGGCCGGTGTGAACCAGGCGATGACGGGGAGGAGTAGCCGGGGGACGGCCCCGAGAGAGCCGGGCCTTGGTGGTGGGAGCCCGGTGGGTGCGGCCCGGTGAAGGCGTCCCGGAGCGAGCCCGGCCGGAAACGGAGTGGGCCCGGTCCGACGTCCGGGTCAACCAGGGTGGAACCGCGGGATAAGTCCCGTCCCTGGGCGCATGCTGCCGGGGACGGGACTTGTTTCCGGGAGGAGAGATGCCTTGAACGCCGTTTTTCTCCTCGTCGCTCTCGCCGTTCTCTTCGTCATGTTCGACGAGTGGCAACGCCTGAGCCGGCGGGTGCGCTCCCTTGAGGAACGCCTCGACCGCCTGGACCCCACCGGACGCCCCGGGTTCCATCACGAGCAGGCCCGCGAAGCGTCCGCCGGCCGCGATGTCCCTGAGAGGAGAAGCGACAGGTGACCACCACGACGGTGCGACCGACGGGTCTCCCGCCGATTGTGACCTCCAGCTCCGCCTCGGCGCGGCGCCGCCCGCTCACCCTCCAGGAGCTCGTCATGTCCCTGGACCGGTTCTGGCACGAGCAGGGCTGCGTCCTGGCCTTCCCCTACGACGTCGAGAAGGGCGCCGGCACGATGAACCCCGCGACCTTCTTCCGGGTGCTCGGCCCGGAGCCGTGGCGGGTGGCCTACGTCGAACCCTCCCGGCGCCCGGCCGACGCCCGCTACGGCGAGAACCCCAACCGCGTCGGCTGTCACCACCAGTACCAGGTCATCCTCAAACCCTCGCCCGACGACGTCGTCGACATCTACCTCCGGAGCCTGGAGAGCATCGGCATCACCCTCTCCCGACACGACGTCCGGCTGGTCGAGGACAACTGGGAGGCGCCGACGCTCTCCGCCTGGGGGCTCGGTTGGGAGATCTGGCTGGACGGGATGGAGATAACTCAGTTCACCTTCTTCCAACAGGTCGGCGGGATGGACGTCCGCCCCGTGTCGGCCGAGATAACCTACGGCCTCGAGCGGCTGGCGATGTACATCCAGGGCGTGGACAGCGTCTGGGACATCCGCTGGAGTGAAGGCGTCACCTACGGCGAGATGACCCACCGGGCCGAGGTGGAGCACTCGCGTTACGGTTTCGACGAGGCGGACGCCTCGATGCTCTTCGAGCTCTTCAACACCTACGAGGCCGAGGCCGGCCGGCTGCTCGAGGCCGGCCTCGTGCTGCCGGCCTACGATTACGTGCTGAAGTGCTCGCACACTTTCAACCTCCTCGAGGCCCGCGGGGCCATCAGCGTGACCGAGCGGACGAAGTTCCTCGGTCGCGTGCGGGCCCTGGCGCGACGGTGCGCGAAGGGCTACCTCGCCTGGCGGGAGCAGGAGGGCTTCCCGCTGCTCCAGGGCGGGGCCGGGGCCGGACCGGGTGGGTCGGCCCCGGTGGCAAGGGCAGGGGCCGGCGGTCGCCTCGTCGCCGGGCCGGCAGCCGACCCGGCGAGGGGAGGTGGGGGTCGGTGAAGGAGGACTTCCTCCTCGAGATAGGGACCGAGGAAATCCCGGCCAAGCTCATGCCCGGGCTCCTCGAGCAGCTCGAGGCCAGGGGCCGCGAGGTGCTCGAGGCCGTCCGCCTCTCGTACGACGACCTCCGCGTCTACGGGACGCCGCGGCGGCTGGCGCTCCTCGTCCAGGGCGTGGCCGACCGCCAGCCCGACGAGGAGGTCCTGGTCAAGGGCCCGCCGGAGCGCGCGGCCTACGGGGAGCCGGGTTGGCCGTCCGGCCCTCTGACCAAGGCCGGCGAGGGTTTCGCCCGGGCGCAGGGGGTGCCTCCCGAGGCCCTGTTCGTCCAGGACACGCCGGCGGGGCGCTACGTCTTCGCCCGCCGGGTGAACGTCGGTCGCCCCGCCAAGGAAGTCCTGGCCCAGGCGAGCCTGACCATCATCACCTCGCTCGAGTTCGAGCGGCCCATGCGGTGGGGGTCCGGCGACTTCCGGTTCATCCGGCCCCTGAGGTGGCTCGTCGCCATCTACGGCGACGAGGCCCTCCCCGTGGAGGTGGCCGGCATCCGCGCCGGCCGCAGCACGCGCGGGCACCGTTTCCTGGCCCCGGACGAGACGCCGACCGTCTTCCGGCCGTCGGCCTACCGCGAGATCCTCGAGCGGGTCGGGGTCATGGTGGACCAGGAGGAGCGCCGGCGGGCCATCGCCGAGGGAGCCGCCCGCGAGGCGGCGCGCCTCGGAGGCTGGCCGGTCCTCGACGACGACCTCCTCGACGAGCTCACGTATCTCGTCGAGTACCCGACGGTCTTCACCGGGTCGTTCTCTCGGGAGTACCTCGACCTCCCCGCCCCGGTGCTGACGACCACGATGCGCCACCACCAGCGCTACATCCCGGTGGCCGAGGCTCAGGACGGCGCGCTGCTCCCGGTCTTCGTCGTCGTCCGCAACGGGGGCGAGGAGGGGTTGGACCTGGTCCGGGCCGGCAACGAGCGGGTCCTGGCCGCGCGCCTGGCCGACGCCAGGTTCTTCTTCGAGGAGGACTGCGCCCGCCCGCTCGCCGACAGGGTGGAAGACCTCGAAGGCATCCTGTTCCTGGAGGGTTTCGGCACCCTCCGCGACAAGACCGACCGCATCGTGCGCCTGGCCGGCGAGCTCTGGGCCGGGCTGGGCCTGCCGCCGGAGGGGGCGGCCAAGGCGGCCCGGGTGGCCCGCTTGGCCAAGGCCGACCTGGCCACGCAGATGGTCAAGGAGTTCACGGAGCTCCAGGGTGTGATGGGGCGCGAGTACGCCCTGCTCTCCGGGGAGGACCCGGAGGTCGCCGACGCCGTCGCCGAGCACTACCGGCCGCGTTCCGCGGGGGACGGCCTGCCGCGCGGCCACCTCGGGCGCGTGGTCTCCTTGGCCGACAAGCTCGACACCATCGTCGGCTGCTTCGCCGCCGGCATCGAGCCGACCGGCTCGCACGACCCGCACGCCCTCCGGCGCCAGGCCTCGGGGGTGCTGGCCACGGTTGTGGACGCCGGCTACCTCCTCCCGCTCGGTCAGCTCCTCCCGCGGGTGGCCGAGTCCTTCCGGACCTTCGCCGCCGCGGCCGGGAGGGAGTGGGACGTGCGCCGCCTGACGGCGGCGGTGCTCACCTTCTTCCTGCCCAGGCTGAGGGGGCTCCTTGACGAGGAGGGCATCCCCTACGACGTGGCGGATGCCGCCACGGCCGACTGGGGGCGGCAGGGCGACGCCGTCCGGGCGGTCGCCCGGGCCAGGGCCCTCCGGGCCTTCAAGGGGACGACGGGCTTCGGCAACTTGGCCGCTACCCACGTGAGGGTGAAGGGCCTCGCCGGGAAGGCCGGCCCGGCCGACACCGTGCCGCGGCCGAACCTCTTCGGCGAGGACGCCGAGTTCGAGCTCTACCAGGCCTGTCTGGCCGGCCGGGAGCGCGTCGCCGTGCTCCTCGAGACCTCCGAGGAACGGGCCGCCAAGGCCGCGCGGGGCGGCCGCGGGAGCGAGGCCCTGGCCATCCTGACCGACGCCTACCAGAAGGCCCTGGCAGAGCTCTCCGGGCTGCGCCCGGCGGTGGACCGCTTCTTCGACAAAGTCCTGGTCATGGCCGAGGACGAGACCCTAAGGTCCAACCGCTTGGCCCTGCTGCGCGAGGTGGCCGAGCTCCTAGGGCGGGCCGGGGATTTGTCTAAGATTGTAGTGGAGGGGTAGGGGACGGCGAGAGGCCGGCCGGGCCGGGGCGTCGGGCCGACAGCGTCGGAGCGATGGCGGACCGGTGGCGTCGGACCGGCAGCCCCGCCGACGCGGGCACGAGGTCGGCCCCTGGGTCGCCCCCTTGGCTAGGAGATTTGGAGGGCCCGCCACCGCCGGGCCCGGGGGAGAAACGGAGTGGGGTGCCTGTGGTGGACGGTCGCAAGAAGTGGGTCTACCTGTTCGAAGAGGGCCGGGCCGACCAGCGGCGACTGCTCGGGGGCAAGGGCTCTAACCTGGCCGAGATGACGAACATCGGCCTCCCGGTCCCGCCTGGGTTCACCATCAGCACCGAGGCCTGCATCGCCTACTACCAGGCCGGGGAGTGCTTCCCACCTGGCCTCGAGGAGCAGGTCTTCGAGCGCCTGGCGGTCATCGAGAAGAAGACAGGCCGCCGGTTCGGCGACCCGGAGCGGCCGCTCCTGGTCTCGGTGCGGTCCGGCGCGGCCATCTCCATGCCGGGCATGATGGACACCATCCTGAACCTGGGTCTCAACGACCGGACGGTTGAGGGGCTCGCCCACCTGGCCGGCGACGAGCGCTTCGCCTGGGACTGCTACCGCCGGTTCATCCAGATGTTCGGTAACGTCGTCTTGCGCCTGGGGCACGAGGAGTTCGACCACCTGGTCGTCGCCCGCCGGGAGAAGGCCGGCGTGGCCTACGACTACCAGCTCTCCGCGGGCGACCTCCGCGAGCTCGTGGCAGCCTTCCGGTCCATCATCCGCGAGCGGACCGGGGCGGAGTTCCCGCAGGACCCGCGCGAACAGCTCCTCATGGCCGTGCGGGCCGTCTTCGCCTCCTGGAACAACGAGCGGGCCATCGTCTACCGCAACGTGAACAAGATACCGCACGACCTCGGAACGGCGGTCAACGTCCAGACCATGGTCTTCGGCAACCTCGGGCCGACTTCGGCGACGGGTGTGCTCTTCACGCGGAACCCGGCCACGGGCGAGCCGGGGATGTACGGGGAGTACCTGGTCAACGCGCAGGGGGAGGATGTCGTCGCCGGCATCCGGACCCCGCAACCCGTCGCCGCGATGAAGACCGAGATGCCCCAGACGTACGCCGAGCTCGAGAGGCTGTGCGACACCCTCGAGAAGCACTACCTCGACGTCCAGGACATCGAGTTCACCGTCGAGGATGGACGCCTGTTCGTCCTGCAGACCCGGGTGGCCAAGCGGACGGCCGGCGCGGCGGTCCGCGTGGCCGTGGACATGGTCGCCGAGGGGCTCATCGACAAGGCCGAAGCGGTCATGCGCGTCGGGGCCGACCAGGTGCCCCACCTGCTCCACCCGGCCATCGCTCCCGGGGCCGGAGCGGAGGTCATCGCTACCGGGCTCCCGGCCTCGCCGGGGGCGGCCACGGGCCGGGTGGTCTTCACCGCCCGGGAAGCCAAGGAAACCGTAACCCGCGACCCCGGGGCCAAGGTCATCCTGGTCCGGCCCATGACGAACCCGGACGACATCGAGGGTATCCTGGCCGCGCAGGGGGTGCTCACCAGCCAGGGTGGCATGACCTGTCACGCGGCCATCGTCGCCCGCCAGTGGGGCAAGCCCACCGTGGTCGGCTGCGAGGCCGTGCGTATCGACCTAGAGGGACGCCGGTTCACCGCCGGCGACCGGGTCGTCCGGGAGGGGGACTTCATCACCCTCGACGGCGGGACGGGCCGGGTCATGGTCGGTGAGGTCCCGCTGGTCGAGCCCAGGCTCACCGGCGAGCTCGGGACCATCCTCGGTTGGGCCGACGAGTTCCGCCGCCTCGGGGTGTGGGCTAACGCCGACAACCCGCGTGAGGCGGCCAAGGCCCGCGAGTACGGGGCCGAGGGCATCGGCCTCTGCCGGACCGAGCACATGTTCCTGGTGCCCGAGCGGGTGCCGGTGGTGAGGCGCATGATCCTGGCCGGGACGGAGGCCGAGCGCCGGGCCGCCCTGGACGAGCTCTTGCCCGTTCAGGAAGAGGACTTCTACGGCATCTTGAAGGTGATGGCCGGTCTGCCGGTCACCATCCGCCTCCTGGACCCCCCGCTCCACGAGTTCCTCCCGCACCGCGACGAGCTCCTCGTCGAGGTGACCGAGCTCCGGGCGCGGGGCGCGGCCGACCCCGATGCCTCGGAGGAGCTCCGGCGACGTCTGGAGGAGACGGAGGACCTCCTCCGGCGGGTGAGGGAGCTCTCCGAGTTCAACCCCATGATGGGCCACCGCGGGGTGCGCCTCGGGGTCAGCTACCCCGAGATTTACGAGATGCAGGCCCGAGCCATCTTCCGGGCCGCCGCCCGGCTGGTGCGCGGGGGTGTGGACGCGCGCCCCGAGGTGATGATACCGCTCGTGGGCATCGAGGCCGAGCTCAAGATGATGCGGGAGCTGGTCGTGCGGGTGGCCGAGGAGGTCATGGCCGAGTTTGGCGTCAAGGTGCCCTACCACGTCGGGACGATGATCGAGGTCCCGCGGGCGTGTGTGGTGGCCGACGAGATAGCCCGGCACGCCGAGTTCTTCTCCTTCGGGACCAACGACCTGACCCAAATGACCTTCGGTTTCAGCCGCGATGACGCGGAGGGGAAGTTCCTGGCCGGCTACGTGGAGAAGAAGATGCTCCGGGAGAACCCGTTCGCCGTGCTCGACCGGGATGGGGTCGGGCGGCTCATGGAGATGGCCATCCTGCGCGGCCGGCACACCCGGGAGGACCTCAAGGTGGGCATCTGCGGCGAGCACGGTGGCGACCCCAGCTCCATCGAGTTCTGCCATCTGGCGGGGCTGGACTACGTGAGCTGCTCGCCGTTCCGGGTCCCGGTTGCCCGGCTTGCGGCGGCCCAGGCCCGCATCAAGGAGGACCGGGCCCGGTCCGGCCATAAGGCCGACGACCGCGGGGAGAGGTAGGTGCCTGCGGCCGGGGGGGACCCGAGGGATGGTCGGAGAGGTCGAAGGCCTCGGTCACGTGGACCTAGGTGACGTGGACCTCGGTCACGTCGGCGGCCCTCGTCTGCGTGAGGCGGCGGAGGAGCTGGAGGACCGGCACCTCGACCCCCGGGCCTGCCGGAGCCGGTCCAGCCGGGGGCGCGAGCGACCGGAGGCAGAGTGCCCCATCCGCACGTGCTTCCAGAGGGACCGCGACCGCATCGTGCACTCCAAGGCCTTCCGGCGTCTCAAGGGTAAGACGCAGGTCTTCCTTTCGCCCCGCGGGGACCACTACCGGACGCGCCTCACGCACTCGCTGGAGGTGAGCCAGATCGCCCGGACCATCGCCCGGGCGCTGCGCCTGAACGAGGACCTGGTCGAGGCCGTGGCCCTGGGCCACGACCTCGGGCACACGCCCTTCGGCCACGCCGGCGAGGCAGCCCTGGCCGAGGTGATGGAGGGCGGTTTCCGCCACAACGAGCAGAGCCTCCGGGTGGTGACGGTCCTCGAGGGCGACGGGGCCGGCCTCAACCTCACCTGGGAGGTCCGCGACGGCATCCTGAACCACGTGCCGGACCGCCGTCCGGCCACTCTGGAGGGGCAGGTCGTCCAGCTCGCCGACCGCATCGCCTACATCAACCACGACATCGACGACGCCGTCCGCGCGGGGGTCCTCCGGCCGGAGGACCTCCCGCCCGCCGTGGCACAGGTGCTGGGCGAGCGGGGCTCGCAGCGCATCGGCACGATGGTGGCGAACGTCGTCGAGACGATGCGGGAGGAAGGGCGCGTAGCCCTGAGCGGCGCGGTGGGGGAGGTCACCGCGACCCTGCACGACTTCATGTTCGAGCGGGTCTACCTCCGGGAGGCGGCACGGGCCGAGCACCTCCGGGTGAGGCGGATGCTCGTCGACCTCTACCGCTTCTATGTCGACAACCCCGACGTGCTCCTCCGCGAGTTCCCGCGGGCGACCGTGCTCGGGGGCCTTGCGGGGTCGGTGCGGGCTCAAGAGGGACGTCCCGGAAGCCGGGCGGAGGCGGAGGGCGAGCCTCCCGGAGGACGCCCGGCGGGGGCAGAGGGCGAGCCTCTCGGACGCCCGGCGGAGGCGGAGGGCGAGCCTCCCGCTGAGTCGGACGGCGAGCGCCTCCGGAGGGTGGCCGCCGACTACGTGGCCGGCATGACCGACCGCTTCGCCATCGACCGCTACACGGACCACTTCATCCCGCACACCTGGGAGGAGTGAGGCCGGGGGCGGCTCGGCCCCGCGATGGGGGATGAAGGAGACCCCCGCGACCGCTAGAACCCCTAGCCGACCATGAGGTCGCCGGGGGAGGACCTGACCTTGGGTACGGGTTACGGACCTACCCGGGAAGGGCGTTTCAGCGACGAGGTCCTCGATGAGATCAGGTCGCGCGTAGATATCGTCGCGGTCATCGGCGAGTATGTCCAGCTCAAGAAGCGCGGCTCGAACTTCGTCGGCCTTTGCCCCTTCCACCAAGAGAAGACGCCGTCGTTCACCGTCAGCCCCTCGAAGCAGATGTTCTACTGCTTCGGGTGCCAGACCGGCGGGAACGTCTTCACTTTCCTCTGCAAGCGCGAGGGTCTTTCCTTCGGCGAGGCGGTGGAGCTCCTGGCGGCGAGGGCCGGCGTGGCCCTCCCCGAACGGGCGCCCTCCCGGGTCGGGCGCCGGGAGGCGGGAGCCGAGGGCCGGCCGGCACCGGGCCGGGGCGGCGAACGGGAGCCGGGGGGCGAGCGGGAGTGGCTCCTCAGAGTCCTGGCCTGGACGGCCCGCTGGTACAGGCACCAGCTCCTCACGAACCCAGAGGCGGAGCGGGCGCGCGCCTACCTCGCCCGGCGCGGGGTCAAGCCGGAGACGGCCGAGAAGTTCCAGCTCGGCTACTCGCCCGACTCCTGGAACGCCTTGACCCGGGCGCTCCTGGAGAAGCGGGTCGGCGAGGCCTTCCTCGAGCGCGCGGGCCTGGCCCTGCGGGGCCGGGACGGGCTCTACGACCGTTTCCGCGGGCGGCTCATGTTCACCATCCGCGACCGCCGCGGCCGGCCGGTGGGCTTCGGGGCCCGGGCCCTGGACGAGGCGGCGGAGCCCAAGTACCTCAACTCGCCCGAGACCCCGCTCTTCAGCAAGGGTCGGGTGCTGTACGGCCTGGACCTCGCCGCCGAGGGCATCCGCCGGCGGGGCTTGGCTCTCGTGGTGGAGGGCTACATGGACGTCATCGCCTGCCACGAGTACGGCTTCGACTTCGCCGTGGCCTCCATGGGCACGGCCCTCACGCCCGACCAGGCCCGGCTCATGCGCTACCTCACCGACACCGTGGTGACGGCCTTCGACGCCGACAGCGCCGGGACCCTGGCCACCCTCCGCGGCCTCGAGGTCCTCGGCCGGGCCGGCTTCAAGGTGAAGGTGGCCGAGATACCCGGGGGCAAAGACCCGGACGAGTGCCTGAGAGGGCCCGACGGGCCGGAGGCCTTCCGCGAGGCCGTGGACAGGGCCGTGCCGCTGGTGGAGTACAGGTTCCGCTTGGCTGCGGGGCGCCACGACCTCACGACGGTCGAGGGTCGCGTCGGTGCCGTGGGGGAGCTGCTCCCGGTGCTGGCGGGTATCGAGAACCGTCTGGAGCTCGACGAATACATCAGGGATTTCGCGCGGAGGCTGGGGGTCGACGAGCTCGCGGTCAGGGCCGAACTGGACCGCTACCTCCGGGCTGCGCGGGCGGCGGGGGTCAGGGATACGCTGGCGCGACGGAGGGAGAATAGGAAGGACTTGCCTCCGGGGCGCTGGCTCGAGACCGAACGCGGGCTCGGGCCGGGACGAGGGCTGGGGCCCGGAAGCGGGCTGGGACTCGGACGCGGGGTGGGGCCCGGGGCCGCGCCGCGCCAGGTCCTCGACGCCGAGAGAATCCTTCTCGGCTACATGATTCGGTCGGAGGAGGGCCTCCAGAGGGTGCTCGTGGCCCTGCTCGAGGCGTCGGATTGGTGCCGAGCGGTCGGACTGCCCTGGCCGGAGGACGCCGAGCCCGGGGACGGCTCCACCGCGGCGGCTTCGGTCACGGCGTCCGACGAGGCCGCGGCCGGCCTGGACGTCGGCGCCGCGCAGACCGGCCCCGCGCGAGTCGACGCCAGCGCTGCGCGGACGGATGCCGCGAAAGTCGACGCCAGCCTCGCCCGGACCGGCTCGGCGGGAGCCGACGCCGGCACCGCCCGGACGGACCCTACGGGAGCCGAGACCTTGCCGGGGGAGGCCGAGGTCGCACTGACGGAGGCCGAAGCCAGGGTCCTCGCCTGGTTCGGCGACCCGGCCCACCGGCGGGTCGCCCGCGCTCTCCTGACCCTGGCCCGTTACGGGCCGGTGGACGGGGCCAGGCTCGTCGACGCCCTCGCCGGGGGGCCGGAGGAGGACGTCAAGACCGCGTCCAGGGCGCTCTTCGAGGCACCGGAGCTGCCGGAGGAGATAGACCGCGCCGTGCGTGACTGCACGTCGTTGTTGAAGGAACACAGGTTGAATAGTAGGATTGACGAACTGCACCGTCGAATCCAGGACCTCGAGCGGCAAGGCGCCCAGGTAGAGAGAGAATACGCGGCGCTGCTGCGGGAACTGATAGACCTGGAACGGCATACCGATGGTGGCACCGGGCACTGGTCAGTGCCCGGGGATTGATTCTTGAAATGATGTCCCTCGGGACAGAGTAGGCGTGAACGTGGAGCCCAGCCGGCCGACCAGGCACCCCCGGGCGCTCAAGGGGCACTGCCGGTGACCGCGGGGCCACTTCCGTGGAAGTAGAGGGCCGATGGCGGAGACCCACGAGGACCGTGAACTGAAGATCGAGGGCCTGGACGAGCTCATCCGTCGGGGCAAGAAGCAGGGCGTCCTCACCTACGAGGAGATAATGGACACCCTCGAGGCGGAGGACCTCTCGCCGGAGCAGATCGACGAGATTTACGAGACCCTGACGGAGAAGGGCATCGAGGTCGTCAGCGAGCCCAACGAGCCCGCCGACGACGGTCGCGTCAAGGCCTCCCCCGTCAAGGCGGCGTCCGGCACGGACGGCGTCGAAGAAGACCTGTCCCTGCCGGAAGGTATCGCCCTGGAGGACCCCGTCCGCCTCTACCTCAAGGAAATCGGGCGCGTCCCGCTCCTCACGCCGGAGCAGGAGGTCGAGCTCGCCAAGAGGGTCGAGCAGGGGGATGAAGAGGCCAAGCGGCGACTGTGCGAGGCCAACCTCCGCCTGGTGGTCTCCATCGCCAAGCGCTACGTCGGGCGCGGCATGCTCTTCCTCGACCTCATCCAGGAGGGGAACCTCGGTCTCCTCAAGGCGGTCGAGAAGTTCGACTACCGCAAGGGCTACAAGTTCTCGACCTACGCAACCTGGTGGATCCGGCAGGCCATAACCAGGGCCATCGCCGACCAGGCCCGGACCATCCGGATCCCGGTGCACATGGTCGAGACCATCAACAAGCTCATCCGCGTCTCGCGGCAGCTCCTCCAGGAGCTCGGGCGGGAGCCGACGGCGGAGGAGATTGCCCGGGAAATGGACCTCTCCGAGGAGCGGGTCCGTGAGATCATGAAAATCGCCCAGGAGCCCGTTTCCCTGGAGACCCCCATCGGCGAGGAGGAGGACAGCCACCTCGGCGATTTCATCCCCGACGAGGACGCCACGGCGCCCGCGGAGGCCGCCTCGTCGCTGCTCCTGAAAGAGCAGCTCGAGGAGGTCCTCGAGACTCTCACGCCACGGGAGGAGAAGGTCCTCCGCCTCCGTTTCGGCCTGGACGACGGCCGGGCGCGCACCTTGGAGGAAGTCGGCAAGGTCTTCGACGTCACCCGGGAGCGCATCCGCCAGATAGAGGCCAAAGCTCTGCGCAAGCTCCGGCACCCGAGCCGGTCGAAGAAGCTCAAAGACTACCTCGAGTGAACTCTCCGGACGTGGACTCTCCGGACACGCTCCAAGCCGGTTGAACCGTCGGCCTCGAGGTCGTATAATATCGGCGCTGCCTGAGATTAATTTCGCTCCTGGCTAGCTCAACGGTAGAGCAACCGGCTGTTAACCGGTGGGTTACAGGTTCGAATCCTGTGCCAGGAGCCATCATTGCGACGGCCCGGGCCGCTGGGTGCCCGGGCCGTGTGGTTTGTGCCAGGGGCCGACGTCCGGTCCGGCTGCGGCTACGGCCCCCGGGGCTCTTCGGCTTCGAGGCCCTCTCAGGGCCGTCTCAGTCCAGCCGATCGGGCTGGCGCAGGACCCTGCGCAGGGTGTTCGTGACCCAGTCCCAGTTCAGGACCAAGTGGATGACCGACAGAGCGGCCAGGACCATGCCGGACCAGGCGTGGATGTCCATGAGGTCGCCTCTTGAGCCCGGGACCCAGTCCCAGCCGGAGCGTGCCCCGCCTCGTGGCATCAGCCACAGCACGACGCCGGTGTAGAGGCTGACTGCACCCACCAGCAAGAGCAGCACGGACACTAGGAGAAGGACCCTCTGCCGATACATGACGCACTCACTCCCTGAGAGGCGCTCCCCGCTCTTTAGACTGGCCGCAGCGTGCCTGCGGCTATCCCGAAGACAGGAGGTGGAGGTAGGAGGTATCGCGCGGCTGCGGAAAGACTTCCTGGGACGAACAGGCGTTTGCGTAGGCGCTGGCGTGAGCGGGGGTCGTCTGCCATGGAGCGTGGCGAGAACCTTTTCGAGCAGAGCGCGTCCGGTCTGCGCCGGGCCGAGGCGCCACTGCCGGCCCGGATGCGGCCCCGGACCTTGGATGAGTTCGTCGGGCAGGACCATGTCGTCGGTCCCGGCACTCTCCTCCGCGCGGCCATCGAGGCCGGGGCCCCGCCGTCGTGCATCCTGTGCGGGCCAGCCGGCACGGGGAAGACGACCCTCGCCCGGCTCATGGCCAACTACACGTCGGCGGAGTTCGTGCAGCTCAGTGCGGTGGCGACCAACGTCGCCGAGGTCCGCCGCCTCATCGACGACGCCCGGCACCGTCTCACTCACTTCGGCCGGCGCACGGTAGTCTTCCTGGACGAAATCCACCGGTTCAACCGGGCGCAGCAGGATGTGCTCCTGCCGGCGGTCGAGGACGGGACGGTCATCCTGGTCGGGGCGACCACCGAGAACCCGTCTTTCGCCCTCACCTCGGCTCTTCTCTCGCGCTGCCGCCTTTACAAGCTCGAGCCTCTGGGCGAGCGCGAGCTCACCATCCTCGTGGAGCGGGCCCTGGCCGACGCGGAGCGTGGCCTTGGGCACCTCAAGCCGGCCCTGACCACCGACGCGCTTTCGCATCTCGTCCGAGCCGCCGACGGCGACGCGAGGGTGGCCTTGAGCGCGCTCGAGATGGCCGTGAGAGCCGTCGGCCCGGATGCGACCGGCGTCCGGACGGTGACCCTACCGGTCGTCGCCGAAGCTTTGCAGAGACGGGCCCTCCGGTACGACCGCGAGGGCGACCAGCACTACGACACCATCTCGGCCTTCATCAAGAGCCTGCGTGGGTCAGACCCGGATGCCGCCCTCTACTGGCTCGCCCGGATGATCCAGGCCGGAGAGGACCCGCGCTTCATCGCCAGGCGCATGATAATCGCGGCCTCCGAGGACGTCGGTAACGCGGACCCGAGGGCGCTCATGGTGGCCGTCGCGGCTTACCAAGCGGCGGAACTGGTGGGTTGGCCCGAGGCGAGGCTTCCACTGGCCCAGGCGGCGGCGTACATCGCGACGGCGCCCAAGAGCAACGCGGCCCTGGGGATAGACAGGGCCCTGGCCAACGTGAGGGCCGAGCCGGCCGGCGAAGTGCCCGTCCACTTACGTTCGAGCGCTTACCCCGAGGAAGGACGGCGGCGCGAGGATGCCTCGGGCACGGCCACGGCCGCGGGTGGGTCCGCGGAGCGGCGATACCTGTACCCGCACGACTACGTCGGCCACCACGTCGGCCAGCAGTACCTGCCGGCCGGGAAACGGCGCGGGTGTTACTATGTCCCGTCGGACCAAGGTTACGAAGCCACGCTGAGGGAAAGGCTCCTCCGGTGGTGGCCCGAGTTGCGCTCTCAGCAGGGACGCGAGGGGCCGCGGGCGAAAGGCAAGTAGGACAACGCTCGTCCTAGCGGCAATCGGCGGGCCCGCGGGACCGGAGAAGGAAGGGTTCGACTTTGGAAGTCTTCGAGGCGATAGCCAAACGACGCAGCATCCGGAAGTACGTGCCGATGCCGGTTCCGGAGGAGAAGCTGCGCAAAGTCTTGGAGGCCGCGCAGGCGGCTCCGTCCGCGTCCAACCGCCAGGAGTATAAGTTGATTGTCGTCACCGAAGAGGAGACGAAGAAGCGCCTAGTCCGGGCGGCGGCGGACCAGGGCTTTCTGGCCGAGGCGGGGGTGGTCATTGTGGCCTGTGCCACCGACCCCTCCCGCAAATGGCACGCCGTGGACATCGCCATCGCCATCGACCACATGACCCTGGCCGCCCTGGAGCTAGGAGCCCGTGTTAGAAATCCGCCTGGTCGTTTGACAACGGAGACCCATCTGGGGCTTAGGGAAAACGGAAGAACCCGAGCATCAAGCCAAGGCAGCAGGCACCCGGGCTGAGAGGTGGGCCCT
>Ga0308419_1000063_pt1 | contig 83614 bp, 90 predicted proteins | sample HotsprSampleMS50_FD_203674 | JGI IMG/M metagenome (GOLD analysis project Ga0308419, IMG submission 203674) | Hot spring phototrophic mat microbial communities from Mushroom Spring, Yellowstone National Park, Wyoming, United States - 20090730_MS50 ... | reverse complement strand
CCCCCCTCCCCCTGCGGCGCCTGCCGGCAGGTCCTGGCGGAATTCGTCCCCCCCGGATTCCCCATCGCCATGCAGGGACGAACCCCCGCCGTCACAATACGCACATTCGGCTCGCTGTGGCCCCTCCCCTTCGTCTTGAAAAAGACCACGCGCCGCGGGCGGACCGCTCAGACGACGTAGGCGTTGGCCGTCGTCGTCCCTCCATGCCCCGTCCAGTCCACATGAAAGAACTGGCCGCGGGGTTTGTCCACCCGTTCAAATGTGTGGGCGCCGAAATAGTCCCGCTGGGCCTGAAGCAGATTGGCCGGCAGCCGCTCCGAACGGTACATGTCGTAATAATTCAAGGCCGTCCCCATCGCCGGCACCGGAATGCCGAGCGTCACGGCCGTCTTGATCACGTTTCGCCAGGCGTCCTGGGACTGCGTTACGACACGCCGGAAATAGGGATCGAGCAGAAGGCTGGGCAGATCCGGCTGACGATCGAAGGCCTCCTTGATCCGGCCCAGAAAACGCGCCCGAATGATGCAACCGGCCCGCCAGATCATGGCGATTTCGCCGAACTTGAGATCCCACCGGTATTCGGCCGAGGCCGCGCGGAGGAGCTGAAAGCCCTGAGTGTACGAGCAGATCTTGGAGGCATAGACGGCCTGGCGAAGCTGATCCAAAAAGACCTTGCGAGACCCCCGGAACCGAGCCCGGGGTCCGGTCAATTTGCGCGAGGCCGCAACCCGTTCCTCCTTGATCGCCGAGAGGCATCGGGCGAACACCGCTTCCGCAATCTGGGGAATGCCAACGCCCAGATCGAGGCCCGCCTGGCTGGTCCATTTGCCGGTGCCCTTCTGCCCGGCGGTGTCGAGGATCACATCCACCATGGGCTTTCCAGTCTCCTCATCCGTGCGGGCGAGAATGTCCCGGGTGATCTGGATGAGGTAGGAATCGAGCACGCCACGGTTCCACTCGGCAAAAACCTTGTGCATCTCGAAGGGCGTCATGCCGAGCCCGCGCCCCATCAAGTCGTAGGCTTCGCAGATCAACTGCATGTCGCCATATTCGATCCCGTTGTGGACCATCTTGACGAAGTGGCCGGCTCCATCGGGCCCGATCCAGGCGCAGCACGGCACACCATCCTCCGCCTTCGCGGCAATGGCCTTGAAGATCGGCTCCAAGGACGGCCATGCGGCCGGATTTCCTCCCGGCATCAGCGACGGCCCCAACAAAGCCCCCTCCTCTCCGCCACTGACACCCGTCCCCACGAACAGGATGCCCTGCTCGGCCAGAGCCCGGGTTCGGCGGATCGTGTCTGGATAGTGCGTATTGCCGCCGTCAATCACGATGTCGCCGGGCGCCAGATACGGCCGCAACTGTTCGATGAACTCGTCCACCGGCTTCCCCGCCTTGACCATGAGCATGATCTTGCGCGGGGGCTTCAACGCGGCCAGAAACTCGGGAATCGAATGGCATCCGATGATTTTCTTTCCCTTGGCCCGGCCGTTGAGAAAATCATCCACCTTGCTCACGGTCCGGTTGAAACAGGCGACTGTGAAGCCCTTGCTCTCCATGTTAAGGATGAGGTTCTCCCCCATCACCGCCAGTCCGACCACGCCGATATCCGCCTGAGCTGTCATCGTTGATACTCCTGTTCCGAATTCTCTACACACCGCTGAACGCGCTGAAACCGCCATCCACGGGCAACACCACGCCATTCACAAACCCGGACGCCCGGTCCGAACACAGGAACAGCAACGCGCCGCCCAGGTCCTCCGGATTCCCGAAGCGACCCATCGGCGTATGCTGAATGATCGTCTGCCCGCGCGGCGTCAGCGAACCATCCTCCCGAGTCAGGAGCGCCCGATTCTGATCCGCCAGGAAGAAGCCGGGCGCAATCGCGTTCACCCGCACGCGCACGGGGGCCAGATGAACCGCCAGCCATTGCGTGAAGTTGCTGACCGCCGCCTTGGCCGCGCTGTACGCCGGAATCTTCGTTAAGGGCTTGAAGGCATTCATGGAGGAGATGTTGACGATCACCCCCCCGCCCCGCTCGGCCATCCGCCGCGCAAAAACCTGAGTCGGAAGCAGCGTCCCGAGGAAATTGAGATTGAAGACAAATTCGACGCCCTTGGGATCGAGGTCGAAAAAGGTGACCACCCCCTCGGCCCTTGCGCGAAGGTCGCCCGGCTCCAGCCGCTCTTTGCTGGTCGTCGCCAGCTTGTGGTTCCCGCCCGCGCCGTTGACCAGAATGTCCGGCGGGCCCAACTGCCGTTCGATCTCCTCCGCCGCCTGTTCCAACGCTGGCCGGTCCAGGACGTTGGCGGCCACACCCATGGCCGTTCCCCCGTCGGCCGTGATCTCGCGAGCAACGGTCTGGGCCGCCTCGGCTCGCAGATCGAGCACCGCCACCTTCGCGCCGGCCCGACCCAGCACTTTCGACATATACCCGCAGAGCACGCCACCGCCGCCGGTGACGACGGCGGTTCGACCGGCCAGAGAGATGGGCACCGGCAATTCGACGCTCATGTGCATGGTCTCCTTGACGTTACGACGACAAAGGCCCCCCGAGGTAAGGGGGCGCATATTTCCAACGGTAAAGCATCTCGCCCGCTTTCGGCACGCAGAGAATCCCCTCCTCTTCCCGGTTCTGAAAATCGGCCATCCGAATCGAGGCCGGATCGCGATAGCCCAGGTTGATTCGACGGCATTCTTCCGGCGGGATCCCTGTGGCCAAGATCACTTCGACGCGAGGTGTTTCGATGCCGTTGTCATAGCGGCCGATGCCCTTGACATGCGTCGAGTGTGCTAGAACACCCCAGGGGTAGTGGCGGAATCGGTCCCATTGCTTGAGAAAATAGTCCAGCGTGTGATATCCGATCTCGCGAATGATCTCCCCATGGGTCTCCGATACCTCCCGGATATGCGGCGCATAGATGATGACCGTCCCGCCGTCCGCCACCACCGGCTCCAACTTGTACATGCACTTACCACCCGTCCACAGGTCGTCATACATGGCCGGCGCACAGGAGAGCACCGTATGGAAAGGCCGGTCGTAATAGCGAATGTGCAACTGCCGGGAAAGTTCCACCGCCGCGCTCCAGGCCCCCTCGGCCGTCCCCGCATAAAGCCCCGCCAGATCATGCCCCTTCACCACCAGACAGAACGCCCGGATGGGAACCGGCAGCCGTCTCGCCGCCTTGTCCAACACCTTCCGAACCGGCGTCCATGGGTTTCCGATGATGACCGGATTCGTGATGACCGCGCCAAGCCAGTGGAAGAAATCGATGATTTCCTGACCGGAGACGCCAGGGAAAAGATATTTGTTGCCTCCCGAGAACCCCACCACCTCATGCGGGAAAACCGGTCCGACAATAATCACCAGGTCATGCTCGAGCACCATCCGGTTGACCGTAATCCGAACATCCAGTTCGAAGCGTCCATCGGTAATCGCTCGGATCTCCTCGCGGGTAAGGTGCCCCACGTCCGCCAGCGCATGGGGATTTTTGTACTCGTGATTGAAAAAGCGGGCCTTCGCAAAGCGATTCCGATGCTCCGCCGCCGTGATTCCCATCAGCGCGCAAATCCGATCCGGCGACATCGGCGGATGCGTGCCCAGCGCGATCAGGACATTGAGCTCCCGAACCCGCGGCGCAAGCCGTTCATAAATCAGCCGGAACATCATGGGCAGCGGACAGGTCCGAGTGTGGTCCGGCACCAAAAGAAGGACCCGCTTGCCCTCCACCGGCCACTCCGCCAGCGCCGCCTCGCAAACCGCCGCCGCCTCGCGCTCCGTCAGGGGACTTTCGGCTCGACCCAATCCCTGGCTTTCGCTCATGGCACTTCCTCAAAAGCTTTTATTCTAAAGGATGAATTCAAACGCCGGCAAGAATAAAGGCGCGCTACAGCACGGTTGACCCCCTTTGCGGCCTGTGGTTTAATAGGCCTATGAGATGGGGGAAACGTCACGGTCAGACCCTCGCTGAATACGCCATTGCGCTCGCGACCTTAATCGCCGTGATCGCGATGGCAGCCATTTTCTTCTACACATTCAAGGAGTGGAGCAGCCGGGTTTTGGAGTTGGTAGCTTCCGAATACCCGTGAAAACAATAATGGAGCACGGCCAACGGTTTGTTATAATAGAAACGAGGTCAAAAACGAGGAGCGCCATGAACACTCCAGCCTTCCGAAAACGCGGTCAGACCATGACGGAATACATCATCATCCTGGTCGTGATCGCACTGGCGGCCATCGTCGTCGTCGCCGCGCTGGGCAATCGGATCCAGGGGCTCTTCCGCGGAGCGACCGAGGAACTCGGCGGGCAGCCGGGCCAGGCCACCGACTCCCAGCAATACCTGAAAGACATGGGTAATTGAGTCGGTTGGGTGCGGCCTTTCCCGGCCTCGAATAAACCGTACCGGACGGCCCCAAAGGCCGTCGAAGGGATGGGTCTATGAAACGCAAGACCGGCCAATCCCTGGTTGAGACCTGTCTCATCCTTGTCTTTTTGTGCCTGATCTTTTTCGGCCTTCTGGAACTTTCCAGGCTCACCGCGGCCAAGGAGATTCTGGAATATGCGGCCTCCTGCGGGGCCCGGGCACGCGCAGTGGGGTTCAACGCGTTCATGGTGCACAAGGTCGTTCGCGTCGCCTCGATTCCAAACGCCGGACCCCTCCTCCAGCCCGCCGTCGCGCCCACCCCAATCGCGCCAGTCCTCCAGGCGCAGCGGCCCGGCGATGCCTGGATGATGGCCCTGCGCGCCCAGCCCCGCTCCCCTCAACTGCCCGTTGAAGTTTCGCGCATCCCCCTCTTCCTTGGCGCCGAAACCTATGGGCAACTCCCCGCCATCCTGGACTATGCCCAATGGGAGGAGATCCGCCATGCCGTTCTCGACCTCCGGGCGCCACAGGTGACGGTCCATACCGACCAGCCGCTTGATATCCAAATGCCTCTGCCCCGCCTTTTCATCGGGGAGCGACGCATCCGCTTGGCGGGGCGGGCCGACCTTGAAAACCACTATCCCCTCTATCTCGGCTATGACACGCCCTAGCACCTCCTTCCGCCACCCGCAACGCGGACAGGTCCTCATTCTGCTGGTGGTCGTGTTGGTCATCCTGACGGTCGTGGGGCTGTGGAACTTCGATCTCCACAAAATTTTCCGAGTCAAACACCTCGCCCGAAATGGCGGCGATGCGGCGGCTTTGGCCGCCGCCCGTTGGCAGGCCATTTCACTGAACCTCATCGGTGAACTGAATCTCGTGCAGGCCGCCCTTCTCGCCGATGCGCTGGACCGCGGCCTTTCCAACAGCCCCCTCGCCGAGGCCGTCGCCAACCTCCAGGGACGCCTCTGCCTGGCCGGACCCCTCACCGGGCTGGCCGCGGCTCAACTCGCCGCCAAAAACAACGGCATCCATGTCCATCCCGACTTCACCCGGACTCTCCTGGAACACGCCGCCCTGGTTCGCCGCGAGTACCCCATCCGCTATACGCCGCCCTACGAAACCCCGCTAGGAACGCCCAGCGCCTGGGACGACTACGCGGACATGTTGACGATCATCGGCCAGATGGGCATCGCCGCCGATCCGGAAAACCGCCGGCTGTACACCGACATCGCCCTGTCCGATCACTTACTCCTGAACCCCGCCTTCTATGACGCCATCGCCTCCCGGGACTGGTGCTGGTTCTACTTCCATGCCATGTCTCTCCTCCAAACCTACCGCTCGTGGCGCGACTGGCCCCCTCTGCCCCTCTTTGACGACCCCGAGCCGATCAATTCCGAATATTTCGGACTCGGACTTCGAACCGCCACCCGCCTTGTCGGGCTTCCCGCTTCCGGGTCCGGAAGCGCTGGCTCGCGAGCCACCGGGTGGGCCGATCGCTTGAGCGGCTTGACCGGGCGGCTCATCCCACCCGAAATTGTTCAGGTCGAAACCCGTTGGTTCTGCTACCGGGAGTCCGACTGGTTCCCGTGGACTGATCGCATTCCTGAAGGGTTTCCCTTCATCGAGCCAGTCCGGGACGCTTTTAATGTCGCGGGGGCGGATGCCGCCGTTCGGATCGAAGCCACGATGCGGCGTCTCTCGCCTGGCGCCGGTGAAACCACCGTCGGATGGACCGCGGCCGCCAAACCGTTTGGCTCCTTCGGCGACCGAACAATTCCCCCCAACCGCTACGGACTCGTCCTGCCTGCCTTTCATGATGTGCGCCTGATTCCCGTGGACACCTCCTCCGCCCCCGGGGGCGGCAGCCGCCCCGGCTGGGGTATTCACATTCGCCTCCACCTCGGCCCCTACCTGCAACAAGGCCCCCCTGCCCTTTCCCCGAACTGCTGGTACTGCGACCAGCTCCGCACTTGGGAAGAGGCCGCCTTCCGTCAGGAAGGGCTCGACTGGCTCCGCCAGTACAGCCACCTCTGCCGCCTTCCGCCGGGCGGAGGAGGGGGAGGTGGCGGAGGAAGCGGAGGAACCCGGAGAGGCCACTGATCATGCGCATGGAACCCTCCCTCGCACGTTCGTCCCACGGGGGCCAGGCCCTCGTGGAGTTCGCGGTCGGGTTGGTCGCCCTCCTGATCCTGATCGCCGCCCTTGTTCAGATCGGCGCCATCGCCCGCCGGGATCTTCGAAATATTCTGGACGCGCGAGCGCGGGCCGGTGCGGCCGCGCTCTCCGATGTCTACCTGGCCCCCGTCTTGCCCGGTCCCCGCTTCATCCGCGATTGGAGCGACGGTCCCGACGGTTCCCCCTATACCCGGGACGATAGACCGATCTTCGCCAACCCCAACCTTCTCGCCGAGGGGATCGTGGGCCGGGTGGATCCCGATCGTCTCTCGCGCCTCGTTCCTCAGAATCGCTTTTCGGCCCTGGCGGATCCGGCCGCTGTTCTTCCCGGCATGGGGTTTGTCCGGGGTTCCTCGTCCCGAACCGTTATCCCGGTGCTGCCCATTGCCCGACGGCTCTTTTTCGGTCGGGAGACTCTGGAGCTGGACTCGGACGTTTTTCTGATCTGGACAAAGGGAGTGGAATGAGAGCCTTCGTCGCCTGGGGGTCCATCGTCCTGGCGCTTCTCCCGGCGCTCTCCAACGCGCGCGTGTTCGAGAGGCAGCCGCGCCCCAGGCTTCCCTGGGAACGTTTTATAGGCTGGGAATGCATCTCCAGGACCCCTGTCCTGATCCACGGCACCCCCGCCACGCTGGCGACGTGGGCTGCGCCCGAATCCCTCGAGTCGGCCTGCCGCCGTATCCTGAACCAGGCCGTCGAAGCCGGCCATACCGCCTTCTGGATCCCGGGCGAAGCGATGGCGCTGGGCGCCATCGCCGAGGGCGATCGGATCCATCAACTCCTCGCCATGACTCAGGAAAGCGGACGCCAAACCCTCGTGTTTGCCCTCACGCGGGAACGGAACACGCCCGACTCCGCCCCCCCTGCCATCCCGGAGGATCTTCCGTCCTTCCCGGGGGCGCGCCTGCGCTTCCATTTCGCTAACGAGGGCAGCCAAACGACCACCCTCTTCTGGGAGACTCCTCTCCCGCCCGAACAGGCCCAGGCCTTCCTCGCCGAAGGGCTGAGACAGAAAGGCTGGCAGCCAGCGGTTCCAGAAGCGACCGGCCACCCCCTCACTCTCTATCTCAAGGGCAATGACCTCTGCGCCTTTTCCGCCGAATGGTCTCGCCAAGACCACCAGGTTCTTGTTACTGTCCTGCATCATCGAATGGAGCGCCTTCCCAGCCGTCTCCCGTTTTCCTGGAGAGCCCTGCCATGAAGGAAAAGGCCATCCTGCTCATCTCCCTAGCGGTCGGCCTCCTCGCCGCCGTGCTCATGCACCGATACCTCGCCGCCGAGCGTGCCCGCCTCTACCAAGGGGTCGAGAAAGTTCAGATCGTCGTCGCCGCCCGCGATCTGCCGGCCGAAACCGTGCTCAAATATTCGGACCTGGGACAACGGGCGGAGTTCAAAACCGCCGTAGGTGACAACGTGATCAAACCTGAGGAGTTCCCCCTCATCCTGGACCGCCGTCTTCGATATCCCGTCCGAAAGAATGAGCCCATCTTCTGGTCCCATGTCGAAGCGGCGGCCCGGCGGCCGACCGGCCTCGCGCCGATGATTCGCACCGGCATGCGAGCCGTCTCCATCGCCGTCAGCGGGCCCGATGCCGTCAGCGGACTTGTTCAGCCCAACGATCGGGTGGATATTCTCGGCACCTTTTCCCTTCCCTCCCGAAGCGTGCCGGGAGAGATGGAGACCGTCACCCTCACCGTCCTCCAAGATGTCACGGTCCTCGCCTGCGGGTCCTATTTGGCCCGATCCGACCAGCCATCGGGCACCGACCCCTTCCGTCCCGGCGGTTACAATATGGTGACCCTCGCGGTGACGCCGCGCGAGGCCGAACTGCTCACCTTCATCCAGCATATGCGGGGCCTCGGCCAGTTGACGCTCTCCCTCCGAAATCCGGAAGACGTGAGTTTCGAAAAGGAACTTCCGGAGATCAATTTCCGGCGGCTGGAAAGCGTGTTGCCCGAATTGAATCTCTATCGTCAGCGTCAGATCCATCGAAAACCCAACCTGTGAGGACTCACCCGGACATGGCGCCCGAGCTGGAAATCCGCCTCCAGATTCCAGGAAAACCGGAAAAACGGTTTGCGCCGGCGCCCGGCATCTATACGATCGGCGCGAGCGAGGATAACACCATCGCCGTATCAGCCGAGGGCGTGGCCTGGCGCCATGTCGTCCTAGGCGTCACCAACCACGGAGTCTGGGCGGAAGCGCTCCCCGCCGGGGTCACCACCCTTGATGGCCGCCGGGTGGAAGGACGGGTGAACCTTGAACCCGGTCAAACGCTGTGCATTGGACCCTTGACGCTCACGCTCGAGGGATCGCCCTCTTCCCAAACCTCACCCCTTCCGCCCCCCCCCTCGACGGAGGCGCCGTCCACGCCCCCCCCAGCCCCTCCCGCGGCGGGGTACCCTACGACCGACCTCCCTCCGATCGAGCAGGCCGCGCGGGATATCCGCAAACAACTCCACAATGAACTGCTGGCCCGGCTCGACCTGAAACGCCTCTCAGCTCGTCAGATCGGCGAACGGGATCTCCGCGAACGAGCCCGAACCACCATTCAGCAGATCGTCCAGGATGTCCGCCACCGACTCCCGGCCGGTCTCGACCCGGATCGCCTGGCCCGGGATCTTTACGATGAAGCGGTCGGTCTCGGCCCCCTGGAAGACCTGTTGGCCGATCCTGAGGTGACTGAAATCATGGTCAATGGTGCCGACGCCGTTTATGTCGAACGCCAAGGAAAACTCTCGCTCACCGGGAAAACCTTCCTGAACGATGATTCCGTGCTGGCCATCATCGAACGGATCGTCTCCCCCATCGGCCGGCGTATTGACGAAAGCCAGCCGTACGTGGATGCTCGGCTGCCCGACGGCTCCCGTGTCAACGCGATCATTCCACCCCTCTCCCTGACGGGACCCTGCCTGACGATTCGGAAATTTGCCAAAACGCCGTACACCATCGAGGATCTCATCCGATTCGGCACACTCACGCCGGCGATGGCCGATTTCCTCAAGGCTTGCGTCCAGATGCGCAAGAACATTGTGGTTTCCGGCGGAACCGGCTCGGGCAAAACCACCTTCCTGAATGTCCTGAGCTCTTTCCTCCCGCCCGATGAACGCATCATCACCATAGAGGATGCCGCCGAACTCCGCCTGATGCAGCGCCATGTCATCCGCCTCGAGGCCCGCCCTCCCAACATCGAAGGTCGGGGCGCCGTCACCATCCGGGACCTCGTCCGAAACGCGCTCCGGATGCGGCCGGACCGGATCGTGGTCGGGGAATGCCGGGGCGGCGAGGCGCTCGATATGCTGCAGGCCATGAACACGGGCCACGACGGATCCCTCACGACCGTCCACGCCAACTCCCCCCGCGACGTGATCTCCCGTCTCGAAACCATGGTTCTTATGGCCGGCATGGATCTTCCCCTGAGAGCCATCATCGAGCAGATCGCCTCGGCCATCCATCTCATCGTTCATACGTCCCGCTATGCCGACGGCACCCGCAAGGTCTCCACCATCACGGAGATCTGCGGGCTGGAAGGCGACCAGATCACCATGCAAGACCTCTTCGTCTTCGAGCAGACCGGCATCACCGAACAAGGACGTGTGCAGGGGCGTTTCCGCCCGACCGGCGCAGTTCCGACCTTCGCGGACCAAGCCTCGGTCAAGGGCGTCCCGCTGGACCGCCGCCTCTTCGACCCCCAGTCATGGACCTCCTGAATCCCATTGTCGCCCCCTGGTTGATCGCCGGTTTGTTTGCCCTCTGTTTTGGCGGGCTCTCCTGGGTTCTCCTTCAGGCGCTTCAGGAGGGAATGCAGGCCTATCAATCCGCTTACGAGGCCGATACGGCGCGGCATCTCTCGGATATGTTTCTCTTCATCCCTCCCCGCCGGATTCTGGACATCGCCCGCCTCTCGGCACTCATCGCTTTTGTTGTGATCTTCCTGCTCGTGGGGGACGTGACTCGCCCCGGCGGACTGCTGGCGGGCGTGGGGGCCGGACTGGTGGCGGCCCTTGTGGCCCTTCAAGCCCCCCGAACCATTCTCCGATTGCTCAAGGAGCGACGTCTGGCCCGCTTCAACGACCAGCTCGTAGATGCCCTTAGCTCGATGAGCAACGCCTTGAAAGCCGGATTCAGCATCATGCAGGCTATCGAGACCGTGGTCAAGCAGGGCCGCAATCCGATTGCCCAGGAATTCGGAGTCTTTCTCCAACAGATCCGGGTCGGCGTCCGTTTCGAAGAAGCCCTCGCGCAGCTCGGCGATCGAGTCCCCAGTGAGGATCTCTCGCTCATGATCAGCGCGATCGAAATCGCCCGTCGGACCGGAGGCAATCTGACGGAGGTGTTCGATAAAATTGCCGCCACGATCCGCGAACGGGCCCGCCTCGAGGGAAAAATTCGATCCCTGACCGCCATGGGACGCCTGCAGGGATGGGTCGTCGGGGCTATGCCGCTCGCTCTGCTGGTGGTTCTGAGCCTGCTCGACCCCGTCATGATCCGCCAGTTCGTCACCTCCCTGCCCGGGGTGATTATCCTCGGCCTGGTGGTCCTTCTCGAGCTCGCGGGTGCCTGGTTCATCCGCCGCATTATCCGGATCGAAATATGACCCCGGAAAACACGGCCATCCCCGCCCTTCTGATCGCCGCCCTCTGGGGGCTGGCGGCAGGTTCCTTGGCCTGGTACGCGCTCACTTTCGGCTCCCAGATCACCTACGTCACCCTGGCCGACGGCCGTCGCCAGGAGCGAAGACTGCCTCCCCTCTTCCGCCTGCTCCTTCCCCTCGCCCCCAATCTGACCCCCTTCTTCCGGTCACCCCGCTGGCAACCCGCCTGCCGGCGTATCGCCCGCCTCCTCACCTCGGCCGGGTACGAAGGTCTGCTCGAACCGGCGGAGTTTCTCGCCCTCCGAGTCCTGGTCCCCACGGTGGCTGGACTTCTCCTCCTCCTGCTCATGAGAATTGCCTTCGCCCTGCTCCCCCATCCCGTCGGGCCCTTCTTCCGAAATCGGGAGTTCACCCTCGACCTGATCGTGCTCGCCCTGCTGATCTGGTCCCCCGCCGCCTGGCTGAACCAAGCCGTCAGGGAGCGCCAGCGAAAAATCGAACGGGCTCTTCCGTTCGTCCTCGATCTGCTGACCCTTTCCGTCGAAGCCGGCCTCGATTTCATGAATGCCATTCAGCGAATCATCGAGAAACGCCCCGTGGATCCCCTCTCGGAAGAGCTAATCCGGGTCTTCCGAGAGGTGCTGCTGGGAAAAACCCGCAAGGAGACCCTGCGCGATATGGCGGAACGAGTCAATCAGGATGACATGACCGCCGTCGTCAGCGCGCTCGTCCAAGCCGACGAGCTGGGGGTCTCCATCGGCGCCATGCTCCGCATCCAGGCCGAACAGATGCGGACCCGCCGATTCCAGCGGGCTGAAAAACGAGCCAACGAAGCACCGGTCAAAATGCTCTTCCCCCTCGTCGCCTTTATCTTCCCCGCCGTCTTTCTCGTTCTTCTCGGCCCCTTCATTGTCCAGCTGTTCAAAGGCCGCTAATCCGCCGGAAAACGGACGCGAGGGCCTCAGAAGGGTTTTCCGTTTCACTCCAGGATGCGGCCGGCCAGCAGAATCGGACGGTCGGGAAGAGGTTCCCCGACCAGTTTCCGCCACAACAGCTCCATGGCATACTCCGCATTTCGCTTGGCGGAAAACGCATACCGCACCACCGGAATGCCGTATTCGTGCGGAACCTCCTCGTTGGCCAAAGTCAGCACGATCATCTTGTCCACCGGCACCCCCCGCTGAATCAAGGCCATGGCCACTCCCCGCATCACGACGTCGTCCGTCACGATCAGCGCCTCCGGCCGCTGCCCATTCCGTTTCCAGCGATCCAGAAGTGCCAGCGCCTGCCGACAGCATTCCGTCAGACCCGGCGTATTCCCTTTCAACGGCGTGGTGGGGGGAGGCGGAAGATCGAACCGGTTGGCCGCCGCCACGGCGGCTTGATAGGCCTCGTCGCGAACACCAAAGCCGAAGATTTCGATCCGTTTAACCCCCCGGCGCGCCAGCCATTCCACCGAGTCTTGCGCAAACCGGTAGTAGTCGTTCATAACGTCCGAGTCGCGGTATACCTGACTGCAGTGAACGGTCGGCAGGGGGCTGATTCGCTTAAACAGCGTCCATGTGGAGGTTGTCAGCGCCAGCTGGAGAAAGCCGGCGAAACGGGTGCGGGCCAGTTCGACCGTCAGGCACCGGACGCCCTCGGACTCTTCTAACCGATCAAACTTTTCCGAAAGGTGGATATCGTCAAAGAAGGGCCCGTTCCACCCATGTTTCTCCACCTCCTCCCGCAACGCTTTCGCCAGGGCCCGGTGATAATGCTGATCGGGGACAGCAAAATCGCTCCCCGTCAGAATGCCGATCGTCAGCGGTTTGACGACCGTGCCCAGCCGCGTCTTCCGCTCCAGCAATCCCCGGCTTGTCAGCCGTTCGAGCGCCTTTTGCACCGACACCAGATTCACCTTCCAACGCCGCGACAGCTCGTGCGTCGTCGGCAGCCGTTGTCCGGGAAGAAGCCGCCCCGTCCAGATCAAGTGGCGCACAAAGGCCTCCACCTGAGCCTGAACCCGTTCGCCCGTGCCGCGCCGGACCGAAAAATCCTTCAGGACGTTCATCATAATCGGATGACAACTCGCTTGTTGTGAATCACTGTACCGCTCCCCGACGCCGTTGGCAATCGTTTTTCCGCCCGGCCTCCAAGCTCCCCTTGTGCCGGGATTGCGCTTTTGTTATCGTATAGCGGTAATTTCATATCGCCGAGGTCTTCCATGATGCGTCGCCGCCTGGCCGCCGGAGTCCTGGCCGCCCTCCTCCCCTTGACCCGGGCCGACACGCCCGCGCCAACCCCGCCACGCGCGCCGTGGCGGGCGCCAGACCTGACCCCCGTGACCGTTCATCCACCCCCCGACCATGCACCGATTCCGCTGGTCGAAAACGGGACTCCCGTGGCCAGGATCGTCATTCCCCAGCCCCGTCCGCCACGGGATCTCCTGGCGGCCGTCGAGACGTTGAACCTGTTTTTCCGAAAAACGACCGGGACGGCGCTACCGGTAACCAATCAGATCCCCGAGGGTCCCGCCCTGGTCGTGGGTCCCTGTCCCGCCAGCGCCGCCCTCGGCCTCGATCCCGACGCCATGCCTGTCGAAGGCTTTACCCTCCGAACCGAAGGTCAGAAGATCTTCATCGTGGGCCATACGAACTCGCCGCACGATGGGGCCATCTGGGGTCTCTATGATTTCGCCGAACGCTTCCTTGGCATCCGATGGTACCTCCCCATCCCCCAACCCAACGGCGACGACCTCGGCATTTGTCCCTCCCCGACCCCCACGGTCACCATGCCACCGGCCTGGATCGAGGATGCCCCCTTCCGCCACCGCGACCTCTGGCCCGACACCAGCGAACCCTCCCGAGGCGCCGGCCTCAATATGCGCCCCCTTCACCATTTTCTCCGGGACGGCAACTCCTGGCCTATCCGCCTTCAAGTCCATACGCCCAACTGGAGTCGGGTCACCGACTACGTGGAAAAGCGGCCGGAGGTGTTCCAGCTCAAGCGGGATGGAAGCCGGGACTGGAACGTCCTCTGCTACAGCCACCCTCAGACGCTGGAGTGCTATCTGGAACAGATTCAGAACTATCTCGATCGCAAACCCTACCGGCTCGGCATCATCAACGACGCCATCACCGTCTCCCCCGCCGACGTCGAGCTGGCCTGCTACTGCCCCGCCTGCCGCGCCGCCTGGGATCCCGAGGGAGGCGCGCTGGGAACGGCCTCGCGGATTATGGCCTCCTTCACCGACCGTCTGGCGCGAGCCATTCAGACCCGGTGGCCGGATCGCCACCTGACGGTGATCTTTCTCCCTTATCTCAACTATACCCGGGCGCCCGACGGCATTCGATTTCCCGGTAACGTCGAGGTCCAGCTCTGCGGCATGCCGGGACTGGCTCTCTATAAGGAACCCGCGGTGGCGGCAGCCGAACAGGCGAACATCACCGCCTGGATCGCCATCACCGGCCGGAAAATTCAAAACTGGCATTACTCCGTCTGGCCCGCCCACAAAACCAAAGCCGCCTATCAGTATCCGCACGTCATCCAGCGCTTCTACCAGGAGAACCGGGAAAAGACCGTCGGTTCCTTCATCAACGGATAGTTCAATCACTGGCCCCGCCAGCATATCAGCCTCTACGTCTGGATGAAATGCCTCTGGAATCCCGATTTTCCCGTGGACGCCGCGATCGCCGTCTTCTGCGAACGCCTCTTCGGCCCCGCCGCCCCGCCCATGCGCGAACTCATCGGCCTTCAGATCAGCCGATGGGAAGAGAGCCGCTGGCCCGAGGGACGATTCTCGCCTCGCGCGATTTATGAAATTTCATTCCCCCGCGAGATCGTTCGCCAGATGGAAACCCTCTGGAGCCGCGCCCGGGCCGCCGCCGCCGGCGATCCGCTCGTCACCCAGCGGCTCGATTACCTGGCTCCAGACCTGGAGGACTTCTTCGCCGAATCCCGGCAATGGAGTGAAAAGACCGGCGTCACGCCGCTTCTCCTCCAGAAGGTGGGAGACCCGCCGGTGCTGGACGGCCAGCTCGACGATCCGGTGTGGGCCCGTGCCCAGCCCGTTTCGTTCATCGTGGCCACCGGGCCGGACCAGGGAAAACCGCCGCGCTATCCGACCACCCTTCGAGGACTCTGGACGCCCGACGGCCTGTGGTTCGGTTTCCACATGACGGAACCTGCTCCAGATCGCCTCGAAACGGGCCACGGAGGACACGACCACGGCGAGATCTGGTGGGACGACAATGTGGAGATCTTCCTCGACCCCACCGGCGAACAGGCCGGGGAGTTTTACCAGATCATCGTGAACGCCGAAGGCGCGAGCCTGGACAATCGGAACAAGGACCTCTCATGGGAATGCGAGGGGTTGCGCGCGGCGACGTTCCGGGGAAAGGATTTCTGGAGCATGGAACTCTTCCTTCCCTTCGCGGCCTTTCCGAATGCCCGGGTTCCCCCCCCCGGCGCCGCCAGCCGGACCGTCTGGTACGGCAATTTCACCCGCCACCGCGTCGCCGATAGCCGCTCCCAGAACAGGGCCGAGGGAAGCCGCCGCGAATACCAGCGCCTGAACACGACCGGTTCCGTCACCAGCGATAATCTCGCCGATTTCGGCCCCATCCACTTCACGGAGTAATTCCGATGCATCTTCAATCCGAACCCCTCGCCGTTCTCGGCGCCCGTCATGGAATCGTCCTCGATCCCGCCCACACGGGCATCCGCATCGCCCGCTTCGACCGCTATTCCCGAATGCCCCTCCTTCGATTGGGCGCCGGTGCCGTTATCGGAGGCAAGCGCTTGGTCTTCCCCCTCGGCGGACGCGGTCACCCCTTCGATCTGTACGACATGCGACTCTCCCCCTGCGGTATCCGCTGGTTCGGGATCCATGCGGCCAGCGCGCTCAAGGTCACGCTCGAGTTTGTCACGCCCTTCCGCCCCCGCGACATCGCCTTCTCCACTACCCCCGTCCTCGGGATCCGCCTTTCCGTGGAACCCCTCGCCGGCCATTTCCGCTGGGAACCCATCCGGCAACATCCCCGGCAGGTTACCCTTTTCCTCGAACCCGGGGGACCCGGCTTCCGTTTCGACCGGCACTCCGCCCGATCGGGAGACCTCCGGTTCGTCAGCCGCCTGTTCCGCCAACCCCCCCGGGGAGGAGAAGCCAGCGTCGAGGAGGAGATCCCTCAGCGCGACCGCCTGGTCACACCCGATGGCACGGCCACCCCTCGCGGTTTTTGCCGCACAGTGGCCGTCGATAGCGGCGAGTCGCTGACCGTCGGATGGGGGATCTGGAATCCGCCCCTGTTTGAACTTCACGGCCGCCGCCTATCCTTCCGCTACGCTCGCCAGTTCCCCTCCCTCGACGCCGTGGCCGACTGGGCGTCTCGCCACACACCCGCCCTGTTCGAAAATGCCCGACGCGTGGACGCCATTGTCCAATCGCATAATGCCGGCCCGTCCTGGACGCCCTTCTCGCGCAGACGCTCCATTCCTGGCTCCTCAACACGTGGTGGCTGGACCGCAACGGACGGGAGTGGTTCTCGGTGTGGGAAGGCAATTGCCACTTCCATTCCACCCTTGACGTGGAGTTCACCCAGGCACCGTTCTACCTCTCCCTCTGGCCGGAACTTCTGGGCCACGTACTCGATTTCTGGACCGAATTCGCCAAACCCGGGACTCGAACCCTCGGTCGCCGAGGACGCGGAACCCTGTTCCAATCCCACGACGTCGGCGCCGGCGCCTCGGCCAACGGCCAGGCCTACCACCACGAGATGGAGGTCGAAGAGACGGCCAACTACATCCTGCTCCTCTTCCTTCACTGGCGCCGTACCGGATCCCTCCAGCTCGTCCGCCGGAAACAACCCCTCTGGCGCCGTTATCTCGCCTTTCTCAGGGCCTGCGATTCGACCGGCGACGGCGTTCCCGACCTCGGTGTCGCGAACACCATTGACGACGCGTCACCCGCCGTTCAGTTCGGCAAGAAACAGACCTATCTCGCCGTCAAGGTCCTGGGCGCATGGACCGCCGCCGCCGAAATGGAAAAGGCGTTGGGCCGGCGCCAAGAGTCGCTGGCCGCCCGCGCCCAGGCCCGCCGAATCCGGAAAACGATAGAAACAAAAGGATGGCGCGGTACGCACTATGCCGTTCTGCTGGACCCCGAGGGGAAGGGGGTGAAGAATCCCTGGACCGGGGAACAACGCGACTATGCGGAAATCCCCGGATGGGACCGCCCCCACATCTACACGACCAACTCGCTCGCCCTCCTGGATATGGTGGACGTGGATCTCGGACTCTCCCCCACCCGTCTGCGGCGCGACCTTCGAACCGCCGCCGAAGCCTGCCTCCGGGAGTACGGCTGCGTCCACTCCGATTATACCCCCGAACGTCCCGCCGGCCGCCCGCGGGAAGGGCTTGTCGGCGCCGCCTTGAACCCCGGCTGGATTTCGATGAACATCCTGCGAGACATGGCCGCCTTCTACCGCCGGGTGGATCTCCGCCCGCTCGCGGCGCGATACTGGAACTGGCAAACGACCGTCAATACCCAGGGTCCCTTCGGCTTCTTCGAAACCTTCTCCGGCAACAACCTCCACCTGTACCCGCGCGGCGTCGCCGTCTGGGGCGTTCTGGAAGCCCTCGCCGGCCGGTCCTTCGACGCCGTAACGGGCCGGGAACGCCTCGATCCGCCGTTCCCCGATGTGCGGGTTCCGATTCTCCAGGACGCCAACTGGAACAACGGCGAGGCGCGGACCGTCCAATCGCCGGCCCCCAAGGAGGCCCCATGAACCGCCCCAAAAAACGTCCGCTCCGGCTCGGCCAGATCGGCTGGTTGCATGACGACCGAGGTCCGGGATTCGAAACCGTCGCCTGGTGCGACATCAACGAGGCCAAACTGAAAAAAGCCGGGACCCAGGCCCCCCACATGGCCCTCTATACCGACTACCGCGCGATGCTTCAGCAGGAATCGCTCGACGCCGTTTTCATCTCGTCTCACAACGCCGTCCATGCCCAACAGGCCATCGCGGCCTTGGCGGCCGGCGTCCATGTTTTCCTCGAAAAACCAATGGGGATCACTCTAGAGGAATGCCGGGCCGTCTGCGACGCGGCCCGGCACAGCGGGCGCCACTGCGTCGTGGATTTCGAGCTCCGCATCTCCACCATGACCCGCCGTCTTCTCGAGGTCATCCGCCGGAACGAATTCGGACCGCTCCGGCGGCTCGAATTTTTCACCACCGCGGCGGCTGGCTCGAAGAAGGCAATGGCCTCTGGCGAACGCGCCCGGAATTCAGCGGTGGCCTTTTCCTCATGGAGCCCATCCACGAAGTGGATCTGTTCCGCTTCCTCGCCGGGGACATCGCGGCCGTCCGGGGATTCGCCGGCCCCCGTGTTCTTCCCCACTACCAGTTCGAGGATCATGCCGGCGTCTTTTTTGAATTCCGATCCGGAGCCGCCGGTTTTCTCTTCACCAGCCATACCCACAGCGCCCAGGTGACGGACCCGAAACAGTGGAATCCCGACCTCGGCCATGACATGAGCCTGATCGCCACCTTCGAGCAGGGCTCCGTCGGCATTCACCCCCTTTCCCAGCGGATCACCTTCAACCGCTTTGAACCCTATCCGCCCGGCACCCGGGGCGTGCGTGTTGTTTTCGATCATATCGAAGATTATGAACCCGCCGGTCTCCAGGACTTCAGCCATGACATCGCCGGTATGCGTCGGGAGTTCATCCGCCGCCTCCTGGCCGATGAGCCCCCCATGATCGCCATCGAGGATGCCTATCAAAGCCACGAAGCGTGCTTCGCGATCGAGGAATCACTCCGAAAGGGCGGCGAGCGCATCCCCCTCCCCTTGTCCAACCCATCCCGAACCAAGCACCGCCGATCCCGAGGCCCCCATTAAAAAACCCAAGGGAAGGTATTGACAGGGGCCGTTTTTTGTCGTAACTTTACAGCTTCTTTTCCGACCAGCGACCTCAAGGTGGCTCATGGAACCGTATGCAGTCATTCAAAACGGCGGCCGGCAGTACCTCGTCCGGAAAGGCGACGTCATCCGGGTCAATGCCCTGGCCGCCGAAAAGGGAGCCGTCATCCGGCTTTCTCCCGTTCTCGCCTATCACGACGGCGCCCGTCTTCAGGTGGGTGCGCCGGCCCTGTCGGGAACCGAGGTGGAAGCCGAGGTTCTCGATCAGGTCAAGGGACCGAAAACCGTCGCGTTCAAGAAGAAACGACGCAAGGGATATTCTCGGAAGGTCGGCGCGCGTCAGCGCCTGACCGTTTTGAAAGTCCACAACTTCGTCGCGCAGCAGGGGTAAGCCCATATGGCCAGCAGCAGCGGAAGCGGTAAAAACGGAAGAGACAGCCGCGGGCAACGGCTGGGCGTCAAGTGCGGAGACGGCCAGTTCGTCACGGCCGGCAGCATCATCGTTCGGCAACGGGGAACCCGTATCCATCCGGGGCGAAATACCCGGCGCGGCACCGATGACACGATCTTCGCGACGGCCGACGGCATCGTCCGATTCCAAAAGGCGGCCGTTCACCGCGTCCACGTTCTCCCCCCCTCCTCCTGATCGCTCGTGCACCTCCTCCTGGCGTCGCGGCTCTCCCTCCGCCGCGGCGCCTTTCTTTTTGAGGCGGCCGTGTGAAGATTCATAAGTTTATTGATCGCGTAAAAATCGTTGCCAAAGGCGGCGATGGCGGAAACGGATGCGTCAGCTTCCGCCGCGAGAAATATGTCCCCTTCGGAGGACCAGACGGTGGAGACGGCGGCCGGGGGGGAAACGTGGTGCTTCGGGCGGATCCCGACACCGATTCGCTGATCCGGCTTCACTTCAATCCCCACCAGCGGGCGGAATCCGGTGCCCACGGCCAAGGATCAAACCGCTACGGCCGAAAAGGACGGGACCGGATTGTCCTCGTTCCCTGCGGAACCGAAGTGTACGACGCCGAGACGGGGGAGCGGCTGGCCGACCTGGTCCGTCCTGGCGAAATCTTCGTCGCGGCCCGGGGCGGCGCCGGCGGTTTCGGAAACGCACGCTTCCTCAGCAACACGAATCGCGCGCCCCGCGAACATACCCCCGGCGAGCCCGGCGAAGAAAAGATCCTTCGGTTGGAACTGAAACTGGTGGCCGACGCGGGACTGATCGGTTTTCCCAACGCCGGGAAGTCCGCCCTCCTTCGGGCCATCAGCCATGCCCATCCGAAGGTCGCCGCCTACCCCTTTACCACGCTCAACCCGGTAGTCGGCACCGTCCGTTTCGACGATTTCACAACCGTCAGGGTGGCGGACATTCCCGGTCTCATTCCCGGAGCGCACGAGGGCGCCGGCCTGGGATTCGATTTTCTGCGCCACGTCGAACGCGCCGGCTTTCTCATCCACGTCCTCGATATGGCCGGAACCGAAGGCCGAGATCCCATCGAGGATTTCAAGACGCTGCGACGGGAACTGGCGCTCTATAAGGCCGATCTGGCCGAACGGGATTTTCTTGTCGTGGCCAACAAGATGGACCTTCCCGCCGCCTCGGCCAATCGCGAACGGTTCGTCAAGGAGACCGGTTGCGACGCGATTCCCGTCTCGGCCCTCACGGGCGAGGGAATTCCCCGCTTTCTGGAAATCCTGAGGCAGGAGGTCCGGCTTCGTCAACCGCTTCGGCCCTCTCCGGACCTTCCTCCATCGCCTCCTCCTCCGGATCCGGAAACAGCATGATCTGATCCAGGCTCTCCGCCCCGCTCAACAGCATGACCAGTCGGTCCAAACCCATCGCCGCGCCAGCGCAGGGGGGAAGTCCTCGCTCCAGCGCCCGGAGATAGCGCCGGTCGAGCGGATAGACGTCCCGTCCTTCCCGCCTCCGGCCGTCCGCCCAGCGCGCGAACCGCCGGCGTTGCTCGGCTGCATCCGTCAGTTCCCGGCAGGCGTTGATCAATTCAACGCCCCCCAGGTACAGTTCCCACCGATCCGCCAGGCGGGGATCAGCCACCGACAGAGCCGCCAGGCCAGCCGCTTCCGACGGATAACCGATCAGCACACACGGACGATCGCGGGGCAAGGCCGGTTCCACCCGGAAGAGCAGGTCCCGTTCGAACCGTTCCTCATCCCAGGCGGTGACCGGATCCCATCCGGCCCAGCGCTGAAAGGCCTCCGATACGCTCCAGACCACCCATTCGCCGTCCACCTCCACCCCGCCGGCCGCCGCAGCGAATCGCCCTTCGCCCGTCATAGCATGGACCACCGCCCGCACCAGATCGCGCGTCTCGTCGAGAAGGGCGAGGTGATCGGCGCCAACCCGATACCACTCCACCAGGGTGAATTCGGTCCGGTGAAGCCGCCCCCGTTCTTCCCGCCGAAAACAGGGACCGATCTGATAGAGACTCGGCGCCCCCTCGGCCAGCAAACGCTTCATGTGAAACTCGGGGGAAGTCCGCAGCCAGAATCGCCCCGCCGGTTCGGCATCAATGTATCGCTCGAGCGCCGGGGTGGCGACCCGAACCGGAGTCTCGACCTCAAGATAGCCGCGCTCGCGAAAAAAGGCATGAAGCGCGGCCCGGACCCGCGCCCGCCGCTCGAGCGCCGGCCATAAGAGGCTCATTTCAGAACGCGCTCGACAAAGGCACCCGTGCGGGTGTCAATCTTGACCTTGTCGCCCTGATTGACAAAGAGCGGCACTTGAATCTCGTAGCCCCCTTCGATGCGCGCCGGTTTCAAGACATTCGTCGCCGTATTGCCGCGGGCGCCCGGTTCGGTTTCGACGATCTCCTTAACCACGAAGACGGGCAGCGTGACGTCAATCGGACGCCCCTTGTGAAGCAGAATCTCGCACTCGATGTTGTCTGAAAGGAAAAAGCGCTTATCCCCCAAAACCTGAGCGGGAACGGCGATTTCCTCATAGTTCTCATCGGTGAAGATATACTGGTCGTCGGCGACATAGGAGAAGGTGGCCTTGCGTTCGTCGAGTTCCGGCTTGTCAATCACATCGTTGGAGCGATAGGACTTGACCTGCGTTTCGCCCGTCACCATGTGCTTGATCCGGCAGTTGTAAATGGCGGCGCCCTTGCCGGGCTTCATGAAACTGAACTCGGTAATGACGTAGGGCTGGCCGTTGACCTCGATCTTCAGCCCTTTCCGCAAATCGGATGCACTGTACGGCATATCGCTCTCCACCGTTTCAAAGTATTGATTTATGCCAGAAAAGCAGGTCTGCGTCAAGTACGCTAACGACCCCTGAGGAATCGCAATTCGATAACGAGGACGAGAGCGGCAAGGAGAAGGAGGGGGTGGAGTCGCCTTTCTCAGCCGAATCTAGTTGTGAGTCTCGACCGGGCATTCAAGGGTATTCGCATCACCCACCAACAGACCGACAATAACATATTCCGCGTTTCCATCCGGGCATGTCGGTTTTACATTCCCTTCAAGATACGCCACTATTTCGACTTCGTTGTCAGGGTCAATTTCATGCCAGTCAGCAACGTTGTTGGCCAAAGCCCACTGCTGAATGGCATCCCGGATCATGCGCCGATTGTTTTTGCACATGCTCTTCCGGGATTCGGCACGAATTTTCTGAAACGACGGGATCGCAATCGCCGCCAACAAGCCAATAATGGCCACCACGATCATGATCTCGACAAGCGTGAAACCGGTCTTCTTCATCACACACCTCCCTTGCAACATCAACCATCTGCACCGATCGAGTCTGCCAGATAACCAAACGTTACCCCCCGGCGGATCCACGTTCAATGGAAAAAATGAGCCCGACGCCAACGCCTCATCGTTTCATCCTGCCCTTGCACATTTAACCGTAATCGCCCCAACAGCATCCCGGCTGCTCTCCATTATGCGTGGACGTCGGGTTCACGCGATCCGACTGGGCCCATACTTCGGTTTTCCTTGGAACAGGCCTCTTTTTCTGCTAGGGGTAAGGCTGATCCTAAACAGGAAGCCGGTCATGAAGGAAACGGCCCATGCCCCTCCGGCCACGTCGGATCTGGAACGCTTCACGGCATGTATGGAGTACCAGCCGGCGGAACGCCCCAACCACGAGCTCGGCGTCTGGGGCCAGACGCGGGCGCGCTGGGAACAGGAAGCCCCCGAATGGGTCAAAGAGTTCACATGGGACTGGTTTGTCGGCGAGCCGGCGCTTGGTCTGAACCACCGGGAATATATTGCCGTCAATTACGATTTCATCCCTCCCTTCCTCTGCGAAATCCTCGAGGAAACGGACGAGTACGTGGTGGCCCGCAACAGCAAGGGCATCGTCACCAAGGCCCTCAAGAGCGGAACCGCTTACGGCACACGCCCCACCATGGATCAGTATCTGGAGTTCCCCGTCCGCCGGCCCGAGGATTTCCCCGCCATCAAGAAACGCCTGGTCGCTGCCCTCCCGGAACGTTATCCCCCCGATTTGGACGTTCGAATCCCCCGATGGAAACAACGAACGTATCCGCTTGTGCTGGGACGAAACTGCGCCGCCAATGGGTTCTACTGGCGGGCCCGTGAGTTCATGGGAACCGAAGCCCTCTCGTATGCCTGGTACGATTTCCCCGCGCTCATGCACGAGATGATGGAGTTCTTCGCGGACTTCATCATCGAAACCAGTCGGCCGGTTCTTCAAAAGATCGCGGTGGATTATTTTGTTCTGAATGAGGACATGGCCATGAAGCGGGGACCCCTTCTGAGCCCGGATACCTTTCGGACCTTTATTTTCCCCCACTTAAAACGCCTGGTGGTGTTCTTCCGCGCTCACGGCACTCGATACATCGCCGTGGACAGCGACGGCGACCCCACGGCGCTGATTCCGCTCCTCCTCGAGGCCGGCGTGGACACAATCTGGCCCATCGAACGGGCTTCCGACGTAAGCCCTCAGCAATGGCGGCGGCAGTTCGGTCGCTCGCTTCGGCTCTGGGGCGGCGTGGATAAACGGATCCTGCCCCGCGGCCGGGAGGCCATCCGCCAGCACCTCCGGGAGTTCATTCCGTTGATCGAGGAAGGCGGTTTCATCCCCACGGTGGACCACACGGTGCCGCCGGATGTTTCCTGGGACAACTTTCGAACATACATGGACCTGAAGCAGACGCTGCTTGCCGGCGAGTTCAGTCGCCTCGGTTAAATAAACCACGCCGGCCGAAAGGCATGCCGAGGTTTCGGGCCTAGCGGTATTGGCCCTCGAGATCGCTGTCCCTTCCGGCACCTTTCCGAATGGCGCTTTCCCCTTGGCGAAGGGCCGATCCAATTCCATAATAGATATTCTTTTCTTGGAGACCCACGCATGATGTCGCTTATCGCTCCCGCGGTGGTCATTGGCCACATCCTCATGCTGTTGAGTGCGCTACTCTGTCTGCTGTGGGGAATCTGGTCAGTCCGTCGTCCCACCCGTTCCGACGTGCTCGAAGACACCGTCCGTTCGTGGGTCCAAAACGAAGAAAAGATCGAAGAAACCCTCTGAAGCCAAGATCACCATGGAAAAAATGCTTTTAATCATTTTCGTTCTCGCCTATTTGGGCATCGTCCTCTTCCTCGGTTGGCGAGGTTATCGGAACACCAGTTCCGTCACCGACTATCTTCTCGCTGGCCGCAGAAGCCATCCGTGGGTAATGGCGCTCTCCTATGGCGCTACGTTCATCTCGACGTCGGCCATCGTCGGCTTCGGCGGGGTCGCGGCGGTACACGGGATGGGCCTCATGTGGCTCACGTTCACCAACATCGCCATCGGTATTTTTCTCGCCTTTATCCTGTTCGGCCCTCCCACTCGCCAATTGGGGCTACGCCTGGATGCCCATACCTTCCCCGAGCTGCTGGGCCGCCGGTATCAGTCGCGCATCATTCAGGTCTCCGCCGCCGCCCTTATTGTTCTCTTCATGCCGCTCTATGCCTCCGCCGTCCTCATGAGCGCCGCCAAGTTTTTCTCGGAACACATTGGGCTCTCCTACCACGAGGCCCTCGTCCTTTTTGCGTCCATCGTCGCTCTGAGCGTGGTGATCGGAGGGTTGAAGGGAGTCCTCTATACCGACGCCTTCCAGGCCGTGGTCATGACGGTCGGCATGGTCGCTCTTCTTGGGCTCTCCTATTATCGGCTAGGAGGGCTCCTGCCGGCCTACAAAAAACTCGCGGCACTTCGATCCGAAGTCCCGCCCGCCCTGGCCGTTCAGGGCCATCAGGGATGGACCGCCTTCCCCGCCTTTGGTTCCGTCCTCTGGTGGAACTTGGTCGGTTCCCTCATGATGGGCGTCTCGATAGGGGTTCTTGCCCAACCCCAGCTCGTCGTTCGCTTCATGACCGTCCGGCGGGAAACGGAACTCTACCACGCCGCGCCCATCGGCGGTCTTTTCATTATCTTTACGGTCGGAGTAGCCTATCTCCTCGGCCCCCTCACCAACGTCTATTTCCACGAGACCACCGGACAGCTGGCGCTCCGTGCCGCCGGAAACGACGTGGAACGGATCATTCCGATGTACGTGACCTTCGCGCTTCCCCGCATTTTCGGGATCCTCTTCCTAGTGACTCTGCTCTCGGCCGCCATGAGCACCTTGAGCAGCCAGTTCCACGTGATCGGGACGTCGTTCGGACGCGATTGGATCGAAGAGGGACTCGGCATCCCGGCCCGATTCCGAGGACTTCACCTCACGCGCCTCGGGATGTTTGCCGCCATTCTCTTCGCCCTCCTCCTCGGTCTCGAACTGGAACGGCGGCTCGGCAAAACGGGAACGGAGATCGTCGCGCGCAGCACGGCCATCTTCTTCGGCCTTTGCGCGTCCATTTTCCTCCCCATCTATGGCGCCGCCCTGTGGAGCCGCTCGGTCACCCGCGCCGGAGCGCTCTCGGCCATGCTCGTTGGCGCTCTCGCCAACGTCCTCTGGATGCTGTTTGTGCAAGAAAAGACCGCAACGGTCTTCGGTCTCTGCCATCGCTGGTTCGGCACCCGATCGCTCGGCCTCGTCGGCAGCGCCAGCGGCGCAACGCCTCTACGCACCGGGCCCATTCTCTGGCCCTATGTGGATGCCTCGCTGATCGCACTCCCCCTTGCCGTCCTTACCCTGGCGATCGTTTCCGCGCTGACCCCAAAATTACCCGCCTCCCATCTGAATCGTGTGTTCGCCGAGGTCCCTTCGGACCCCCTGCCTGATCAGACTCTCCCCGGCTCATGATCCGATACGACGAATCCGCCGGTTCCCTCATCCTCAGTGTTCAGGACCTTCTGGGCGAACCGTTCCAAACAGGGCACACCGGTCCCGCCCCGATCGCCCTGCGCGGCCGGATCGGTTCCGCCATTCACGCCGAAGGACGGTCCTCCCAGAGAAATTCCGAAACGCTGGCCGAAGTCCCGCTCGCCCTCGTGTTAACCCATCGTGGACTACAAGTCCGGATCGAAGGACGGGCCGACCTCGTTCGGTCGGCGCCCTCGGGGCGCCGATGGATCGTGGAGGAAATCAAATCCCTCCTGCCTCAACCCGCCCCGCCCTCCGAATGGACGCTGGACCCGGCCCATGCGGAACAGGCTTGTTTCTACGGCCTCCTCCTTCACAAGGCCGGGAAAACCGTTGTCCAATGCACCGTCCGATACATCGAAGCCGGCACCGGCCGCAGCCGCCTCTTCGATGCCGGGTTCGAATCCCTTCGGACCGAACGGTTGCTCTTGGAGCGGCTGGACCGGGTCATCGAGCTTGTCCGGGAACAGGCCGCCCAAAGGAAACAGCGGCAACTCCTTGCCCGCACCCTCCTCTTCCCCCATCGCGAACCGCGCGAACCGCAACGCCGGCTCATGGCCGAAGTCGAGGCGGCCTGCCAGGGTCACCGTCCAATGCTCTGTTCCGCCCCCACCGGCACCGGAAAAACAGCCGGCGTTCTATACCCTCTGCTCAAACGGACCCTGGAGACGGACGGCCAGTTGTTTTTCCTGACCAGCCGAGTCTCCCAGCAGGAGCTCGCCCTTCAGACGTTGACCGCCATGCTGCCTCCGGGTGGTCCAGCCCTGGCCGTCCAGATCGCGTCAAAGGAGCGATCCTGTCCGTTCGAGCACTGGCTCTGCCTGGAAGACCGATGCCCCCATCTCGAACAGTTCCGCCTCCGCCTCGCCGGTTCAGGTCTGATCGCCTCGCTGCGTCGGGCCGGTGTCCTCTCCGGCGCGCAGATCACCCGCGAGTCCCTGGCGACCGGTCTTTGCCCCTTCGAAACCACCCTGTGCCTGATGCGGGAGGCGACGGTGGTCGTGGCCGATTACAACTACATCTTCCACCCCACCGTCGCCCTCCATCTTCCTCCTGCCAGCGACCGCCCCCTCTATCTGATCGTTGATGAAGCTCACGGGCTCCCGACACGCGTCGCCGAAGAACGCTCCCCCCGGCTCGACATTCCCCATCTTGATCATCTGGCGACCACCTGTCTGGGCGCGGAATCGCCCCCCCTCCGCGAGGTCGGACTCCTCCTGGCCCAGATCGCCCGCCACCACCGGCAGACCTGGAAGACCTTGGAGGAGGAAAACCCCGGCCGGCGCTGCGTGGAAGCCGAGCTCGACCGGGGATATTTCGAGCGAGTCGGTCTGGCCCTCGAAACCCTCATGCCGGACTGCTTTCTGGCCCTCAGCCGGATAGGCCCCCTTCGGCCTGCCGAGCCTTCCGACCGGTCCCCACCATCCGCTCGCCGGCTGGACCCTCTCCTGGATGCGCTCTTCCGTCTCCGAATCTTCTGCGCCTGCGCTGCCGAACCAGCGGATGACTTTGCCACGCTCTGGGAACCCAACGCGCTCCGTCTGCTTTGTCTCAATCCCGCGGCCTTCATTCGTTCGGCAGTCGAAGCCTTTTCCTTTTCCCTCTTTATGAGCGCGACGTTGACGCCGTTCGCCTTCAGTGCCCGGCTTCTCGGCGTCGAGGAATCCGCATCCGTCACCCTGGAACTCCCCTCTCCCTTCCCGCGGGAAAACCGCCTTCTCCTGATCGTGCCCACCGTGGAAACCGCCTTTCGCGCACGCGAACGGGATGCGGCGGCCATCGCCGATCTCATCCGCCGCGCCATGGCCCTGCGCGCGGGCAACTACCTCGCTTTTTTCCCGAGTTTCGCCTTCCGGGATATGGTGTTAAGCCATTTTTCGCTGGAGGAGCGCCAGAGCGTCCTTTTCCAGACGCCGGCCATGGCTACCGAACCGATTCTCCGCCGGCTACGCGAGAACACCTCCGGCACCCTGCTGCTGGCCGCCGTCCAGGGAGGCGTTTTCGCGGAAGGGGTGGACTACCCTGGCCCACTGGCGATCGGGGCCTTCATTGTCGGCCCTGGTTTGCCGCAAGTCTCTCCCGAACAGAAGCTCATCGAGGCCTATTACGAACGCACCGACGGAAAAGGAAAGGGATTCGAACTGGCCTCCGTTGTGCCCGGCATGATCCGCGCCGTTCAGGCCGCCGGCCGCGTCATACGAACGGAAACCGATATCGGCTTTATCATGCTGATCGGACGTCGCTTCAACCACAAACTCTACCGGAGCAAACTCCCGCCGTTCTGGGAGCCGGAATTGACCGTTGTGGACGACCCCATACCGCCCCTCGCCGCCTTCTGGAATGCAGTGGATGCCCGGCGGTCATCTCGATGAGGCTTCCCCCTCGTCCCGTTTCCGCTCCGCCCATACGGTCACCGACCGTTCGAACAATCCTTCATGCACATGGCGATTGTGCAGATGAAAGCGTAGGAGGTAACGCCAGCGGCGGTCCGGATCCACAGCGGAAAAACTCCCCTCCACATCCTTTCGGTTCCAGCCGAACTCGGAAAGACCCGCCCACTCCAGAAGCCAGCAGAGAAAGTGCGGAAACAGCTCCGCGTCCATGACATCCGGCGGAAGCTCCAATGCCGCCAGGCGCTCCTCGCCCCGCCTCACCTCGACGCTCACCGGCGGAGGAGGCCCGATTAACTCCCACTCGGCTTCCGCCTGCCGGAAAAGCGCCCGGAGATCGTCCGTCTCAAGATCGGCTTCCGTCACCTCCACCCGGAATTCGAGAAAACCAGGATGGAGCAGCGAGCCGCACATCGCCGACAGCCGGAGACGATCGGCCGCCGGGTAGTCTTCTTCCCGTTCATCCAGCAGCGCCGACCAGAACTTCGCCGCCGCATTGGCATACTCCGTCCCTCCCACCACCCACCGGTCAGAACCGATGCTGGCGGACGACGGCGAATCCGATTTGTCGCTGAGCAAGCGGGCCATCGTTCACCTCACCGCTCTTATTATACCGGTTGAGGAGGAGCGCCGGCAACCGCTTTCCGTCATCCATTCGGGCGGCGGGAGGTTGCCCTTGCGCATGCCGTGCCGATATGGATAATGTAAGGTCATGGCCGACGTGGGAAAAATCCGCTGGGGTATCGTAGGAACAGGAGACATGGCGGTGGTCTTCGCCAGGGCGCTGGCCGCCTCGCGGACCGGCCAGCTGGTCGCCGTGGCCTCCCGTTCCCTCGAAAAAGCCGAAGCGTTCTCTCCCGTTTCGGGAATTCTCTATCGCCACGGCTCTTACGAGGCGCTCCTGGAAAATCCCTGCGTGGACGTCGTTTTCATCGCTCTTCCCCACCCGCTCCATGCCCGGTGGTGCATTCGCGCCGCCGAAGCGGGCAAACATATTCTCTGCGAAAAACCCTTCACGCTCAACCATGCCGAAGCCATGGCCGTTCTCGACGCCGTGCGCCAACATGATGTCTTCCTGATGGAGAATTTCGCTTACCGCGTTCATCCTCAGACGGTCATCCTCCGCAACCTGATTCACCAGGAAACCATCGGCGAGATCCGGCTCATCCGCGCCTCCTACGGTTTTGCAACTCCTTTCGATCCCCGCTCCCGTCTCTTCGATCCGGCCCTGGGCGGAGGCGCCATTCTGGACCTCGGCGGCTATCCCGTCTCCTTCGCTCGCCTCATCGCCGGCTGGATTCAGAAGCGGGAATTTCTCGATCCGATCGAGGTGATCGGTGCGGGGACGAAAGCCGAAAGCGGGGTCGATGCGGACGCGACCGCTCTCCTGCAGTTCGAGAAGGGTCCGATCGCCCAGATTGCCTGCTCCATGACCACCCGGCTCGACAACGAACTCGTCCTGTTCGGCTCCGAAGGACGTCTCACCGTGCCCCGCCCCTTTCACCCTCACGAGCAGCCCCCGCCTCTTCAGATTCGCCGCGGCCGCAAGCAGGAACTGGAAGAGATTCCCATCCCGCCCTCAGAACCTCTCTTTGCCCAGATCGCCGATCATGTGGCGGCGTTTCTTCCGATGCGTCAGTCGCCCGCCATGCGATGGGACGACTCGCTGGGCAACATGCGGACGCTCGATCGGTGGCGCGAACGGGTGCCCGTCGTCTACCCAGCGGAACAACCGGAGACCATGCGCCTCCCCATTCACGGGCGCCCTCTGGTCCTGCCCGAGGCTCCGCCGATCCCCCGCGAACGCCTTCCTCAGAGCGAAACGCCTTTTTCCCGACTCATCCTTCGAACCCGCGGTCTTGGCAACGCTCCGTTGGCCTTCTCCCTCTGCGATGCCTTTTTCGAATCCGGCGGGCTGACCTTTGACCCCGGACCGCCCGAGGCGGGCGGCACCGCTGAGCGATGGCTCGGTCACTGGTTGAACCAGCGCGCGATCCGGAACGCCTGTACCCTTATCGTCCGGGGCGGCACTCCTCCCTTCTGCACTCCGGAATGGCTGACCCGCCACCTCGTCGAGAGCCTCGACCGCCTTCAGACGGATCACACCGACCTCTACCTGCTGGAGCACGATAACATCGAAGTGCCCGTGGGGGAATTCATCGAAGTGCTGAATGAACACCATCGAAGTGGGCGCATTCGTCTTTTTGGCGCCGCCAATTGGAATCGCGTGCGGTTGGAAGCCGCCAACGACTACGCAAGGAAGAACAACCTCCAGGGCTTTTCCGCCGTCAGCTACTACTTCGGCCTCGCCGAGATGGCCGAACCGCCGGACGAGGGCCTCCTTTCGGCCTGTTCTCTGAAAACCCGCGTCTGGCTCCGCGAAAGCCGGATCCCGCTGTTCGCCTGGACGGCCAACTCCCACCTCTTCTTTGAAAAGGCCTCAACGGCGTTCTCCCAGCGTCTCGGCCCCTTCTCCCTCTGGCGGACGCCTGACAATCTGGAACGGCTCAGCCGCCTGCGCCGACTGGCCGCCCGCCGAGGCGGGCTTTCTCCCACCGCCCTTGCCCTCGCCTACACCCTCGCGCAACCATTCCCGACTTTGGCCATCATCGCCCCTGGATCGCTTCCCGATCTTCGCCGCGACAGCGAGGCTGTCCGAATCCCCCTGAGCGCCGAAGAGTGCGCCTGGCTGAACCTCGAATCGGACCGGCCCGGGCCCGAATCCTGAGCCGCGCCTGGCCTTACGCTTACGAGCCCTCGGGCTCGAAATGGACCACCACGTCGCCGATGGACGGACCGTCCCGAAGCAAGCGACGCTTCACCTGCTCCGAAATATCGTGCCCCTCCCGAACGGTCAGGCCACCATCCACCAGAATATGGAGGTCCACCTGAACGCGGGGACCGATATACCGGGTTCGAACGGCATGGACATCCCGGACCCCAGGAGTCCCCATCACCGTCCGCCGAATCCATTCGATATCCCGCCGGGCCACTCCCGCGTCCGTCAACTCCCGGAGGGCCGGCCACCCCAGTTGCCACGAAACCCCAAGAATGAACATCGCCATTACCACAGCGCCCACGTGGTCAATCACCCCCCACTCCGGGCGCCACCAGGCGACGCCCACCGCCAGGCCCGCCGGAATCGAACTCAATGCGTCGGAACGGTGATGCCAGGCATTCGCGACCACGGCTGCGCTCTCCCATCGCCGTCCGACCGAAACCGTCCAGCGATAGAGTCCCTCCTTCACCCCAATCGAAATCAGGGCCACGATCAGCGGAAGCGCGCTGAGACGGTGCGGGACATGCGACGCGCGCAACATGACCAGGGCATCCCATCCGATGCCTAGCGCCACCGCAGCCAGAGAAAGCGCCAACCCCATCGTCACCAGAGTCTCGATGCGCCGGTGCCCATAGGGATGGCCGTCATCCGGCGGCCGTGTCCAATAACGAAGGCCAATCCACACCGCCGCATCGGTGGCCAGGTCGGAAAGACTATGCACCGCATCAGCCACAAGCGTCCGGCTCCCCCCCAAAAGACCGACTACAAGTTTCATGGCGCTGAGCAGGATATTGATTCCCATGCTCAACGCCGTCACCCGTTTCAGAGACACCGGCGGAGGACCGTCGGGAATCTGTCCCTGGGCGTCGTGCTGGCGATGAGAAGAAAAGACCACGGATCGCTCCTATGCGTCTATCCCAATCACCGTGCCATAAGACGGCCAAAATGGCAACTTTTCCTTGTTTCCTCCTGTCTTTCTCCGTATAATAACTCTCTTTTTACGGCCTCACCGGCTCAGGAGAGCTCCTCATGCACATTGTGGTCTGCATCAAACAGGTCCCGGAAACCGGAAACTGCAAGATTGATCCGGTGACCCATACCCTCGTTCGGGAAGGCGTTGCCGCCATCGTTAACCCCTTCGATATGTATGCGATCGAAGAGGGGCTACGCCTGAAAGCCCGGCTCGGCAACGCCCGGGTCACCGTCATCACCATGGGACCCCGACAGGCCGAATCGGCGCTCCGGGAGGCGCTGGCCATGGGAGCCGATGACGCTGTCCTGATCTCGGATCGAGCCTTTGCCGGCAGCGATACCTGGGCCACCAGTTACACTCTCGCCCGAGCGATCGAGAAATTCGGCGATGTCCGGCTGATCCTCTGCGGCAAACAGGCCACAGACGGCGATACGGCGCAGGTCGGTCCCGGCATTGCAGCCCATCTCAACATCCCCCAAATCACCTACGTTCGAAAAATTGAAACCATTGAAACCGATCGCATCGTCGCACAACGGGCGCTGGAAGAGGGCAACGAAACCATCGAATCCTCCCTCCCCTGCCTCCTGACGGTGATCAAGGAGATCAACGAACCCCGTATCCCCTCCCTGAAAGGCAAAATGAACGCCAAAAAAGCCGTCATCCCTACCTGGACGGCGGCGGATCTGGGTTGCGATCCGGCGATGATCGGCCTGGAAGGCTCCCCCACTCGCGTCGTCCGTATCTTCGCTCCGCCCGTGCGGACCGGCGGTGAAGTCTTCACCGGTGAACCCCAGGAGACCGTTCCACGGCTGATCGAAAAATTGAAAGACACCCTGGCCCTGATCGCCCGCTGAGGAGAGAGAACGCCCCATGAAGCCTCCCATTCGCATTGATCCCGACGTCTGCACTCAGTGCGGAGCCTGCATCCCCGTCTGCCCGTTCGCCGCCATGAGCGAACGCCCCGGCGAACCCCCCGCCATAGATCTCGAAAAATGCACCCTTTGCGGCGCGTGCGCCCAAATCTGTCCCGTCGACGCGATCACTATTGACAAGAAGGCGAGCCATCCCGCCGCCACGCATGGCGACAAGGACGTCTGGGTCTACGCAGAATGGAACGGCCATGAGTTTCAGCACGTCACCTTCGAATTGCTCGGCAAGGCGCGGGAACTCGCCGACAAATTGCATCAGCAGGTCGGGGCCGTCCTCTTCGCCCACCCGATTACGGAGGCCATGACCCGCGCGATCATCGAAGCCGGCGCCGACTACGTGCTGGCCGCCGACCATCCCGACCTAGCCGTCTTCCAAGATGAACGCTACGCGCAGGTCCTCCGCCACCTATGCACGGCCCATAAGCCCGCCGTGATCCTCTATGGCGCCACCCCGATCGGGCGCAGTTTGGCCGCCCGCGTCGCTGTCCCCCTCCGCGCGGGGTTGACCGCGGATTGCACCGGCCTCGATATCGAGCCCGAAACGAATCTTCTGCTTCAAACGCGGCCGGCCTTCGGCGGCAATATCATGGCGTGCATCAAGACCCCCAACGCCCGCCCCCAGATGGCAACCGTCCGACCGAAGGTCATGAAACAGCGCTCCCCCGAACCGGGCCGTTCGGGGAAGGTCCTGCTTCAGACCCTGCACGATGCCCTGCTCCATTCCAAAGCCCGCCGCATCGGCTTCGAACCCCAAAACGCCTTCAAGGTCAACCTCGCCGACGCCGACATCATCGTTTCCGGCGGACGAGGTCTCCAGAAGGCCGAAAACTTTGCCTTGATCCGGGAGCTGGCGGACGTGCTTGGCGCCGCCGTCGGGGCCTCCCGTGCCGCCGTGGACGCCGACTGGATTCCCTACCCCCATCAGGTCGGACAAACCGGGAAAACCGTCTGCCCTAAAATCTACATTGCCGTTGGCATCAGCGGCCAGATTCAACACCTGGCCGGAATGCAATCCTCGGATATCATCATCGCCATCAACAAAGACCCTGACGCTCCCATCTTCAAGCATGCCTCCTTCGGGATCGTCGGGGATCTTTTCCAGGTGGTTCCCCTCCTCACCCGCGAACTGCGGACACTCCTCAACAAGTGATCGTTTCCCCAGCTCCCAAAGCCTCGACACGGGCCACTCCGCCGGTTTCGCTTTCCGCTTGGCAGCCGCAGCCGCCTGCGCTATGGTTATTCCATATTGCGGAGCTGTCGCCATGAAACGACTGGTTGCCTTTTTCCTGCTGTGCATGGTTGCCCGGGCGGGCAGCCTAGCGCTTCCCCGAACGCCCTCCACCCTCCTGATCGTTCCTGACCGCCTGGCCATCATCCGGTTCGCATTCGACATGAAGGCGCTCCGCCAGGCCGAGGTGGTCTGCTGGCGGGAGAGCCAAGAGGGCGCGGCCTTCCGCCTGTTCTATTGGAAAGCGCCTCAATGGCAGCCCATTTCCACCGAGGCCTTTCGAACTCTCTCCTTTCTCCCATGCACACCCGATAAAATTATCATTCTGGGTCTTCGACCGGTAGGCCTTGAGCAACTTCTCGATCGTGGTGATCTGGCTTTTATCGAATCCTTCGATGCCGCCGTCTTGGCCAATCATCTTGATCCCTTCTACGCGTTCAGCCCTGAGGAGTGGCGCCTCCTGAGCCGCCGTTACGGGTTCATGACCGTGGATCTCAATGCCCAACGGCGGGAACAGAGCCGCTACAGTTCGACTCCGCCTCCTGACAAACCGGGACGCCGGCAACCGCCAGTGATTTTCCGGACACCGGCCCCTCCCGCAACGGTCCAGGAGGCTCCCCCGACGTCACCGGCCGAACCGGCACCCGTGGAAATGATCCCCTAGGTTGCCGGAATGGCCGGTTGGATTGTCGTTTTCGAAAAGTCGCTCGCCCTTTTTCTGGTGATGGCTCTGGGCGCCGCGGCGGCTCTCGGCGGAATCTGGCGTAAAGAGACCAGCCGCTCTATCAGTACTCTTCTGATTGATGTTGTCTTCCCCTGTTATGTCCTTGTCCATCTGCTGAGGACCGTAGACGGTCCCACCCTCCGACGGGAATGGTTCGGTCCGCTTCTCGGCTTTCTTGTCATCGCCCTGGGTCATCTTTTCGGCGCATTTCTGGCCCCCCTTCTCCGAAATCGGGCCTCGCGCCCCACCTTCGTCTTCCTAGTCGCCATGACCAACTGGATCTACCTGCCCCTTCCCATTGCGGAAGCACTTTTTGGGGGCGATGGCGTACGGGCGATTCTGCTCATCAATGTGGGTGCTCAGGTGGCGGTGTGGACTCTGGGCATCGCAGCCCTCAAACCCGGCCTTCCGCTCCGGGAAAGGGTTCGCTCCATCCTGGCCAATCCCGGCATCCTCGCCACGTTCGCCGGCCTCCTGCTGGCCATTGGACTGCCGCCGGCCCAGGGGCCGGAAGCTCCTCGTCTTCCCGCCTTTTTCGGCCCTCTGGTGGACGCCGTGACCCTGCTCGGAAGTCTCACCATCCCTCTTTCCCTGCTGCTGATCGGTTCGGAATTGGGCCTCCATAGATCGGCCGCTCTCCAATTCCAACCGGCCCTGTGGGGGGTTCTTGCCGCCCGTCTGCTGGCCGTCCCTTTCGCCACCGTTCTTGTGCTCCGGCTTTTGGCTTGGCCCTGGCCGGATCTTTTCCCTCTGCACTGGACAATGACACTTGTCCTTGTGTCCGCCATGCCGCCGGCCATCTCCTGCATCCTCTTCACGGAACGCTTCGGCGGCGATTCGCTGCTGAGCTCGCAGGCGGTCTTCGGGGGAACGCTCGCTGGGTTGGTCTCCGTTCCCGCCCTCTATGCGCTGGGCGGATGGCTCCTCCGATAACCGGCGCGTCAGGCGGAGAGGAGCCGGCGGAGAACAGGCGTCAACACATCGGCTATCCGGAGAAATCCCACATCCGTAGGATGAGTGCCGTCCACGGTCGCTTCCCCGTCGTCACCCAATAATCCCGCCCCAGGGACGAGCGTCAGGCCTTTCACTCCATCGGACACCAACTCGTCCACCACCCGTCGGGCGATTTCGTTCTTAGCCTCGTACATGCGCCGCCGATCGGGCAGGACCCGCGCATTCTGATAGACAATGTTTTCCACCACCACGATCGGGACTGTGGGATGCGCCTTCCGCAGAATCCGGATACAGGGTTCGAGACGTTCCCGAATAAGGTCCGGCGGCATATTCGGGAAGGCATCGAGCACATAGAGGGCGGGATCCAGTTCCGCCAGAAGCCCGGCGACGGCCGCCTCCATCCGTCCGTTGCCCGAAAACCCAAAATTCCAATGAAGCCGATCCAATCGCCGGGAGACGATCGCCGGATAGGCCATGCCTGGCCGGCTCGCGCATCCGCCCTGCACAATCGACGTGCCATAGAAACAGATCGGCTTGCCGGGAAGGGCTGAAGGAACCGCCAGAGGTTCCCCTTCCGAAACACCGATCTCGAGATGATCCACGCCGTTGTAGAGCGAGAGATAAAGACGATACTCCCGCTCACCCCCGCCGTCCATTCCCGTCAGCAACGTCTGGCCATGCTCGGTGGTTTCCCCGGGCCGGCCGGTCGCCACCCATCGCCACCGCCCATCCAGGCGCGCATAGAGATCCAGGCCACTCACCCCCGTGGCCGGCATGTGGGTCATCGCCAGACGGCTTCCCCACGACCGCCATCGAGCGGCAATCACCGGCGAGGCCGTCACAAACCGGACCGCGATCCCCGCCGAATGCCGGCTCAGATCCCACACGGGTGCCGGCACCTGCTTGCGCGCCCGGGCGGGAAAACGATCGAAAAACCGTTCCGTATCGGCCCACCCCCTGCCTTCGACGCGCAGCCGCCGCGCGTCATACCAACTCAAGCCGTCTCCCGCCCCGGTCGCGGCGAAATTCTCGTCCAGCTGTTCGATGGGCGCGTTCACGAAGCCGATTCCTCAGCCAGCGGAGGGGGGGTTGGACGGCGCTGCCGACGTCCCCTGAGCCGGCACTTCCGATTTCATCTTCCCGAGGTAACCGGGCAGTTCAACGCCCGCCATCGCGGCCACCTCCTGCAACGGCGGCAAACTTTTGATCAAGTTCGAGACAAAACCCGCCGTGGAACTCCCGCGATCGGAGTGACCGGAATCCCAGACCGTGACCTTGTCAATCTTGAGATTCGAGATGGCCTGAACCTGTTTTTCGACGATGCTCTCGATCTTCTCCACCATGAGCAGCGTCGCCGCCGCCCGGGGGTCGCCCGCCGCCGCTTTGACCAGATTCTCGTATCCGGCGGCCTTGCTCTCAAGCACCAGCCGGATCCCTTCCGCTTCCGCCTTGTATTTGAGAAGAATACCGTCGGCCTGGCCCTTGGCCTCGCGGCGGATGCGTTCGGCCTCGGCTTCAGCCATAATTTCGATCTTGCGCTTCTCGACCTCCTGCTTGACGACCTCCTCCGCGTTCAAGCGCTCCAGTTCGGCCTTGTACTGGGCCTTTTGAATCTCCACCAGCGCCTCGCGCTTCGCCACCTCCGCCGTCTTCAGATAGGCGGCCTGCTTCACCTCGAGCTGGGCTTGCGACTCGGCGATTTGTGCCTTCGCGAGGTTCTCTCCCTTGACCGCTTCCGCCTCCTGCATCTGCACATAAATCCGTCGGTCGGCCTCGGCCTTCTTCTTGCCCTTCTCCGCCGCTGCAAGGTTCTCCGCCACCCGGATCGTCATCTCCCGGTTGGCTTCCGACTCACCGATGTTACCCAGCTTGACCTGCTCGGCGACGTCCACCTTGGCCCGGTTAACGGCCTCCGCCACGGCCTTCCGTCCAATGCTTTCAATGTAGTTCGACTCATCCGTGATGTCGGTCACGTTGACGTTGATTAGGTATAGGCCGATCTTGTTGAGTTCGGGCTCGACGTTTTTGCGGATGGCCTCGAGAAAGCTCTCCCGGTCCTGGTTGATCTGTTCGATCGTGAGGGAGGCCACGGTCAGACGCAACTGGCCGAAGATGATCTCCTTGGCCATATCCTCGATCTGCGGAGGCTGCAGCCCGAGCAGTCGCTCGGCTGCGTTCATCATGATCGCCGGATCGGTGCTGATGCCCACCGTGAAGGTGCTCGGCACGTTGATGCGGATATTCTGAAACGAGAGCGCATTCTGGAGGGGAATGCTGATGGTCATCGGGGTCAGCCGGAGGAAAGCATAATCCTGAAACAGCGGCCACACAAACGCGCCCCCCCCGTGAATACAGCGGGCGGCGCGATTGCCCCCGACTTTTCCGTAAATGACCAGGATGCGATCCGAGGGACACCGTTTGTAGCGCTGGGCCACAATCATGAAGGTGACGAACAAGATAACGATCAAGGTTACGACAATGGGCACGAGCATGGCCGTCCTCCCAGGGGTTACGGTCGTTCAGAGGCGTTCGACGATCATCATGAATTCCGGGGTCACTTCCGCTACACGCACCCGGTCGCCCGTCTGAAACGATTCCTCCGGGTTACGGGCGCGTGCATCGAATATCCGAAGTCCCCCCTGCAGCGTAATCTGAATTTTGCCGATTCCTCCCGGCTGGATGCGAAGATAGACCACCCCTTCTTGGCCCACCGCCTCGGCCGGTCGAAGAGTGCCCTCACTCTGGAGCTTCTGGAGCAATCTCAGGAGCCAGGCGACCAGCAGCATGGTCAGGAGACCTGCCGCGATACTGCCCGCCACGGCCAGCCATGGCATGGCCATGCCGTTCCGGATCAGCGCAAGCCCCGTTACGCCGAACATCAGGAAAAAAGCGGTAAGGCCATGAAGAGAAAGAAAATGAAAACTGACATCCGAATCCCCGAGTCCCTCGCCCCCCATCGCCGGACCGTCGGCATCCACATCGCCGGCCAGCCCGAAAAAGAACATCACCGTCCGAATCACAAATCCGGTGCCGCCCGCCACCGCGCACAACAGGAACATCCGTTCCAAACCCGACAGGGAGCTCCACCACTCGTTCATCGGCGTCTCCTTCGGAAGGGCGGTTTCCTCCCGTCATGCGAATCATAGGGCCTTGTACGGCTCCCGTCCACAAAAAAGCTCCTTTGCGCCCGACTCTCCCCCTTGGTCGGGTGTTTCTCGCGATTTCCGCCGCTCCCCCTGACTAACCGACCATGCGCTCAACTGGGCCTCCCGGATACCGATAGACGTCGCCCTGGCGCGGGATCCAAACCGGAACCGATGGATATTTGACGGCCATATAATCCGCAAAGAGGGCGGGATTCTCGGAATTGCCCGCAAACATGTCGAAATGGGTCGGCACCACCAACCGGGGCCGCACTGCCCCCGCCAGATCCGCAGCCTCTTGGTAGGTCATGTTGCCAAGGCATCCGCGCCGATAACGCTCGGCATCCCTTCCGTTGATCGGCAGAAAGAGGATATCTGGCCGCTCGGCACAAAGGCGGGAGGTCAACCCCTCGTACAGACACGTGTCCCCGGCATGGTAGAGCCGCACACCGTTGCCCTCGATGAGAAAACCAAGCCAGGCATTCGAACCCGTCACGGGATCCCGGTCCAGAAACTCATGGGCCGCCGGAATCGCACGAATTCGAATCCGCCCCAATCCCATTTCCCGCCCCTCGTCAATCCCCCATACCCGCTCCCCTGGGAGGCCGATCTCCGTCGTCAAACGACCCGCCCAACGAGCCGGCACGATGAAAACCGCCTGCGGGGCCTGCCGGGCCAGATGCGGCCAGACCGGCCGATCCACGTGGTCGGAATGATCATGGCTTCCTAACACCGCGGAAACGACCGCCACATCCTCCGGATCAAGCGCCGGCGGAAACCGCCGGGCCGGCGATGGGGAGAGGTAGGCGTCCACCAAGAGCCAGCCCTCCGGAAAACGGATCAAAAACCCATGTTGCCCAAGCCAGGCAAAAGCCACCGAGGAAGAAGGAAGATCCACCTCCCCCAACCGCCTCACAAGTGTCGCCCCACGACCCATGTTCGATCCTCCGCATGGTCATGACGTACAACCCACCACCACGGCCGTTCCCCCGGCTCCACCAGCGCGACATCCGTTCCCACTCCGCCCGCCCGAATGTAACCGACCTGAAATACCCGGCGCCCGTCCGACACGTCGGCCAACTGTTCGTTCAGAATACGTACGCCCATCCCCATTACCAAGTCGCCGGCGGAAACCAGCGCAACAGCGCCCGCGCCACCCGTTCGTGTCCCCTCCGGTTGGGATGATTCGACCAGGACAGATCATCGCTCCACGAGGCGGCATCCCAAACCCTGAGAAATAACGCGAGACTGTCTACCAGACCGAGGCCGTAGACATCAGCCAGTCGCCGTATCTGGTCAGCCTGCTCAAGCAGGGGGCGGGATTCGGACTCCGGGGCGCCGGAGCGGACGGTAATGTCCGGAGTGGGCGTGAGGAGAATGACACGAACACCAGCGGTCAGCGCCTTTTCGATCATCGCCCGCCACGCGGCTTCGGCCCGTGCCGTTCCAATCCCTCGATCGTTAAGCCCGTAGTCCAACGTGAGCACATCCGGCCGATGCGTCAAAACCTCGGCGTCAAAACGACGGGCCCCAGATTCGCTGCTTTCTCCACCGATGGCCGTTACGATCACATTGATCACGGCCAGTGGAAACCGATCCTTGAGCCCCACGTGCAGAAGATGGGGATAGGCATCAAAGGTCCGAACCACCGGTGTGGCAAAATAGCCGGCCGGCACACTGTGGCCGTGACAAACGATGTTCACGGTCCGATTCTGAGGCCATGGGGTGCGCAGTACCTCCACCAGAGGCGCCAAATAACGATTGGGATCCGCAATAGCCATCACGTCGTCCTCTTCGCCACGAATGTCATTCTCTTTATCACAAGGCCCCTTTCGTTTCAATGCCGACCGAACTTTTCAAGCCGCGCGGGCGTTTATTCGGACAAAACCCGACAACGAATCCTGAAGGAGATCCCCCCCGTGACCACCCACCTCCGCCCTGTATTCCTGTTGACCGGCACGCTGTGGATGGCGAACGCCTCAAGGTCAGGCGGCGCCCCTCTCATCTATTCCAACGACGTGGTCGTGACCGCCTTCCGCGAGGAACGATCATCCCTCCGCGCACCGGTCCAGGTGTTTCGCGTTCCTCTGCCCGGTGTGTCGGGCGAAACGCTGGCTCGTTCCCTGCCCGAAGCACTCACATCGCTTCCTTCCGTTATGGTGCAGAAAACCGCCTATGGCCAGGGATCCCCGTACCTGCGCGGCTTTACGGGATTTCGCACGCTCTTCCTTATGGATGGTGTTCGATTGAACAACACCGTTTTCCGGGAAGGGCCGAATCAATATTGGAATACCGTGGACCCCTACTCCCTCGGTTCGGCCGAAGTCGTCCTCGGCCCGGCCTCCACCCTCTACGGCAGCGATGCCCTGGGCGGCGTCCTGCTCGCCCGTTCCCCCGAACCTTTGCCCTGGGCCGGCCTGCCCGAGATCGAAGGCGCCCTCGCCACGCGCCTCTCATCGGCCGACGACTCCATCATCGGACGAGCCCAGGCTGCCGGCCGTCCATCGGCCGCCTGGGCATGGAGCGGTGGCCTCACGCTCAAACATTTCGGCGACCTGCGAGGCGGCCGATCCGTCGGCCGACAATCCCATACCGGCTATGACGAGCAGGACGCCGATGCCCGCGTGTACGGGTTCCTCTCCCCCCAAACCCGCTGGATGGTGGCCCATCAAAGCGTTTGGCAGGACGACATCTGGCGGACGCACCGAACAATCTACGGATTGCGCTGGCGGGGGTTGACACCCGGCGATGATCGAATTCATACGTACGATCAGGAGCGCCATCTCACGTTCCTCCGCCTCGATCAACAGACCGGCGGGCCCTCCCTCGGCCAGTGGAGCGGCCTGGTGTATCACCAGGCGCAGATCGAAGACCTCTACCGCGTCAAGGCCGACACCTCTTCGGATGAACAGGGGTTCGATGTCCAGTCGTGGGGGGCCTCCCTTCAACTGACAACCCCAGGCGGTCCTGGGCGATGGATCGCCGGGGGATCGTGGGACCGGGACACGGTCAACAGCTACGCGCGGAAGTATGCGCCGGACGGCACGCTGCTAAAGCGTGAAATTCAAGGTCCGGTCGGCGATGACGCCCTCTACGATCAAGCCGCGATCTTCACGCAATACGCGCATCCCTTCCGAGACGAACGGGCAGAAGTGATCGCAGGGGTCCGTGCGACATGGGCCCACGCCGATGCCCGCCAGGTGAAGGATCCCGTCTCCGGCCAGCCAATGACTATTGAGGACGCCTGGGCATCCCTCTGCGGATCCCTTCGGTCATGGGTCTCACTGGACGAAACCCCCTCGGTCGTGCTCTGGGTAGGTCTCTCCCAGGGATTTCGGGCCCCCAACCTCTCCGACTTGACCCGATTCGATATCGCCCGCAGCGGCGAACTCGAAACGCCGGCCCCCGATCTGAATCCCGAAAAGACGCTCTCGGCCGAGGGGGGCGCCAAAGTGCAGGGGCCGCACGTCCGCGCCGAACTCGCGGCCTGGTATACCTGGATCGAGGATCTGATCGTTCGCACCCCGACGGGCCGAACGGTAAACAATCTACGGGAAGTGACCAAGAAGAACGCCGGTCGAGGTTTTGTCTATGGCGCCGAAGGATCCCTGGCCTGGTCGGTCATCGAGGGATGGGAAGCGCGAGCGGTCGGATCCCTCATGTTCGGAGAGGTCGAAGGATACCCGAATGCGCCCAATCAAAAGGAATGGGAGTATCTTTCCCGTCTGCTCCCCCCCACTCTGGAACTGGCGCTCCGGCGGACCTTTCACCGCGGACGTATCTGGGTCGAAGGGCTCTCACAGATGTCGGCCCGCGCGGATCATCTCTCGAGCGGTGATCGCCTCGACACGCAGCGAATTCCACCCGGCGGAACGCCCGCATTGGCAGTCTTTCATCTGCGGGGAAGCGCCCAGGTTTCCGACCGCTTCCGCCTCCAGGCCGGACTCGAAAACCTGTTGGATACCGATTATCGGATCCACGGTTCGGGGGTGAACGAGCCCGGCCGCCATGTCACGCTGGCCGCAACGTGGGAGTTCTAGTGTCTCCCCCAGCCGGCAAACCCAGCCACCGGACCAGGACCTCCTCAACCCGTTGGACCTCCACGCGCGTCCGCCGGCAGTAGCCCTGAGGCTGACTGTTGGGAACGGCCAGAACCGGCTTGGGAAAGGCCGCCCATAGACCGGCCACGAGTTCCCGGTCGCAGGCCACGGCCACAATCGCTCGCACGCTAGCCTCGCGCGCCACGGCCGCCGCCTCACGCCCCCCGGCGGCAATCCGAAGACGAACCCCATACTGTTCGCAGATGGCCCGAAGGGCGGCGATATCGCATCCCCCGCAACGTTCGCAGCCGCAGCCATCGCCGCCCAGCGTTCGCCCACAGCCCCCCTGAAGGCAGTGGGCCACAAGCACCAACACCTCCCCGGCCGCCACCCGCCGGGTGCGTCTCCGCACCCACCCATTGTTCCAACGAATGAGCACGGTCCGAAAAAAATGGCTTGGCCCCTTCACCTCGTCCCTCTATCATCCATGGTAACAGCCGCTTGTTCAACCGGCAAGCCGGGTGTTGACGCCGTTTCATGCGGAGATTCACAATGGCCGGCACATCCCACATTGTTGTCGTTGGAGCAGGGCCTGGCGGCCTGACCGCCGCAATGATTCTTGCCCGCCGCGGCTTCCGCGTCACCGTGTTCGAAGCCCAACCCCGCCTCGGCGGACGAAATGGAGAGATCCAGCAGGGGCCTTATCGGTTCGACATCGGTCCGACCTTTCTGATGCTGAAACCCATCCTGGATGAAGTGATCCAGGAAGCCGGCGGCAATTCTGCCGACCTTCCGTGCACCCCTCTTTCTCCTCTCTACCGGCTCGTCTTTCAGGATCGCGAACTGCATGTGTTCTCCGATCCAGACGCCATGACGGCGGAAATCGCCCGGGTTTTCCCGGGAAAGGAGTCCCGCTACGCGTGCTTCCGCCGACGGGAAAAGGGACGTTTCCGGCGTCTCTACCCCTGCCTGCAAAAGTCGTACCACCGTTTTGCCACCTTTTTCCACCCCGATTTCCTGCTGGCGATTCCTCATCTGGCCCTCGGGAAAACTCTCTTCGATGTCGTTTCCGCCACGTTCCAAGATGAAACGCTGGCGCTGGCCTTCACCTTCCAGTCCAAATATCTCGGCATGTCGCCGTGGGAATGCCCCGGCGTCTTTGCCATGATTCCCTATATCGAACACGAGTACGGCATCGAACATCCCCAGGGTGGATTGACCCGCATCTCCGATTTTATGGCCAATCTGGCCCGTCGGAACGGCGCGACGATTCATCTCCAAACCCCTGTCCGACAAATCCGGATTCGCCAGCGGCGGGCCGACGCCGTGGTCCTCGAAAACGGCGACAGCGTGGCCGCCGATGCCATTGTCCTCAATGCCGATTTCGGGTATGCCGTCACCCACCTCTTTGAGCCAGGTGCGCTTCGGAAATACACACCGGCCCGGCTCGACCGCATGCGCCTTTCCTGTTCGACCTTCATGCTCTACCTGGGCGTGGAGGGGGTTTTCCAGGAACCTCATCATCAAATCGTGTTCGCCCGCGATTACCGAACGCACATCCAATCCGTCTTCTCCTCCTCTCGCCTTCCTGAGGATCTGTCGTTTTACATTCGAAACGCCTCGCTCACGGACCCCACTCTCGCGCCGCCCGGCCATTCGGCGCTCTACGTCCTAGTGCCAGTCCCGAACCTGAGGATCGGCGTTCCTTGGGACGAAGAAAAAGCGGTTTTCCGGGAACGGGTCCTGGATGCCATTGCCTCCCGAACGCGATACGGAGATCTCAGACCCCGCATTCGCGCCGAAATCTGCCTGGCGCCCCCCGACTGGGAAAATACGCTTCGCGTCTATCGTGGGGCGACCTTCAACCTGGCCCACACCATTGACCAAATGCTCTACTTCCGCCCTCGCAACCAGTTTGAAGAGTGCGAAGGGCTCTATTTGACAGGAGGCGGCACGCACCCCGGAAGCGGGCTTCCGACGATCTACGAATCCGGCCGGATTGCCGCCAATTTGATCAGCCGGCGCGCCGGCATCCCGTTCCAATCGTCCAATCGCCATATATGAAGGGAATCGGGCCAAAGGGGGGACGAAAAGTCATCCTGGCCGTCCCGCGGGGGTTCTGCTCCGGCGTCCGGAAGGCTGTGGCCCTGGCCGAACGACTGCTGGAGCAGCGATCCGACGAGGGTCTATACGTCCTGGGTGAGCTCGTTCACAACCCGGAGGTCGTGGATACCCTCCGACGCCGCGGAGCCATCCCAATCCGAACCCTCGACGAGGCACCCTCGGGCGCGACGGTCCTTTTCAGTGCTCATGGTGTGGCCCCAGCCGTTCGGCAGGAGGCCCGCCGGCGCGGTCTCCAAGTTGCCGACGCCACATGTCCTTTCGTCCGGCGCCTTCACGAACTGGTGGCTCGCTACGCAAAGGAAGGGCATCAGGTGGTGCTCATCGGTCATCACGGCCACGAAGAGGTGCAAGGCATCACGGGCGAAGCGCCGGGACATGTCACCGTCCTGCAGACCGCGGCCGAAGCCGAATCATTCGCACCGCCTCCCGGTGCCCGGATCGCCATCGTGGTGCAGACCACCCTCAGCGAATACGATATCGCCCCGGTGCTGAAGGTCCTTCGAAAACGCTTCGTCTCCCTCCGTTTCCCTCCGCGCACGACGGTTTGTCACGCCACCCGCGCCCGACAGGAAGCCGTCCGGCGCCTGGCCCGCGTCGCCCCTTACATCCTCGTGCTGGGGGCGGAAAACAGTTCCAATTCGCGTCGCCTGGGGGAAGTGGCCCAGGCCAGCGGCGCCCGAGCGGTCCTTATTCCTTCGGACATGGCGCTTCAGGCGCTCGAGCTGGAACACGAAGAGGTCGTAGGATTGACAGCCGGAGCGTCCACGCCTGACAGCGCCATTCAACGGGCGCTGTCCTGGCTTCGCACGCAAGGATTCGATCAGGTGGAGGAAATCGGGCCGGAACGCGATCCCGTTCCGTCACGATGATGCTGCACCGGCCGCTTCGCGCGATTCCGCCTTCTTCGACTCCACGCGTTCGGTGCTGGCCTCCTCGCCTTTTTTCGGGCTGCGGGGTGCTGGCGGAACGTAATGGATCCACTCCAGGTAGGCCAATTCGGCCCCATCGCCATCCCGCGTGCCGATTTTGACGATGCGGGTATAACCTCCCCGACGATCCTTGAACGTGGGAGCCACTTCATCGAACAAGCGGGCCACCACGCCGGGATGACGGAGGGCCGCGAGGGCCTGACGACGCGCGTGGAGAGTCCCTTCCTTGGCCAGGGTCACCATCCGCTCGGCCAACGATCGGGCGAGCCGCGCTTTCGCCAGCGTCGTCTTGATTCGGCGATGTCGGATCAACCCGCTGACCAGCGAGGCCAAAAGGGCCTCCCGCGCGGAGGTCGGCCGTCCCAATTTAACCGATGTGCGACGATGTCTCATCGTATCCTCATCCTGCGAAGCCGACCGGCGGAACCGGCCGGCTTATTCGGCTTTCGTTGTCGAAGCGCCGGAAGCCCCTTTGGCCGGCGGAGGCGTCAGAAGGTCGGGATCGAACTTCATGCCCAGCGTCAATCCCATCTCCTGGAGCTTCTGCTTGATTTCGTTCAGCGATTTCTTCCCGAAATTCCGATACCGTAGCATCTCCTGGTCCGTCTTCATCGCCAGCTCGCCGACGGTGGTGATATTGGCGTTGTTCAGGCAATTGGCGGCGCGAACGCTCAATTCGATTTCGTTCACGCTCATGGCCAGGATCTTGCGCAAGCGTTCCCGTTCCTCATCCTTTTTCCGGTCAGGTTCGTCGAATTCGACCGGCTGATTCAGGAAGTTCACAAAGAGGTCGAGATGACGCTGCAGAATGCCGGCCGACATGGTCAGCGCCTCGTCCGGCGTCACTCGCCCGTCCGTCCAGATCTCCAGCGTCAATCGGTCGTAGTCGGTACGGTTGCCGACGCGTGTGTTGCCGACTGTGAAGTTAACCCGTCGGACCGGTGAAAAGATCGAGTCGATGGGGATTCGCCCGATCTCCTCGCCTTCCGCTTTGTTGCCCTCCGCCGGGCAGAAGCCGCGGCCCACCCGCGCCTCCGCCTCCAGGTTCAACACCCCGTCCTCGGCCAGCGTGGCGATCAGAAGATCGGGATTCAGCACATCCACCTTGCCGTCGGTCACGAAGTCGCCGGCCCGGACTTCGCCGGGCCCCTTCTTCTTGAGCGTCAGGGTATGCGTCTCCCGCGTGTGGCTCTTGAGCAACACCTTCTTGAGGTTGAGGATAATGTCCGTCACATCCTCGACCACTCCGGGAATCGCGCAAAATTCATGCGGCGCCTTTTCGATCCGCACGGTCGAAATCGCCGTCCCCTCGAGCGAGGAGAGCAGCACCCGCCGGAGGGAATTGCCCAGCGTGCGGCCATAACCCGCTTCCAGCGGCTCGGCTATGTAACGGCCGTAGGTCGGCGTCGCACTGGCCTCGTCCTTGACCAGGCGCTTGGGCATCTCGAAACTACCTAATCTCATCGGCATGGCGTGAATCCTCTGTCACGCCGGCGGTTTCACCGGCGGCTTACTTGGAGTAGAGTTCGACAATCAACTGTTCGTTGACAAAGGGCGCAATCTCCTCCCGGCTGGGAAGACGGAGCACCTCCCCGGCCAGCTGATCCTTGTCGAATTGAATCCACGAAGGAGTCTGCACCCCAAGCGTCTCGGCCATCTGGACCGACTCCCGGACAGCCTCCCGGAGCTTTTCGTCGGCAGACACGGTGATGGTGAAGCCCGGTTTGACCTGAAAGGAGGGGATATCCACCGTCCGCCCGTTCACCCGGATATGCCGATGGCGGACCATTTGACGGGCCGCCCGGTGCGAGGGGGCGAAGCCAAGCCGATACACGACGTTGTCCAGCCGCGTTTCGAGCAGCTGCAACAGGGTTTCTCCCGTCACGCCCCGTTTCTTCAAGGCCCGATCGAAGGTGAGTCGGAACTGCCCCTCCTGCAGGCCGTAATAGCGCTTCAACCGCTGCTTCTCGCGAAGCTGCATGCCGTATTCCGAAAGCTTCCGCCCCCGCCCCCCGTGCATGCCGGGCGGAGGACGTTGACGCTCCGCCACGGGACACTTGGCCATGTGGCAGCGACGCCCCTTGAGATACAACTTAATCCCTTCCCGCCGGCAGAGCCGGCATACCGGTCCGATATATCTGCCCATCCGATTGCTCTCCTCTCCGCTGCGCCCTTCCGACCTAGACCCGGCGACGCTTGCGCGGCCGGCATCCATCGTGAGGCAACGGGGTCACATCCTTAATCGCGGTCACGGTCAAACCCGCCGCCTGAAGTGCCCGGACGGCCGTCTCTCGGCCCGCGCCCGGGCCCTGAATCCGGACCTCCACCTCCGTCATCCCTTTTCCAACCGCCACCCGGGCGGCCTCTTGGCCCACCACCGTGGCGGCAAACGCCGTGCTCTTGCGAGAGCCCTTGAAGCCCGCCTTTCCAGCGCTGCTCCAACTGATGACGTTGCCCTTGAGGTCGGTGATGGTGACGATCGTGTTGTTGAAGGTCGCCATCACGTGCGCAATACCCGCCGAAGGGCCACGCCCCGCTCCGCGAGGCGCACGGGGCGTTTCGCGTTTCTCCGTTTCGGCGTCGGCAGGAGCCTCCGACGCCGGCCCGGCATCAGGTGCCGCCGGCATCTCCTCCGCACGCTCCACCGTCTGCTCGTCCAATGACCGTTCCTTATCCGCCATGCTGATGTCCCGCTGGGGTTATCGCTCGCTCTCAATCCTTTTTGGCCGCAGCCCGCGCCTCTTTCCCGCGCACGGCCCCCACCGTCCGCCGCGGCCCCTTGCGGGTCCGCGCGTTGGTACTTGTCCGCTGACCGCGAACCGGGAGGCCTCGTTTGTGCCGAATGCCGCGGTAGCAGCCGATGCTGATCAGTCGGCGGATGTTCTGGGCTACCTCCCGCCGCAGATCGCCTTCCACCCGGTAGTTGCTCTGCAGCACGTGGGTGATCCGGTTGATCTCGTCGTCGCTCAACTCGTCGGCCTTCTTCGCCGGATCCACCTGCGCCGCCTGCACAATCGCGCGGGCTCTCGTCGGGCCGACGCCGTAAATGTACCGCAGCGCGAACTCGATCCGTTTTTTTCCCGGAATATCAATGCCCAGTATTCTCGGCATGACGCTCGCTCCTAACCCTGACGCTGTTTGTGGCGGGGATTCACACAGGTAATGCGCACCACTCCCTTGCGACGCACGACCCGGCATCGCTCGCAAATGCGCTTCACGGACGCTCTCACTTTCATCAGCCTCACCTCAGCCTTGCAAAAGGGCTACTTATACCAAATTTTCCAACATCTGTCCAGTCCTCTCTTCCCCTTTTTTCAGCTGGTCAAAATCTCCGCCCCGTCCGTCCCTACCACGATCGTATGCTCGAAATGGACGGAGGGCGCGCCGTCGGCCGTCCGCACGGTCCAGCCATCCTCTCCGACCGTAACCTCGGAGGTGCCCAGGTTGACCATCGGCTCGATGGCCAAGGCCATCCCCTCCTGCAACCGAATGCGGGGCGCATCCAGCGCCACAAAGTTCGGAACCTGTGGCTCCTCGTGCATCCGCCGACCGATCCCATGACCGACAAAGCGCCGAACCACCGAAAAGCCGTTCTGTTCGACGACCTCCTGGATAGCGCGGGAAATGTCCGTCACGTAGCGCCCCGCCCGCGCGGCGGAAATCCCCGCGCGAAGCGCCTCTTCGCCGACCGCCGCCAGTCGGCGGATCGCCGCATCGGTGACGCCAACCAGAATCGTCCAGGCGCAGTCTCCGACCCATCCGCCATACCGGACCCCCACGTCGAGGCTCACGATATCCCCGGGTTGGATCCGACGATCGTCGGGAATCCCGTGGACTACCTCGTCGTTGAGCGAGAGGCAAATCGCCGCGGGATATCCCTGGTAACCCTTGAACGCACTCTCCGCGCCTTCCCGTCGGATCATGTCCTCGGCCAGACGCTCCAGATCCCGAAGGACTACCCCCGGCGCACACGCTTGCAACACGGCATCCCGAACGCGCGCTGCGATGCGTCCGCTGCGGCGCATGGCCTCCCGATGTTGGAGTGTCCGCAACACGCTCATGAGGCCCCCAGAATGGCGAGCACCCGTTCCGCGATCGTATCGGGATCGTCCGACGCCTCGACCGAATGGTAGATCCCGCGCGCCCGATAATAGGGCTCCAATACCGCCTGCTGCTCCGCGAACACCTCCAACCGCCGCCGAACCGCCTCAGGGCGGTCATCCGGTCGCTGCTCCAGAGGCCCATCACACCGATCGCAGACGTCCGCCTGCCGGGGAGGGCGGAACACCTCGTGATAGGTCGCCCCGCAGACCCGGCAAACCCGGCGGCCTTCGAGGCGCATCCGTATCACCGGTGCGGGCGCGGTCAACCCGATGACACCCCGGACTCCTCCCGCCCCGAGCCGCTCGTCGAGCCGCTCGGCCTGCCGGCGAGTACGGGGAAATCCGTCCAGAAGAATATCCCTGGCCCGGCTCCATTCCGTTTCGAGAAGCGCCAACATCAAATCATCCGAGACCAATTCGCCCCGTCGCATGACCTGCTCCACCTCGAGGCCGAGGGGCGTTTGCGCCTTCACCGCCGCCCGCAATAGATCGCCCGTAGACACATGCCGCGCGCCGGTCCTAGCCGAAACCAGTGCCGCCACCGTCCCTTTCCCCACCCCGGGAGGCCCCATCAAAAGCCAGACCGCCACGTGCGCCTCTCCCCTCACCGCCGGCCGTGCAGACGGCCCTTCGTCAGAAAACCGTCATAATGCCGCATCAGCAGGTGAGTCTCCACCTGCCGCATGGTGTCGAGCATGACCCCGACCACGATGAGGAGGCTGGTTCCCCCGAAGAGCGACGAGACCGCGTAATCCAGCCCGAAATGGCGCGTGATGAGCGTCGGGATCACGGCAATCACCGTCAAAAAGAGTGCGCCGGCAAAAGTGATCCGAGTCATCGTGAAATCCAGAAACTCCGCGGTCGGGCGGCCCGGCCGATAGCCCGGCACATAGCCGCCATAGCGCTTCAGATCATCCGCAATCCGGAGCGGATTGAACTGCGTGGAGACCCAGAAATAGGAGAAAAAGAGGATCATCAACCCGAAGATCACGATGTAGAGCACCGAATCGTGGCGGGATAGGGCCTCGCCCAGCGCCATCGTCGGTCCGAATCGCCGGAACAGAACCGCGGGAAACATCAGAATGGCTTGGGCGAAAATGATCGGCATCACGCCCGAATAGTTGATCCGTAGCGGCATATAGGTGCTCTGGCCCCCATACACTTTCCGCCCCACGACCCTCTTGGCGTATTGGATCGGGATCTTCCGCTGCGCCTGGGTCAGGGCGATCGTACCCATGACCACCAAGATCAACAGGACGGCCAGTGTGGCCAGCATGAATCCGTTGCCGCTGTAACGGTACCACTCGTACCCCGCCCGCACGGCAAACGGAATTCGGCTCACGATGTTGATCGTGATGATGAGGGAAATCCCGTTTCCGATGCCCCGGGCCGTGATTTGTTCGCCCAGCCACATGATGATCATCGTCCCGGTGGTCATCGTCAGGATCGTCATCAGCCGGAAAGGAAGTCCTGGATTCGGGACCAAAACTCCGATCGGCTCCCGGGTCCAAGCCCTCGGGTTCTCGATCGCCACTGCCGCCGCGTACGCCTGGACCACGCACAGCACCAGCGTCAGATAACGGGTGTATTGCGTGAGCGTCTGACGATCCCCTTCGCGGGCCAGCTTCTCCAACGCGGGAATGACGGCCGTCATCAACTGGATGATGATGGAGGCGCTGATGTACGGCATGATTCCCAGGGCGCCGACCGCAAAGTTGCTGAGCGCGCCGCCGCTGAACATGTCAATCTGAGCCATGAGCCCGCCGGACACCCGGTCCACCAGCGCCCGCAGCACCTCCGTGTTCACACCCGGCACGGGCACAATGGCGACAATCCGAACGGCGAAAATCAAGCCCAGCGTGGCCAGAATGCGGCTTCGCAATTCGGGAATCTTGAAGGTGTTGGCAAAAGCCGAAAGCATAACGGCGCGCGCCCTCCCCTTACCGTTCCGCCGGCGGAACGAGCGTACCGCCCGCCGCCTCGATCTTGGCGCGGGCGGACGCACTGCACGCCCGGACCTGCACGGTCAACCGGCGCGTCAGCTCTCCGCCCCCCAGGAGCTTGATGCCGCGACGGACGTTGCGGGCCAGCCCCGCCTGTTCCAGAAGAGCCTCGGTCACCTCCGTCCCGTCGGGAAAGCGGTTGAGCGCTCCCACGTTCACTGGCGTCAGCCGTTCCGGTTCCAGGCTCGTGAAGCCCCGCTTGGGAATCCGCCGGATCAGCTTCATTTGGCCGCCCTCGAACCCGGGCTTATGCTTGTGGCCGCTTCGGGCCATCTGGCCCTTGTGACCGGCCGTACTGGTCTTGCCCATTCCGGACCCCATGCCCCGACCGACCCGTTTCCGGGGCCGTCGGGAACCCGGCGTCGTTTTCAATTCATGCAACTTCATGCCGTCGCTCCTTGCTCCGGAACCGCGGACTCCTTCTTCCGGAGGTTGCGCATCGAAAGCACCTCATCGGCCGAACGAAGCTGTTCCAGCGCGTTGAGGGTCGCCTTGACCGCATTCAGGCGATTCCCGCTCCCCAGCGATTTGGCCAAAACATCCCGGATACCGGATAGTTCGATGACGGCTCGGACGCCCCCGCCAGCGATGACCCCCGTTCCGGGGGACGCCGGCTTCAGAAGCACGCGCCCTCCATCGCACTTTCCCCACACCTCATGGGGAATGGTCGAGCCCCGGAGCACCACCCGGAACAGGTGGCGCCGGGCGGCTTCCCCCCCTTTTCGAATCGCATCGGCGACTTCGTTCGCCTTGCCAAAGCCGTAGCCGACTCGGCCCCGACGGTCCCCGACCACCACCACCGCACTGAAACTGAACCGGCGCCCCCCCTTGACCACCTTGGCGCAGCGGTTGATAAACACCACCCGCTCTTCCAGTTCGGGGGTGGATGCGGAAGAATCGTCCCTCTCCCGGATCGCATCGGTTTCGATCGTCATCATCCGTATGGTTCTCCTGCCCTAAAAGGTCAGACCGGCTTCCCGGGCCGCATCGGCCAAGGCCTTGATCCGGCCGTGGTACCGAAATCCGCCGCGGTCAAAGACCACCGTCGTAATTCCCCGGGCACGGGCCGCTTCCGCCGCTTTGATCCCGAGCTCTTTCGCCAAGGCCACCGTCGGCGAGCGGCTCTCCTTCGGTGACGCGACGGCCGCCAACGTCCGCCCCTGATCGTCGTCCACGAACTGCACATAGATGCGGCGATTCGAAATCATCACCGCCATCCGGGGCCGTTCGGCCGTCCCCTGGATTTTCCGCCGAACCCGGCGGTGCCGCAGGGCCCGGCCCTCTTTCCTTGACATCCGCTTAATCATCGCTATGCCACCGTCTTGCCGGCCTTGCGCCGCACATATTCGTTCACGTAGCGGATCCCCTTTCCCTTATAGGGTTCCGGCTTGTAAAAGTCGCGAATCCGGGCCGCCGTGTCGCCCACTTTCTGCTTGTCGGCGCCGCGCACGGTAATCCGGTTTTCCTTGACCTCGAGTGTAATTCCGGGAGGCGCCGTAAAAACCACGGGGTGCGAATAGCCCAATTGAAGCGTCAGGGTGTTTCCGGACAGCGAAGCCTTGAATCCAACGCCCTGCAGCTCCAGCTCCCGCGAGTAGCCCGTCGTAACCCCCGCAATCATATTGGCCACTTGCGTCCGGGCCAACCCCTGAAGCGCCGAGGCCTCTTCCCCGACCGCCTCGATCGTCACCCGACCCCCCTCCACCCGGGCCGCCACACCGGCCGGAAGGCTCCAGGTCAGTTCTCCCTTCGGCCCTTTCACTGCAATCCGTCCCGCCTCTGCCGTCACCGTGACGCCGCTCGGCACGGGAACGGGTTGTCTGCCTATTCTCGACATGGGTCCACCTCGTTTCCCCTACCAGACATAACACAACACCTCGCCCCCTACCTTACGGCGGCGGGCTTCCCGGTCCGTCATCAGCCCCTGGGAGGTCGAAAGGATGGCGATCCCAAGCCCCCCAAGCACGCGGGGCATCTCCCGCGTGCTGGCATAACGCCGCAGACCAGGCGTGCTGACGCGGCGGATCCCGCGGATGCAGGGAACCTTTCCGGCCTGGTATTTGAGAACCAGTTCCAGGCTTTTCCGAACGCCCTCGCCGCCCACCACCACATCCTCGAGATACCCTTCGCGCTTGAGCAGGCCGGCGATCTCCGCCTTGAGGCGGGAGTGGGGAATCTCGACCCGCTTTCTCCCGGCGTGAAGCGCGTTTCGAATCCTCGTCAGCATGTCCGAAATGGGATCGCTATGCATAGGCCTTGTTCCCTACCAGCTCGCCTTGACGCACCCGGGAATCTGCCCCGCCAGGGCCAACTCCCGGAAACAGATGCGGCAGACCTTGAACTTGCGGATGAATCCGCGCCGACGCCCGCACCGCAAACAGCGGTGATAGGCACGCACCTTGAATTTGGGCGGCCGAGCCGCCTTGACTTCCTGCGATTTCTTAGCCAACGCCAGTCTCCTGTGGCTTCGACGCGCGCGTCCCGGCGAATGGCATGCCCAGCATCTCCAGCAGCCGCCGGCAGGCTTCGTCCGTCTTCGCCGTCGTGACAATCGTCACATTCATCCCCTGAATCTGCTTCACGCTGTCCGGATCGATCTCCGGAAAGATCGTCTGATCCGTCAACCCGAGCGAGTAGTTCCCCCGACCGTCGAACCCATGGGCCGAGACGCCCCGGAAGTCGCGGATGCGGGGAAGCGCCAGATGGATCAACCGCTCCAGAAAATCGTACATCCGGGAGCCCCGAAGGGTGACTTTCGCGCCAATCGGCATCCCCTGGCGGACCTTGAAGTTGGAGATGCTCTTCCGCGCCTTCGTGACAATCGGTTTCTGCCCGGTCAGCATCGCCAGGTCCTGCACCAGCGCCTTGAGCACATCCTTGTCAGTCGCCGCGTCGAATCCCATGTTGACGACGATCTTGACCAGCCTCGGCGTCTCCATCGGATTGGACAACCCCAGCGCCTTCTGCAGCGCCGGCGCAATCTCTTTTCGAAACTGTTCGTACAACGTCATGTCCGCGTCATTCCCCAGGCTTAAGCGGTGTCAAAAGCGTGGCCGCAGCGCCGGCACGTCCGCACCCGGCCTTCCGCCGATCGGCGAATCGCCACCCGCACGCCCTTTTTGCATTCCGGGCAGAAAAGCATCAATTTGCAGAGGCGAATGGGCGCCTCCTTTTCCACAATTCCGCCCTGCGGCGCGTTGGGCGACTTGCGCATGTGCCGCTTGACCAGATGGAAGCCCTCCACGAGGGCCGTCCCGCGGTCCGGAAAGATCCGCATCACCTTGCCCGTGATCGGCTTTCCTGACTTATCCTTGACCGCCTGGCGCCCGCTGACCGCCACCACAATATCGTCGCGTCGGATCTTCATCGTCACACCACCTCCGGCGCCAAAGAGATGATCTTCATGAAGTTCTTCTCCCGGAGTTCCCGGGCCACCGGCCCGAAGATCCGGGTCCCCAGCGGTTCTAGCTTCTCGTTGACCAGAACGGCGGCGTTCGAATCGAAGCGAACGGCCGTCCCGTCCGGCCTCCGGATCGCCCGCCGGGTCCGAACGATCACGGCCCGGACCACCTGTCCCTTCTTCACCAGCCCGTTGGGCTGTGCCTCCTTGACCGAGGCGCGAATGACATCGCCGACTCGGGCATACCGGCGCGGATGGCCAAGAATCCGGAAACACATCACGCGTCGGGCGCCGGTGTTGTCGGCCACCTCCAACATCGTCTGTTCCTGGATCACAGCCGTTCCTCCTCGCGGCCCGGTTCCGCCCGCCGGAGAATCTCCACCACCCGCCACCGTTTCAATCGGCTCAGGGGCCGCGTCTCCATGATGCGGACCGTGTCCCCTTCTCGGGCCCGCTCGTCCTCATCGTGGGCGTACAATTTCCGGACGCGTCGGATCTCCTTTCCGTACAACGGATGCGGCTCGCGCGTCTCCACCGCCACGATGACCGTCTTCGCCATCTTCCGGCTGAGGACGCGGCCGACGCGTTCCTTGCGCTGTCCGCGTTGTACCGTCGTTTCCGCCATGGCTTCCTCTTCCGGCCTCATGCCGGTTTCCGTTCGTTCAGAATCGTTTGAATCCGGGCGATTTCCCGTCGCAACGTTCGCAGCCGCAGGGGCTGCTCCAGCTGGCCCGCCGAGCGTCGCACCCGCAAATTGAACAGTTCGCGCTCCGTCTCCGCCAGCCGGGCCAACAGATCCTCGCGGGAAAGCTCCCGCCATTGGGATGCCTTCATCTCAGACACTCCTTCATCCATGCCGGCTCACGAACCGTGTTCGAATCGGCAGTTTCGTCGCGGCCAGCCGGAGCGACTCCTTGGCCAGCGGCTCCGGAACGCCGTCCAGCTCGAACAGCATCATCCCCGGCCGTACCACCGCCACCCAGTACTCCGGTGCCCCTTTGCCTTTCCCCAACCGGGTTTCGATCGGCTTCTTTGTCACCGGCTTATCCGGAAAGATCCGAACCCAAAGTTTCCCCTTGCGTTTCATATGGCGGTTCATCGCCACCCGGCAAGCCTCGATCACCGCCCCCTTGACCCACCCCCGTTCCAACGCCTTCAGCCCATACTCGCCAAAGGAAAGGGTATTGCCCCGCCACGCCAGGCCGGCCCGGCTGCCGCGCTGAACCTTGCGGTACTTCACGCGATTAGGCATGAGCGCCATGGCCGACTCCCTTCGCTTCGCTCTCCCGTTCCATCTCGCCGCGGCAGATCCAGACCTTCACGCCGATCGCACCGGCCGTGGTCCGAGCCTCCGCAAACCCATAGTCAATGTCCGCCCGCAGGGTATGCAGGGGCACTTTCCCCTCCATATACCACTCGCTGCGGCTCAGTTCCGCCCCGCCCAGGCGCCCCGACACACGTACCTTGATCCCCTGCACCCCCAGCTCCATCGCTATCCGAATGGCCCGCTTCATCGCCCGACGGAAGGAGATGCGCCGCTCCAGCTGAAGCGCAATGTTCTCCGCCACCAGCTGCGCGTTCGTGTCCGGCTGCCGCACCTCGACGATGTCCAGATAGATCTCTTTGCCCGTCAACTTCGCCAGTTCGGCTCGAACATTCTCGAGGTCCGCCCCCTTTCGACCGATTACCACGCCCGGCCGGGCCGTGTGGATCGTCACCCGAACCCGGTTGGCAAACCGCTCGATTTCGATCTGCGCCACGGCCGCATCGTGGAGCCGCTTCTTGACGTACTCCCGGATCGTCGCATCCTCGTTCAGCAGATCGCCAAAAATCCGGTCGGGCGCAAACCACCGCGACCGCCAGTTCTTCCGGACCGATACCCTCAGTCCGATGGGATTGACTTTCTGACCCAACGCTGTGCTCCTTTCAGAGACCGAGCCCTATCCACTCGCCTTGGCTTCGTCGGTGAGCGTAATCCGGATGTGGCTCGTCCGTTTCCGGATCGGACTCGCCGCACCCCGCGCCCTCGGCCAATACCGCTTGAACGAGGGACCCGGCGTGATCGCCGCGCTCTTAACCGTGAGATCCTCCGCGTGAAGACGTAGGTTGTTTTCCGCGTTGGCGATCGCCGACCGCAGCGTCCGCTCGATCAGCCGCGCGCCCTTCCGCGGGCTGAATTGCACCACCTTCAACGCCTCCAGGGCTGGCAATCCCTGGATGGCCCGGGCCAGGTCCTCCGCCTTGGCCCAGGAGATGCGCACATACTTGGAAAGCGCCGTTACATCCATGTTCCGTTCCCTAATCTTCGTTCTCCGTCACGACCACCCGATCCCCCGCCTCGGGCGCATAGCCCCGGCTCAGCCGCTTCTCCAGCACCGCCGCGGAAACCGACCGCCGCGTCTCGACCACGCGAAACCGGGCCACCGGCCGATCCGAACGGAGCGCCGTCAGGAGCAACCCAGGCCGAACCCCCTCCTCCGCCCCCGCGCCAAGGATGACCGCGTCCCACACTCGCGAAACGGCCAGCACCCGCGCGCCTACCGGCAACCCCGCCCCGGCCACCGTCCGGCGGGTCTCCAGCCCGCTCCACCGCCGGGCCTCGTCACGAGCCCGGACAGCAGCCGTTACCGCCTCCGCTCCCATGACAAGAAAGAAGGCGAAAAGCCAGATACTATGGCGCACGTCGGCTTCTCCGTCAAGCGTTTTTCGTATCCCAAAACCTCATTTCAACGCCACCGTCTTGTCGGTGTGTACCCCGTGCTTCCGGAAGGTCCGGGTCAGGGCGAACTCCCCAAGCCGGTGCCCCACCATATGCTCCGTGATGTACACCGAGATGAACTGCTTGCCATTGTGCACGGCGAAGGTGTGACCGATGAATTCCGGAATAACCATCGAGCGGCGGGACCAAGTCCGAATCACCCGCTTCTCGCCGCTTTTCTTCATCCGTTCCACCTTCTCCAGAAGATGGGCGTCCACAAAGGGCCCTTTTTTCAACGACCGTCCCATGGCTTACTTCTTCCTCCTGCTCACAATGAATTTGTTGGAGGGCTTCCGGGTCTTCCGGGTCTTCTTCCCCTTCGTCAACTGACCCCAGGGCGACACCGGATGACCACCACCCGACGTCCGTCCCTCGCCGCCGCCCATGGGATGGTCCACCGGGTTCATCGCCACACCCCGAACCGTCGGCCGGATCCCTATCCACCGTTTCCGACCGGCTTTTCCCATCTTGATGTTCTCATGCTCGAGATGGCCGACCTGGCCGACCGTCGCTTGGCACTCGAGGGGCACTTTGCGAATCTCGCCCGACGGCAACTGAAGGTGGGCGTACCCCCCTTCCTTGGCCATGATTTGGGCCGCCCCTCCCGCCGTCCGGCAGAGCTGAGCGCCAGCCCCCGGACGAAGCTCGATGGCGTGAATCGGAATGCCGATCGGAATCCGAGCCAACGGCAACGCATGGCCGACCATCGGCTCGGCCTCGGGGCCGGAAACGACCGTCGCCCCCACCGTGAGTCCCGCCGGCGCCAGGATATACCGCTTCTCGCCATCCCGGTAGGCTAGGAGAGCGATCCGCGCCGAACGATTGGGGTCATACTCGATCGCCTCGACGCGCGCCGGAATGCCCGGCTTGTCCCGCTTGAAATCCACGATCCGCAGATGCCGCCGAACACCCCCCCCCCGGTGGCGAACCGTGATGGTCCCCTGATTGTTGCGTCCGGCTTTTTTCTTCTTCCGGGCCAACAGGCGCTTTTCCGGCTCTTTCCGGGTGATGTCGTCAAAGGCGCTCAGCACCATGAACCGGCGGCTGGGCGTGACGGGCTTGAATGTCTTTAGTGCCATGCCAGACTCCCTATGCGAGCTCGATCTTGTCCCCGGGCTTCAGCGTCACGACGGCCTTTTTCCACGAAGACGTGCGACCAGGCTGGAACCGACGCCCCCCCCGTTTCGCTTTTCCCCGCACATGCATCGTGTTGACGGAAGCCACCCGCACGTTGAACAACGATTCGACGGCCCGGCGGATCTCGATCTTGTTGGCCTCCCTGGCCACCCGGAAAAGATACTGATTCTGTCCCTGCAACCGAGTCCCCTTTTCCGTCACAAGAAGGGTCTGGATCACCGTATGCGGATCCTTCATGGCGTCGTCTCCTTCCGGCCGCCCAGCCGCCCTGCAAGCCTCTCCATCGCCTCCCGGGTCGCCAGCACCCGATCCGCAGCCATCACCTCGGCAAAATGGACGTCCGCAGCCGTCGAAACCCGCACGTCCGGAAGATTTCGAAACGCGCGAAGCAAATCGGCCTTCGGCGCCTCCAGGAGCACCAGCAGCGAGCCGGAAAGGCCCAGCGCCTTGAGCCACGCCGCCGCCTGTCGCGTCTTGGGTTCCAGGGCCGGCATCTCCTCCACGATCAACCACTCGTTCGCCTCGATCTTGTCCGTCAGCACCCGGCGAAAGGCGAGCTGAAGGACCTTCTTGGGCACCCGCTGTTCGAAGGAACGGGGCTTCGGCCCAAAGACCACACCGCCCCCGCGCCAGACCGGCGATCGGCGATACCCTGCCCGCGCCCGGCCCGTTCCCTTCTGGCGCCACGGCTTCCGCCCGCTGCCCGCCACCTCCCCCTTCTCCTTGGTACAAGCCGTTCCGGCGCGCAAGCCGGCCTGCCAGGCCACCACGGCGTCGTGAACGGCCTGAACGCCCTTGCCGCCCGGAACCAGCCACGACGCCGGCACTTCCCACTCGCCGGCCGGTGCCCCTTTTGTGTCAATGACCTTGATGCTGCTCATGACGCCTTGTTCTTCGCTTTCTTGATCGCCTTCCGGATCGCCACCACACCCCCCACCGGACCCGGCACAGCCCCCTTCACCAGGAGCAGATTGTCGGCCGGACGAACGGCCACCACCTGTAAGTTCTGCAGCGTCACCCGAACATGCCCCGCATGTCCCGGCATCCGCTTATTCTTGTGAACCCGTGCGGGCCACGTCCGGCATCCAATCGAACCCGGCCGCCGTTTGGAATGGCCGCCGTGTGTCATCGGCCCCCCGGCAAACCCATGCCGCTTGACCACTCCCTGGAACCCCTTGCCCTTCGTGAGGGCTTGAATATCCACATGGGAGACCCCCTCGAAAATCGCCGCCGTGACCGTATCGCCAGGCTTGACCGCCTCGTCGGCCGCGACCGAAAACTCGCGCAGATACCGCCGGGGCTCCACGCCGCCTTTCTTGAAATGGCCCAGAAGCGGCTTCGGCGTCCGGGCCGCCTTCCGCTCCGAAAAGCCAAGCTGCACCGCCTCGTAGCCGTCGGCGCCTCTGGTCTTGCGTTGAACCACCACGCAAGGGCCAGCTTCCAGTACGGTGACGGCCATCTCCTCGCCCTTCTCCGTGAAGATCCGGGTCATCCCCACTTTTCGTCCGAGCAATCCTTCCATGGCCGTACTCATACCTTGATGGTTATGTCCACGCCGGCCGGCATGTTGAGCTTCTTCAGCTCGTCCACCGTGCGGGCGGTCGGGTCCACGATGTCCAACATCCGTTTGTGCGTCCGAATCTCGAACTGTTCCATGCTCTTCTTGTCCACGTGGGGACTGCGGTTGACGGAGTACCGTTCAATCCGCGTAGGAAGAGGAACGGGACCCACAACGCGGGCGCCCGTCCGCCGGGCCGTTTCCACGATGTCGCGGACCGACTGATCCAACACCCCGTGGTCATAGGCCTTCAACCGTATGCGTATCCGTTGTCCATTCATGATGATGCGTTACCTGTAAGCCGTCAGTGCCCGCTGAATCTCCTCCGGAACCGCGTCGAACCGGAAGGGTTCCATAACATGTTGCCCGCGTCCCCGCGTCAGGGAGCGGAGCGCCGTGGCATATCCGAACAGTTCGGCGAGGGGGACCCATGCCCGAACCACTTGGAGTCCCCCGCGGCTCGTCATCTCCCGAATCCGCCCCCGCCGCGCGTTCAAATCTCCCAACACCTCGCCGATGAATTCGGCCGGCGCCTCGACCTCGACGTTCATGATCGGCTCGAGAAGCAACGGTTCACCTTCCAGGAGTCCGGAACGCGCCGCCTCTGCCGCCGCCGCGCGGAAGGCGAGCTCCGAGGATCGGGAAGGCTCCCACGCCCCCCCCGCTACCTCCACCCGCACATCCGTGACCGGGTAGCCCGCCAACACGCCGGCCGTCAGGGCGTCCTCCACGCCCGACCGGACCGCGTCATGGAACGATTCAGGGATCTGATGCTCGTCCACGGAAACGACGATCTCACTGCCGCTTCCCCGCTCGGCCGGCGACAGTGCAAGCTCGACCCGTGCCCAGTGTGCTTGCCCGGCAATCTCCCGGTCGAAGACGCTTTCCGCCCGGACTGGCCGTCGTAGCGTCTCCCGGTAGGCCACCATCGGCTTACCCGTATTGGCCCGAACTCGGAACTCCCGTTCCATGCGGTCCTTGAGAATCTCCAGATGGAGCTCGCCCATGCCGCTCACGATCGTCTGCCCCGTTTCCTCGTTGACGCTGACCCGGCAGGTGGGATCTTCCGCCGCCAGCGTGCGGAGCGTTTCGATAAGGCGATCGCGATCGGCCTGGCTCTTCGGCTCTACGGCCATGGAAACGACCGGCTCCGGAAAACGAATGGGCTCAAGCGCCAGCGGCTGGTGTTCCGCACACAGGGTATCTCCCGTCACTGTCTCCTTCAGCCCAACCGCGGCCCCGATTTCGCCCGAATGAAGAACTTCTATCTCTTCGCGCGCGTCGGCATGAAGCCGGATGAGACGGGCCACCCGCTCCCGCCGCCGGGTCCTCGGATTGTAAGCATTGGCCCCCCGCCGCAGAACCCCCGCATAGATCCTCAGATAGACCAGCCGTCCAAAGGCATCCGTCTGAACCTTGAAAGCCAGCGCCGCCAGCGGGGCATGGTCCGAAATCTCACGCTCCACCGGAGCGCCGGTTTTGGGATGATGTCCCCGCACCGGCCCGACATCCAAGGGACAGGGCAAATAGTCGGTCACCGCATCGAGCACCGGCTGAATGCCTTTGTTGCGGAGGGCCGAGCCACAGAGCACCGGCACCAGCTTGCGCGCCAGCGTCGCCCGCCGGAGCGCCGCCCGCAGGAGAGAGGCCGGAAGGTCGGGCGATTGCAGGTAGGCCGTCAAGGCTTCATCGTCCTGTTCGGCGACCCGCTCGGCAAGGGCCGCCCGGGCCTGTTCCGCCCGGCCAGCCAGCTCGGCCGGAATCGGTTCTTCCCGAACGGTCCGCCCCAGAGTCTGCTCGGGAAACCGAAGGGCCTTCATCTCCAGCAGGTCCACCACGCCCGAAAAGCTCTCCTCCTGTCCGATGGGAATCTGGATCGGCGCCGTCCGCGCCCCCAGCCGGCTCTCGATTTGGCGGACGACCCCCTCGAAGTCCGCCCCGCTCCGATCCATCTTGTTCACAAACGCGATCCGGGGCACGCCGTACCGGTCGGCCTGCCGCCAGACCGTCTCCGACTGAGGCTGCACCCCGCCGACGGCGCAGAAGACCGCAATGGCGCCGTCCAGGACCCGGAGGGAACGCTCGACTTCCACCGTAAAGTCCACGTGTCCGGGAGTGTCAATCAGGTTGATCTGGTGATCCCGCCAGAAACAGGTCGTCGCCGCGCTCGTGATCGTAATGCCACGTTCCCTCTCCTGGATCATCCAGTCCATGACCGTATTGCCGTCATGGACCTCCCCCATGCGGTGCGTCAGCCCGGTATAGAAGAGAATCCGCTCCGAGAGCGTCGTCTTTCCGGCGTCAATATGGGCCGCAATGCCGATGTTGCGGACCAGGGCCAGGGGACGCAGCCGGCCGACGGCCTCCCGGGAAGTCGCTTCGGGTTTGGATGGGCGCGATGTTGTCATAGCGCTCGGCATGCGGCGGCGTCCCTCACTCCTCCCCTTACCAACGGTAATGGGCAAAGGCCTTGTTGGCCTGCGCCATCTTGTGGGTGTCATCCCGTTTCTTGATGGCGTTGCCCTGCTCCTGAAACGCATCCCAAAGCTCCAGGGCCAGAGCCCGTTTCATCGGGACGCCCTTCCGCTCTTTGGCATACGTGATGATCCAGCGCATGGCCAGCGTCGTTTGACGGCTGGCTGGCACTTCGACCGGAACCTGGTACGTGGCTCCGCCGACCCGACGGGACTTGACCTCGAGGCGGGGTTTGGCGTTTTCGACCGCCTTGTAAAGGATCTCCAGGGGATTGTCGGTATTCCCTTTCTCCTTCAGGAGTTCCAGCGCGTTGTACACGATCCCGGCCGCCACGGACTTCTTGCCCCGGCGCATGATCTGGTTGATCAACTGGGTGACCAGGGGATCGTTGTACTTGGGATCCGCGATCACCTCCCGCTTTTCGGCTCGTCGTCGTCTCGCCATGGCTTCTCGATGCCCCGTTAACTGGCTTTCGGCCTCTTGACCCCATACCGGGAACGGCTCCGCTTGCGGCCCTCCACCCCCACCGCATCCAACGTGCCCCGCACAATGTGATACCGAACGCCAGGAAGATCCTTCACACGTCCGCCGCGGACCAGCACCACGCTGTGTTCCTGGAGGTTGTGCCCCTCTCCCGGAATGTAGGCGGTCACTTCGTACCCGTTGACAAGACGGACCCGGGCCACCTTTCGAAGGGCCGAGTTCGGCTTCTTCGGCGTCTGGGTCTTGACGACCAGGCAGACGCCCCGCCGGAAGGGACACCCGGTCAGCGCGGGGGCCTTGCTCTTGGAACGCGCAGGGATTCGACCCTTGCGAACCAGTTGATTGATGGTCGGCATGATGATGGTTCCTGTCTTGGTGCGAAATTCCGATTCTAAAAAAGGAATCCTTCCCTATGCAAGCAAGAAATTACGACTCCGCCTCGGTGGCCTCCCCGGCTTCCTTCTCCTCCTCGCCGGGCGTCTTGAACATCTGGTCAAAATCGGTCACAGGCTCGGCCAGCGGCACCAACTTGATGCGCCGGTACGCCGGGAATCCCGTGCCTCCCGGAATCAGGTGGCCCATAATGACGTTTTCCTTGAACCCGCGAAGATAATCCACGCGGCCGAGGGTGGCCGCTTCCGTCAGGACACGGGTCGTATCTTGGAAACTGGCCGCCGAGATGAAGCTCTCGGTCTCGAGCGAGGCCTTGGTGATCCCGAGCAGGGCCGGCATCGCCGAGGCCGGACGTTTCCCTTCGGCGATGGCCCGCTCGTTAACCTCCTGGAAGGTCTGCCGGTCCACCTGATCGCCCCACAAGAACTCCGTATCCCCGGCGTCCGTGATCCGCACCTTGCGCAGCATCTGGCGGACGATTATCTCGATGTGCTTGTCGTTGATCTCCACACCCTGAAGCCGATACACCTGCTGCACTTCGTTGACGAGGTATTCCTGCAGAGCCTGGGGACCGGAAATCTCGAGAATTTCCTGCGGAACCACCGGCCCTTCGGTCAACTGCTGACCCTTTCGGACATAGTCGCCCTTGAAGACCACGATGTGCTTGGTCATGGGAATCAGATGCTCTTCGAGGATGGCCCCGGACTCGCGGGCCTTTTCGACGCCCTGGCTCAGATCAAGATTGGGATCCTCCGCGATGATGAGCGACCGTTTCCCGTGCCGCGTCGGTCCGAAGTGGACATACCCTTCGATCTTGGCGATCTCCGCGGCGTCATGCGGCCGCCGGGCTTCGAACAGTTCGGCCACCCGGGGCAGACCCCCCGTGATGTCCTTCGTCTTCGACTCTTTGCGCGGCGTCTTGGCCAGCACGCCGCCGGCGGCGATCCGGGCGCCGTTCTGCACCATGACGTGGGCACCCGCCGGAAGCGTATAGGCAATCGGGTCGCCCTCCTCGGGGTGGACCACGATCATCGGATGCTGCTCCTCCCGATGCTCGAGAATCACGATCCCCTTGAGTCCTGTCACGGGATCCACCTCGCGGCGGATCGTCACGTTTTCGTGGAAATCCCGGAACTCGATCCGGCCGGCCTTCTCCGCCAGAATGGGCACACTGTAGGGGTCCCACTGAATAATGCTCTGCCCCTTCTTCACCCGACCGCCGTCGGGAACGGCGATGGTCGCGCCGATGGACAGCACATGGCGTTCGAGCTCGTGGCCGGCCTCATCCGTCACGACAATCGCGCCGTTCTTGTTCAAGGCGACGAACCGGCCTTCCTCGTTCTTGACCCAACGGACATCCTCGTAATGGACCATCCCGTCGTGCTTGGCGATCACCTGCGGCTGCTTGTAGGTCGCGCTGGCGGTACCGCCGATGTGGAAGGTCCGCATCGTCAGCTGGGTACCCGGCTCGCCGATGGACTGGGCCGCAATGATGCCCACCGCCGTGCCCACCTCGACCAGCCGCGAGGTCGCCAGATCCCGTCCGTAACACTTCGCGCAGATGCCGCGCCGCGACTCGCACGTCAGAACGCTCCGAATCCGCACCTTTTCAATATCGGCCTTCACAATCCGGTCGGCGACGGTCTCGGTGATCTCCTCGCCGCCACGGACGATCAGCTCCTTGGACACCGGGTCGCGGATGTCGTTCAGGGCCGTCCGACCAATGATTCGCGCGGTCAGCGGCACCTGAATGTCCTCCCCTTCTCCCAGGGCGGAGACTTCGGTCCCATTCAGGGTCTTGCAGTCCAGTTCAACAATCCGAACGTCCTGAGCCACATCCACCAGTTTCCGGGTGAGGTACCCGGCATCGGCCGTCTTCAACGCAGTATCCGCCAACCCCTTTCGCGCCCCGTGCGTGCTGATGAAGTACTCGAGGACGCTCAGCCCCTCCCGGAAATTGGCCAGAATGGGCCGCTCGATAATCTCGCCGGAGGGCTTGGCCATCAGGCCCCGCATGCCCGCCAGCTGGCGGATCTGCTGCTTGCTGCCGCGGGCTTTGGAATCCACCATCATGAAAATGGGGTTCAGGTGGCCGGCACCCGCATTGGCCTCGATCGCCCGATAGACCGCGTTGGCGGTCTCCTCGGTCGCCTGCGTCCAAATGTCCACGATCTTGTTGTAGCGTTCGCCTTCCGTCACCAGGCCCCGCTTGTACTGCGCGTCGGTCTCCGCCACCGCCCGCCGGGCCCGCTCGATAATCGCCTGCTTCTCCTCCGGGATGATCATATCGGTCATCCCAATGGAGATGCCCGCCAGCGTGGCATGTTCGAACCCCAGCGCCTTCAGACGGTCGAGACAAGCCACCGTCGTCTCGTGCCCGCCCACCTGGTAACAGTGCCAGATCAACGTGCCGAGGAAGCTCTTGTCCACCACGCGGTTGATGAATCCGAGCGATTCCGGCCAGATCTCGTTGAAGAACACCCGACCCGGCGTCGTCAGGAGCAGCTTCGGCCTGGGGTTTCCAAAGACCGTCTGGCGCTGATAGTCGGGATTCCGGAACCAGATTCGGGAATGAAGCGTCAGGGCTTGCTCCTCGTAGGCCAAACGGACGTCATCCCGGTTGCCGAAGATCGGATAGCGGTGCTGGGGGCCGGGCTCGATCCGATTGAAGTCCACCCGGTGGTCCGCCTGCGACCCCGATGTTAGGTAATACACCCCCAGCGCGATGTCCTGGGTCGGTGTCGTGATCGGCCGCCCGCTCGAGGGCGAGAAGATGTTGTTCGGGGCCAGCATGAGCAGACGGGCCTCGAGCTGGGCTTCGATGGAAAGCGGCACATGAACGGCCATCTGGTCGCCATCAAAGTCCGCGTTGAAGGCCGTGCAGACCAGGGGATGAATCCGGATCGCCTCGCCTTCGACCAGCACCGGCTCGAAGGCCTGAATCGAAAGGCGGTGCAGCGTCGGTGCGCGGTTGAGGAGCACCGTCTTGTCCCGCGTCACTTCCTCGAGAATGTCCCACACCTCGTCCGTCTGGCGCTCGATCATCTTCTTGGCGCTCCGGACCGTGTGGACCACCCCCATTTCCTTCAACCGGCGGATGATGAAGGGCTCGAACAGAACCAGCGCCATCTTCTTGGGCAGACCGCACTGGTGAAGCTGAAGTTCCGGACCAATGACAATGACCGACCGTCCCGAATAGTCCACCCGCTTGCCGAGGAGATTCTGCCGGAACCGGCCCGTCTTGCCCTTCAGCATGTCGCTGAGCGATTTGAGCGGGCGGTTGCCGGCGCCGGTGACGGCCCGGCCATGGCGGCCGTTGTCAATGACGGCATCGACCGCCTCCTGAAGCATCCGTTTCTCGTTCCGGAGAATGACGTCCGGGGTCTTCAGTTGCATCAGGTTCTTCAGGCGGTTGTTCCGGTTGATCACCCGCCGGTAGAGATCGTTGAGATCGGACGTGGCGAAACGCCCGCCTTCCAGGGGCACGAGAGGCCGGAGATCGGGGGGAATGACGGGCAGGACTTCGAGCACCATCCACTCGGGGCGCGTTCCGCTGTTGCGGAACCCCTCGAGCACCTTCATCCGCTTCGAGATCTTCCGCTTCTCCTGCTTGCTCCGGGTTTCCTGCATTCGCTCCTCGAGCCGCTTGAGCTCGGCGTCGAGGTCAATCTTCCGGAGCAGATCTCGGACGGCCTCCGCCCCCATCTTTGCGGTGAAGGATTCGCCATACTGTTCGACGGCTTTTCGGTATTCCTCCTCGCGCAGGACCTGCTTTTCCTGAAACGGGCAGGCGCTGTTCGGATCCACCCGCGTGACGAGATAGTGCTCGTAATAAATGACGCCCTCGAGAGCCTGGATCGTCATGTCGAGCACCAGCCCCATGCGGGAGGGGGTGCACTTGAAAAACCAGATGTGGGAGACCGGCACCGCCAATTCGATATGCCCCATCCGCTCCCGCCGGACGCGGGCCATCGTGATCTCGACGCCGCACCGGTCGCAGATCACGCCCTTGTGCTTGATACGCTTGTATTTGCCGCAACTGCATTCCCAGTCGCGCGTCGGCCCGAAGATCCGTTCGCAGAACAGGCCGCCCTTTTCGGGCTTGTAGGTCCGATAGTTGATCGTCTCGGCGTTCTTGACTTCGCCGTGACTCCAGGAGCGGATCGTTTCGGGCGACGCCAGGGTGATCCGGACCGTATCGAAATCCCGCTCCGGTTCCCCCAGCTTCTTTCGAATCGTGCTCGTCGTGACGCTGTTCACCACCACCTCCAACCGCTCACTGTCCATCCCGGGCCAACGAGGGCTCCGACGCTTCCCGCGACGACTCGACCCGGATGTCGAGCCCGATGCTTCGCAACTCGTTCATCAGAACGTTGAACGACTCCGGCCGATCGGCCTCCAGAACGTTCTCGCCCTTGACGATGGATTCGTAAATCCGTGTCCGTCCCTGCACATCGTCGCTCTTGACCGTCAGCATCTCCTGCAATGTGTAGGCGGCGCCGTACGCCTCCAGCGCCCAAACCTCCATCTCGCCGAAACGCTGACCGCCGTACTGAGCCTTGCCGCCCAGCGGCTGCTGGGTGACCAGGGAGTAGGGTCCGACCGCCCGGGCGTGAATCTTGTCGCTCACCAGATGGTGCAGCTTCATCATGTAAATCTGCCCCACCACCACGCGCTGGTCGAACGGCTCTCCCGTCCGGCCGTCGTAGAGGACGGTCTTCCCGTCCGCCGGATACCCCGCCTTCTCCAGCATCTCGCAGATCGTCTTCTCCGAGACACCGTCGAAGACCGGGGTGGCCGCATACAGCCCCAGCGCCTTGCACGCCATGCCGAGATGGGTTTCGAGGATCTGGCCGACGTTCATGCGCGAGGGCACGCCCAGAGGGTTCAAGACGATGTCCACCGGCGTCCCGTCCGGCAAAAAGGGCATGTCGGCCTCCGGCAGCACCCGGGCGACCACACCCTTATTCCCGTGGCGGCCGGCCATCTTGTCGCCCACCGAGAGCTTCTTCTTGCTGGCGATGTACACGCGGACCTGTTTGACCACCCCACGGTCCATCTCATCGCCGCTCTGAATCTGCTCGACCTGCCGGTTGTAGTCCTCCTCCAGCTCGAAGAACTTGTCGCGGTATTCATCCACGATCTCCTGGATCTTCTGCTGGATCGGGCTCTGGTCAATCTGGATGTGCTCACTCTCCTGCGCCAGCTTTCGCAGCAGGGTCTTGGTGATCTTGCGATTCGCGGGGATGATGATTTCGCCCGTCTCGACGTTGACCACGTCAAGCGGAATCTTCTCTCCCAGCAGGATGTTGCTGAGCTGTTCCGTCAGCTCTTCGATGAGCTCCTGCTTGCGGTTCTTGTACTCCTCCGCCGCGTTCCGACTCTGTCGGCGCCGTTCGGTCTCTGTCAACTTCGGGCGATCCACATCTTTCTGCGCGGAGACCTTGACCTCCATCACAATGCCCGTCGTTCCGCTCGGCACAACCAGGCTGGTGTCCCGAACGTCGGCCGCCTTTTCCCCGAAAATCGCCCGCAAAAGGCGTTCGGCCGGATCCAGTTCGGTTTCGCTCTTCGGCGTGATCTTGCCGACCAGGATGTCCCCCGGCTTGACCTCGGCCCCGACCCGGATCACGCCGTCCGGTCCGAGGTTTCGAAGGGCCTCCTCGCCGGCGTTGGGGATATCCCGCGTGATCTCCTCCGGTCCCAGCTTGGTGTCCCGGGCGCTCACCTCGAACTCCTGAATGTGCACCGAGGTAAAGACATCCTCCCGGACCAGCCGCTCGCTGATCAGAATGGCATCCTCGAAGTTGTAGCCGCACCACGGCATGAAGGCGACCAGGACGTTCTTGCCCAGCGCCAGTTCGCCCTGCGAAGTGGACGGCCCGTCTGCGAGCACGTCGCCCTTCCGGACCTTCTGTCCCACCCGGACGCAAGGTTTCTGATTGAAACAGGTCCCCGCGTTCGATCGCATGAACTTCCGGAGGGAATAGACCTGCTCCTCCGCGCCCTTTTTCCCACCCTCGGGCGTTGTGCGGATTTCCGTGGCGGAGACGTAGGAAACGATCCCGTCTTCGCGCGCCCGGACCACCACGCCGCTGTCGGCCGCCACCCGCCGCTCCAGGCCTGTGGCCACGTAAGGCCGCTCCGTCTGGAGCAGCGGAACCGCCTGGCGCATCATGTTGGCCCCCATCAGGGCCCGATTGGCGTCGTCATGCTCGAGGAACGGAATCAGGCCGGCCGCCACCGAAACGACCTGTTTCGGGGAGACATCCATGTAATGGACCTCTTCGGGTGGGACCTCCTTGAACTCGCCCAAATGCCGAACCGGCACCGTTTCGCTGAGAAAATGGCCCTGACGATCCACCGGCGCGTTGGCCTGAGCAATGACGAACTGCTCTTCCCGGTCGGCTGTGAGATACTCCACCTCGTCGGTCACGCGCCCCCGCACCACCTTGCGATAGGGGGTTTCGAGAAACCCGTACTCGTTGACGCGGGCGTAGATGCCCAGCGAGGAGATCAGTCCGATGTTCGGTCCTTCCGGCGTCTCGATCGGACAGATGCGGCCGTAATGGCTGCTGTGCACGTCCCGGACTTCAAATCCGGCCCGTTCCCGGCTCAGACCGCCCGGCCCGAGCGCGCTGAGCCGCCGCTTGTGGGCCAGTTCGGAGAGGGGATTCGTCTGGTCCATAAACTGGCTAAGCTGGCTGCGACTGAAGAAGTCCTTGACCACCGAGGCCAGGGTCTTGTGGTTGACCAGCTTGGCCGGCGTCATGGGTCCTGCCGTCGCGGGATCATGGAGGGTCATCCGCTCACGGATCAACCGCTCCATCCGGCTCAGTCCCACCCGGCATTGGTTCTCGGCCAGCTCCCCAACCGTTCGGACGCGCCGGCTCCCCAGGTGGTCAATATCGTCCGTCGTTCCCTTTCCCTTTCGGATCTGGATGAGATACCGAATCGCCGCCAGCACGTCCTCCTTGTGGAGAATCCGCTGTTCCTCCTCCGTCGCGTTGGGGTAGGAGAGATTCAACTTCTGGTTGATCTTGTACCGGCCCACCCGCCCCAGGTCATACCGCCGGGGATCGAAGAAGAGCCGCTTGATGAGCTGACGGGCGTTGGAAGGCGTCGGCGGGTCGCCGGGGCGCAACCGGATGTAGATGTCCCGCAGCGCGTCTTCGGTCGAATGGGTGGGGTCGGCCCGCAAGGTCTTGAGCAGCAGCCCCCCATCCCACGAAATATCCACCGCTGTCACCGTCGCAATCCCCGCCGCGCGGATGGTCTGAAGGGCACTGAGCGTGATGGGCTCGTAACGCCGGGCCAGAACCTTGGCCGAGTCCACATCAATGACGTCTTCCTTGAAGACGAGATTGGCCAAATCAGACTCGGACAGACGCCGCGCGTCCGTCGCCACGTCGCGGAACTGGTAGAAATGGGCCAGGATCTCCGCATCCGTTCCGGTCAGGCTCTTTTCGCCCTTCTCCGCCTTCTCCTCGTCCAGCGATTCGATGGCCCGGAGGAAGGTCGTCACCAGGAACTTGCGCCGCCGATGGCGCCGGTCCAGATACATCCAGAGGTGGTCCGAGGTATCGAACTGCACCTCCACCCATGAACCCCGATCCGGAATGATCCGGAAGGAGTAGATCATCGTCCCGTTGGCATGTTTGTCCTGTTCGAAACAGATGCCGGGCGACCGGTGAAGCTGGCTGACGATCACGCGCTCCGAGCCATTGATGACGAAGGAGCCGGTCTCCGTCATCAGGGGAATGTCCCCCAGAAAAACGGTCTCGCGCCGGGTCTCCGACCCTTCCTTGAGGTCGAAGGTCACATAGAGCGGCGCCGCGTAGGTCTGCCCTTCGCGCAGACACGTGACGGCGTCCATCGGAGGGGCGTGAAATTCGTACTGAACAAAATCAAGGACAAACCGCCCGTCATAGCTCTCGACGGGAAAGGTCTCGCGGAAAACCGCCTGCAACCCCACCCGTTTCCGCTTGTTGGGAGGCGTGTCCCACTGGAGAAAGTCCCGATACGAAGCCGTCTGAATCTCAATGAGATTCGGCGGCTCGATGATTTCCGTCAGTTTGCCGAAGTGTTGCCGCGCAGCCATGCGTCACCTGCCCAGGAGAAGTTCCCGCCACGAACGAAGAGAACAGCTCGGCGCCAACCATGCCCGAGAGGGCCGACCAGCGCCAGCCCTTCCTCACTTCAATTCGACTTTCGCGCCGGCCTTCTCCAGGGCTTCCTTGATCTTCTGGGCCTCCTCCTTCGAGACGCCCTCCTTCACCGGTTTCGGAGCACCTTCAACGAGGTCCTTGGATTCCTTCAGCCCAAGACCCGTGATCGCCCGAACCTCCTTGATCACGTTGATCTTGTTCGCCCCGGCGTTGGCCAGGATGACGGTGAATTCCGTCTTCTCCTCCGCCGCCGGCGCCGCCGCGCCACCGCCGGCCGCCGGGCCGGCCGCCATCATGACGGGCGCCGCGGCCGACACGCCAAGCCGCTGTTCCAGCGCCTTAACGAGCTGCGAAAGCTCCAGCACCGACATCTTTTCGATGGTTTCGACGATTTCCAGCATCTTGCCTTCGAGTTTCACTTCATCCGACATGGTCGCATCTCCTTACCGTTACGCCGCCTGGGCCGCTTTCTTGTCCGCCGCGGCTTTCAACACCTGCACCACACTGCCGAGCGCCCGGGACATCGTCCCAACCAGCCCCGTCAGGGGAGCCGCCAGGGCTCCCACCACCTGTCCGTAGAGCACCGGACGCGCCGGAATCGTCGCCAGTCGCTCGATTTCCGCCGACGACAGGATCTGATTCCCCATCACGCCCGCCTTCGGCTCCGGCCGCTTCTGATTCGCGAGGTCCGCCCGAAACTTCTGGAGGACCTTCGCCGCTTCCACCGGATCCGGCCCGACGATCATTGCGGTTCCCCGCTTCAGCACCGGCTCCAGCGCCGTCCATCCCTTCTCGCGGCAGACCATCCGCAACAACCGGTTCTTGACCACCATCAAGCGGGCGCCGACCGGGCGGAGCGCCGACCGCAACGCCGTCGTCTGCTCCACGGTCATCCCGTGATAGTTCGTCAGAAATAGGAAGGCGGACCGTTGCGCCGTCTCCCGTATCTCGTTGAGTATCGCCGTCTTTTCGGGTCTCATGGATTCCCGGTTCCCCTTCAGTCGCGTACGTTGACGCGAAGTCCGACGCCCATGGTGGAGGTCACGGTCACCCGCTTCAAGAACACGCCCTTGGCTGAGGCAGGCCGGGCGGCCTTGATCGCGGCGATTACGGTTTCCGCGTTTTCCACGAGCGCCTTCGTGTCAAACGACAGCTTTCCGAACGGCACGCTCACATTGCCGTGCCGATCCATTCGAAATTCCACGCGGCCCGCCTTGCACTGGCGGACGGCCGCGGCGGTATCGTCCGTCACGGTACCGGTCTTGGGATTGGGCATCAGCCCGCGCGGGCCCAGCACCTTTCCCAGCGTCCGCACCGTCTTCATCGCCTCCGAGGTCGCAATCGCCACATCGAAGTCGGTCCATCCCCCCCGCACTTTCTCGACGAGGTCGTCCATCCCCACAACATCCGCGCCCGCTTCCCGCGCCGCATCGGCGGCCGCGCCCGAGGCGAACACGGCCACACGAACCTTCTTGCCCGTGCCGTGCGGCAGGGAGACCGTTCCCCGGACCGTCTGATCCGTCTTCTTGGGATCCACGCCCAACCGAACATGCAACTCGGTCGTCTCGTCGAACGAGGCAATCCGGTTGGCTTTTAGAAAGGCGAGCGCTTCCTCCAGCTCGAAGAGGCGATTCTCCGCCTTCGCCTTGACCGCCCGATATTTCTTTCCGTGTTTCGGCATGGCTTACCCCACCACTTCGATGCCCATGCTCCGGGCGGTTCCCTCGATCATCCGCATCGCCGCCTCCTCATCAGCCGCGTTCAGATCCTTCATTTTCATCCGGGCGATCTCCCGGACCTGCGCGCGGGTCACCTTCCCCACCTTGTCCCGGTTCGGAACCCCCGATCCCTTCGCCAACCCCGCCGCCCGCTTCAACAGCGAGGAGGCGGGCGGGCTTTTCGTCACAAAAGTGAAGGAGCGGTCTTGGTAGATCGTGATGACCACCGGAACGATCAGGCCGGCCAGGGCCTGGGTTTCGGCGTTAAACTTCTTGCAGAACTCCATGATGTTCACGCCGTGCTGACCCAACGCCGGCCCCACCGGGGGCGCCGGATTGGCCTGCCCCGCCGGGATCTGCAATTTGACTTTTCCTGTGACTTTTTTCGCCATAACGCGTCCTTGCTCTGGGCCGCCGGTCCTTCGCGTCGCGTCCTCCGCTGCCGCCGGCCCGGTTGAGACCCGCCCGCTCCCGCGGTCAGGCCCGTTCTACCTGCCAGTACTCCAGCTCCACCGGAGCCGACCGCCCGAAGATAGCGACGGAGATCTTCAGCCGTCCCCGCTCCGGATCCACCTCGTCAATCGTCCCCGTGAAATTCATGAAGGGCCCGTCGGTGATCTTGACGGTCTCTCCCTTTTCGAACTGAACCTTCGGTTTCGGCTTCGCCTGCCGATCGTCCGCCTGATGCAGAATGCTCTCGACCTCTTCGTCGGACAGCGGAACCGGCCGCTCGTTGCCGCCAATAAAGCCGATGATACCGGGGGTCTCGCGGATGAAATACCAGACTTTTTCATTCATCCGCCCGTCCTCCTGGTACAACGCAAGACGGGCCAGCACATAGCCCGGGAAGAACTTGCGGTTGATCGTCCGCTTCACCCCCTTTTTGACCTCCGTGACCTTCTCGGTCGGAATGACCACGTCGTCCACGTAGGCCTCCATCTCCTCGACCACCCGCCGCTTCAACATGCTCTCCCGGGCCTTCTGTTCCTGCCCCGTCAGCGCCTGGAGGACAAACCACTCCTTTTTCATCCCTTGCGACCCCCGCCTAGAACAGCCGTTTGACCAGAAAGCCGATTAGGGTATCGCTCACGCCCACGAAGAGACTCAGCAACACCACTGTCAGAAGAATGACCACCGTGGACTCGATCAGCTCGGCACGCGACGGCCATGTCGATTTGACCACCTCGGTTCGGACTTCCGAGCCGAACGTCACGACCGCGCCCACCCACTGCTTGACCTTGTCCTTCATGACGCTCCCTGCACAGCGATTGGCAGGTCAGGAGGGAATCGAACCCCCAACCACCGGTTTTGGAGACCGGTGCTCTGCCAATTGAGCTACTGACCTGTCTCCGTTTTCCCTACTCACTTCGTCTCGCGATGCACGGTGTGCCTGCGGTCGAAGCGACAGAACTTCTTGACCTCCAGCCGATCGGGCGTCAGGCGCTTATTCTTCGTCGTCGTGTAATTCCGGCGCTTGCACTCGGTGCAGGCCAGAATGACCAGTTCTCGCGGCATCGTCGCCTCCCTTGAACGCACGGGCCGGGCGCAGCCCACCCGGGGTCCGCCGCCCGCCACCCGCCACGCCCTATTCCAGGATCTCGGTCACCGTGCCCGCACCCACCGTGCGGCCGCCTTCGCGGATGGCAAACCGCATCGTCTTTTCCATGGCCACAGGCTGGATCAGCTTCACCTCCATGGAGACATTGTCGCCCGGCTTCACCATTTCCACCCCTTCCGGAAGGGTGATGTCGCCCGTGACGTCCGTCGTCCGGAAATAAAACTGAGGACGGTAGCCCTTGAAGAAGGGGGTGTGCCGTCCGCCTTCCTCCTTGCTCAAGACGTACACTTCACACTTGAACCGGGTGTGCGGAGTGATGGAGCCCGGCTTCGCCAGAACCTGGCCGCGCTCCACCTCTTCCTTCTTCGTGCCGCGCAACAACACGCCGACGTTGTCGCCCGCCTGCCCCTCCTGAAGCACCTTCCGGAACATCTCGACGCCCGTCGCCGTTGTCTTCTGCGTCGGCCGAAGCCCGACGATTTCGACTTCGTCGCCGACCTTGATCACGCCACGCTCGATCCGGCCGGTCACGACGGTGCCGCGTCCCTCAATCGAAAAGACGTCCTCGATCGGCATCAGGAAGGCCTGATCCAGAATGCGCACCGGCTCCGGAATGAAGCTGTCGAGCGCGTCCATCAGCTCGTTGATGCACTTGCAGGCCGGGTCATCCTTCGAAGACGCTTGGCTCGCCGCCAGCGCATTGCCGCGAATGACCGGCGTCTCATCTCCCGGGAAACCGTACTTGGTGAGCAGTTCCCGAACCTCCATCTCGACCAGGTCCAGCAGCTCGGGATCGTCCACCAGGTCCACCTTGTTCAAAAAGACCACGATCCGGGGCACACCGACCTGGCGGGACAGCAGAATGTGCTCCCGCGTCTGGGGCATCGGGCCGTCCGCCGCGCTGACCACCAGGATGGCCCCGTCCATCTGCGCCGCGCCCGTAATCATGTTCTTGATGTAGTCGGCATGGCCGGGGCAGTCTACGTGCGCATAGTGCCGCTTCTCCGTGCTGTACTCGACGTGCGAGGTCGCAATCGTCAGAATCTTCGTCGGGTCGCGCCGCCCCTGCGACTCGGACGCCTTCGCGACCTGATCGTACGAGACATAGTTGGCCAGCCCCTTCAGCGACTGGACCCGCGTAATTGCCGCCGTCAAGGTCGTCTTGCCGTGATCCACATGGCCGATCGTCCCCACGTTGACGTGCGGCTTCGTCCGTTCAAACACTTCCTTTGCCATGACCGACTTCTCCTTCTGTTCTCCCTGTTTCGTCCCGAAGTTGACCCGCGTCCCGCCGGCCCCCCATGGAGCCCATGAGCGGGATCGAACCGCTGGCCTCGTCCTTACCAAGGACGTGCTCTGCCAACTGAGCTACATGGGCCTCGCTCCTCCGCGTTTGCGGCTCCCGGAAAAGCAAAAAAACACCATCCTTTCTCCCCCTGCCGGAGAGAAAGCGGTTCGTCAGTGTTTTTCTGCCCTTCCCTTTTCGAACTCGGAGTTGGCTCCGACTTCGAAAAAGCACAATACCATAACAGATTCCATGCCAATGTCAAAGATTTTTCGTTTTTTTTAATCCATCCGAGCCGCGACCTCGCGGGCGAAGGCGGAACAGCTCACCTCCTGCGCCCCCTCCATCAGTCGGGCAAAATCGTACGTCACCCGCCCGGCCCGGATGGCCGCCGTCATCCCCCGGACGATCCGATCGGCCGCCTCCCCCCAACCCAAATAGCGGAACATCATCTCGCCGGAAAGAATCAGCGAGCCGGGATTCACCTTGTCCTGCCCCGCGTACTTCGGCGCGGTGCCATGCGTCGCTTCGAAGCAGGCCGCCCCCGTCTCATAATTAATGTTGGCGCCGGGAGCGATTCCAATCCCCCCGACACAGGCCGCCAGCGCATCGGAAATGTAATCGCCGTTGAGGTTGGGCGTCGCAATGACCGAGTACTCCTCCGGTCGCGTCAGAATCTGCTGCAGGAACGCATCCGCCAGGCAATCCTTGATCACCACGGCGCCTCCGGTCTCCGGATTCCGGATTTGAAGCCAGGACCCACCCGGACAGGGCTCGGCGCCAAATTCCTCCCGCGCCACCGCATACCCCCACTCCCGGAACGCGCCCTCCGTATATTTCATAATGTTGCCCTTGTGCACCAACGTAACGGAGGGCCGCTTCTCCCGGAGCGCATAGCGGATCGCCGCCCGCACGAGACGCCGCGTGCCCTCTTCGCTGATCGGCTTGATCCCGATCCCCGATGTGGCCGGAAACCGGATCTTCCGTACCCCCATCTCCTCCTGAAGGAACCGGATCACCCGCCGGGCCTCCGGACTGCCGGCCGGCCACTCAATGCCGGCATAGATATCCTCGGAGTTCTCCCGGAAGATCACCATATCCGTACGCTCCGGATGGCGCACCGGCGAGGGAACCCCCTCGTACCACCGAACCGGCCGCAGACAGACATAAAGATCGAGCTCCTGCCGTAGCGCCACGTTCAGACTCCGAATCCCTCCCCCCACCGGCGTTGTCAATGGCCCCTTGATGGAGACCAGAAACCGCCGGCAGGCCTCGAGCGTCTCCTCCGGCAACCAGAGCGGCCGACCGTACACCGCGTTGGCCTTCTCCCCCGCATAGACCTCCATCCAGGCCACCCGCCGCCGCCCGCCGTACGCCTTCTCGACGGCCGCATTCCAGACGATCATCGCCGCCCGCGTGATGTCGGGCCCGATGCCATCCCCCTCGATAAAGGGAATGATGGGCCGAGCCGGAACCTGCAAGATCCCATTCGGACCCATGGTGATCGGTTGCCCCTCTTCCGGAACCCGAATCTTCTCAAACGTCATAGGGCGTCCTCCCGCTTACGGCCGAACCGTATTGAGCAGACCGCCCGCCAATACGATCCGCCTCTGCCGCTCCGTCAACTCCAGCCGTAGCCCGATCTCCACTCCCTGCGTGTCGTTCGTCAGCCGCACCTTGGTCCGTCCCTTCTCCAACGACTCCCGCACGTTCTCGATCCGCAGGTGATCCCCGGCCGCAATCCGCTCATAATCGTCCGGATCCTGGAAGGTGAACGGCACGATGCCGAAATTGACCAGGTTGGCGGCATGAATCCGCTCGATGGACTTGGCGATAACGGCCTTCACTCCCAGGTACATCGGACAAATCGCCGCGTGTTCCCGGCTGGATCCCTGTCCGTAACTCTCGCCGGCAATAATGAAGTTATGCTGCAACCGATCCCGATTGGCCGCCGCCCGCTTGGCAAAGCCAGGATCCACCGGTTCAAAGACGTACTGGGCATAGACCGGTATGTTCGACCGATACTTGAGCCGGGGACCGGCCGGCATGATGTGATCGGTGGTGATCTTGTCTCCCACCTTGATCGTCGCCACGCCGGATAGCGTCATCGGCAACGGCGCATTCACCGGCAGCTCCCCGATGTTTGGCCCCCGGACAATCGCCACCTTCGATCCGTCCTCCGGCGGACGGATAAACATCGAGTCGTCTACAAAAAAGCGTTCCGGCTCCCCGATCTCCGGGTACAGAATGTCCGGCACCTCGGCCGGATCCGTCACACAGCCCCGCAGCGCCGCCAACGCGGCCATGGGAGGACTGACCAGATAGACCCGCGCCGAGGGAGTCCCGGAACGCCCTTCAAAGTTCCGATTGATGGTTCGTAATGAAACGGCATTGGTCGGCGGCGACAGGCTGTTCCCAATGCAAAAACCACAGGCGCTTTCGAGGATGCGAACCCCGGATTCGATCAGGTCCCGCAGGGTGCCGTCCGCCGCAATCATGGCGAGCACCTGGCGGGAGCCCGGCGCGACGCCCACACTGACCTGGGGATGCACCTTCCGGCCCTTGAGAATCTGGGCTGCGATCTTGAGATCCCGATAGGAGGAGTTGGTGCAGGATCCGATCAATACCTGTTGGACGGGAAGCCCCGAGAGCGAGGCGATCGTCACCACATGGTCAGGCGAGTGCGGCGCCGCGGCAAGGGGTTCCAACGTCGAAAGGTTGATCTCTTCCGTCCGCTCATAGGACGCCTCAGGATCGGGGCGGAGCTCGCGCCAGACCTCCTCCCGCCCCTGCGCCCGAAGAAACGCCCGCGTCCGCTCATCAGAGGGAAAGATCGAGGTCGTAACGCCGCATTCGGCCCCCATGTTGGCGATCGTGGCCCGTTCTGGCACGTCGAGCGTGGCCACTCCCGGGCCATCATACTCGAAGACGCACCCGACGTTGCCCTTAGTTGTGAACCGCTCGAGGACCTTGAGAATGACATCCTTGGCCGTCACCCAGGGCCGCAACCGCCCTGTCAGATAGATCCGAATCACCCGGGGAGCGATCAAATAGAAGGGGCCTCCCGCCATGGCCACGGCCACGTCGAGCCCGCCAGCGCCAATGGCCAGCATCCCAAGACCGCCCGCCGTCGGCGTATGGGAGTCCGCCCCGAGCAGGGTTTTGCCCGGCACCCCCAGCCGCTCAAGATGGACCTGATGACAGATGCCGTTGCCGGGGCGGGAAAAGAGCACGCCATACCGGGCGGCAACACTTTGAAGATAGGCATGGTCATCGGCGTTTTCGAAGCCGGTCTGGATGGTATTGTGATCCACATAGCTGACGGCCAGTTCGTTGCGAACCCGATCCAGTCCCATGGCCTCGAACTGAAGAAAGGCCATCGTACCCGTCGCATCCTGAGTGAGCGTCTGATCAATCCGGATGGCCACCTCCTCTCCCGGACGAAGCGTCCCGGAAACCAGATGCTCGCGAAGGATCTTTTCAGTCAGGGTCAGTCCCATCGTTCCTCTCCTTAACGGATCCGTCCAATCTTCTCCCCGGGGCGGTCCTTGATCACCGTATCCCTAGGCGGATGAGTTCGGTCGGGCACGGGGCAGTCAAGGGTATAGTGGAGGCCCCGGCTCTCCCGCCGGCTTCGGGCGCTCCGGACAATGAGTTCGGCCGCGGCTGCGAGATTGCGCAACTCCAGGACATCGGCCGTGACCAGGTGGTCGAGATAGTACTGGCGGATCTCGGCCCGCAGCAAACGAATACGGCGTTCGGCTCGTTCCAGGCGCTTGTCGGAGCGCACGATTCCGACGTAGTCCCACATGCAGGTCCTCACCTCATTCCAGTTGTGGGCCACCATAACGGCTTCGTCCGCGGGCACGGCATCCCCCGACCGCCAAGGGGGAAGCGCCGGCCGCGCGTTCCGGCGCGGCAAGCCCTCGACCGCGAGCCGCCGGGCCAAACGCCGGGCACAGACGAGCGCTTCGAGGAGCGAGTTGCTGGCCAGCCGGTTGGCGCCGTGTAAACCCGTGCAGGCCGTCTCCCCGACCACATGAAGCCCGGCCATTTCCGTCCGCCCATCCACATCCGCCTGAACCCCCCCGCAGAAGTAGTGGGCGGCGGGCACCACGGGAAGCAGATCCCTGGCCAGGTCGAATCCATACCGGCGGCAGGTGCGGTAGATGTTGGGGAAACGTCGGATGAGAAAGGCCCGGGAGCGGCTGCGGATGTCGAGATAGACGCATCGGGCGCCGGTTCGCTTCATCTCGCGGTCAATGGCCCGTGCCACGATGTCCCGCGGGGCGAGCGACCCGCGGGGGTCGTAGTTTTTCAAAAAGGGCCTTCCGTCGGCATCCACGATCTCCGCCCCCTCCCCCCGAAGGGCTTCGCTGATCAGGAAGGATTTGGCCGCCGGGTGGTAGAGACATGTGGGATGGAACTGGATAAACTCCATGTTCACGATGGGCAGACCGGCCCGCCAAGCGAGCGCTACGCCGTCGGCGGTAGCCGTATCGGGATTGCTGGTGTAGAGATAGACCTTCCCGCCTCCCCCCGTGGCGAGAATGGTGTGAAAAGCCCGAACACCGAAGATCTCGCCGGTCTGTCGCTGGAGCGCATAGACCCCCACGCATCGCTGCTCGCCCTGAAGGCCAAGCCACCCCGTCGTGATGAGATCAATGGCCATGCAGTGTTCGAGAATAGTCAAGCGCGGCGTCCGCCGGGCCCGCGCCAAGAGAACGCGCTCGACCTCTCGCCCGGTGAAATCGCCCGCATGCCAAATGCGGCGCCGCGAATGGCCGCCCTCCTGGCCCAGATCGGCGTCGAAGGGGACCCCCCATCGCTTGAGCTCGGCCAGCGCGTCCGGCCCCTCCCCAACGATGGTTCGGACCACATCCTTCCGGCAGAGTCCCGCCCCGGCCTCCAGGGTATCCTGGACATGAAGCTCGAGGCTATCGTCCGGTCCAGCTACGCAGGCAATGCCGCCCTGGGCATGAGCCGTGTTGCACTCATCCGCCTGGCGTTTGGTCAGAACAAGCACCCGCCCCACGCGGCTGAGGTGGAGGGCGGCCGTCAGGCCGGCCAGCCCACTGCCGATCACCAGATAGTCCGTATCCAGAATTTTCACAGAAATCGGTCCATCAGAGCGCTCAAGGGTATTCCTTTTCCCCACTCAAAGCAAGCCCAAGGCGTGTGTAATTTACCCCCATGTTGTGGAACACGAGTTAAGCCACGATTGGGCCGGATAAGAAGTTCAAGAGCCGGGGGGCATGGAAATGGGTGCGAAACGGAAAGTCCATTCGGAGGAGTTCCCTGCCTGCCGGCAGGCAGGAGGGCGAAGGCATGCCACACCTAGACCTAGCGAAGGCAGGTAGCGTTGGAGGCAAAGAGAGGGGAGCAGACGCTGAGCGGGCTCATCTCGATGTTTTCGGCCCACCCCACGGTGATCTCGCACTGGTAGCGCCAGTTCCTGGAGGAAGCCGCGGGACGGGAGTCTTTCGCGCCGGGTCTCGGCGAGCACACCCTGACGCGGCCATTCTCCAGCGGCCAACCTTTGATCCGATGGCCACGAAAAAAGCGGATCAGGAAACGACTACCCCCCCGGTGTGTTCAGACAACGGCGCCGAAGCTCTCGTTGCCGCTTCATCATGCCTTTATTTTCAAGCGAAAGTCCCAAAAGAACGGTCGCTTTTTTAAGCTGGTAAAAATCATTCGGGCCAAATGGTTCCCAGGTCGCCGACGGGTTGTATACGATGGCCCGAATCGGCGATTGTTCCTCCACATAATGAAGCAAGCTCATCGTGGGATACGTCCACCTCCAGTCATAAAGCGCATGCCACAGGTCCTCAGGGAGAGCCACATATCCCGACGACGTCTGAAGAACTCCCTGTAAATGCTTCCGGAAAGTCCGAAATCCACTGGCGTGGTAAATAAAAGCATACGCCACCACAAGTGGAGTTTCGCACAAAACGGGGGCATGGTAACGCCGCTATGCGGCCATGGCAAGAACGTTGATGAGGGGGGCTGTGATTTTCGATGGGAGCGGTGTTTTCTCGGAGTCCACGGAA
>Ga0308419_1000061_pt1 | contig 85494 bp, 75 predicted proteins | sample HotsprSampleMS50_FD_203674 | JGI IMG/M metagenome (GOLD analysis project Ga0308419, IMG submission 203674) | Hot spring phototrophic mat microbial communities from Mushroom Spring, Yellowstone National Park, Wyoming, United States - 20090730_MS50 ... | reverse complement strand
GCCGATAATCGCTTGATTCGTCCGCGCGCACTCTACGAAGGTGCCATGGATTTACATGTATCGGCGCAACCTTCTTAAATGGATGCGCACACGGCTAACGAAGCGCCGCATGAGCTCACCCTGTCTGCGGGCGCCGCACCTATCTTCTTTGCAAGAAAGGATACAAGAGGGTAGGGTCAGACTTGCCCTTTTGTTTTTGAATTTGTGCGAAAGTTCTCATGCTGAGCGCACCTTGTTCAGAATCTTCAACAAGAACCCAATTTTATTCCAACGGTAGTAAAGCGATAAGACAGCTACTGTCCCCAGAAACACGAGGATGAGTGATTTTGCACTAATCAGCGGAAGTTTGTCGGAGAAGCACAGCGCAAGCAAAAGTCCAACAGCAATTACGCACATTACGAGGCATGAAATGAGTTGAAGCCACTTTGCAAGTTTCAATTGCCCTTCTATCCACGCTTCATCTTGTGATAAATCCTTCGGCGGGACACGGCGAATTGGACTCACTTTCAGGAATTGAACATCCTCCTGCTTTAACTCTGCTTTAATCATATTGCGAAGTTCTTCGCGCAAGGCATCTTGTGAGATGACTTCTTGGGATTGCATAATTTGCCTCCGTGAAAAAAGTTTCGGTTGGTGCGGACGAAATTACGGTTTTGTTAGCCAAAAACCAATTCAAAAGAATACAGATTGAAATGACACAAAAAAGTGCTCGGAATGACACCGCCTTGTCATGCTGAACGAAGCGCAAGCGCAGTGAAGCATCCATACTGGATTCCTTGCTCTGGCTCGGAATGACAAAAAAGTGTTCGGAAGAACAAGAACGGTGCTTGCAATGACAGCAGGTAGCACTTACTCATTTTCAATTTTCCCACTGTCAGGTTGTTTCTCATTCTTCTTTATTTTGCATGCACTTAGTTTAATCACTGCATGCACCCATGACGAGAGCTCAAGCTGAAAAAGAAATTCAACAGTTGCGCCAAGACATTGAGCGTCACAATTATCACTACTATGTGCTGGCGCAACCGCTGATTTCTGACTTTGAATTTGACCAGCTCATGGAGCGATTGCTTTCGCTCGAGCAACAGTTTCCCGAACTGATTACGCCTGATAGTCCTTCGCAGCGCGTTGGTGGCAGCGTTACCAAAGTATTCCCGATTGTTACGCATAAACGGCGGATGCTTTCGCTTGCCAATACTTACTCTGCAAAGGAGTTGCAAGACTTCTATGAGCGCACCGAGAAGAATTTGGCTCGTGAGGGTGTCTCGGCATTTGAGATTATCGCAGAACTTAAGTATGACGGTGTTGCCGTGAGTTTAATATACCGCAACGGTCTTTTCGTGCAAGGTGCCACGCGTGGCGATGGCATCAGCGGCGACGACATTACCGCAAACCTTAAAACCATTCGCACGATTCCCTTGCGGTTACGCACCGATACCCTCTCTCCGACTGTGATGGATTTGCTTTCAAGCGAACTGGAGGTGCGCGGTGAGGTGCTCATGCTCAAACAGGATTTTCAAAAGCTCAACGCCCAACGCACTGAAACCGGTGAGCCACTTTTTGCCAACCCACGCAACGCTGCCGCTGGTACGCTCAAGCAGCAGGATAGCCGCGAAGTGGCTAAGCGCAACCTCACATTCGTCGCCTATCAGCTCGACAGTGATGCACTCTCTGACGAGGTTACGCACTTCGAGCGACTTGAGCTTCTGAAAACCTTAGGCTTTTACCTTGGATGCGGTATAGAGCGATGCCACTCACTCGAGCAGATTGAGGCATTTCTCAAGGTGTGGGAAGAAAAGCGTGATACTTTGCCCTTTGAAATTGATGGTGCTGTGCTCAAGCTGAATGATATTCGTCAGCGTGCATTGTTAGGCGAAACGATGAAATCACCACGCTGGGCTATTGCATACAAATTCTCGGCTCGACAAGCAGAAACCAAGTTGTTAGGGGTTACATTTCAAGTTGGCAGAATCGGCACGATTACTCCTGTTGCTGAACTGCAGCCGGTCAAACTCGCTGGTTCTACCATTTCTCGCGCCACGCTGCATAACCTTGACGAAATCAAACGTTTGGATTTACATGTGGGCGATACGGTTGTGCTTGAAAAGTCTGGCGATGTTATTCCGAAAGTTGTGCGTGCTTTGCCCGAAAAGCGTCCTGCCGATGCCATTGCTATTCTTGCGCCAACGCACTGCCCAGAGTGCCACACCCCGCTTATTCAACCGCCAAATGAGGTAAATTTGTACTGTCCGAATGAACGGGATTGTCCTGCACAAATTCGTGGTCGGATTTTGCACTATGCCTCTCGCCACGCTATGGATATTGAACACTTAGGCGACGCTGTCGTCAGGCAGTTGCTTCAAGCAAAGTTGATTCACGACATCGGCGACCTTTACAGCTTGGACAAATCTTCACTTTCCCAGCTTGAACGCTTTGCCGATAAATCTGCACAAAATCTTTTGGACGCCATAGAGAAAAGCAAATCGCGCAGCTTTGAACGGCTCATTTTTGGGCTTGGTATTCGGCACGTGGGTTTAGCTACGGCACGCGCGCTTGCTCAACGATTCCCTTCAATTGAGGCTTTGCAACATGCCTCGCTTGACGATTTGCGCGAAACTGAAGATGTCGGTGATGTGATTGCTGAAAGCATATACGCATACTTCCGCAAGGAACACAACTTAAAACTTGTTGAAAAACTTGCGCGTGCTGGTGTTACACTTCGCAACACTGCTCGTCAGGTAATTGAAAATGAGCACATCAAAGGTAAAACCTTTGTCTTTACTGGCACACTTGCGCAAATGACGCGTGATGAAGCCAAACATCTTGTCTTGGAACGCGGCGGGAAAGTGTCTGACTCGGTCAGCAAGCACACGCATTATGTTGTGGCTGGTAGTGCCGCAGGCTCTAAGCTCGAGAAAGCACAGGCGTTAGGCATCAAAGTCTTGAGTGAAGCCGAGTTTATTGACATGTTAAATCACAGTTCATAACTTTGAAGTTGCTCTTTGAGCTTTTGAATTTGTTGCAGATGGGTCTCGGCGTGGTCGGCATAGAGTTTCACCCAACCTGCCAGCGTGAGCTTGCCCAGTTTAGGATGTAGTCCAGCTTTCTCGAAGGCCTCACGGGGCAAGGACTTGAGCAAGGTGGTTGCATGCTTGCGCAGTGTTTTGAAGACCTGCAGCGCCAACTGTTCATCATTGCTGTTGTAGGTGTAGCGTTCCGCCAGTGCATCTTGGTCGTAGGCAACCAGCGTTGGTGGGGCGTCTTTCGAGGCTGATATAATTTGGTGCATGCGTGCAATGCCGACAATTTCTGAATCTGCCAGATGGCAGACAATCTCACGGATTGACCACTTTTTCGGATTTGGTTTCCATCTTAGCTTGGCGTCTGAGAGCCGTTCAATCGCCAGTTCAATTTTGCTTGGTGCTTTGGCATAGCGCTCGATGTCATTTCTGTGGGAGATGTCACCTGCGGTTTCTGATGTCGTAGGTTCAAATGGGTTTCTAATTGTCGCCATAGTAAGTGCCATTTGTGTTAGATGCATTCATGGAATGGAGCAGTTCTTTGACCTGCCATACTGCCAGCAGTCCAAACAATATGCCAGATGCGCCTTGCAAGAGAAAGTATCCGCTTTGTTCTACATGGTTCAGGTCGGCAATCATCAGAGCAAAACTTGCGCCTGAAAAGAAAGCCGAGAAAAACAGCAGCCAAACTGCACCTTTTGATGATTTTGAAAATGCCATTGTCAGACGGTAATGGCGTTACCACGGTAAATTCTTGAGCGATAGCGCGATTCCTCGGGCGTCGGAAATGGTGCGGTGGTCAGTAAGCATGCTGTAACGAAGCGCTCGAGTTCTTCTTCGATTTCGCTTTCAGTGCGCGGTTTTTCCGATTTTGCACGGCGTGTCAAATCCACTTGATTGACTACTGCATGATGAATCAGTCGTTCATTTTCCACGCCAAGTGTTGCCGTTAGGCTATGCAGTGTGGTTTTGATGAAATTTGCCAGTGCAAATTCTTCATCTGTTGAGCGCTGCGAGGTTTTTGGTGTTACAAGCACAATTTGCATTTCTCCCAAGAGAGAGCACTTGCGTGCAATGCGGAAGTGGAAGGTCAGGTTGTTCTCAATGAGTTCCTCAAAATCCTTTTCGTTGAAGACATTTTCCCAATTGCCCGACTTATCGGCAACTAACGGCTTAATAGGGATAGGCTCAAATGGCATGGATACTACCGCATGCGGTCTGCCAAAGTCAGCCACAGCTTTATCGATTGCATCCTCGAGTTGCATACCAATCGCACGTGCATACAGGCGTCCTGTTTTTTCCCACTCTGGGAAACGCAAACGAAATTGCTCGGCAATGTAAGTGCTCTTCGTAAGCAAGACAACTTGCTTGACTTTATACTCTCCGATGTATGCTCGTGTCAGGCGTGCGGCTTCTTCAAAGAGGTATTCGCTGAAAATGTAGATGGTTTTGCCCTCAAATTGTGCCAGTCGCTCTTGCTTAGGTTTGCCGAAGAGTTCACCTTCTGTGACCGTGCGGTCGAATCGCAAACCGCCTGATGGATGAAAGGTTTCCCCAGAGACGCCGCCTGCGGCAAGGTAATGCACGGTAGCCAAGGCGACATCTTCTTCGGTAGGCATGCGTTTCAAATACAGCATGCTTAAAATGCCGTCATTAATCTTTTTTGCCTCGCGCAAGAGAAACTCCTTACTAAAAAACTCTTCAGTTGGCAATGGCAAATCGCGCAGGAATTTTGTCCCGAGTTCAGGGTCTGTGAGGTAGCACCCCGCTTTGAGGCGTTCAATGAACTTTTCTGCAATGCCTTTATCCATGAGGTGCGTGTAGGAAGCGCTGTGACTATCTGCCGTGTTTCGAATGTGATGCGCCATCATTTGCAGACGCTGATGAACAGTAGCTCCATCTAAGAGCTCATCAACGCTGTTATGTTGCATGGACTCGAGCAGGTCTTCGATTTTTGCACCGTCATTTAAGGCTTGAATCGTAGCGGCATACAGGTCATTGACGCGTTTGGTAGCTAAAATCAGGCGACTACGCCGTTCAAAGAGCCCCGGCTTATCACCTTCACCCGCCAAGCGTCTGCCCTCGACAGGTCCTGGCGCAATGGCATTGATGACAAGTTCAGGTCCTAAGAACTTGGCAAAACTTTCTGCCAGTGCGCGTTGTCCTGCTTTGCTGGCGGCGTAGTCGGCGCGATTGGGATAGGGCACGGCAACATATTTTTCGCCACCAAAGTAGGAACTCACATTCAAGATGTATCCATAGCCCTGACGCTTCATCAAGGGCAACACTTTACGCATGAGTGAAAAATTGCTGATAAGATTGGCTTTCAGCGTGTGTCGCCAATCTTTGAGAGACATATCGACCACCATCGTTTCTGCGCCTGCAATGCCAGCGTTGTTGATGAGGTAATCAATTCTCCCAAACTTTCGCACCGTAAATTCTACCAGTCTATTCAGCGCATGTTCATCGGCGACATCGATATTAGGCAGAATGGCGACTCGCTCTTCTGGCAAAGAGTAGCCAATGCGTGTAACTTCTTCTACAATTTGTTTGCGTTTATCCTCTAATTCAGATTCTCGGCGTGCAGCCAGTACCACGCGCGCGCCTGCCAGTGCCAGCATTCGTCCAATCTCACCGCCGATGCCCTGCGACCCACCCGTAATCACTGCCACTTTTCCTAAGTGCATGCCATAGAGTGAATCCACTAACCCTGACTGTGCAGGCTGCTCGACATATGTTGGCAGGTAGAGATTGATTTCTTCGAGCTTCTTTGCTGTGTTGAGTAGCTCAAGTGCAAAGCCAGCTGTGAGAGCAAAATTATTTTCCTCTTTTTGTGTGAAGCGTAGCAATTGATGCGCCACGATTTCGAACTTTTGCTTGCCTTGTGCTTTTAGTGTAGCCGCCTCATCACGCCAGATGCGAATGAGCTCTTCATTTGCGGCACGCAACACATCGTGATACACCGACCGACCATATGCTGGCGATGAGATAAAGACCACACGTGGCGCTTCACGAAGTTTATCTTGCTCTTCGACGAAAAACTTCGCCAAAGATGAGGTTACAGCCAAGGTACCCACAATTTCTTGGTCTAAGAACTTCTGCGCCAGCTCATCGCTTGTGTCAAGCAGATAGGCATTCTGAAAGTTTTTCTCACAGCGTGGTAATACAATCACATTGTCAATCGGGGCATCGCTTAGTAACGATGCAAAAAAGGCATGCCGACTTTCTGCATCTAACGCATTGAAGTGCCGAATATCTAACTGCGGATACTCTGACTTTGCACGCTCGTAATAGACTGGGTGCTGAAATACCAAAATCACGCTGGATTTTACTTCCAAAAATCGCTTGGCATAACCGACTGCATCATCAATTTGGTCGCCTGCAATAATGAGAACTTTCTTGCCTGTGCCATCTGAAATGCGCAGACGTGGCCGGCTTGTTAGTGTGGTGCGACTTTCTTCGGCGACTTGCATGCCATTTGTGACTTCGAAAGCATGTCCTGCAAACGCCTTAGATTCATCGCTTGCCAAAAAGAGAATGGTGTTTGCCACATCTTCGGCTTTTGGGAAAATTTTCGTCATCTCACCATCACTTTCACGCTGCAAAATCATCTTGCTAAAGAAATGTTCTTGTGTTGCACCTTCCTTCTGCGACTTGAGCCTATCCATGGCGCTAAAGACGATGCGAATCCTATCTGTATCAATCGGACCGGGATAGACCATATTGAGCCGAATGCCTTTTTTAGATAAGCCCAGTTCTCTTGCGATATGTTTCGTCAAGGCATTGAGTGCAGACTTTGGCACGCTGTATGCGGCTCGTCCAAAATATTCTGTGCGCGAAAAAATCGTGGAGACGTTTATGACGCTTGCACCAATAGATAGCACATCAAATGCGGCACGCGTCATCAGCCAAGTGATTCCCAAAATGTTACCGACCGCATCAAACACCGTTTCGCTATCTGCAAACCCTTGCTGACGCAAAGCATCTAATTCAGCTTGTGTGAAAGGCAGATTCGCCAGTGTCTGTTTCGGACCTGCTGTACCGGCGTTATTGACCAACACGTCAATCCTGCCAAACTCACGCTTGACTTGCTGTATGGCTTCGTGCACTTCACTTGGGTTTGCCGCATTGAATGCTAAGAGATGCAGGGATTTTGAACGCCCGTTTTTCTCAGCCTCTAAGAGTTTATTTTTGAGATGTTGTAATTTTTCTTGGTTGCGACCTGTGATGATGCAGGTGGCGCCTTCATCCAAAAATCTTGCCGTAATGATTTCGCCGATGTTGCCAGCACCACCTGTAATCAGACAAATTTTTTCGGACAGTCTGCCATACGATGTTGTCTCATCTGCTGCTTTCACCACTGCTGACGTATTTTTTTCTTTTGCTGGCATAGACCTTTCTCCCGATAATTGCGTTGGCATTGTTATTTGGACCTATGGGGTTCAAAGTTAGAAAGAATCATGAACGAATAAAAACTACTTATCATGAAATCTGAACGCTCTGCCTCGCAAGATGTATTTGCTCTGCCGAAAGCCATGCACAAGGACGCTATCGGCATGGATATGCTCGAGCGCTATACTGGATGCGCCGCACATGAATTAGGCAACTACATTTTGCTTACCAATTTTACGCGCTACGTGCAGGAATTTGCCGAGCAATTTCGCGCACCAATTGTCGCTGGGTCAGGCTTTCAAACCGTCAATGTGCCTCATGAAGACATCTCACTGATTGATTACAAAATTGGCAGTCCCACTGCCGCACTCGTGATGGATTTGCTCTCGTTTCGAAAACCCAAACCACGCGCTGTTATTATGCTCGGTATGTGCGGCGGACTCAATAAACGCCTCAAGGTGGGAGAGTTTATCTTGCCTATTGCCGCCATTCGCGATGACGGCGCTTCCCAGCACTACATGCCGCCACACGTACCCGCTCTGCCCACGTTTAACATTCAGAAAATTCTTTCACAGGTTCTTGTGGAGCATGGATACAGCTATCGCACTGGCGTTATCCATACCACTGACTACCGCTTTTGGGAATTTGATGATGCTTTCAAAAGCAATCTCATTCAGGAGCGAGCCATTGCCATTGATATGGAATGTGCCACACTTTTTATTACAGGTTTTGCGGTTAAAGTAGCTATCGGCGCGCTTATGCTGGTCAGTGATTTGCCGCTTACGAAAGAAGGCATCAAAACAAAGTCATCAGCCAATCATGTCTTTTCGCAATACACGAAAATGCATCTTGAGCTTGGCATCAAAGCTCTGCAAGAACTGCGCCGACGTGGTGATACGCTTGATGTGCGGCATTTTGAGTGGTAAGTCTTTTATAGTAGGTGAGGCATTGTCGGCGTGACAGGATTTGAACCTGCGACCCCCACTACCCCAAAGTGGTGCGCTACCGGGCTGCGCTACACGCCGCTTTACTGCTTGAAAATCGAGCTGCAAAAATACAACTTTACTCTGAAAAAACACGTGCTTCACATATACGCTTTGAATGATACCACCTCTAAGGTGCTGCACCTGCTTCTTTTGTAATTTTTTTCCAAAACTGACGTTTTTTTCATCTAATGTTGTATCTTGCTTTTTTAGAACTGAACCTGCCTAATGCCTAATTCATACTGTCATGCTCAAATACGCCGCTGACCTACGCTCTCTTGCTTTTCTTGGTTTTGCTACATGCTTGCTTTTTATACAGTGGAATTTAGAGACTTTTCATCCTATTCTCTGGTTATGCTCCATGTTTTTTGCCGTCACGGTAGCAGTCATTGCACATAACCATAATCACGTCCCCATGTGGAAAAGTGAATTTCTCAATAGACTCACGGACTATTGGATTACACTCTTCTATGGATTTCCAACCTTTGCTTGGATTCCCACACACAATAGGAATCACCATAAGTTCAACAATAAGCCCGGCGATTATACCATTACCTACCGTTTCAGTGAAGACAATATCCTCTGGACACTGCTCTCTTATCCCTCTATCAGCAGCTATTACCAGCAAATTCCGATTGCGGAGTATCTCAAGAAGTGCTGGCAAAAAGACCGTGGCAAGTTCTGGTTTGCTCTCTCACAGTATGTTGTGCTCGCCGCAATGATTCTCACTACGCTGATACTCGATTGGAAGAAAGCTCTCCTGTATGTTTTGCTGCCTCATCAAGCGGCACTTTTCACTGTGCTGATTTTTAACTATTTGCAGCATGTTCATGCCGACGAGACTTCGCCCACCAATCATTCCAGAAATTTTACGAGTCCAATACTAAATTTTTTGCTCTTCAATAATGGCTATCACACCGTGCATCATGATAACGCCAATTTACATTGGAGCAAGTGGAAAGAAGCACATGACAAAATTGCCCATACTATTAGTCCACGCTTAATCGAGAAAAGCTTTTGGGGCTATCTCTTCCGCACATACATTCTCGGTGCATTTATGGACAAGTACAAAAGTCAATCTTTGCGTTTGGAACGCTTGCAGGGCACATCCTCTACATCAGCGCACAGGATGCCGGAAACTATATCTGCTGCGTAGGGTTTAGGTGTTTCTTTACTGTAACAGTTGCAGTTGTGGATAGCGTGTCTCGTCTAAAGTCAGTTGCAAGCGCAAGAGTGCCCCTGCATATGTTTTGCCTTGTGCATCGAGCTTGAGCGATTTCGTGCCGCCGCCACCTAAAGATTCATGCAAAAGAAAGTTTAGTGCACTAATGTTGGGCATTTCATAGCGCTCCACTTTACCTTTCACCATTTGACCGAAGTGCGCCTTGACCACTTCAGAGGTCAATTCATTTTTCAGAATCTCGTAGAATTCGGGACGTCGGGCGATAATGCCAACGTTGGTTGTATCGCCTTTGTCGCCACTTCGACCGTGCGCCAACTTAAACAGTAGCACCTTCATTTTTCGGCTTTGCAAAACTCTACGGGTTGATGATGTCATTGACGAAAATAAACGCCATGAGCACTAACAGTGCCGTAAATCCTACTTGCTGAATCGCCATCTTGGTCTTGAGTGGCAATTCTCTGCCCATGACGCCTTCGATGCTATTTACGACAAACTGCCCGCCGTCAAGTGCAGGGATTGGCAGGATGTTGATAAATGCCAGCGAGATTGAAAGAATTGCTAAGAACCATAGAAAACTGCGCAAGCCTTGTTCGGCAGTTTGTCCAGCCAGTTTAGCAATTTTAATCGGTCCGCCTAAAGATTTACGCACATCTTCTTGACCTGTAAAGAGTTTGCCGAATCCTTTTACGGTCATGGCGGTCATTTTGGCAGTTTGGGCTAAGCCAGTGGCAATCCCCTCGAAGAAGCCGAGCTTGAGATATTCGCGCTCCATAGGCGCCACACTGATACCGATTTTGCCACTTGCATTCGGGGTTACACTTGCTGTTTTTACTTCACCTTGTGGAGTCTGCCATTCCAGTAGAATTTCTTTATTTGCATTTTCGCCAACGATGCGAACCAAGTCTGACCAATCGTTAATTGGTATGCCTGCAACACGCAGGATTTTGTCTCCTTTTTTCAAGCCTGTGCGCTCTGCAGGATAGCCACTTACCAACTCACCTACAACAGGTGGGGTTAGTGGGCGCAATCCTTCGCCTTTGGTATCGTTAATGCGCGTCATAATGTTCGGTGGCGCATCGAGTTTGATGAACTCTTGACCACGCCTTACTGTGTATGTCAGCACACTATTCGTGAAGAGTTCAGGGTCTAATGCTTCCTCCCAGTACTTGACTGGTTTCCCATTAACTTCTACAATCACATCCCCAGTCTGAAATCCCATTTCTTTGAAGACGGATTCGCTATTTTCTTCAATCATCACGCCACTTGAGATAGGGGTTCTTACTTCGCCGTAGTTTAGCGCAATGATGATGAAGATAATTGCCGCCAGCACCATGTTCATGATGACGCCAGCGGAGATGACAATCAGGCGCTGCCAAGTCGGTTTAGAGCGAAATTCCCATGGCTGCGCGGGCTTTGTTGCAAACCCAGTGTCCATACTCTCATCTACCATGCCTGCAATTTTTACATAGCCGCCCAATGGGATAGCTCCAATGCCATATTCTGTTTCGCCGCGCTGGATGCTCCAGAGCTTTAAGTTCCAGAAGTCAAAGCCAATGAAAAATCGTTCAACGCGCATGCCAAACAACTTTGCTGCCGCAAAATGCCCAAACTCATGCACCGTTACCAAAATGAAAATGGCTACGATGAAGTAAAATATCGTGCTTAGAAGTTCCATAGCCGTAGATAGAGAAAAGATTGCTCGAAGATTGTTTAACTCTCTTTACGCTCCTTAAAACAACATTTGCCTACTTGGCAGATGCTGCAAAGCATTTCTTACACTATGAGCTTTGCTTTGTTGCGCTCCCGTCGCCGAGTGATTTGGTCATAGATTCTGCAGCTTTACCGAGATTTTCCCCCAGTTTTGCTGTAGCTTCTCCCAATCCAGCCGTGGACTTGTTCAAAGTCTCTGCAAAGGTTGCAACCGTCTTTGAAATGCTTTCCGTGGCTTTGCCAGAGCCAGTTGCCACATCTGCGGACACAGTGGCAACCGTTTCGCCGAGGCTTAGGATGATTTTGCTTAGGCTCTCTGCAGTTTTGGCAATCAACTCAATGGAGCTATTGACCAATTTTTCCACATCGACTTGCTGCGTCAGTTGCATTGCGGTGTTGGTTGTCTCTGAAATGACTTTGGAGACGCTGGTCAGCGTTGATGTCGCCACATCAGAAGACGGTTGATTTGCTGGTGTTTCTTCAGGCATAGTTTATGTCCTTATGAAGGTTAGTAATGTTAGGTTTCACTTCCAATATACACTGGTATGCTTAGAGCGCAAAGTCGCAGATGCCGGCGCGCTCGCAGGTTTTTCGGCGCGTCTCACGGTCAATCTCAATGAGTTCATCTAAGCTTGTGCTTTGTCCGTTTTGATGCGCATTCAACGCTTCTTCAATCAGTTCAGGAATTTTCACAAACGAAATTTTCCTATCGAGAAAGAGTGCCACAGCGGCTTCGTTAGCGGCGTTGAGCACAGTTGGATACGACGAGCCTTGTGCAATAGCTTGATAGGCTAACGCCAAGCAGCGGAATTTCTCCTTGTCTGGCGGTTCAAAGTCAAGGCGCGAAAGTGTTGTCCAATTGATACGCGGGTAATCTGCATAGAAGCGTTCTGGGTATGTCAGGGCATACTGGATAGGAATACGCATGTCGGGTGTACCAAGCTGCGCCTTGATGCTCCCATCCGTAAATTCCACCATGGAATGCACAATAGATTGCGGATGGACGACCACTTCAATTTTTTCTATCGGCACATCAAAGAGCCATTTTGCTTCAATGACTTCCAAGCCTTTGTTCATCAGCGTTGCCGAGTCAATCGTGATTTTGCGTCCCATTTTCCAGTTTGGATGATTGAGCGCTTGCTCCAGCGTAATGCTGTGAAAGTCCTCCTTTGCCCATGTTCTAAACGGTCCGCCAGATGCTGTGAGGATAATTTTGCCAATACTTTCTGCTGGCTCACCGACGAGGCATTGAAAAATGGCGGAGTGTTCGCTATCCACGGGCAAAAGTGCACAACCTTTTTCTTTAGCAAGTTTTGTGATGAGTTCTCCTGCCACCACCAAAGTTTCTTTGTTGGCTAAACCAATACTTTTTCCAGCTTTGAGTGCCTCAACTGTGGGTTTCAAGCCTGCAAAGCCCACCAAAGCACCGATGATAAAGTCACTATCACTACGGCGGGCAATTTCGCATAAGGCATCTTCGCCTGCTAAGACCTCAATGCCTTTGCCAGCAAGTTTTTCACGCAAGGTCTTCTCATACTCTATTGCGCTAATTGCTACGGCTTTCGGGCGATGTCGCAGGGCTTGCTCGACCAGTAACTCCACGTTGCTATTTGCGGTCAAGTATTGTACTGAAAATCTCTCAGGAAACCGTGCCACTACATCAAGCGTATTTCGCCCAATAGAACCCGTTGAGCCGAAAATGGTGATTTTTTTCATGATGCGTTGAGGTTGTGACTCGCATTAGCAATATAACCACTATCCTGTATTAGAACCGCACTTTGTATCTTAGGGTTTCAGGCTGGAATAAGAATTTCGCCCTTCGAAACCAACTGCCAGCCCAGTTCACCTTTCTTCACACGTGCTGGCAGTTTCATGGCAAACCCGGTCGTCAGCGCGTCTGAGCATTGAATGTCGAAGGCAGGCTTTAGGCTTTCTCTCATCAAAAAATCATGGACAGGGAAATTGCGAAGAATGAAGACTTCTGCCTCCTCGTCTTTGGTAACCTGCTTGGAGATAAAAAAACTTCCTTCTGAATTTTCAATGAAAATGGGTTTTACTGTAGGATTGCCAAAAACTTCTTCAAAGTTAGAGATTGTGCCTATCCAGACCTTACTCATAAACTCACTCTCTTCTTCTGGTGTAGATATGCTTTGGTAAATCTTCAGGAGAGAAACTTCTTTTGCAGTCATGCTATCCGAGTCAATCAATAAGTCCTCGTCTTCGGGCAGGATGAGCTGGTCGGAGATAAGCTCTTCACTATGCTCGGTTTCTGGCTTTTGCGTCAGTTCATTGAGCAGCGCAAAGTCTTTGTTGCTGGTTCCATTCTCGCGAAGGTCGATACTATTGTCATCGAGCAACATGCTTGTGGTGTCCGTTTCGCTTGTTCGAACAGTGTCAGGCTCTTCAGGCTTAACATTTTTTGCGGTTGTCTCTACTTTCTCGGGGGCATTCTCTTTTTTGTCTGCTGCTGGTTTTTCAGGCGTCAAAACTCTCTCGCCCATAGCTGTTTGTGCCGGCGGGGTTTGTCGTGTTGGTAGGGGTGTTGGAGCAGGTTGCACCGGCGCTGATTTTTGCAGCAGAGAGGGCTCGTTAGATTGCTCTGTGCGAAATTCGGACACAACAGGTGTAGGTTCTCTCGTCATCTCTTTTCTTACTGCCGTCTCTTCGCTTGTGGGTTCTTGACGCAGCACTCTACTCTCGACCACGATAACTTCTGCATCTGTGCTTCCAAGTAAAGCTTTTGGTTTGGCAGCAGACGTGGTCGTTTCTGACTTGCGCCGCATCAGCAGCAGAACGATACCAGCACCAGCCCCAATTGACACCACTGCAATCACTATGACTACTGCCCAACTTAACCCCTCTTCTTTCTTAGCTACTTCTTTTTTCGCTACTGCCTCAGGTGTTTTGTCTGAGCCTTCCTTAATCTCTGCTTTGGATTGGTTACTTTCTTTTTCACTTTCATTTGATTTTTTCTTTGCAGTCTTTGTCGTCTGTTTTGGTTTCTTTTTATCTTTTTTTTCATCACTTTGGAGAGCCTTGTAGCTCGGCTCATTGAGAGCATGGGCATTTGCCTTGAACTCTTCAGTTGGCGTGTCAGCAGGTAGGGAAAAGACTGCATTACTCCAGCATACAGATGCGCAGAACATCAGGATTAACAAAATTGAGCTATGCATTTAGGTCGTGCGTTTCGTTTACGGAAAGCTACTTTCACTTTGCCAGATTACCAGATTTCCAGCTTAATATAGACGGCATCAGCAGTAATTACAAAGCACTTTAGTAGAAAGCACTTTTAGTGATGTGCAAAGCCGTTTAATTTCTCTTTGATTCTCAATTTTGCAGTTTTGCAGAGCGAAAACAAAGCATTAAATTGCAGGCTACACCACGGATTACCTCTTTGAGTATTTGGGCTTTTAGCTCAGTTGGTTAGAGCGACTGGTTTACACCCAGTAGGTCGGGGGTTCGAATCCCTCAGAGCCCACCATCATTTCTTTTACATCGCTGCATCGTGCTGCTTAACACCGACTCGGTAGTTGTGTTTCCTAAAAGACATTTGAGTTGCACCCCGGCATGACCAAACAGTTTTTAGCCCGTGCACCTGCGCTGATTAGTGCGCTACTGTTTGCGCTCTCTTTGTGGCTTTTTGTAGCTATGTCAAAACGCTATGTAGCCACGTTCCGTATTCCTACAAGTGTCAAAATGGATCAAGCCACGCAGGCGGTTCGTTCTGGTCTGCCCAAGCAAGTTGAAGTCAAACTCTCTGGTGAGGGCTGGAAAATTCTTGCTTTTTATCTTACACGTGCCGAGTGGACACTTGACCTTGCTAACGAGTTACGCAAATCTACTCTGTCGATTGAGACCACCCCAACTGCTGCGCAGTACATCAAGCCACTACCTGCCGAATTAGCAGTGTTGGATGTACAACCTGCATTGCTTCTGTTAGATTTGGAGCAAAAGGTGACGAAAACCGTTCCCCTTCGCCTTGCTCAGACGATTGTGCCAGCCAGTGGTTTTGTCATTACGGACTATCGCCTGACGCCTGACAGTGTTACAATTTCAGGGGCGGCCAGCCTTGTGGAGGCTATTGATTTTTGCGAAGTGGTTCCACAGAGCACATCGTTACGGGACAATTTCTCGACGCGTGCAATTGTCGTAGATAGCTTTTCTCCTTACCTCTCTGTTTCGCCCAGTAGCGTTATGCTTAGTGGCACAGCAGATAAGCTTGCACAAATCGAGCTTGTTGATGTTCCCATAGAACTTCGTGATGCACCGCCTACGCAAGCGGTTACGCTGATTCCTAACAAACTTAGGCTTACAATTGGCGGTGCAGTCAGCGATTTAGAGGTGCTCCGCCCTGACAACGTGAGCGTGCATGTCAGTTACAACGATATTGTTGCCGATACCACAGGTGCACTTCAGCCAAAAGTGGTTCTCCCGCAGCGGTTGCGGCTGCTTCGTCAGTATCCTGAGCAACTGCAATATATTTTGCGGCGCTAATGCCGCACTGCCCGATTTTGCTACTTTATCAAGTCGCGCTCTACTTCGCTTGGCGAAAGTCGTGGCAGTTTGAGGTCATCGTAGAGATGCGGTAGCTTTGCTGCTGATTCGCTTAATTCTTTGCGTAGCTCTTTGCCTGATTTTGGTGCAACCAGCATTCCGATTATGACTCCAGCAGCAAATGATGCGATGCCGATAATCATTCCTTGTATGCGTGTCATCGTTATTCTCCTTCCGTGAATGTTGGTTTGGAAGAAACCGCTTTTCAGCGGCGAATCTCAAAATGTGTTTGCGACAGTGATTGCACGGGACGTGGTTCGACTTTCAGGCTACTTACCTGTGCTGCCCATGGTCCGATGCGTGCTTTTTCCAGCAGGGCTTCCACCATTGCGGCACTCCCTTGCAACTCCATCTCGACTCTACCGTCCGGTAAATTTCGCACATAGCCAGATAAACCAAACTGTTCAGCATGATGATGAATAAACCATCGGTATCCTACGCCCTGCACTCTTCCTGACGCAATTGCATAGACGCGTTTTTCCATACACTTTTGCTGCGATTGGGTTTCATTTTTCAATTTTCATGAGCCCGTTTGGCTTTAATTTTCTCGACTGCAGCCTCTAATACAGCTCGTTCTTCGCTTGCCATTTTGCCCGATACCGTTTCTTCAGCAACAACCGCTTCGTTTACCATTTCCGAGCGATTTGAAGGGAGGTCTTTGTTTGTGTTCATGTCATCCAAGTTCGGGCGTTTGCCCAGAATGTCTTCGATATCCTTGTATGTGAGCACTTCGCGCTTGAGGAGCTCTTGTGCCATTTGCTCTAACTTATCGCGGTTTTCGGTTAGCAGTTTGCGCGTGGCTTCGTGTGCATCATCGACGATGCGTTTGACTTCTGCATCAATCAGGTGTGCAATCTCGGAACCATATCGTTTTTCAATGCCGATGCCTTGTAAGAACGCATTACTTGTATCTGCAAAGGAAAGGTAGCCTAATTTTTCACTCATGCCATAGATGGCTACCATGCTGTAGGCAATGTCTGTTACACGCTCAAGGTCGTTTTGTGCGCCTGTTGAGATTTCCCCGAAGACGATTTCTTCGGCCACACGTCCTCCCAGAAGTCCGCAGATTCGTGCAAAGAGTTCTTGTTTTGTCATCAAGTAGCGGTCTTCGAGTGGTGTGTTGAGCGTATAGCCTAAGGCGCTTACGCCACGCGGGACAATCGTTACCTTCTGTGGTGGGTCATTTCCGGGTAGCAGCCAGCTTACAATTGCATGCCCTGATTCATGGTAGGCAACAATCTTTTTCTCTTTTGGATTAATCACTTTGTTTTTCTTTTCCAGCCCTGCAATCACTCGCTCAATCGCATCTTGAAAATCAATCATCTCCACAGCATCTTTGCCACGGCGTGAGGCCAACAGTGCCGCTTCGTTGCACACATTTGCAATCTCAGCACCTGCAAAACCGGGTGTCTGTGACGCTAAAGTTCGGATGTCGACATCCTTGCCAAGCGGGATATTCTTCGTGTGCACTTTGAAAATATCGATTCTACCGTTTAGGTCAGGCTTATCAATCACGATTTGTCTGTCAAAGCGTCCTGGGCGAAGCAGCGCAGGGTCTAACACATCAGGACGGTTTGTGGCCGCCATGATAATGACGCCTTTGTCGGTTGCAAAGCCATCCATTTCGACCAGCAATTGATTGAGCGTATTTTCACGCTCATCATTGACGCCCATCATCATACCTTTGCCACGAGAGCGCCCTACGGCATCAATTTCATCAATAAAGATGATGCAGGGGGCTTTTTCTTTTGCCGTGCGGAACAAATCCCGCACGCGTGCAGCGCCTACACCGACGAACATCTCGACAAAATCAGAACCTGAAAGCGAAAAGAATGGTACGCCAGCTTCACCTGCAACCGCCTTTGCCATCAGCGTTTTGCCAGCCCCAGGCGGACCGACCAGTAAGACGCCTTTTGGCAACTTACCGCCCAGTTTGGTAAACTTCTTTGGGTCTTTGAGAAAATCGACAATTTCCATGACCTCTTCTTTGGCTTCTTCCAAACCTGCTACATCCTTGAACGTGATGCGGTTGCCGTCTGAAGGTTCTTCATACAGTGCCGCCTTGTTCTTGCCGATATTCATCACCTGCGAATTGGGGTTCATTCGGCGAAAGACAAACATCCAGATACCAAGCAGAATCACAAATGGGAAAATCCATTGCAGAATGTCCGTAAACCAATTTCCATCTTGCACAAATTGATACTTGACACCCTTTTCTTCTAATTCCTTGACAAATTCGTTATTAGCCAGTGTCATGGGGGCGATAGTATAGAAATCTTTGGTCGCCGGGCGCGCACGCATCAAGGAGTTTGCGGGGCTATTGAACACCAGTTCTTCTTTGGTGCGAACCCAAGTCCGTGTTGGTGAAATTTTCACCGATTCGACATTGCCACGCTCGAGTTCTTTACGAAATTGACTGTATGGCAATTCGGTGGTGGTGTTCGACCAGAAAAATGTGACCTGAATCCCAATCAGGATGAGAATTGCCATCACATACCAAATTGCCGTTGGGAATTTTGTTTTCTCCTTACCGCGAGACTTTTCGTTGTTGTCGTCAAAATCAAAGAAGTTATTTGCCATAAAAATTTTCCTTTCTCTTTCACTTCAGGTTATAGCGTTGATGTATCAAATTCATTCGATTTTTGATAAAACTGTTTTTTGGTAAAACCAAGCGTTGCGCTCTGATTGCTTTTTGTTCTCACACTTGTCTACATCTTTCGGTCTCATGGCGTTCTCTGTAATTCGTAAGTTATGCCAGATTAGTTGCTTTTGCTTCCTTTCGTTCAGCATTGCTTGCTGTTATTCTTGGCATTAAGTGGGTTTTTGGAACATGCATGCGCTTTTTTGCGCCGCAAGGATTCTCTGATATACCCTATTGTGCCTTATATTGGCAAACTATTTGCTGTTTTGCAAACGGCAACTTGTTTTCATGTTTAACACATCACCTTTTTCAACCGTTTTTGCGCTTTCACTGTTCTTCTTTTTCGCCGAAGCGTCTATTGCGTTGGCACTGTATCCAGATAAAGTTCAGCGGCAGTGCCCGCCGCCCTTCATCCAACCGCCCTGTGCTGTGGCATGGCACGATACCGTGCCCCAAGCACCACTGCCGCCTTCATCTGACACATTCAAAGATACGCTTACCGTGCCCGTTGATGCCGCCGTTGCAGATACCTCCTCTGTATCCAGACGCACATCTACACTTTCTGCCGCCGACTCTCTTAGACTTTTTTACAAGTTCTATGACACGCCTTCTTTATTTGCCACACCCTACCTTGTGCGTGACTCTGCACGCGATATGCTGTACCATCGTTTCGTTGAAGATTTCTTTTCTGAACAAGCACATTTTTATCTGCGTGATAAAAGCGAGTTTGGACAAATCAACGAGCTGCTTTACGGGGGCTTAGGCATGCGCCATCAGCATGTACTGCTTGACGACATGTTGCTCAACGACCCTGTATCACGCCTTGCGCCATTTAATTTTCTCTCGAGCGAATCTTTCTCGCATCTATCATTTTTCACAGGATACAAATCGCTTGCCGAGTCATCTGCGCCATTAGTGCTTGAGTCGCACACGCAGCGCATTATGGCACTGAAGGGATATGTGAAGGCACGCTACTTTCAATTTGCAGGCATTACCACGAAGTTCGATGTTACTTTTTCACTCAATCTTTCTCCTCGGCTGAACCTCTATGCTGGCTACAAATACGAAGGCACTGACGGCAACTATTCCAACCTTGGTGGGATTGGCACGGAACGCTTCGGCTCCAACAGCTTAGGCAACTACATTCGCGGACGCTTGCGCTATCAATTTTCTGAACGAACTTTTCTCACACTTGCTTTAGAAAATCATTCGGTCAGTATGCTGCCATTTGGCGGCATTGATATTTCACAAAGCCTTGGGTTTATTGACCGACTGGATTCACGCAATGCCGTGATTGTCAATCAATTTACGCGCCGTAGCCTTTTTCTGAATGTTATCAAGAGCGACTTTCAAACTGCCCTGCCGTTTCTGCAAGATTCACTCAACATCTTCAAGACTTGGGCATACCTTGCTCGCTTTGAGCGCAAGTTTGAGAAAACTCGTCCTGATAGCATCTCCCGACTTGGTATATTTTCAGACCTTGAAAATTCCACGCGTTTTGCCATCGGTGCGAAACAATCGCTCATGCTTTGGATTCTCTCACTGCAAGGCAAAGGCACATTTCAGCTTGACCGAGTCAATTTTCAAAACACCCTTGAAACTGAAACTGGCGATACACTTTTCCTGCCGACCACTGCTACACTTGAACTTAACGCAGGCGGTAAAATTCGTCTCGAGAATTTGCTTTTTGGTCAAGACTTGGAGATTGGCGGGGCACTTAGTCTTGTCACGACATCTGTCTCTAATACCAATGGGAACGACTTTGTTGGCAGTGCGCTCAATAGTGGCTTTGGCGGTGAAATTGCCTTTCCACTTCCTTTTGAGCATTGCAGCATCGGAGGCTTTCTCAATACCTCTTTTACCACTCGCTTCCCTACGCTGCAAGAAGTTTTCTCACGCGACGACCGACTGCGCGGGTCTCTGCGCTGGCAAAGTGAACTGGTGCGGCAGTTTGAAGCTGGTAGCATGCTCGTGCTTGATAGCACACTTAGCATTCGCCTTTCCTTTCTCAATCATCAGGTATTTTCACCTATGACGGTGGTGCAAGCGTTGCGCTTTATCGATTCTGTGCAAGTAGCTTATCGTGCTCGATTCCGTTCTCTTTCTGACCTTTCTCTCTCTTACACTGGCGTCGGTCTTAGTCTCAAGGCGAAGGTTTGGAAACTTGAAGGCTACCTTGACGCTACGGCTGTACTCAACTACACTATTGTCTCTTCACCTGACAACGACTATGAGACTGGATTTTTGTTTGACCCTATTCCTGATGAAACGGACGCCAGCACGGGGCGGATTTTTTACATCCCTCGTCTCTATGGCAGTTTTGGCATCTTTTTTCATGACAAGCTCTTTCGCGGCGCGCTCGATTTGAAAGTAGGATTTGCTGGCTTTGCCTTTTCGGATTTTTCAGCTTCTATGCGCAATAGCGAGCGGCAGATGATTTTTTACTTCAACCTCTATCAACGCACGGCGACGGATTTTGTCGACAACAACTTGCAGTTTGGTGTGCAAGGCGCATTGGGTCGGGTGGATTTTCAGGTATGGGCGAAAATTGGCAGTGCGACGGCTTTTTTGATGTGGGAAAATCTTCCCGGCTTGGCGTTCATTCGTGCCCCGATTTTTCCCATGCCGCCACGTGGGATTCGTTTTGGCATTAGCTGGGAGATTCTGAATTAACTTGTGCTTGTCTTGTTTTTTTCGTGTTGCTTTTTACGCTAACTCTTCTTTGGGCTCGCGTGTCATGAGCTCATAGACCAGCTCATTGGGATTTTTTCGGTGAAATAGCATCTCATAGACGGCGGCTGTGATGGGCATTTCAACGCCGAGTTTTTGCGCCAGTTCATAGACAGCTTTGGTTGTTGTAATGCCTTCGGCGACCATCACCATTTCAGAGAGAATTTGCTCTAAGGTCTTGCCTTTGCCAATTTGCTCGCCGACATATCGATTGCGGCTATGTTTGCTTGAGCATGTTACCACCAAGTCACCAATGCCAGCCAGTCCAGAGAACGTAAGCGGATTTGCACCCAAGCGTACGCCCAAGCGCGAGACTTCTGCAAGACCTCGTGTTACAATGGCGGCTTTAGCATTGTCGCCGTAGCCAATGCCGTCGGCAATACCCGCCGCAATCGCCATGATGTTTTTGACAGAACCAGCAATCTCTACACCGATTAGATCCATATTGGCATACACACGAAACATATCCGTTCTAAACACTTCTTGTACGTACTTAGCAGTTTCTTTGCTGGTGCTGGCTGCAACTACCGTTGTGGGTTGATGCCGGCTAACTTCTTCGGCATGACTCGGTCCATACAGCGCAGCAATTTGCACTATCTTCAGCTGTGGCAACGCACTCTGCGTAACTTCTGACATTCGCATGCCTGTGCCCAGTTCAATTCCTTTGGAAACATTGACGAAAATGGTGTTGTTGAACGGATAGGGTTTCAACTGCACCAATGTCTCTCGCACGGCTTGTGAGGGTGTTGCTACCACTACCATTTCTGCATGGGCCGCTCGATGAATATCGGACGAGATTTGCACACGTTCAGGAATGATGATGCCGGGTAAGTAGCGTTTGTTTTCATGCGTCAGATTCAATTCATTGGCGAACTCTTTGCGGTGCGCCCACAGAAAGACATTGTGACCTTTTTCGGCGAGCAAAATCGCTAGGGTGGTTCCCCAACTGCCTGCACCGAGCACTGCAATTGAAATGCCCATATTCAAAATGGTGTTTCGTATTTTTGTAGATACTGTTTGAATACAGCTGTTGTTTTGCTCTTTCGTAGGCTCGTCATGCACTCATCAACTCTTAGATAGCATTGCACAAGGTTGTTCTTGGTGCTACGATTATCAGTTAGCCTACATCATTAAACTATTCTGTTATTCTAATGCTCTCGTTGCTCAAAACATCACCGCAGTTGCCGCTCAAAATTGAAGAGGTTTTAGCCAATATACCGAAAGAACAGGTAGATGATGGCGGGAAGTGGCTGCAAGCAGTCATTGATGTGCTGCGTCCGAAAAAAGATGAAGCTCTCGAAGAGACTGCTAAGCGTTTCGCGACGCTCAACTACATGCTACGCTCTTCGCCAGAGCTGCTGCTGCATGTCCGACACTATGTGCGTCATCAAGTTGAGCATCGCAATTATGTGCGTTTATTTACTGAAGTGGGTGTAGCGGTTCACGCCAGTTTTATCTCGGAAGTCTTTAAGCGGATTGGCGAAACGTTTTTGCCGCCCTTGACCCATCCTAACGAGATGTTAGACTTTTTAGAAGAATGTTTTCCAGAGAAGACCGATTATCGCTGGGTTAGAGCCATTCCAAGTTCAAGCTGGATTGAACTGTGGCAATTGTTAGATGCAGATGGGGCGATGACTTCATCTGGCACTTTGCAGCTTGCTCTGGCTCAATCTATTCTCATCCTTTCACATCGTGCAGTATCTATGGGATTAGAGCCCGAGCTTCTTGCCTGTATGCCGTCTTTCGACTATAGTCGTTCTCCATTTATTGCCTTGGGTCAAGAAGTTGGGAATTACATTGAGCTCTATCAGAAATTTTTGATTTCGCCTGAGAAAGTTGAAGAGTCGCAATTGACGCTTCAGTATGAACATGCGTTGAGCACTATCGTTGCCTGTTATGAGCTTTTAGAGAGCATTCGTGAAAGCCAAGCTGTCAAAGGTGTTAGCATTCAGCGGGTGTATTTACTGTATCGGATTCGCCGCACCATAGAGCGCCTGAAGACACTTTTGCGTTTGATTTCACCGTTTGAGCAGACCAATCGCGCTACACTTGCGGTAAATTTCTTCAAGGAGCTCATTCGCGACATCAACCTTCAGCGCAATTTAGGGGAGCATTTTCGGGAAAACACCAGTTTGCTTGCCTATAAGGTTGCCGAGCACACCAGTCAAACAGGTGAGCATTATATCACCACGACGCGCCGCGAGTATATGCAGTTTATTTTGGCAGCCATGGGTGGCGGCTTTGTGATTGCTTTTACAAACTGGGTGAAGTTTCTCATTGCTTATCTGCATGCGGCGCCGCTCATCAGTGGACTGCTTTACAGCATCAACTATGCGGGCAGTTTTATCACCATGCAGGTCTTTCACTTTTCTCTGGCAACCAAACAGCCTGCCATGACTGCCTCTGCCCTTGCACATTCGCTTGACTCTAAGGACTCAGAGAAACTCAATCTCGAGACTGCGGCTGACCTCATTACCAAAATTTCTCGCAGTCAGTTTGCCTCGTTCTTGGGCAATTTGGTAGTTGTCTTTCCACTGGCTTTTGCGCTTTCTTGGCTGTGGTATTTGATTTCAGGGTCTCACATTGCGAATGAAGAAAAAGCGTTGAGCACCTTGGCTGCTTTCCATCCGTTCAAATCTCTGACGGTGTTCTATGCGGCACTCACGGGCGGCATTCTCTACTTAGGCGGTTTTGTAACAGGCTACTTCGATAACTTCGTGGCTTATTCAGAGCTACGCCCGCGGATTCAGAAACATCGTCTCTTGCGCAAAATTTTGCCTCAGGCTTGGCTTACACGCATTGGGGACTACCTTGAAGAGAACTTAGGTGGATTGATGGGCAATCTTTTCTTAGGCTTTGCCTTGGGCATGGTGCCAATTGTTGGTGTCATTACAGGTCTGCCGCTTGATGTTCGTCATGTTACCATTGCGGCTGGGGGTTCGGCTATGGCGGTTGCCCAACTTTGGGAACAGCTCACCATTTGGGACTATGCCACGATTTCTCTCAGCGTTTTTCTTGTCGGTGCTATAAATTTTCTCTTCAGCTTTGGGCTATCGCTGACGTTGGCTTTGAGTTCTCGTCGAGCCAATTTCAGGCAGGGACGTGCCCTTATCCGTGTTGTCTGGCAGCGTTTTAAGGCTCACCCTTGGCAATTTTTCTTTCCGCCAAAGCATGCCTCATAGTGTGACTGACGCTGGATTAGGCTGAGAGAAATCCCCCATCTACGGTGAAGACTGCGCCGTGCACATAGCTCGTTAGGTCACTGGCTAATACCAGTGCCATGCGGGCGACATCATCAGGTTGTCCCATTCGTGCGGCAGGCAGACGCTGGAAAAAGTTCCACCCAGTTTTGAACAGACCAAATTTGAGGGAAAAGATTTCTTTTGCCGTTGATTTCGTCCCTTCTGTGATAATGCCACCGGGTAAGATGACATTGATGCGGAAGCCTTGTCTGGCATATTCACGTGCTAAGGCGCGTGTCAGGGTAATGACGCCAGCCTTGCTCATGCTGTAGTGCGAGAGCTCTTCAGCAAATGGCATGACTGCCTCAATCGAGCCGATGTTGATAATGATGCCACCATCTTTTTCTCGAGCTCGAATCATGGCTTGGCACATCCAATAGACTGCGGAGAGATTGACATCGATAGACTGACGGTAAAAGGCTTCATCTACCTCAAGCAGTGGCTTAAAGACATATATGCCTGCATTATTGACAAGAATTGTTGGGGTGCGTCTGCCAAGTTTTGCCCAAAGCTGGTCGATTTCAGATTTGTGTAGCAGATTTACTGTGTGCGTCTCAATTTCTGTGCCGTAGCAAGAAAGTTCGGTTTGCGTTTCCGCCAGCCGCTCTGCATCTTTATCCACCAATATCAAGCGTGCGCCTGCTTCGGCGTATCTGCGTGTAATAGCTTTACCAATGCCTGACGCTGCTCCAGTAATCAGCGCACACTGCCCTTTGAGAGAAATGAGCTCTTGAAGTGACGGTAACTCTGCCATGTTGCGATGTTTGCATCCGCTGAGCGCTCTGCGCTGTTGGTAAAAGCTTTTTACTTTTGTTTAGAGAAGAAGTTCACGCGATTTTCAGTGCCCAGTCGCAAACGCTGGATATTTGAGCGGTGCGTATAGACAATTCCTAATGCAATAGCGCTACCTACGATAATCAGTGTCACGTCCAAGCTGTCGTGAATGAGGTGTGAGGCGCCAAAGAGATGCACTTCGTAGTCAATGCCATCTGTGCCTACCAGATGTTTGCGCAGGGCTACAATCAGCGGGAAGCATAGCGCCGCCAGCATAGACGCCAGCGAGACATAGCGCGAGACCAACATAATTACCAAGAATAGCCCTACTGTGATGGTCATAGTTACTGGTGCAATGCCAAACATGATACCTGCCGCCGTGCTTACACCTTTTCCACCTCGGAAATCTGCAAATATGGTATAGACATGTCCGATAACTGCTGCCGTGCCCGCCAGCAACTGCAGCACCACCTTGTTCATTTCTGGGAGCTTATCCAACTGATTGTAAGTAAAAAATCCAACCACCCACAAGACCACCACAATGCCTTTGAGCATATCGACAAGGGTTACCAGCAGTCCCGCCTTCCAGCCTAACACCCGAAAGGCATTTGTGCCACCTGCATTACCGCTACCATACTGACGAATATCAATACCTTTCAGCCACTTGCTCAAAATAATGCTTGTAGGGATAGACCCAATCAGGTAACTTACCACGAGAATTGTCACAATAGAAAGCATGGTTTTATTCAGGTTTTGTTCAGGTTTTCTTTGATTGGCAACGATTACGAGTTTTGCGATTTTCTCGATGTGAAGTGCAAATTATTCCAAAAAAATTCCTTAGCCAAATTCATCAGGCTGGCTTAAGCGTGCTATTGTAAATATAGCAGATTCTATATTTGTCTCTTTACTATAAAAACCTATCACTCTAAATTTCACACAAATGGCATGGGAATCAATTCTCTTCATCAGCATTACCTTAGTCGTCATGCTGATGATTGCACGGCTTGTCAATCAGTTCATTTTTAAGGCGAGCATGACAGAGGTGATTTCAAAGGAGGATAAAAGTGCGTTGGGCATTGCTTTGGCGGGCTTTTTATTTGGTGTCGTGCAAATCACCACCGAAGTTTTAGCAGGTGAAGGGCACCAGAGTTTGCTGGTCGATGCTGGGCTTGTGGCGCTCTGGGGACTTGGCAGTATTGCTTTGCTCACACTTCTATCGCTCTTTGGCTTCAAACTCTTTCATGGGGTCGATTACATGCAAGAGGTGCAAAAAGGCAATGTTGCCGTTGGCATTGTGGCTGCAGCGCGTTTTATTGCAACGTCTATGGTCATTGCCGCAGCCATTTCAGGGGAAAATACGAGCACGAGTGCAGTTGCTATGTCGGAAGGCAGTGCGGCGCTGGCTTCATTTGTCTTTTTCTTAGTTGGGCAACTGACCTTGATTGTCGTTACTTGGCTCTTTCGTTTTCTTACCGCATACGACGATGCCAAAGAACTTGCCAGTGGCAACATTGCGGCGGCGCTGAGTTACTCTGGCTTAATGATTGGCATGGGGATTGCCATTCATAAAGGCATCAAAGGTGAATTTATTGGCTATGTTGCTGGTCTTTTGTCATATGCAAAATCTATGAGCGTAGTGATTGCATTCTATCCCATTCGCCAGTTTTTGGTGCAAGGGCTACTCATCGGTGGCAGTTTTGCCCTTTATGGCGGCACACTTGACCAAGAAATTAGCCGAGACAGAAATATCGCCGCTGGGACAATTGAAGCCATGGCATATATTGGCACGGCATTGCTCATCACACGGTTGCTTTAGCTTAGCTGTCTTGACCTCGCTGCCAAGCATGCGCTACACCATGGTTAAATCCAAGTTTCTTATGCCACACATACTGACTCGCTTCGAACGCGGCACTGCTGCCTACCAAGACGCCTATCAACAATTTGCAGAGGCGCTTTATCGCACCAATATCCTCAGCGACCCATGGCTCTATGGTGAAGAGCGTTTTTTGCTTGAGCCTATTCTGCTTTCGAAAACTGAACAGCATGAACTTTATGCGGCGGCAGAAGCCATCGGACAAGTGTATGATGAACTTGCAAAATTAGTCTGGCAGCAGCCCACATACCTTGACACGTTTTTTCATCTGACTCCCTACCAGAAACTTATGTGGCTGACTTCTGGAGGCAGTTGGCACTTTATTGCCCGTCTTGATGTCTTTCAGGAAAAAGGTGGTGGTGTCAAAATTTGTGAGATGAATAGCGATACCCCCAGCGGCGAAGCAGAAGCCGTATTGCTCAATGCGCTTTTGCATCCTTTTGCACCGAGCACCATTGACCCCAATGCACAGCTTGAGACGGCATTCATGACTGCTTTGCAAGTGGCTTACCATGCTGAAGCCAAACATCCAAAAGCCACGCCGACCGTTGGCATCATCTACCCTACTGACTTGCCCGAAGATTTATCTATGATTTTGCTCTACAAAAACTGGTTTGAGAAGCAGGGATTCAAAGTGGTGTTAGGCTCGCCATTCAATTTGCACAAAACAGCAGAGGCGCTTTGTCTGTTCTCACAGCCTGTCGATATTGTTATCCGACACTACAAAACCGATTGGTGGGGCGAACGCCAACCCGTTTGGCATGATGAAGAAGAGTATCTTGACCCATATCCCATGCATCGTGAGCTCTTAGCGGTTCTCGAAGCGGAAGAAGCCGGTCAGACCGTGGTGCTGAATCCCTTCGGAGCGGTGCTGACTCAGAACAAGCTCACGATGGCTTTCTTTTGGACATATCTTTCGGCATTTTCCCCAGATGCCCAAGCCGCTATCAAAGCGTATATTCCCCCAACCTATCGGCTGGTTGATATGAACACCGATACCTTGCTCTGTGAGCAGGAAAAATGGGTCTTGAAGTCTGATTATGGATGCGAAGGTCAGGAGGTCATCATTGGCAAATTCGTGACGCCAGAAATTTGGAAACTTTCTTTGGAGCAAGCTATAAAAGAGCGTTGGGTTGTTCAACATTTTTTTGAAGCACAATCTCTGGCAGCAGGTAGAATTGCTAACTTTGGCGTCTATCTTATCGGCGGGAAAGCCTGTGGCTTATACACGCGTGTCTCCAGCGGTGCCACCGACTATACGACACCTTGCACAGCAGTTTTTATCACTTCAAGCCTTTCATCAACGGAGTAGCAGTGTATGCAAAAAGATGAGTTTTCACAGTTTGGCGCCCCGTGGTGGCAAGAGATGATTTCACGGCGCGAAGCCAATAAACGCCTTGCAAAATTGGCGGCACTTTCTGTTGCGATTTCCAGTCTGGGTCTTTTTCAAGGCTGCGATGTTGATGATGAGACCGAAGTCAGTGTCGATACCACCGAACTGCAGCGTCAAGAAGGCTGGAATGTGGGCTCGCCAGATAAGCCGCTTTCCTTACAGGGTAAAACTTCGCAAGACAGCCTCAACTCGCTAAGTTGGATGGCTTACTTGGACTCTGAAGCCTTACTGAAAGCCTACGAACCCACACGCGCCGATTTAAAGCCGTTTGTGGTATCCACTCTTGTGCAGTCGCTCTCGCAGCCTTCGCTGAAGAGCCAGATGGCGCCGGTTTTTACATCAGAGATGCAAGAGGCTTACTCGCGTGGGTTAGGCATGAAAGAACTGCTTAAGCAGAGTCAAAATCCCGAACACATTGCTTTGGTCATCGATATTGCTGGCGCAGAGGCAGTCGCTTTCGGTGCGGCGCTGGCAGATGTGGCACATTTGGTGATTGGCTTTGATAATTGGCCTCATCCGATTGGCGTTGTGCCTTCGCATCAGACCTTGGGCGCAATGCTCTACTTTGCTGAAGAAGTTTCGCGTAAAGCCAAAACTCGCCCTGACAAAGCCGCCACAGTATTTTTGCTCGATAGCAATCGCCTTCTGCCTTACGACGAGAACACCGATGCTGACACCAAATTTGATAACCGATACATGGCTAAAGTGCCCTCCGCTGACAACTTCAAAAAACTTGGGTTTCAAAGCGTGCTGTATTGCTCACCCGATGAACGCCGCCAGCAGGAGTTAGATGACCTTAACGACGACTTTGCAAGCTACACTGAAAATGGCTTATCCGTATCCATGATTAACTTGTCTGACTTCAAGCCTCAAACTCGTGTTCCTGCCGAAGCTGCTGATGCCGCAGGTGCCACCCTGCCTAAAGCAGCGGTAGATTCAGCGCGGCTCAACACGGGCAGTTCAGCTGGCGAGACTCGCACTGCCATGTATCCGACCTACTACTATGGCGGGTTTCCGGGGTTTGCGCCATGGTTTTTCTTTTATTACCCTATGTTCATGCCTTCGCCTATCTATTACCCACGCTACGACCGCGCCTATTACAGCCGTCTTTCTTCGCCGTCTTCTCTTTCGAGACCCAGCTATACCCCTGTTCGCCGACCGACCATTTTCTCTGGGCGAACCACAGGTGCTGCTACAGGTATTGGACGCGTTAAACCGACGGGCTTTGGACGAGTCTCCACGCGTGTCTCTTCCAGCACGGGACGCATTACAGGGATTCGTGCCGGGCGATTCGGTTCGTTTGGACGCAGTCGCAGCAGCTCTTTTTCATAACTGCAAAACCCTTTTTCAGCCATGACTCGACGCGGATTTTTGTCGAAACTCTTTGGCACACGCCGCCCAAAAGAAATGGCTTTTTTTGCCATCCAAGTTGCCTTCAATTACTACGGCAAAGAAACTCTACGTGGTGAACTTCATCGCCTTATTGCGGAGAGTGTTCATGATGAGACGCCTGAAGAAAAACGCCGTTTCTTCAAGCGCCTGACTTCAAAATTGCAAGAAGCTATACCCTACTTTGAGTATGGCTTTTGGGATTTTATCACCGATGCTGAAGCTGCCGAACGTGAATTCAACCACTGGATTAACGACATTGAAGCCAACATCGCTACCGAAGAAGAAGAAGTCGCTGAACAGGTCGATGAGGTCATGCGCCTCAGCAGTTCAAAATACTATGTGGTCATTTCACTGATTTTTCTCTTAGAAGCCTCACCGATGCTTGATGACCTTGCCGCACTTATCGATGAAATTCCTGAAGAAGCCTTTGCCGACCGAGACACCTTTGCTAAGCTCATCGCGGCAATCAACTACTTCGACTTCGAGTATTGCTTTGGCGATGCCGTCTACATTATGCCCGGTAATGAACAAGACGGCATTTCTTACGAAGATCTCGCTGGCGAAGGCTGGGAATACCTGCGTCTGATTAGCTAACTGCATGTGGCGCTATTGCCACACCGCTCTGCCCGTACTTACTTGGCTGGTTAGTGATGGTAAAGTTCAGCGACCTTTCCACTGTGGTTTGCGTTTTTCCAGAAAGGCTTGCATGCCTTCTTTTTTGTCTTCCGTGTCGAAGAGCAAGTAAAAACTCTTGCGTTCAAAAGCTAAGCCTTGCTCCAAGGCGCTTAGCGCAGCAAGCACCGCTTCTTTTGCGGCACGCACCGCTACGGGCGACTTAGAGGCAATCTCACGCGCTACCCGTTTGGCGTCTTCCAAGTATTCTGCCACGGGCACAACTTTTGACACTAGCCCCAGTGCTAAGGCTTCTTGGGCATCGATGGTTCGTCCGGTCAGAATGAGCTCCATTGCCTTGAACTTTCCGATAAGATGCGTCAGGCGCTGCGTGCCACCCGCTCCGGGAATGACACCGATATTGACTTCGGGCAGACCGAGCTTTGCCGTCTCCGATGCGATGACAACATCACACATGAGTATCAGTTCGCAACCGCCACCTAAGGCATAGCCCGAGACGGCGGCAATGAGTGGCTTGGGGAACTTCTCTATGTGCTGCCACTTCTCGAGTGGATTTTCTAGGAGCATTTGCGCCGAGTTCCTTACGGCAAACTCTTTAATATCTGCACCTGCCGCAAAGGCTTTCTCATTTCCAGTTAGCACGATTGCCAAAATTTCTTCATCACGCTCTAAGGTTTGCAGCGCATGCAGCATCTCATTCATCAGTTCAAAGTTCAATGCATTGAGCACCTGCGGTCGATTGAGTTGCACCACAGCAATTTTGCTTTCCGTCTCTTTGGAGACTATAATGTGATTGTAAGTCATGGCTTGTATTGTTTAGAAGGTTTTTGATTGTGGTTATTCAAAAGCATTAGGTTTTTTCTGCCTTTGTAGGCTTTGCGAGAGTTTCTTACTCGGTCAGCACGGGCTTCATCTGTTCGGCATGAAGTTGTGCACGCAACTCGGCAAACTTGGGCTTGATGACGTTAAAAATGATGTCGACGCGTTCACCGTAGGGGATAAATGCGCTTTTCATGGCGTTAATGGAGAGCCGCTCCAAGTCGTCGAGCCCTAAGCCGTAGACTTCATGTGCGATTTTATACTCTTGCGTCATGGTGGTTTGGCTCATCAAGCGGTTGTCGCAGTTGAGTGTGACGCGAAATCGATTTTTATAGAAAATCCAGAACGGATGCTCTGCAAAACTGCGTGCCGCACCTGTGTGAATGTTTGAGGAGAGACAGATTTCAAGTGGGATGCGCTTATCGAGCACGTACTGCGAGAGTGTGCCCAGCTTGATGACTTCGTTGTTGAGCACTGCCATATCGTCAATTAGCCGCGTGGCATGTCCGATGCGATGTGCGCCGCACCACTGAAGCGCTTGCCAGATTGATTCTTTGCCGAAGGCTTCACCAGCGTGAATAGTGATGTTGAAATTTTCGCGCTGACAATAGTGAAAGGCTTCAACGTGCTTCTTTGCTGGATAGCCGCCTTCTTCACCTGCCAAATCAAAGCCGACGACGCCTCTATCTCGGAAATCGACCGCCAACTGTGCCATATCCAGCGAATGCTGACTATCCAAATTTCGCATAGCACAAATAATCAGCCGTGCTTTGACGCCAAACTCTTGCTCACCGCGCTCCAATCCTTTTAGAACTGCTCGCACGACCTCTTCCCAATGCAAGCCTTTCTGCGTATGGAACACTGGAGCAAAGCGAGTCTCGACATAGCATACGCCATCGCGGTGCATGTCTTCTACCATTTCATATGCTACACGCTCCAAGGCTTCTGGTGTTTGCATCACGGCGCAAGTGTGCGTAAAACCTGCAAGGTACTCGGGCAAACTGCCTTTGTTTGCACCGCGAAAGAACCACTTTGCAAGTTCATCTGCATCGGTAGTCGGCAATTTTGTGTAGCCCTGCTCGCGTGCCAGCTCAATGACGGTTTGCGGACGCAGTCCGCCATCGAGATGGTCGTGCAGCGCCACTTTCGGCATTTGTCGGATGATTTCTGTGGTCAGCATCGTTACTTCAACTCCTTTCACGACTTTCGCCCTTTTCAGGTTGAATAGGTAGAGATTTACTCATGCTCAATTTTCACGCTCAATTTAGCACGCTTTTTGGCATTGTTAATCGAGTGGCAAGCGCACCCGCACTTCTGTCCACTCGCCTGCTTTGCTTTCTAATGTCATCTCGCCACGATGCCCTTTGATAATTTCATAGCAGATGAAAAGCCCTAAGCCGGGATGACCTGCTCCGGCAGGTTTTGTGGTAAAGAAGGGCAGAAAGATTTTTTCTTTTACTTCGGGTGCAATGCCCATACCGTTATCACGAATGCGAATTTCGACCACACCATTTTGGCGCGTCGCTTGCACGTAAAGCTCAGGCGTGTAGGGTGTGCCTATTAGCCGCATTTGTTTTTCGCGCAGGGCGTCAAAGCTGTTGCTAAAGAGATTGAAAAACACACGACTCATTTCTTGCGGCGCCAGTTTGGGCTTGCCAACGCTTGGACTTAAATCCAAAGACAATTTGGCTTCAAACTCTTTGTGTTTTTCCCGCCATAGGCGGTAGGCAACCTTGAGCGCATCGGTTATCAGGGTGTTTAGGTCGGTCTCCGTCTTTTCGTCTATCTGCACGCTTGAATACTCCAAAACGCTTCTGACAATGCCTGCGGCACGCTCGCCATGATGCCGGATTTTTTCAGAATTTTGCTCCAAACTTTTGACCACAGTTTGCAACGCTTGCTTTTTTTGTTCTGCAGTTTCTAAAGTTTCAATTTGCCCAGCGAGAGTTTCGCATAGCTCTTTGGAGAGCTCGGCAAAGTTATTGACGAAATTGAGCGGGTTTTGGAGTTCATGCGCCATGCCTGCCGCCAGCTGTCCAACCGATGCCATTTTTTCGGCGTAGATGAGTTGGGCTTGAGTATCGCGCAGCTGTTTGAGCGTTTGTTGCAGTTGCATGTTTTGTTGCTGCTTTGCGCGATAACTTGATGCCACAAGCACGATAATTGCTAGAAGCAAAATCGAGCCGCCAATGAGTGAATTGCGTACTAAGGCTTGCTGACTGCGCTCCAGTTCTAATGCTTTAATGCGCTGTGCTTTTTCTTCGACAGCCAGTTTGGTTTGAAGATTAGCAATGCTGCTTTGCACTTCTGATGAGAGCAAGAGGTCTTTCATTTCCACATATTTGCGGTAGAACATCAGGGCTCGGCGTGAGTTGCCTTGTGCATCGTAAATATCGGCTAAGGTGCGCGCCGCTTCTTTGATACCTTTTTGCATACCAATTTCATCGGCGATTTCGTACGCTTTTTCAGCTTGTGCTGCCGCCAGCTCATAGCGCTTTTGTTCGTAGTAACTTTCTGCCATGAAACGGCGTGTATGGACTTCAGCTTGTTTATCGCCCAATTTTTCAAATGCGCTTAAGGCTTTCTTGTAGTAGCTAATTGCCGTCTCATACTCGCGTCGGTTGTGATAGACCCTGCCCAGATAGCGGTTCGAAGTTGCCACATCCCATGCTTCACCCTTCTCTTGCATGATAGCTAATGCTTTGGCGGCATACTCTAAGGCTTGTGCATTGTTGCCTTGTTTATCCAAGAGTTCGCTCAAACTGCGCAGTGTGATAGCCACGCTGAGCTCGTCATCAAGTTCTTCGGCAACCTTTAGGGCTTTGCGGAAATACTCCATCGCCGACCTTTCATTTTCTTGGTCGTTATAGACGAAGCCGATGAAGCGCAGCATATCGCCCACGCTGCGTTTATCTTCGAGGCGTTCGTAATTTTTCAATGCTTGGAAGGCGTATTCAAGAGCTTCGGCGTATCTGCCTTGCGTGCGCTGAATAAATGCCATGCGTTTGGAAATCTCGGCTTGCCCGCTGGTGTTGTTATCGCTTTCATAGATGAGTCGGGCTTTGTCGTAGTATTCCAGTGCGTTTTCATAGCGCGCTTGAGCATAGTGGTAATCGCCGAAGGCTCGCAGCGAACGCGCCACTCCGCTTTTGCTGCCCAACTTGATAGCCATTTGTTGGGCTTGGTCTGCAAAATAGAGTGCACTGTCGTTTGGCGTTTCTTCAGAGAGTTTGATGTAAATCTCGTAGCGCAGGCTGTCCGAGGCAGTCTGCAAGCTTTGTTTGAGACTATCCAAGTTAATTCGTTGTGCATGGCTGTCAGCAGTTCCGACCAGCATCCACATCATTGCAATACATGCGATTTTGAGTGTTTGTTGTCTCTGCATAATCAGTCCATAAGTTTCAGTACTGTGCGTGGCAAGAGGTATAAGGCTTTTTCGGTCAAAAGATAAAGTGTTTCACCAAGCAGTGCCGCATCGACGAGTTTGAGCTCTGCTTGCAGCATTCGGCTCAGCGTGTCAGCTGTGATTTTTCCAAGAAGCCGAAAGCCTGCTTGTTGCTCTGCTCGGAACATCAGCAATGCAGATTCATCTACCACGAACAGCCATTCTTGAATTTCTTTTCCACTATCGGTTTGCTCGCTCACTAAGCCGATGCCCAACCCTTTAGGTGTGGTCAAAAGCCCTTTGCCGATTTGCGTGACAAAATTGCCGAAGAGGTCATAGACGAACACTGCCTTTGCGGCAGCATCGCTTACGAAGACTTTGCCACTGCGGCTGGTTTGCACATGACATGGCTCGATGAGGTTGCCCGCTCCTGCATCAAATCCGCCAAACTGAAACTGCGTTGGGTTTTGACGCTGCTGTATTTCAGCAGCAAATGTCAGAGGATTGATGCGAATGACCTGACGCTGTGCTTCATCCAAGATGTATAAATCGCCTTGCCCTGAAATGGAGAGGCTTATGGGTCGCCACAGTTGCCCTGCAGATGTACTTGGCTCAAGCGCTAAGCCCAGTGTGGTCAGTGGTGTCGGGCGATTTTGCAGCAGCGTTACAAAATTCAGGTTACGGTCAAATTGCGAGACGCGCTGATTGCCCCTATCGGCTACAAAGACATTGAGTCCGTCGGTTGTCAGGTCAAGTGGTGTATCAAAGGCTTCACGGTCTATGCCAAATCCACCGACATTTGCAATTTTTTTGCCGCTTTGGTCTAATTTATACAGGCGTGAGAGTGCACCATCGAGCACAAAAATTTCACCCAGCGCCGTGATGGTCATAGCCCGTGCGGCTTGAAATTCCGCCACTGGCACAATCTTTTTCTCTATCTCTTGCGCCAGTGCCGCATGTGTTATGACCAACCACCATACGATACATCCATGTCTCATTCCTAAGGTGCAATTCGCAGTTGCTGACCGACCTTAATTGTCTCACCATCTTTGAGTTTATTGAGCAGGCGAATTTCACTTACTTCCAACCCGCATTGATTGGCAATACTCTCCAGCGTATCTCCTTCACGCACGATGTAAAAACCTTGTTCCCTATTTTCCGCATTTTCTTTATCCGCCACATAAGTGTATGAGCCAATTTCAGACTGCGGGTTTGTCTCTTTTGGTATCAGAATTGCAAACGATTTGGTTTTCGCTGGCGGTGCATGCACTGAGCGACCACGAATCCATGGATTGAGGTATTTGACCATTTTGAGTGAGGTGCCTTGCTGCTTTGCCCAAAGCGCAAGGTTTGGAATTTCCTTCTTTACCTCTATGGCTTTTGTCTCCAGCGGCTTGTATGGCACCACGTCGCCGAAGCCGTAGTAGTCTTTATTTTCCATAATCTCTTTGATGGCAGCAATGCGAAAGACATATCTTGCCGTTTCACGATTCAGGTACAGGTTGAAGTAATCTTTCTCGGCTTGATAGTCTTGCTCATCTTTTGCGCCAAACATGCCCATGTTGTATGCGGCGGCAACCATTATCCAATTGCCAAATTTCTTGTAGGCATCTTTGAGGTAGCAGATGGCGGCAGTGGTGGCTTTCTCTAAGTTGTAGCGCTCATCGACAGTAGAATTGACAATCAAGCCATAGCTTTGCGCTACGGCTGGCATCAGTTGCCAAATGCCTGCGGCTCCTGCTGGCGAGCGTAAATCCATCAGTCGGCTTTCTGCCACTGCCAAATACTTGAAGTCGTCAGGAATGGAATCAGCTCGGAGTCTTTGTTCAATGTAGGGGAAAAAGCGTCCAGCGCGCTTGATATACATAATCATCTGTGCGCGGTCGTTGATGTTGTAGATGTATTCGCGCTCGAAGCGTTCAAAGACTTCATCGTCTTCGAACGGCAATCTTTCTCCGAACAGATACACGGCACGTTGGCGCGGAAACTGTGCATACGAAAAGTTCGCTTGCTCTGTAGCTGAAGATCTCTTTTGCAGGAGTGAATCGGACTTGGTCGCTTGACCTTCTTCAGGTCTTGCTGGTTGTGCCTGTGAAAAGCGGCAAGCCAGTTCCATGAGCAGCAGCAAAAGTATCCCACACCCTTTCCACGCTATGCTCGGTATCACTTTTTTCATCGGCATATTTTGTTTGATTCGATTTTCCGTAAAGCACTTTCTTACTTCTCAGCTCGTGTGGCTCAATTAGTCATGCGTGTTTTGCACGCCACTTAGCTTATACTGATTGATTTTTCGGTATAGTGTGCGCTCTGTGATGCCTAAGGCTTCTGCGGTTTTGCGTTTATTGCCACTAAACCGCTTGAGTGTCTCTTCAATCGCATATCGTTCCAAGTCTTCCAGTGAAGGGATTTTGCCATCTTGTGCCAGTGTTCGGTAAAACGAGTTGAGGATTTCTCGCAGATTTTCGTTGCCTGCTGTGGCTGTGGCTTCTGGTAATTTGTCATGTGAGCCTTCTGGCAAAAGCAAAGGTTCTTTTTTTGCGGTGGTTTTTTCCAGTAGCTCGGCAAGCATGGCTTTGATTTGAGCGATGTCGGTTTGCAAACTCAGCAGTGCTCGGTAAATCATTTCCTGATGCGATATGGTGCTAGGTTCTGGCAGCGTACGATTTGCTGGAAACACTGCGGGCAACATCACGGGCGCTTTGACTTCAGGCGCTGGCGCTTGCTGCAATCGGCGCATCAATTTCTCCGGAGTGATTTTGCCATCTCGCTCTAAGACAATCAAGGACTCAATGATGTTGCGAAGCTCACGCACATTGCCCGGATAGTGATAGGAAAGCAGCAGTTCGGTCGCTTCCGCTGTAAAGCCCAAAAATTTCAAGCCATGTTTGCGCTCGAAGTCGTGGACAAATTTTTCCGTAAGCAGCAAAATATCGGAGCGCCGTTCTCGCAGCGGCGGAATGTGCAGTTCTACCGTGCGCAGGCGGTAGTAGAGGTCTTCTCGGAAGCGCTTCTTGGTGATTTCTTCGGCAAGGTTGCGGTGCGTTGCCGCAATGACACGCACATCGCAGCGCAGCGTTTGCGATGAACCCACTCGCTGGAATTCTCCCGTCTCAAGAATGCGTAGTAGCTTAACTTGCACTTCGAGCGGCATTTCGCCAATTTCATCCAAAAAAATTGTGCCGCCATCGGCGCTTTCAAAGTAACCTTTGCGCTGACGGTCTGCACCAGTAAATGCCCCGCGCTCATGACCAAAAAGCTCTGACTCCAAGATGCTCTCGGGAATTGCGCCGCAATTGATGGGAATGAAAGTCTTATCAGCACGGCGGCTGTTTTCGTGAATAAACTTTGCAAAGACTTCCTTCCCTGTGCCACTTTCCCCTGTGATGAGCACGGTTACATCTGTGCGCGCCACTTGCTTTGCTAACGCTATCAGCCGTTTGATTTCTGGCGATTCACCAATGATAACGGTTTGCGACATGGCTTATTTGCTTTCTTCAACCACGAAAAATTCTACGCCCAGCGATTGACCAAAGGCACGTGCTTCATCACGGTTCTTTGCGTATTCCGCCCAACGCACCTTAAACGATTTGCGACCGCTGTCATCTTCAATCTCTAACACTTTCGTTTTGACTTTCGGTTTCAACTCATTCATGCGCAGTTCTGCGGCAGCACGCGAGCTAAAGCTACCAAACTGCAAGGTGTAGCGCGTGACTGGCACATTATACGCCGCAGCTGGCGCAGGCAGTTTAGCTTCTGTCTTTGCTGGCTCGGGTTTTGCAACTTCTGGCGCTGATGCGGTCAGCACAAGGTGGGCAAAGTTTTTCGTTGCACTCTGGTATTCAGCCAGTCTCTGTCTGCACATCGGCGCCAGTGCGGAGGTCGGATAATCGGTGAGGAGTTTCAAGTAGAGTTCAGCGGCGCGTCGACCGTTTGCGGTCGTCAGGGCATCGAGTGCCAAGCGTTCATCATTCGCCAAGGGCAAAGCTTTGAGCGTTTCCAAATGCTCGATATCGCCAGCTTGGGCAAAGTGCAAGATGTTTTCTGTGAATTTGCCTCTTTCACTTTGGGCTTGTAAGGATGTTATGCTGAGGCAGAGCATGAACGTCAGTGTCATGAATTGCTTTACCATTTGAGAGTCTCCTTGTTTAAGAATGTGGCAAGACCTTTTTTCAAATCGTCCGTCTGTCTTGAAAGCGCATTGAGATGCAGGGCAAAGTTTATCGCATCATCAAGGCTCATTGTTTCAATTGACCAGAGCAATCGTTTGGTCAGTGCAATGGAAGTTGGGCTCACCGTGTCGCAAATCTCTTGGGCGATTTGCTCCACAGTTGCACTGAGTTCGTGGCTTGGCACGCTGTAGTTGATGATGCCTAAGCGCAGAGCATCATCAGCGGAAAGCACATGGGCACGCAAGAGCATTTCACGCACGCCTGCCTGTCTGGAGCGTCGCAAAATGAGCGCGGCGACAATCGCTGGCACAAAGCCGATTTTGGCTTCGCTGTAAGAAAACTTTGCATGTTCTTTATCAGCAATGGTTACATCGGCGGCACACGCCAGCCCACAGCCTCCAGCAAATGCCGCGCCTTGAACTTTGCAAATCACAAATTTGCTGTGCGTGTATATTTCGCGAAAGAGCGCAGCAAGCATTTCGGAATCATAAAGATTTTCCATCACAGATTTGTCCGTCAATTTCCTTAGTTCATCTAAATCTAATCCGGCACAAAACGCTTTCCCTTCAGCTTGGAGGACAACCACGCGCACCCTTTCATCGTGATTTGCTTCTTGAAACGCTTGGCGCAATTCACCGATGAGCGTTGGCGTTAGCGCATTGCGTTTCTCGGGTCGATTGAGTGTAATGTAAGCTCTGCGTGCGCTGGTCTCGTATTTCAGTTGCGTAAAGTTCATGTCATGATTGATGTCGCCGCTTACATGGCTTGAAGATATGATTTTTCTTCAACTTCGTTTTTCTCCTGCTCATGCTTAGCTGTTGTAAGGTCTGGCACTTGTGCGGCGGCTCTACGGTTCGCATCAGAACGTTGCTTTGCGCTATCATGTTTTTACCAGCAAAGCTTCAACTCCAACTTGCTTACCACTATGAAAGCCATTTGGAAAGATACGGTCATCGCTGAAAGTGACCGCACGATAGTCGTAGAAGGCAATCATTACTTTCCGCCAGAATCATTGAAGAAAGAATTTTTTCAGCCGAGCCAGACCCATACGACTTGCAGTTGGAAGGGTGTAGCCAGTTACTATGATGTGAAGGTCAATGGCGAGGTCAACAAAGATGCGGCATGGTATTACCCCGACCCCAAGGTAGCGGCGGCGCACATCAAAGGGTATGTGGCATTCTGGCGTGGTGTAAAGGTCGTGCCCTAAGCTCAACTTAGATGAACGCAAGAATCACCAGCGCTACAACTACCCCCAACATATCGGCAACCATATCTTTGATGCTAAAGATGTTGTTGTATTCGTGGTCATCGACGACTTCGCGCATGAACCCTATAAACGTGGCAAGTCCCCCTGCAAATACAGTTGCGGCATTTTTCTCAAAATTCAGAATAGCGGTTGCTGCCAATCGGCTGGAGTAGGTGATAAAGAAACATGCGGCAAAGTGCTGCACTTTGTCTCGAGTGAACCAGAAATCCTGCTTTAGTGCCCACGCTTTGAGTGCTGCCGAGGTGGTGTAGCTGCGTGCAAGTGGTTGCGTCAGGTTTGTAGAATCTGGCAGCATAGCAGAAATCCAGCAGGCTGAAAGCAGCGTGGGATTTTTCTTCTCACCTTCAGGGATGTGCCACGCTAAGTTTTGGTCGATTTTTAGTTCGATTCCTTGCTTTACCTGCGCCACCATGTCACTTATGCCAAATGCCATGATGACGAAGCACAGCAGTACTCCAAACCTTTGCCGCACTCTGCTCTCTTTTAGAATGGCAAATCGTCTTTTTGCGGTTCTCCAGCTGTTTTTGCAACTTCTTTGGCTGACGGTTGCGGCATAGGCGCCGTGATGTCAGCGGGTGGAGCATCGGATGCTTCAATAGGGGGCATTTCAGCTCCACCGTCACCGCGAGTGCCTAACATTTGCATCTCCGCACAAATGATTTCGGTGCGATAATTTTTTTTGCCTGTCTCTTTGTCTTCCCAATTGCGAGTCTGCAAACGCCCTTCAATGTAGACTTGCTTGCCTTTTTTGAGATACTGGCGGCAGACTTCTGCTAATTTGCCATATGCGACAATGTTATGCCACTCGGTGCGCTCTTTAAGCTCACCATTTTGGTCTTTGTAATACTCGTTCGTTGCAATACTAAAATTCGCTACTGGAGCCCCACTTGGAAGGACGCGCACTTCTGGGTCAGAGCCCAGATGTCCAATCAGCATCACTTTGTTCAAACCGCGTGCCATAGTCAGACCAGATTTTGTTAGGTGAAAATTTCCTGAAAGAATAAAACTTTTGTGTCAAACTGCCAACTTACTGCACCTGCAGTATTCATGACATACTCAAATGTGTGACACTTTCTCGAAGCTGGCTTAGCCTGTCATGCGCTTCAACTTATTTTTGTTTTTGTCTGTCCTTCTGCGCCTTGAGCAAATGCTTATGGAGAAATTTTTCCATTGCTTTATAAAACTCAAACTGGTTTTCTTCGTTGCGAAACCCATGTCCCTCATTTTCTTTCACCAGATATGGCACATCAATTCCACGTGCCTTAAGTGCATTAACAATTTGATTGGATTCCTCGATATTGACTCGTGGGTCTTTTGCACCTTGTGCTACAAACAGCGGCGCTTTGATACGCTCTACATGAAAGACTGGCGAGGCTGAATACATGAGTTCCCTATCGGTTTCGGGATGACCCACCATTTCATGCATCATCTCTAAGTAGGGCTTCCAATAGGGCGGAATGGTTTTCATGAAGGTAAAAAGGTTCGAGACACCTACATAATCGACGCCACACGCATAGAGGTCTGGCGTGAATGTCAATCCTGCTAGCACGGCATAGCCGCCATAGCTGCCGCCATAGATGCCAATGCGTTTAGGGTCGGCGATGCCTTGTTGAATTAGCCACTTGACGCCGTCGGTGATGTCGTCTTGCATTTCTTTGCCCCATTTTTTGAAAGAGCTTTCCCAAAACTTTCTGCCGTATCCTGTTGAGCCTCTGAAGTTGATCTGCAAGACAGCATAGCCACGATTTGCCAAGAACTGCACTTCTGGATTGAAGCCCCATACATCGCGTGCCCACGGTCCACCATGCGGGTTTACGACGACGGGCAAATTTTTTGGTAGAACATCTTTGGGTAGCGTCAGGTAACCATGAATGGTCAAGCCATCGCGTGCAGTGTAGGTAATCGGCTTCATTTCACATAGTTCCTCTTCATTGAGCCATGGGCTCACATCTGCTAATTTTTCGAGTGAATCGGTGGCTGGCTCATAGAGGTAGTATGCGCCAAGTGAGCGGTCGCTATATGTGCGCACAATGTAGCGGTCTTCGTTTCTGGTCTCGCTTGTCAGGACAATCTCGACTTGTGGGAGCTGGCGCTGCAAATTGCTAAATATCCGTTCAGTTTGCTCATCTAAGAACGCATACTCTCGCTTCCAAGTGATGAATGAGACCATGGTCAGCACCTTACGCTTGTGCGAATAAGAGAGCTCATAGACATCGACTTCTGGATGTTGGAACACCACTTCTTCTTCCTGGGCGGTTTCAGGGTTAAAGATGACGATAGCGGATTTATCGCGTCCTAAGTTTGAGGCGGCATAAATCCGTTGGTTGTCGAATGTGAAAAAGAGCGGCACCAATGATTCTTTGAAATTTGTGGTCAGAATTGGCTTGAATGCCTCGGTTACTTCGCGACGATATAGCAGCGTTGTATTGACGCCATCTGTAACGGTTGCCAGCCTCAGCTGTCCAGCGTGGTCAGTGCCCCAATTTGTGATGTTGCCCGGATTTTCAACCAGCAGCTTTAGTTCGCCGGTGTGCACATTCAATTGGTAGGCATCAAAGACTTCTGGGGTACGACTGTTGAGCGCAATCAGCACGTGGTTATCGTCGTCAATGAGTTCATCAATCAGCAAGGTTCGAGTGTTTTCGAAAGGCGTTAAATCTCGCACCTGTTTTTCGTGTAGCTTGACGGCAAAGAGATGAAAGTTTTCATCACCTTTGAAGTCTCTGAGGTAGAGCAGGGTGTCGTTGCCTTTCCAGAAGAATCCAGCGATGTCGCGCTCGAGCTCGTTTGTCAGGCGCACTGCTCTCGTGCTGCCCATCTGTTGCACGTAGATGTTTTGCCGACGCTTGTACGGCTTGAGAAACGCCATATACTGACCGTCAGGCGAAATTTGATAGGCAGTGCGCTCAGGTTTTTTGAAGAAGTATTTGAGCGGGATTTTTCGGCGCTGTGTCCCCACTGTAACATGCAAAGTGGCAGTAGATTTCATGTTTAACCATTTAATTTTGGCTCGGAATTTACACAACTTTTTTAGAAAACTTTGCTGACATTTACAGAAGCCTTATCTTTTCAAAATTTTCAGGAAAACACTTTTTGCCTTGCCAAAGTCAGGGTTGCCACACACTGAATGGTTCTCGCCGCTTGCAGTTTTCTTTCGCTCGACTTTCTCTGCCCTTGAGCATCGTGACTACCGACTTCTCTGGATTGGCGCATTTCTTTCTAACATTGGAACATGGATTCAAAAGGTTGGTCAGCCTTGGCTCATTTTAAGTTTGACGGGCTCGCCCTTGCTTTTAGGGCTCGATGGTTTTATGCAAGACATTCCGCTGCTTTTGCTGCTGCTTATCGGTGGTGCAATCTCTGACAGGTTCGACAAGCGCAAGATTTTGATTTTTTCACAAATTGTGCAGGGCTCAAGTGCACTACTTATCGCCGTGCTCGTTATGCTTGAACACATCAATGTCTGGACGGTGATTGTGCTGTCGTTCATTGTCGGCTGTGTGCAGTCGCTCTCGACACCGGCTTATTTGGCGGCACTGCCTTCGTTAGTTAATCGGGAGCATATCAGCAACGCGATTGCCCTTAATTCCATGCAGTTTAATCTCTCACGCTTCATCGGACCGGCAATTGGCGGCGCCGTGATTGCTTCGCTTGGCGTCGCATGGTGTTTTGGCTTCAACGCGCTCTCATACCTTGCTTTGCTGATTGTCTTGCCCTTGATTCACTTTCCCCACGCAGCTACAGCCGAGCAGTCCTCTGGCTCGCTGAGTGAGAGCATTAAGGAAGGTGTGCAAGAAGTGCATCGCCGACCTGAACTTTTCTCTGTGGTGATTGTGGTGTTTTTTGTGAGTTTTTTTGCCGGTCCAATTCTGAACTTCATTCCTGTCATTACCAAAGAGAACTTGAATGCAGAGGCTGGAGGCTTTAGCCTTATGCTTTCCGCGTTTGGTGCAGGTGCGGTGCTGGGCGCACTGCGTGTTGCATCGTTGAAGGATAAGGTGAATCGGCACTACATTGTGATGCTGGCTTCTGGGACACTTGCGGTTGCCGTCATTGGCGTATCACTCTCGAAAGTGTTCATCTTATCGCTGGTGCTCATGTTTGTGGGCGGTTTTGCCTTTGTTAGTTGTGGCGCGGTCGGCAATACCATCATGCAGATGAGGGTCTCAGAACATTTGCGTGGTCGTGTCATCAGCATTTATGCTACGGCATTTCGTGGTGGGTTACCATTAGGCAGTTTGGTGACGGGTGTAGTGTCAGAGCATTTTGGTGCAAACATTGCCTTGCTACTCAATGCCTGCTTGCTGCTCGGTGTGCTCTGGACGGTTTGGCAAGCCTTTTCAATGGCTTCTCTTACGGCACACGATTAGTCGCTTGCCACAAGATAATCTTCTGGAATCAGGTTACCGAGATTCAGAATGAAGCGCTCATCGAACACTTTTTTGACTCGCACCATTTCTCTGATTCCTGCTTCGCCGAACATCATGACCAGATACTCGGCTTTGAGCTTGCCTATACCATGCTCGGCAGAAATTGTGCCGCCCAGTTCCAAAGTTTTCTCAATGAATTGCCGATAGAGCGTCTTTGCACGTGCGGCTTCGTCGGCATTCTTAGGCAGGATGTTCAGATGCAAGTGTGCATCGCCGATGTGTCCGAATAAAATGTAATCCAGTTCTGCTTCAGCGCAGCCCTTTCGGTAAGCGTCCAGCAACTCTGGGAACTGCGCATGAGGCACAGCCATGTCGGTAGAAATTTTGCGCTGCTTGAAGCGTGCATACCACTCATTGACCAACACTGGCAAGGCATGGCGGACATCGCGAATCTGCTGCTGTTCATCAGGACTTAATGCAATCCAACTTTGCTCTAAGAGCGCGTGGTGCTTTTCTAGTAGTGCATACCACTCGCCGAGCAATTCGTCTTCGGTTTGTGTAGTCGTTTCCTGCTCAAAGAAAATGGCACCTTTTGCGTGTTGCGGGATATTCGGATACTTCTTGCGCAGAAAGTTGAGAGAGTGCTCATCGAGGTATTCCAGAGCGCGTGCGCTGATGCCTTCACCTGCGCGTGAGCGTCGGCGCGCTTCACTGACAAAAGCCAGCAAGTCTTCATCTTGCGCAAAGTAGACAAGCGCGCTAAAAATTTTTTCGGGTTTGGGTAGCAGTTTCAAGTCTGCCTCCAAGATTGCTGCCAGTGTGCCTTCTGAACCGATGAATAAATCGATGAGGTCCATCTGCGGCTTGCTGTAAAAGCCCGAGACATGCTTAGAGGTGTTGGGCATGGTGTAGTTTGGGATGCTGAAGTGGTATCGTCGCCCGCGTGGTGTGGTAAAATCAATGATGCCGTCAGCATTTGCGAAGATTTTTCCGCGCGGAAGGTCTATGATTTCGCCGTCGGCGAAGGCAAGTTTGAGTCGCTCGATGTAGGGTCGGGTGGCGCCATACTTGAAGGTGCGTGCGCCAGAAGAGTTGTTGGCAATCGTTGCGCCGATGAAGCAGTAGCGTTCGGTGGGGTCGGGCGTGTAGAGCAAGCCTAATGCTTCTACTTCGCGCTGAAGGTCATAGAGAAGCACGCCCGCTTGCACCGTGGCGCGCCCAGTGCCATCTGCAAATTTTTCGATACTAAGGATTTTGTTAAGTCGGTGAAAGGCTACGACCACACCTCCGAACGGGATTCTCCCGCCTGTGGTGCCTGTGCCATTTCCAGAAAATGTCATGCGCTTTCGCTGCTGGTAGCAGCTTGCTAATACTGCGGCAACTTCTTCGTAGGTTTCGGGCAGATAGACCCCCTCTGCATGTCCGCCTTGCAGCACGCTTGTATCTTCGAGAAATGCTTGAATTTCAGCATGGTCTGTTTTGAAAATCATAACTTTGCACGCGTGTAGATTCCATGAGTGTATTGGCTTGCAAAGAACGAAAACCTGTATAGCCCCAACGACGTTCTGCCAGTTCCAACACAGTAAAGGGCATGCCGTGTCTCATTTCTGGCTTTGTGAAAATTTGCCGCAGTGCCGAGCCACGCTCACCAGTGATGTCGCCAGCAAATTCGATTCCATGTTTCTGCAATGCGGCGATACCTTTTTCGATGTCTGCCACATTGACAGCAATGTGATGCAATTGCCTATCGCCGAAAGTTTCTACCCACTTTGGAATCACACAGCCTTCGCCGCGCTCGCCGTCGTAGGCTTGGTCAATGAAGACAGCAGGCAATCCCGGACGGCGATAGACTTTTGCCCACCAGTTGTCATACTCCACAATTCCCAAGTTGAGGTCTTCTATGAATCCAGCTGACAGGAATTCTTCTGCGCGCTCTTCTACATTCAATGTGCGAATGGTGATATGGTCAATAAGTGGGCGCAACCCAATGCCAACATTGTCTAAAAGTGCACAGAGCACTTGTGCAGCCCGATTGTTGGCCAGATAGTCTTCCACGTAGCGCTCAATCAGCGCGTCAGCTGCTTTGAAAGCCTGATACGACATACGCAATACCGTTTTGAAGTTGATGAAATTTTAGCATGGCATAGCTTTGTCGATTTCACTTGTGCCACTGTCCATGCCGTGCATATCTTTGCCCAAGCAATTTAACAGGCTTTAATCTGCCAGCGTAGACAAATCTCCTGCATCTTGACCCAGTGATTCTGCTTTGAGCAATCGGCGGACGATTTTCCCGCTTCGAGTTTTTGGCAGTGTGGTGCGAAACTCAATTTCACTTGGTGTGGCGATAGGACCCAGCTCGCGGCGGACATGGTCGCGTAGTACACTTTTGAGCGTATCGGTCGGCTCGTGCCCAGCTTTGAGGATAATGAATGCCTTGATGCGTTCGCCTTTGATTTCATCTGGCAATCCGATTACTGCGGCTTCTGCCACAGCTGGGTGAGTGATGAAGGCGCTTTCGACCTCTGCCGTGCCAATACGGTGCCCGGCGACATTCATCACATCGTCGGCTCTGCCCAGCACGCAGATATAGCCATCTTCATCATAGAAAGCCACATCTCCTGAGGTGTAGCAACCTTCGAAATCTTCCCAGTATTTCTGGTATCGTGCATCGTCACCCCAGACGGTGCGCATCATGTAAGGCAATGGGCGACGCAAGACCAACAGCCCACCTTGATTTGGCGGAACAGGTTTGCCATCTGGCGAAACAATATCTACAACGGCGGTTGGCATGGGTTTACCAGCTTTGCCAAGTTTAGCTTTGAATGCAGGTAGCGTACCAATTACCGGTGAGGCAATTTCCGTCTGCCACCAGTTATCAACCACGAAGCCTTTCTCGCCGACGATGTGGTCTTGTGCCCACTGATGCGCTTCAGGATTTAGCGGTTCGCCTGCACAAGCAATCAGGCGCAGTGAGCTGATATCGAACTTTTTGATATGCTCTTCTCCATACTTCATGAAAAGTCGAATCGTGGTTGGCGCTGTAAACATGAGATTGACACCGTGACGCTCGACAGTCTGCCACACAATGCCCGGGTGCGGATAGTCAATTGCACCTTCTCGTGCTAGTACTGTTGCCCCGTTGATGAGTGGTCCATACACGATGTAACTGTGTCCGACTATCCAGCCAATGTCAGAGGTTGCCCAGAAAATGTCGGTTTCCTTGATGTCGTAGAAAGCACGCGAGAGATAGTAGGTGCCCACCATGTAGCCACCATGAACATGTACCACGCCTTTTGGTTTGCCCGTTGTGCCGCTGGTGTAGAGAATGAACAGCGGATGTTCAGCATCGACAATTTCGGCTTCGCACCACTGCGGCTCATGCTCAATGAAGTCAAAGAAATCTACTTCACGTGCCGACGTCAGCTCTTGCTTCGGTTCTTGACGACGCAAGACCACAATTTTCTCGATGAACTCGATATCTTTGACGGCTTCATCGACAATACTTTTGAGATTGATGGTTTTGCCAGCACGGTAAGTTACATCGGCACAGAAGACAATTTTTGCCTGACTATCCTCAATGCGTGTTCGCAGGGCGCTGACCCCCATGCCAGCATACACGACCGAGTGCAGCGCTCCAATGCGTGCGCACGCCAGCATCACATACATACCTTCCACCGTCAGCGGCATGTAGATAATGACTCTATCACCTTTTTTTACGCCAGCCCGCTTAAGCGCATTAGCGACCTGACAGACGCGGCGCAATAGTCGGTCATATGTAACCACGACTTCTTTGCCGCTTTCGGTTGTCCAAATTATCGCCACTTTATTGCGCCGTGAGCTATTGACATTTCTATCCAGTACATTTACCGTGATGTTTGTCTTTGCGCCCACAAACCACTCATGATGCGGAGGTTCAAACTTTAACACGGTGTGCCACTTTTCTTGCCACCATAGTTCATTGGCAATGCTTTCCCAAAACTTTTCGGGTGCAGAAATGCTGTAGCGGTAGAGTGCGTCATAATCTTGTATTACCGCCTGTTGTCGTAACCACTCTGGAGGTGTAATCGTACGCCGCTCGGCAGTCAAGGTCTCAATCGAGGACATCGGAGTAATTGTCTACAGTTAATTGGAGCTGGAATTACATGTTTTGTCTATACTGGAAAGTTAGGCACTGCACAAGTCAATTCAAAGGCGATTGGCGTTCGCATCTGGTTTGAGCAATGGGTATGCGAGTGCCTACTCTGGCTTGCTTTTTCAGGCTGTTGCTGTGCGTGTTTTGGAAAGTTCAGGGCTATATTACAGGACAATTTTCTCAAACGATTCTTGCATGGGCAATGTTTTCTCGGCAGGGCACTTCAAACTTTAACTTGGCAACATGAGTCAGAAAAAAAAGGTTGTGGTCGGCATGTCTGGTGGCGTGGATTCATCCGTTGCAGCATGCTTACTTGCCCAACAGGGCTATGAAGTGATTGGTATCACGATGAAAACGTGGGACTACGACATGGCTGGTTTAGGCAAAAGTTCGCAAAAAGAGACTGGCTGCTGCTCGCTGGAAGCTATCAACGATGCGCGCAGTGTAGCGATGGCAAAAGGATTTTTGCACTACACGATTGATTTTCGCGATGACTTCGGTGCAGCCGTCATTGAGTATTTCAAGGAAGAATACTTGCACGGTCGTACCCCAAATCCCTGCGTGATGTGCAATACCAAAGTCAAATGGGATTCACTTTTGCAACGCGCTGAACTCTTAGGCGCTGACTACATTGCCACTGGACACTATGCACGCGTGCGCTACGAGAACGGTCGTTACAGGCTTCTAAAAGGCAAAGACCAACAAAAAGACCAAAGTTATGTGCTCTGGGGACTTTCACAGCGGGCACTTTCTAAAACGATTTTTCCACTTGCCGAACTTACTAAACCCGAAGTGCGCGAGCTTGCGCGTCAATTTGGCTTGAAAGTTGCTGACAAAGGTGAAAGCTATGAAATTTGCTTCATTCCCGATAATGACTATGAGCGTTTCCTAAAAGAAACGGTGCCCGACCTGGCAGAAAAAGTCTCTGGCGGTAAAATTGTAGATGAGTCGGGTAACATCTTAGGTGAACATCGGGGCTATCCTTTTTACACCATTGGTCAGCGCAAAGGCTTAGGGCTTACCACACCAGAGCCGGTTTATGTTACAGAAATTCAATACGAGACCAATACGATTGTGGTTGGCGACAGTGAATCGCTCTTACACCATGGTCTAATTGCTTCTCAAGTCAACTGGATAGCCTTTGCTGAGCTGGATGCTCCAATTCGTGCCACCGCCAAAATTCGGTATAAAGATACGCCTGAACCTTGCACCATCACGCCGTTGCCGAATGGTATGATTCAAGTGCAGTTCGATGCTCCAAAACGTGCGATTACGCCGGGGCAAGCGATTGTCTTCTACAACGAGCATGAGGTCTTGGGCGGTGGTTTTATTCACAGCGTCTTGAAATAGTGCGGGTTGCATAAGGTGAAAAGTTGTAAATAGGCTATGGCTCTACGAACAGAAACCGTTGCCATGCTGAAAAGAGCGCATCACTGACACCGCGGATATTTTTGAGCTCTTCTACACTTTCGAAGCGTTTGTATTCCTGACGGTAGCGCAAAATGCGGTCGGCAAGTGCTCGGGTCATTCTCGGCAATCGCATCAGGTCTTGAAATGTTGCCGTGTTGAGATTCAAGCGCTCGCCTTCTTTGATAGGCGGCTTGACCATGAAGGCTTCATCGATGAGTCGGTCAAAATCATCTTGCGCGTTTTCACTGGTGCCGCCCAGCCGCAGCGACAGCGTCAGGTGATGTGAAAGCCCTAATTCGGGATGTGTCAGAAAAGCATAGTCTGCATCGACCATAGCGTAATGCACGCCAATTCCACCTGAAATGCGCTGTGGTTCGGTGCTGAATCCTGCTCGCAGTGAGACATATTGCACGGCATCGAACTCCAAGCCCGATTTGAACGAGAGTGGATAGCGGATGTCTTTTTCCACATCGAGAAATGCTCGCAAATTTTTTAGCAGCCGATACGATAGTCCTGCCATATACACTTGTGCCAAGGGCTCGTTCGATATGCCCATCGATGGGCGATTGAGATTGATAGCCGATACGCCCAGTGATAGCTCTGGCGTAATCAGCACCAAAATCCCTGCATCTACCCCGAATGCGCCTGCATTGCCATACCCTTGAACAGCAGTTAGTTGATACGAAAGATTCAAGCCGAAAAAGAAGCGGCGTTCAAAGACATTAGCATAAGCTATTGAGAGTGCCGTTTCATTGTAGAGTTCAAAGCCGAACCGTCGCACGGCGCCGCCAAATGCGCCAAACCCTTGTGGAAGCGTTTGTGGGTCAGCATAGGCAACGCAGAAATCTGCCAGCTCTGTCAGTCCGAAGGGTTGAGCATAGAAAAAACTGGCTTCACGTGAAGGGAGTAGCATGAGACCAGCGGGGTTATAAAACAGCGCAAAGGCAGAATTGGCAAGCCCTGTAAAAGCGCCACCGACACCAATTGCTCTTGCCCCTTTGTCCAAACGCACTGATTGTGCAGAGAGCATCGGGCATATCCATAGCCATATACCTAACAGCATTAGCCACCGCATCCGTTGTTTCATCCGCATGTTTTGAGTCTGTTTGAACCCTTGAAAATCTACATAATTTTATCTACATGGCTTTGCCACTTGGCTCTCGAAAGGACAGGCGCAGCTCATGAAGTTTGTGCATGATTTTGTAATATGCATGGAGGGACCTTTCATTTTGGGCGTCCAATGACTCAACTGCTATCACCATGCTTCAACCTGACCAAACCGCACTACTTGTGATTGATGTGCAAGGCAAACTTGCCACACTCATGCACGAGAAAGAGATGCTATTTCTCAATCTCAAACGCTTGATACAAGGCGCACAGCTTTTAGGGTTGCCGATTTTACTGACTGAACAGTACCCGCAGGGTCTTGGCGAGACTTCTCCTGAAATTAAATCGCTACTGCCCAATCTCCAACCCATCACGAAGATGAGTTTTAGCTGCTGCGGGGCATCGGCGTTTAATGATGAGCTTAGCCGGCTTGGTCGCAAGCAGCTGTTAGTGGCAGGTATTGAGTCGCATATTTGTGTCTATCAGACCGTTGCGGATTTACTTCGCAGTGGATATGAGGTGGAGGTTGTCGCCGACGCAGTGTCTTCGCGTACGCCAGAGAACCGTGAGCTCGGTCTTTCTCGCATGAAGGATTTAGGTGCCACACTGACCAGCACCGAAATGTCGCTTTTCGAGCTTCTGCGTGTAGCTGGCACTCCCGTTTTCAAGGAAATTTCAAAACTCGTAAAATGAGTCAATCCGCTACACATTCAACCACACCCATTCGCGTGCTATTTGTGTGCTTAGGCAACATTTGCCGTTCTCCCTTAGCAGCGGGAGTCTTTCGTCATCACCTTGCGACGGCAAACTTGCTCTCCCACTTTGACGTGGATTCTGCTGGCACAGCCAACTACCACATTGGAGAGCCTGCAGACCGCCGTGCAGAAGCTATTGCGGCACAAAACCATATTGATATTTCTATGCACCGTGCCCGGCAAGTGCATCGCAAAGATTTTGATACCTACCATTGGATAATTGCCATGGACCGGAGCAACTTGGAGCACCTTCGACGCATGTGCCCACCCGAGCATCAGCACAAGCTGAAGCTGATGATGAACTTTTCAGCTCACCCCACTGTCGATGAAGTGCCCGACCCTTACTACGGCGATGAGCAAGATTTTGAACACGTGCTTGGTCTTTTGGACGACGCCTGCAAAGGACTACTCACTTGGCTTGTGCGCACGCACCAAGTTCAACCTACAGCGCGCTAAGTTTGCGGAATACTCTTTGGATGACTTGCCGAACAGAGCATTTACTTTGCAATGACATGTAGCGTTTCTGCACCCATGAATTGCAAGACCCGCTGGCAAATGCTTTGTGGGTCTAAACCGACTTCCTTATGCAGCTCTGCCGGCTGACCGTGGTCAATGAAGCGGTCTGGCAACCCAATCACCAGCACTTTGTTGCTGTATCCTTTTTCTTGCAAATACTCTATGACGGCACTACCAAATCCGCCTTTGATGGTGTTTTCTTCCACGGTTACAAGGCGTTCATATTTTTCGCAGAGCTCATCAATAAGTGCCGTGTCGAGTGGCTTGACAAAGCGCATATTGGCTACGGCGGCAGAAATGCCTTGTTCGGCAAGTAGGTCTGCGGCTTTCATCGCATGATTGGTCATTACGCCAATACCTAAGAATGCGATGTCGCTGCCTTGACGCAAGAGTTCGCCCCTACCGATTTCAAGCTGCGTAAATTCTTTTCGCATGGGCACGCCGACGGCATTGCCGCGCGGGTAACGCACCGCAATCGGTCCTGCATCATACTTGACAGCAGTGTAGAGCATATCGCGCAATTCTTGCTCATTCATTGGCGCCATAATGACCATGTTCGGGATGAGCCGCAAGTAAGAGAGGTCGAAGGCACCGTGATGGGTTGGACCGTCTGCGCCAGCCAATCCCCCTCTATCCATTGCAAAGATGACATTGAGATTTTGCAAGGCCACATCATGGATAATTTGGTCATATGCGCGCTGCAAAAATGTGGAGTAAATGGCGACCACTGGTTTGAATCCTTGTGTGGCTAAGCCTGCGGCAAAGGTAACGGCATGTTGCTCTGCAATGCCGACATCAAAGAAGCGTTCGGGAACGGCTTTCTCTAAGATTTTCAATGAGGTGCCTGATGGCATGGCGGCTGTAATGCCTACAATGCGCTCATCCATCTTTGCCAGCTCAGTGATGGTATTGCCAAACACATCCTGATAGAGCGGCGGCGCATTGGGGTTCGGAGCTTTGAGCGATTTGCCCGTAATTTTATCGAATGCTGAGCTTTGCGCGTGCCACTTGAGCTGGTCTTCTTCTGCTAACTTATATCCTTTGCCTTTGATGGTTACAATGTGGAGCAACTTTGGATGCGGCATTTCACGCAATTCGCGTAGCAATTCTGCCAAATGCACCACATCATGCCCATCTACTGGACCGAAGTAACGGAAGCCCAAGGCTTCAAAGAATTGCCCAGGTGTCAGTGCCGCCTTCAGTCCTTGCTCCAGGCTACGGATAAATTGCCGTGCTCGCTCACCCAGCTCATTATCCATGTGGCTAAGAATGTCCCAAATGTCACGGCGAATTTTGTTGTAGGTCGAGTTTGTGGTGATGTCTGTCAGGTATTCTTTTAATCCGCCCACATTCGGGTCAATCGACATGCAGTTGTCGTTCAGCACGACCAGCACGTCGGTTTTCAGATGCCCTAAGTGGTTCAATCCCTCGAAAGCCATGCCGCCAGTCATTGCGCCGTCGCCAATGACTGCCACAATTTTGAAATCCTCTTTGCGAAGGTCGCGTGCGACAGCCATGCCAGCCGCTGCCGAAATGGATGTGGAAGCGTGTCCCACGCCAAATGTGTCGTAAATGCTCTCGCTCCGCTTCGGGAAGCCAGAGATGCCCTTGTATTGGCGATTGGTATGGAAGACACTGCGCCGCCCTGTTAAAATTTTATGCACATAAGCCTGATGCCCAACATCCCAGACTAATTGGTCTTTTGGTGTATTATACACATAGTGCAAAGCCACAGTAATATCGGTTGCCCCAAGGCTGGCGCCGAAATGCCCACCGTATTGCGAGACAAGGTCAATGACAAATTCACGACATTCTTGAGCAATAGCGGGGAGCTCTTTGAGTGGAAATTTCTTCAAATCGTCGGGAGAATTAATTCTGCATAGATATTTGCCATAGTTGGCAAGTTCTTCCGAGGGCTGTATGTGTTCAATCATATGATTTGGCTAAAGTTTTTCTGAATTGGTCAGTATGTTCAAGAAAAATGCTAAGTTAAGAATTTGCTTTACGCCGTAAAAATCTCTCTCACCTTATCGGTTAGTCTGGGTTGAGCGTAGGGCGATGCGCCACCCGCCCCTGATGTTGCACAAGGGCTCCTGTTGCCTTCATCTATGGGTTGCCTCCTTTTTGTATTCGTTTTGTTGTTTTCACTCCGTCTCTTACAGACCAGACTCACTTAAAGAGCTTTGCAAAAAAGCCGAAAAACCAGTTTTCATCAGCTTTGACAACTTTCTCAATTGCGTGGTCGACATTCTTTGCGAACTTCTCTAAATCCCTGACGACTTGGTTGAAATTGTGATAATCTTCACTCTCTTCGGGTTTAACATGCTTCATTTCATCAATCACTTTCAGCAGAGGTTCAAGCTCTCGCTGGCGACGCTGTCGTGCAATGAGTTTTGCGGCCTCAAAGATGTTTTTTTCGGCTACGAAAAATTCCTTGCGCTCGCCCGGCTTGAGTTCGCGATGCACTAACCCCCAATCAATCAGCTCGCGCAGCGTCATATTGACATTGCCACGAGAAACACCTAAGGTGTGCATAATATCTTCAGCGCTAAGCGGTTCTACCGACACCAGCAACAGTGCATGAATCTGCGCCATCGTTCGGCTGATGCCCCAGTTTGAGCCCAATACCCCCCATGCCTGAATGAACTTTGCTTTTGCCTCGCTTAGCGTCAAGTCTGCCATGTTTATCTTTCAAAACTTTCAAAATTCTTTGAAAGTTCTACATACAGTCCTTTTTTCTGCCACGCATCTGGAAACACTCTAAATTAACATTGCTTTAACTTTGCCCATCCTATCTTTACTTGTAACCAACATCATAAAATACCAACTGCTTCCCATTATGAAACAAATTTTCCAGATGAAACAAATCAAGTTTTTTGCCCTCTGTCTTCTTTTTCTTTGGGGCGCATCTGATGCGATGGCACAACTCTCTCCTACCGTACTGGGGTCATGGGGCACGGGTATTTATCGCAGCAGCGACCCGCGCTCGGCTGAAATTTTGGCTTACGACCCGCCTTCTCGCCGCTTGTTTGTGGTCAATAGCGTCGGTGAAAATATCTTTGTGCTTGATTTCAGCAATCCTGCCACACCTCGCCTGATTGATTCAATTCGTTTCACGACGGGCTCTCCGAACAGCATTGATGTGCGTGATGGCGTGTTAGCGGTCGCCGTCGATTCCACCAACCGCCAACAGCCGGGCAGAGTGTTTTTCTACCGTGCGGCGACCGCTGGCGCAACCACCCCACCGCTCGCCTCGGTTCAGGTCGGCGCTTTGCCTGATATGCTCACATTTACGCCCGATGGTCGGCGCGTGCTCGTTGCCAACGAGGGCGAACCCAATAACTACAACGCTGGCAACATTGACCCTGAAGGCTCGGTCAGCATTATCGAGATTCCAGCGGCAGGTGTGCAGGCAATTACTCAAGCCAATGTACGCACGGTTGATTTTCGCTCGCTGAACGGTCAAGAGGCGGCTTTGCGTGCGCGTGGGGTTCGCATCTTTGGTCCTCGCGCCACTGCCGCTCAAGACTTGGAACCAGAGTATATCACGGTTCAAGGCGATACTGCATATGTGGTCTGTCAGGAAAACAACGCCATCGCCCTCATTCGCATTAGCACCGCTACTTTGATTGGGATTCGCGGTTTAGGGCTGAAGAATCACAATCTCACCGGTTTCGGGTTAGACCCCAGCGACCGTGACGGCGCTGGTGGCACTGGCGCTATCAACATTGCGCCGAGACCAGTTTTTGGAATCTATCAACCTGATGGCATTGCCGCTTATAGTGTTGGCGGACGCACCTTTATCGTGACTGCCAATGAAGGCGATGCCCGCGATGGCTATGCTGGCACTAACGAACCTGACATACGAGCTGGCGCTCCCAGCATCCGATTAGACCCTGCCGTATTTGGCGATACCTTCACGCACCATTGGCATTCGCCGCGATTCATTGCTGGGACGCCTAACCATCTCGCTTGCCCTGCCCGATACCACGCCCAACGGACTCTATCGCAGCTTGCAATGTTTTGGCGGTCGCTCTTTCTCCATCTTCCGTGTGGACGCCGATTCCTTAGTGCGTGTCTATGACAGTGGCGATGAGTTTGAGCGCATCACCGCGGCACGCTTTCCAGCAAATTTCAATGCAACAAACACGAGCAATGCGCTCGATAACCGCAGTGATGACAAAGGTCCTGAACCCGAAGATGTCAAAATTGCACGTGTTGGCGATAGCACCTATGCGTTCATTGGCTTAGAGCGCATCGGCGGCGTGATGATTTACAACATCACCTCTCCCACAGCTCCGCGCTTTGTCAGCTACATCAACAATCGCAATTTCGGTGTCACTCCCGGCGCTGGCACCGTGCTGGTTGGCGCTGCCGCTGGTCCTGTGGCAGCTGACCGTGTCGGCGACTTAGGTGCAGAAGGGTTGCTGATTATTCCGGGCAACTTAAGTCCAAATGGTCGCCCGCTTTTGGTCGTCGCTAATGAAGTCAGCGGCACCGTAACAACCATTCAGCTCAGTGCTACTGCCTCTGTTGAGCGGCTTAGTGATGCGCGTCCATCGGGATATGTGTTGGAGCAGAACTATCCCAATCCATTTAACCCCAGCACCACGATTCGGTATGCGATTCCACAGTCTGCACAAGTGAGCTTGAAGGTTTATGACGTGCTCGGTCGTGAAGTAGCAACGCTTGTTAATGCGCGTCAGTCGGCTGGGGTTTATGTTGCAAATTTTGATGCCGCCGCATTGCCCAGTGGCATGTATTTCTATCGCTTGCAGGCTGGCTCATTTAGCGAGACGCGCAAAATGATGCTCATCAAGTGATGGGGCACAAAAGGCATACGCACTGACACTCGCCACACGCTGTCATACTGAAGGAAGCGTAGCAGAGTGAAGCATCCACAACAGATTCCTCGCTATCGCTCGGAACGACAGAAAAGAATTAGCGCTCTGAAAAATGGTGCTGATGCGCGCTTACCTCTCCAAGCTACTGTAGCGCTTTTTGAGCTCGTGCACATCCGCACCCAAGATATAGCGAGCGATGAGATAAGCATTCAGCAATTGCTGTGAAAGGAAGCCATTTTTTTTGAAGCGTCGAGCTGACGTCGTGACCGTTGCGCTGGCAATGAGTGTGGGTTCGGCTACGGCGCGTGCCCGCAAAAGGAACTCTACATCCTCCATGAACTCCTGTTCGGGAAATCTGCCTATTGCCTCGAAAAACGTGCGCCGTGCAAAGAGACCTGAATCGCCGTAGTGTGTCAGAATTGAGTTCAGGCGTGTGGCGGCACTATACAGCATGGCTAAGGGATGTGGGTCATCAAAGTTCATGGCAAAGTAACCATACTGCACGTGTTCGTCTTGCATGACGCGCGCAAGTTCAGCGAGTGCATTGGTCGAGAGCGTCGTGTCGGCATGTAGAAACAGCAGGGCGTCGCCAGTGGCAAAATCTGCACCGCAGTTGAGTTGCACGGCTCTGCCTCTTACGCTGCGAAACATTCGCACTGGGAGCGTATCGTTGCTATCGAAAAATGAGATGACTTTCTCACAGGTGCGGTCGCTGCTGCCGCCATCGACAATCAGCAGTTCCAGTGAAACCCCATTTGGTAGTTCTTGTTGGGCAATGCTTTGGAGCGTCTTGGTAATGAAATGTTCCTCGTTGAGCGTTGGCAAAATCACAGAGAGCTTCACAGGTCAAAATGAGACAATATTATCGAGGAGAATATCCAGTGTGCCGCGATTGTTCCATGCAAAATCTACTCGTGCCGCCAAGCGGTATCCGCCCACCAGCAGCAATCCTGCGCCATAGCCATACTGCATATTTTGCCAGTTGAATGTGGTGGGTCGGTTGCCAAAGAAAGTTGTGCGTGAGTTATACCAAATGTTGCCCGCATCAAAGAAGAGCGTGGCGTATAGTGCCCACTGCATGACCTTGAATTGTTCAACAGGTATGAAGTTGAAGCGTAGGGTGCTTAGTGGCACAATTGGGTAGCGCAGTTCTGCACTGTTGAGCTGCAGGTTATCGCCTTCAAAAATGTCGCGTGTGTAGCCGCGCACGACAATGCGTGTGTAGCCAAAAAAGAGTCGTTCATGATTTGGCACGGGCGTATTGAGTGAAATGGCCGTGTAATTGCGTAGCGCTAAGGACAATTCACCGATGAGTTTGTCATAGAAGCGAATATCAAAAATGCCGCGTGTGATATTGATTTTGTCGGTCCATGTCGGCAAGCCTAATTGAAACAGATTGAGCGAGAGAAACCATCCTTTCGTCGGGCACTGGTTAAAATCCATTTGCGAATAGGTGTAATTCAGATGTAGCCATGGATAGTAGTCGCGGCCATCGGCAGCCACCGTTGCACTCGGATAAGCGGCTTTGGTTTCCTCAAACACCGAGACTCGATTAAACCCTAAATTGACATTCAAGAAGGCAAAAGGCGATAGGCGCTGGCTAATAGCTCCAGTAACGATGAATGTTTTCTGAATGTAGCGTGGAATGAGTTCGGTTCGAGTGTCATAGGCAAGATTGTTCAGGTCGCGCCATGTAAAAGCAAATCCCGCGCCGGTGCGCGAGGTCCCAAAGAGATAGGGCGTGTAGTATGAAAGCCGTATGTAGGGATCAAATCCCACGCCGAAGGCAATAGAGAGCGGGTCGCTCAGCCCTGTAAAATTTTGATGTGTCGTAATGACGCCCACGTTCAAGTTTGCAATGGTCGGGTTGCGTAACCAATTGGCTAAGCTGACGCCACGCAAATCAAACCGCGGCTGTGGGAACAGATACCAGCGTTCATGCACAGAGACCAACACCACGGTGAGAGGTGCCTGATGCGCTTCGGCTTCTTCATAACACTGATGCACAAATGCCGCAAAAATAGAATCCTGCTCATCGCTTACACTGATGTCCTCTGGGGGTCGGTCGGGCACAAAGCGCCGCGCCGAGACAAAGACCACGTTGAAGAGCTGTAAGTTGTAAATCTGCTGTTGTGCCACTTGCAGCCCTTGCATGGTCAGGGTGTCACCTTCGCTGAAGGGCATTTCTTGACGCATGACAAACGGCTTCGTGGTGTAGTTGCCCGTAATCACGATTTTGTCAACCACCGTACCACACGCCTCCTCTGTTTCTTTGGGCGAGAATGAAAATCCGTATCGACGGTCGGGCTTCTCATCATGCAGTGCTGCCGATGTCGCCACTTCCGCATTCACAGACCACAGGGGAATACTGGTCAGCAGCATCGTCCACACCAGTGCGCAGATTTTTTTGCACGATGTGACTGATTTGATTTTCATCATGTAGAAGCGGTTGATGGCAGTTTATCTCAACTTGTTAGTCACAGTATAGCTGATGATCTACGGCAATACAATGGTTTTGCACAACAATGAGCCCGGCAGTTTCCGCTTTTTTACGTGCCTCTTCGTTAGTAATGCCCAACTGCATCCAAATTACTTTTGCACCAATCTCAATTGCTTCATCAACTACTGCTGTCACTTCCTCGGGCTTACGAAAGATATTGACAATTTCTACGGCACGCCTTAGCTCTTGTGGCAACTCCAATAGACTGGGGTAGCACGGTTGTTTTAATGCCGTCTTCAAATTCGGGTTGATTGGCACGATACGGTATCCGTGCGCCATCATATACCGTGAAACCGCATAACTTGGTCGCTCTGGCTTGTCAGATTGCCCAACAACGGCGATAACTTTGTATGTTTTGAGAATCTCTGGGATTGTCATTTTTTAGCTATGAAATTTAGGTATTTCAGCGCAACTCTAAAATGTTTAGTAAAGTTTTTCTAATTGATTCAGGTGCCAAGCGTGGCGCCTTTCAAATGTGGCTTGATGAACAACTTGCCCTGAATTTTGACACGCTTTTACCTGCCCTCGGAGAAAATATCGCTGTCTTGCGTTTCTATGCGTGGCAGCCTTTTTGTATATCCATCGGCTATCATCAAAGCGAGACGACATTTCATCGCCACTTGCTGGCACAAGACAGCATTGACCTTGTTCGTCGTCCTACTGGTGGCAGAGCCGTGTTTCACGCCGAAGAGCTGACTTACTCAATTGTCATGCATACCGATGCTCCCAACGCCGTGTGTTACACGCAAATCTCTTTGGCGTTGCAAATCGGGTTGGCTGAACTGGGCATTGAAGCCAGTCTTCAACGGCAACAGCCTGATTTGCGCATGCGATACGCTCAAGCCGAAAGTGTACCGTGTTTTACCGCCTCGGCAAGAGATGAGTTGGAAGTGGACGGCAAAAAAATTATCGGTTCTGCGCAACGGCGTTACGGGCACACACTTTTGCAACATGGCTCTATTTTGCTCTCACCCAAACACCTCGACATGGCACGCTATCTCAACACTGCCCCAGATATTCAAGCGCGCATTGCTAAAGATTTGCGCGAAAAAACTATCTCAGCATCGGAACTGCTTGGTCGAGCAGTGACTTACCATGAAGCCGTGCAAGCCTTTCGCACAGGCTTTGAACGCGCTTGGCATCTTTCGCTTGTACCGCTTGCTGAAGCTGAGCTATTGCAGCGGTTGAGTCAGTCCTACACCACCGCTGTTCATTGAACTACTCTGCCAGCGTCACAGCATTCGCTGCGCCATACACATTTTTTCATTGATTGGCTAAGGCTGTCGCTATTGGCTCATCTTGCATCAGTAAGAGAGTCCTTCTCCCACTTTGAAGAGTGGCTGCGCTTTGCTCTCGCCGACGTTAATCGGGATTTGCTCTACGGTTCGCGGGAAAGAATGAGAGAGCTTTGCTTTCGGTTTGGCATCACCGAACAGGAGATCGACGATGCCTTGCGCTTCCGTGCCAGGTAGCCATGCGACCAGAAAGGCGTTGGATTTTGTCAAGGCTTCACCCAGCACCAGCGGTCTGCCTGTCATGAGCACGGCTACCACGGGCACTTTTGCTGCGACAATGTTGCGAATTGGGATGAGGTCTTCTTCAGCTATCACGGGATAGGGTCTATCGCCATCTGTTTCCGTGTAGGGTGTTTCGCCAATGACAACAATTCCCACCGATGCACCTGCGGCACCAGTGCCGTCTGGCGAGTAAGTTACCACTGTACCAGCTCCAACCGTCTGCCGCAGGGCTTGATAGAAGGTCATTCCAAAAGCAATGCTGTCTGGCGTTCGGGTAAAATCACTAAAGTCCACTGTCCAGCCGCCACATTGATTGGCTAAGCTGTTAGCACTTTTTCCTGCCAAGTGAATGCGAGGCAGATTTTTTGCCAAGGGCAGGAGCTTGCCATCATTTTTGAGCATCACGCCTGTTGCCTGCACGATGCGCCGCGCCTGTCTGCGATGCTCTTCACTTCCTACCTTGGCAAGCAGTTCTCGCTTTGCGTAAGGCTTTTCGAACAAGCCTAATGCAAATTTTGCACGCAACACTCGCCTGACGGCATCATCAATGCGCTTTGGCGAAATTTTTTGCTGACGCACCAGCGTGCGCAAAATCGTGATAAACTCTTTGTAATTAGCTGGCAACATGATAACATCAATGCCTGCTGTTACCGCTCGCTCTATGCAATCCACCGTGTCCGCTACAATCTCGTAAATGCCGCCCCAGTCCGAGACCACAATGCCGGGAAATTTCAATTCATCTTTCAGCACAGACTGAATGAGGTACTTCTGCCCATGAATTTTTTCGCCATTGAAGCGGCTGTAGGAGAGCATCACCGAGCCGACGCCTGCCTCAATTGCCGCAACGTATGGCGGAAAATGAATGGTACGCAGCGCTTTACCATCAATTTCAATATCCCCTTCGTTAATCCCATTGAGCGTTGCGCCGTCCCCGACGAAATGCTTGGCACATGCCAGCACGCCTGTTTCACCCAGCGTCTCGCCTTGGTATCCTTTGACCGCCGCTACCACACACTTTGCCGTCAGTTCTGGCGTTTCAGAGTAGGATTCATATGTTCTGCCCCATCGCTCATCGCGTGCCACTGCTGCGCATGGTGCTAAGTTCCATGTAAATCCAGCGGCACGCATTTCTTCTGCAGTCAGTTCAGCCGCTTGTCGAATGAGCTCTTCACTGCCACTGCATCCCATGCCAATGTTGTGTGGCAGCACCACTGAACCAAAGACCAACGCATTGCCATGCACGGCATCAATGGCGGAAAGCAGCGGAATTTTCAGACGAGTGCGCATCGCATAGCTTTGCAGTGTATCATTGAAATCTGCCCAGTCTTGTGCAAGGCCATGCCCCGATTTTGGATAAAAGCCCACGCTTGCCACCACACTGCCAATGAAGTATTTCTGAATATCCTCCGGACTCTGCAAGTATTGCATGCCTACCATCACCATCTGACCAATTTTTTCATCCAGCGTCATCTTCGACATGATCTCTGAAATGCGTTCCTCTACGGTTGGCGCGTTGCCTTGGCATGAAAAAGAGAGCAAAGGGAAAAGAAGTGAAATGTAAATGAATCGTTTCGTGATGAGCATATGGTTTTTGTGCAGCCGAATTATTTTTACCAAAATTTTTCGCTGGCTGTTATGATGCTTCTCCGGGCGATGTTCTCAAAAATAGCAAAGAATTTGCTAAGTTGAAGAAAACCCTTCGCACAAACGCACTATGCGACTTGGCATTGACCTTATTGAAATCTCACGCATCAAAGCCTGTGTTACCCAGTATGGCGAGCAGTTTTTACGTCGCATTCTCACCGAAAAAGAAATTGCATATTGCTACTCGAAAGCAAACCCATATGAGAGCATTGCCGCACGCTTTGCCTGTAAAGAAGCTCTTGCTAAGGCAATTGGCAGTGGCATCTCCAAGACATTTCATTGGCAATCGGTTGAGATTTTGCGCCACAAAAATGGACAGCCAAAAGTTAAGTTTCGCAAAAAAATCAAGGGACTTTCGTCGAAAAAAGTCGCCATCTCCATGTCACACACGCATCAGTATGCTATTGCCATAGCTATCATCAGTCCGTAACCTCCATGACGACTATTTCTGAAAAGGTATCGGCTGCAGTTGCTTTTCTGGCTGAAAAAATTTCTCGTGTGCCTGACCTTGCCATCGTGTTGGGTTCTGGTCTTGGCGATTTTGCACAGCACATTGATACGCATCTTTCACTTGACGCTGAAGATATTCCGCACTATCCTGTGCCTCGTGTGGCAGGTCATCATGGCAAAGTGATTTTGGGTAGCTATGCCCATCACTCCCTCATACTCATCAAAGGGCGCGTGCATCTCTACGAAGGGCATTCGCCTGATGCGGTCACGTTTTATGTGCATTTGCTTGCCGCTTTGGGCATTAAGACGCTTATTCTTACCAATGCGGCTGGCGGGATTAACCTTTATTTCAACCCTGGCGACCTCTGCCTCATCACAGACCATCTCGACCTTACTTTCACTCGCCTATCTTTCCCCTACCGTTTCCGTCGTCCCTATGTCGTCTATGACAATGCGCTGATGCGTCTTATTGAGCATGCTGCGCTTCAGCATCGCATTGCGCTTCACCGTGGTATCTATGCTGGCGTACTGGGACCGAGTTATGAAACCAAAGCTGAAATCAGGATGCTGGAGCGCATGGGTGCAGATATGGTGGGTATGTCAACGGTTGTGGAAGCCAGTGTGGCGGCGGCACTGGGGCTACGCGTGGCGGCACTCTCGCTTATCACTAACAAAGCCGCTGGGTTGAGCCCAGAAAAACTTTCTCATGAAGAGGTTCAGCTGATTGCTCATCAATCTAAAGAGAAATTTTCAGCCTTGATGAAAGCCATTTTGGAGGCACTCTAAGCGCTGGTGGGGTCAATACGGGGCTGAATGGAAAAAATCAAAGACAATGCGCACGCCTGCACTAAACCAGAATGGCAGTCTTGTTCGTCCGCCAATGCCATCGCCGATAGTGCCATCAATTTGAAGATTATTGCTGAAAAAGTGCCGAAAGCCCACTTGATACGATACTCCCGAGCCCGGCACATATGGGTCGCCAGAGAAGAGTTCTGCCACGATGTGGAATCCACCGATTGCACGAATCTGCGTGCCAATCCCCCATGTATTGATGAGCTCATCTTTGCCATCAATGCGCAGGTAGTTTGCTCCCAAGTTGCCGTGAATCAACACCGCATCGTCTTCACCGAAGGATTGCGAGACAATAAGGAAGCCAAATGTTCCATAGCCCGGCGGTTGCAGCACCCCCTGACCATATGGCAGAAATGAGCCTATCACCAAACTGACGCCCGGCCACGAATTCGTTTCGTAGCCTTTGAACAACACTTTTGCTTGAACCAGTGGGAACCCCAACGCAAAACCTTTTGTCGATTCATCTACAAATGGAAATTCTTCCAACTCCCCAGCCACTAAGCCCCATCCGACCACACCACCTAAAGTGAGCTCAAGCCACTCGGTTGGACCGTAAGCCAGCAGAAACCATTGCTGGATGGTCTCTTTATCTTGTCGATACCAAGATTCCAACTGCGCTAAGCGGTTGCCTACAACACGTGCATCATCAGTGATGAAGGGTCGCACTCGCTGGGCGGCGTGTGACAATGCATTTTGCGCGACTGCCGTCGATGTGGCTGTTGAAAAACAAAGCGCTATCCCTACCAAGATGCGTAGCGGTGTCAGCATCAGTGTTTTTTTGAATGAGAGCATTTTTTGGTTTTTTGATGCGCTGCACTCTCTGCCACCTAAAGTTAATGAATTTCCATCACAAGGATAGGCATCATCCGCGCAGCTTATCGAGAAGATGATTCAGCATTTCTGCCTCACTTGGGGTCAATGTTTTCAAACGCGCTTCTGCTGCATTTACTTTGGGGTCTAATTTCTCCAGCAATGCCAGTCCTTTTTTCGTAATCAGCACATCTAACTTTCGTCGGTCGCGAGCACAGGTCTCTCGCTTCACCAAGCCTTTGCTGACTAATCGGCTTATAAGGCGAGAGACATCAGATTGCTTATCCATCATTCTTTCTTTGAGCAGCATCAAGGATGAGGGCGCAGGAAATTGTCCGCGCAAAATCCGTAGCACATTATACTGCTGCATCGTGATACCCGAGCCCTTGAACTGCTCCTGAAGTTTTGGAATCAGCCAGTGAAACGTATAAACCAAGTTTACCTGCAGTTTTTGATACGGACAGCGAAAGCTTTTCTGTTTGATTTCATCCTCGAGTCGCATACCATTCTTACGCTACCTCTTCATTTAACTCTCCCATTGCACCGCGCTGATAGTCTCGGAATGCTTGATGCAGTTCCTCTTCAGTATTCATCACAAATGGACCATATCGTGCTACTGGCTCACCGATAGGATGTCCAGCAAAGAAGATGAACTCTGCAGGCATATCGGATAAATTGCTTACCGTGATGTGGTCGCCCTCTTTGGCTAAAAGCGGCACTGCTCCATGTGTGATGTCTTCACAGCCGTTCAGCATAAACCTACCTGCCACGGGGTATAGAAACGTATTGTGTGTGCGTTTTACTGGAATTGTGGCTTGCGCATTTGGCTCCAAGATATAGTGATGATACTCAATTGGGGTCTGTACATGAATCGGCGAACGCACGCCAAATGCTTCACCAACAATTACCTTCACCCTGATATTGCCTTCAGACGATACATACACTGGGATTTGTGATGCACGAATATCCTGATAGCTTGGCTGAAGATTTTTCTTTTGAGCTGGCAAGTTAATCCATACTTGAAAGCCATGCATCCAGCCACCATTTTGTTTGACCTCATCAATTGGTTGCTCTTTATGCACAATGCCTCGCCCAGCGGTCATAAGTTGCACATCGCCTTCATTTAGCACGGCAAGATTGCCCAGCGAATCCTGATGACAAAATCCTCCTTTGAGAATGTAACTCAAAACCTCAAAGCCTTTGTGTGGATGTGCGCCCGTGCCTTTTGCTTCGCCCGGAGCGAATTTTACAGGTCCAAATTCATCTAACAGCAGAAATGGGTCGATGTAGGATAATCCCCATCGTGGGAAGGGACGATGCACAAGGAATCCTTCTCCTTCCATTACCGAGACCACCGGCAAGATTTGCTGAATGCTGGCTCTTGTTTCTTCTGACACGCTATTCATTTTCGCTCCTAAATTTTCACAGTGATTCTTTAAGTGCTCATGGGCTTAACTTTTTGAGAGGGTCTTCAACTGCTTTTTTCAAGCCCATGAGCGGTCACTCAATTCAGATTCAGTTAGGATTTTTTATCCAGTTCAATGTTGCACACAAAATTCACTTCTTCTCCGACCAACAAGCCGCCGTTATCGAGAGTTTTGTTCCACTTTAAGCCAAAGTCTGTGCGGTTAATTTTGCCAATAACTTTGAAGCCAGCTTTGGTTACGCCGGTGGGCGATTTTGCCACACCATTGTAAATCACATCGAATGTGACCTCTTTGGTTACACCGTGCATGGTGAGGTCGCCAGTCAGCTTGTAGTTCTTGCCATCAATTTTCTTGAAGGATTTGCTCTTGAAGGTGATTTGCGGATACTTGGCCACATCAAAAAAGTCGGGGGACTTCAAGTGTGCATCGCGCTTTTCATCATCCGTGTTAATGCTACTGGCATCAATTGTAAACTCAATATCGCTATCGACAAAGTCATCACTCTTTGCGACAACCTTGCCTTCAAAGAACTTGAATTTGCCTGATGTCTCCGATACCACCATGTGCGATACCGTGAAGTTAATGTTGGAGTGGCTCTTGTCGAGCTGCCAGTTTACTTGGGCAAATACATTTGCACTTACCAAAAGCAGGGTTATCAAAGATGCAAGAAGTTTCATAAACAATTACGGTTAGATTTATGGTTGATAAAGTATTTGTAAAGTGCTCGTCACCGATACGATGCTGACAAATATATGTTACAACATTTATTGTTGCAACATTTATTTTACATATTCTTATTGTGAGCGTAGCGAGGGCGACAGCCAGCGGTCAATGCGGAGACCACGCTTGAAGAGCATGAGCCAGTTGCGTGGATTTTGCCACAGGGTTGAATGGCGCAGCAATGCGCTTAAGACAAGTTTCCAGCCGCGCCACATATCGCCGTAACGGAGTGCGACACTACCGATTTCAAAATCAAAAAAGGGTCGATACTGCGGCGGAATTTTTTGGCGATAGGTCTTGCAAATGCGTAGTGATGCATGGTAGTATTTTGGATTAGCGCGGCTTGTTCGCTTGCCATGCTCACGCACGAACACCTTGTCACTGTCGTCTATGGCAATCGTCTGTCCAGAGAGAAATGTTCGCAGCACCAGCTCCCAATCCTCGCGAAAACAAAATGCATTGCTATACTGCAAAAAACTTGCCTTCTGAACTGCTACACCGGGCGTGCCGCCAATGAGTGCAGCACAACTTAGGATTCCTACATCATTAGGCAGTACTTTGCTTGAAGTGTAGATGATTCGCCCCCGTTCATCAATTTTTGAGCGAAGAATCGAGCAGACCATGTCAGCATTTGTCTCATTAAAGACGTGAAGGATGCTTTCAATGTAATCTGGCTGCCACACATCGTCGTAGTCTAAAAAGAAAAGGTATTTGCCCGTTGCTTGCGCCGCACCGCGATTGCGTGAGAGACAGCGTTCGAGATTTTTCTCATTGCGAAGATACAGCGTCGGTATAGGTGCGGTTTTCATCAGTTTATGCACAATGTCAGGCGTGCTGTCTGTGGAGGCGTCATCGACCACAATCAGTTCAAGGTCTTTACAGGTTTGCGCAAAGACCGAGCGCACAGCATCGGCGATAAACGCCTGTCCATTATGCACGGCAATAATTGCACTGGCTTTTAACATAGCAAAATATAACGAGTGCAAGTTAGGGATATTACCCATTGTCTGTGGATGGTGCATGCGAGTTGTGCCCTGAAAGTGGCTCGCCATGCTTTTGCCAATTTGCTACTTGTGTTAGCTTTGCGCGCATCTATCAACGCGCATCTATTAATCCTATCCGTCTGTAGCATCTGCCTCTCTTACGCCAATTTATACTTTCAGCTTGCCTATATTTGCACTTTTCTGACAGTTACAAGTATGTTTATTGACAGCGCCAAAATTTTCGTTAAGGCTGGGGACGGCGGCAATGGTGTGGTCAGTTTTCGGCGAGAAAAGTTTGTGCCCAAAGGCGGACCAGATGGGGGCGATGGTGGCAACGGCGGGAGCATCATTCTTCAAGCTGACCGCAACCTTAGCACGCTTTTGGATTTTCGATACAAAGCCCACTACAAAGCCGAACGCGGTCGCCATGGACAAGGCGCACGCAAGACTGGACTCTCTGGCAAAGACATTTTGATTAAAGTTCCGTGCGGCACTGTGGTCAAAGACGCAGACACTGGCGAACTTCTCGGCGATTTAACCCAGCATGGGGAGATGCTTGTGGTCGCTAAAGGCGGTCGTGGCGGTCGGGGTAATACGCACTTTGCTACGTCCACGAACCGCGCACCGCGCTACGCCGAGCCCGGTCAGCCCGGTGAAGAACGCACTTTGCTTTTGGAACTCAAACTCTTAGCCGATGTTGGGCTTGTCGGCTTTCCTAATGCTGGCAAATCCACGCTCATTTCTGCTATCAGTGCCGCCAGACCTAAAATTGCAGATTATCCATTCACGACGCTGGAGCCTCACTTAGGCATTGTGCCCTACCGAGACTATCAATCGTTCGTGGTTGCCGACCTTCCCGGCATCATTGAAGGGGCTGCGGAAGGGAAAGGTTTGGGATTACGCTTTCTTAAGCATATTGAGCGCACCAAAGTTTTAGCCATCATCATTCCATGCACTTCGCCTGACATCAAGCATGACTATCAGGTTCTGACCAAAGAGCTCCGACAGTTCAGCCCAAGCCTTATCGAGAAGCCTAAAATCGTTGTAATTTCCAAGATGGATATTGCTCCTGAAGGGTTTGTCGTCCCACGCTTTCGTGGCACTAAGGTTATCAGAATTTCTGCTGTGACCGGCGATGGTCTTGAGGCGCTCAAAGATGCACTTTGGGAACATCTGCATGCGGCTATGCCTGCCGAAGTTTGATTTTCATTGAGGCACAAATGATTGAAAAAGAAGTCGTCATCAAAAATAAAGCGGGTCTGCACACACGTCCTGCGGCAGCAATTGTCAAGCTCGCTGCAAAGTTCAAGTCGGATTTTTTCATTGAGAAAGATGGCATTGAAATCAACGCAAAGTCCATCATTAGTGTCATGACGCTGGCGGCGCCAAAAGGCGCCAAGCTGAAACTCAAATTTAAGGGGATAGATGAAGAACAAGCTGCGGCTGCGCTGGTTAAGCTTTTCGAAGATGGCTTCGGTGAAGTCTGATACCGCCAGCACCTTGCCACAAAGCAGTTTAGCATCTTTTACGCATCCTGTTCTGTTTGCAACGTGAAAATTGTTATTGTCGGTCCTTTTTATCCTTTGCGCGGCGGCATTGCACATTTTGGTGCATCGTTTGCGCATTGGCTCGGCGTGCGCGGTCACCGTGTTTTTCCCATTTCATTTTCGCGACTCTATCCGAAGTTTCTTTTTCCGGGTAAATCACAAGAAGAAAGTGGTCAAGCTCTGCCGTCTTACGCCGTGGTGGCAACCCCGCTCATTGATTCGCTTCATCCACTTTCATGGTTCAGGGCGGCTGAACACATCCGGCATCTGCAACCCGATGTCGTCATTTTCACGCATTGGCTCACTTTTTTCGTGCCATGCTATGCAACACTCATGACCTTGCTCAAAAGGCGCGCTCATGCTAAGCTGATTGTGCTATTGCACAACTTCAAGCCGCATGAGGCGCGCCCGGGCGATGCCTTCCTGCTGTGGCTTCTTACACGCCAACCCGATGGATACCTCATGCTTTCTGAATCGGTCAAGGCAGATTTACTGGCGGTTCAACCGAAGGCAGTCTGTCAGATTTCACCGCATCCGCTATACGACATTTTCGGCAATGCTATTGATAAACATGAGGCACGCCGCGCCTTAGGACTTTCCATGTCGCAAAAAGTCATTCTGTTTTTTGGCTACATCCGTCCATACAAAGGGCTTGACCTTTTGCTCGATGCCATGCCTGCATTGATAAAACTTTTTCCAGAGCTTAAGCTTATTGTGGCTGGAGAGTTTTACAGCGATGAACAAGCGTATCGAGAGAAAATTAAGTCGTTAGGCATTGAAGCGCATCTTTTGTTGGAGACGAGCTATATTCCGAGCGAAAAAGTCGCCCAGTATTTCTGTGCAGCCGATTGTGCGGTGCTCCCGTATCGTTCTGCAACCCAATCTGGAGTGGTGCCGATTGCCTATCATTTTGAGTTGCCAGTGATTGTCACAAGTGTTGGCGGGCTTGCGGAAGTCGTGCGTGATGGGGAAACTGGGTTTGTTGTTGCGCCCAATTGTGTGGATGCACTCGTTGAGGCTATCAAAAAGTTTTATGACCTGCAGCACACAATTGATTTCAAAGCCCATCTTCGTGCAGAAAGGCAGAAGTACTCATGGCAGGCGTTCGTTGAAGCGTTTGAGCAATTAATTGTGCAACTTGAGAAATAAACTCATGTGAAACACCTACTCGTTGTCGCATACTACTTTCCGCCGTCTGGCGGACCGGGCGTGCAGCGCGTCTTGAAGTTTGTCAAATATCTGCGCGATTTTGAGATTCGCCCGATTGTCTTGACGGTCGCAAATGGCGATTTTCCTGTGCGTGATGAAAGTTTGCTTAGCGAGATTCCGCCTGATGTGCCTGTTTATCGGTCTAAAATTTTTGAGCCCTATCAGCTCTACCGCAAACTCACGGGTAAGCCAGCGGATGCGCCAGTAGATGTCAATAACATCCCCAAGCCCGGTGAGCGGCGCAGTTTTGCTGAACACCTTGCTGAATTTGTGCGCAGTAACTTTTTCATCCCTGATGCGCGCGTTGGTTGGCTTCGCAGTGCGGTGGCAATGGGCAAACATATCATTCAATCTCAGCGCATTGACTGCCTTTACTCGTCATCGCCGCCTTACACTTGCGCCTTGATTGCCCGTGCCTTGAAGCGCCACGCACACTTGCCTTGGATTGCCGGCTTTCGTGACCCATGGACCGGTTTTCTTTCTACACCCGTGCGATATGGATTGGCTAAAAAAATCGATATGCACTTAGAGCACAGTGTGTATGCCGAATGCGACCGCATGGAAGTGGCATGGCTTGGCATTGCCAAAGACTTTCAAAAGAAATATCCCGAAATTAACCCTGAAAAGGTGCTGCACATTGAAAATGGTTTTGATGAAGCTGATATTCCAGCGGTCAGTTTTCCACGCAACGCAAAATTTACAGTCTGCTACACTGGCTCGATGTATGGCAAGCGGTCTCCTGAACCATTTCTAAATGCTGTGCGGGCGCTTGTCTTGCAAGGCAAAGTGGATGTCAAGCAAATTGAGCTAAAATTTATCGGTCGCTTCGGGGCGAACATCATGCCACTTTTTGCTGATACGGTGCTCAAAGAAGCGATTACCGTCAAGCCCTACATGCCACATTCGGAGAGCATTTTGGAGCTTTTGCGCTCTGATGTTTTACTTTTGATTGTCGATGACTCGAGCGATAGTGCCGAGATTGTGCCCGGAAAGGTCTATGAGTATATCGGCACGCGTCGTCCGATTCTTGCTCTGGCACCTGAAGGTGCAATTGCTTCACTCATTTGCGAAACTCATGCAGGCACGGTTGCTCACTTTCATCGTCAAGATGCAATTGAGTCAGCATTTTTGAAGTATTATCATCGCTTTTTTGCCGGTGAGCCGCTCTGGGAAGGGCGTGATGAGGTGATTGAAAAATATACGCGCCGTGCGGCGGCAAAAAAGTTAGCTACACTGGTGCACCAACTTGTAGAATCTCATTCAAAGTTTTTGCATGACACCCATGTATCATGAAGTTGCCGTATCGGCAAGTGCTGCGACAAACATGCCTTTGCGAAAAGTCCTGATGCTGGCTTACTACTTTCCGCCAATGGGGCTTTCGGGCGTACAACGCACCGCTAAGTTTGTCAAATACTTGCCCGAGTTTGGCTGGAAACCCATCGTGCTGACCATCAATCCCACGGCATATTTTGCATATGATGAGTCTCTGCTTGCCGAGCTGTCTCATCCTGCTATTGAGATTGTGCGCACCGATACGAAAGATGTAACCAAACTTGCGGCGTCGGCGGCAAAACGTCGCCAGTTCAAAATGCCTGCTGAGCCGACGCGCAAACTGCTTAGCGCCATCAGTCAATTTTTCTTCATCCCAGATAACAAAATCGGCTGGAAGAAATATGCCATAGAGCAAGCTAGCGCCATCATTGAGCGCGAGAAAGATATCGATGTGATTTATTCCACTGCTCCGCCATTTAGTTCGCACCTCATTGCACTTGACCTGCGCGCCAAGTATCATTTGCCCATCGTGCTGGACTTTCGTGACCCTTGGGTTGAAAACCCTTCACACTTTTACTGGACGCCCTTTCACCGCCGTCGTCATGAAGCACTTGAGGAACGCGCTCTGACTTATGCCGACCGCATCATCACTGCTAATCGAGCACTCAAAGAGCTTTTTCTCAAAAAGTATCTTGGCAGAGTGCAGCATAAAGACATTTCCATTATCTGGCACGGCTACGACGCTGAGGATTTTCAACTGGCGAAACCTGAGCCGCGCTCTTGGCAAAAATTGCGCTTTGTCTACTCTGGAAGATTTTTCCTTAGTTCGCCAAAACCCTTCTTCAAAGGTCTGAAAATTGCTCTTGCAACAGTGCCTACACTGCGCGAGCATATTGAGCTTTACTTTGTTGGCATTTTTCCCAAGCAGTATGAGCACATGGCTGAAAAATATGGGCTCAAAGAGCTGATGGTCGTGCGCGGCTACCTTCCTCACCGTGACGCTATTGCCGAACTGCTTAATGCCGATGTGCTTTGGGCGGCGCTTGATGCAGTCAAAGGCACGGAAACTATCACGCATGGCAAACTTTTTGAATACATTGCCGCAAGAAAAACACTCTTTGGCATTGTGCCTGAAGGGGCGGCGCGTCAGTTTATTTTGGAGGCAAATGGGTTTGTTGCACATCCCAAAAAGCCACGCGAGATTGCCCAGAAGATTTTAGACCTCTATGCACTTTGGCAAAAAAACCAGTTACCTGTGCCCACAGCAGCTTTCGTGGCACGCTTTGAGCGACGCCAACTTGCGGCACAACTCGCAAAAGAATTCGGACAACTTATTCGCATCGATTAGCATGAACACTCTTTCCAAAAAAATTCAGCTTGTTGATTTGGTAGGATTGCACCAACGTCTGCAGCCTGAACTTATGGCTGAAATCAACAAGGTGATTGAGAGCGGTCACTTCATCAATGGTGCAGCGGTCGGCGAGCTTGAGTGTGCACTTGCAGGCTATCTTGGTCTGCATTTTGCGATTGGATGTGCCAATGGCACGGACGCCTTGCAAATTGCCCTCATGGCACTTGGCATTGGCAGGGGCGATGAAGTGATTACTACGCCATTTTCTTTTGCCGCCACCGTCGAAGCAATTCTACTTGTTGGCGCCACACCGCGCTATGTCGATATCGACGAGCGCACATTCAACATCAATGCTGACCTTATTGAAGCTGAAATTACGCCAAAGACCAAGGCAATTCTGCCCGTGCATCTTTATGGACAAGCTGCAGAGATTGACAAGATTGTCGAGATTGCTACTCGGCATGGTATTGCAGTCATTGAAGATAACGCTCAATCTTTCGGCGCTGAATACAAAGGGCGTAAAGTCGGCACATTCGGGCGCATGAGCACCACAAGTTTCTTCCCAGCTAAAAACTTAGGTGCATTCGGCGATGCAGGGGCAATTTTTACTGACGATGAAGAGCTTTTCTGGAAAGCTAAAATGATTGCCCAGCATGGCGCGCGTGTACGCTATCAGCACGAGCTTCTCGGTCTTAACTCTCGTCTCGACACGCTGCAAGCCGCTGTGCTTAAAGTCAAGCTAAAGTATCTTGATGAATTTAATGAGGCACGCCGCCGCGCCGCTGACCTCTACGATAGCTACCTTCAGCACGCTAATCTTCAACTTCCATATCGCCATCCAGATTGCACACATATCTTCCATCAATACACCATCCTCTTGCCTGAGCGTAACATGCGTGATGAGTTGCAAAAATTTTTGAATATCCACTCCATTCCCACATCCGTGCATTACCCGATTCCCCTTAACTTACAGAAAGCTTTTTTGGATGCGCGCTACCCCAAAGGGGCACTGCCAATTGCAGAGCGTGCTGCCGATTGCGTACTTTCTTTGCCTATGCATACCGAGTTGGATGAGGAGCAGATTGCATTTATCAGTGAAAAAATCATTGAATTTGTCGGGCACAAATAGCTTTCCGTCCGTGGTATATGAAACGTTCCATACTTTTTCTTTGCACGGCTAATTCTATCCGCAGCCAAATGGCAAGGGCATTGCTTGAGAAGCTCTCGCAGGATTTTATTGCTCACAGTGCCGGCATCTTACCGACTTGTGCAGTTGACATACAGACCGTACGCGTCTTGCACGAAATTGGAATTGATGCTTCTTCATACCGTCCGCTTGATATTGAGCAATTTCGCCACACTCATCTCGACATTCTTATCACCATGAGCAGCACTTCCTATCGTGACTGCCCATCATGGTTGTATGAAAATAAGGAGCTTATCTGCGGGCATTGGGGCTTTGCAGATGTTTCTGGACAGAGCCTCGGGCAATTTCGCAACCTACGCAATCAGATTGAGGCGCATCTTCGTGCATTCCTTGCAGAGTATCGCCCTGAACTTACTCGTGATGAACTTGCCGCTTTAGTGCGCCGATTCACGCGCTAATGTTTCATGGCGCAAACTTGCCGCTACCTGTCCAGCGATTTTCTCTGCATGCTCGATGGTATCAGGGACTGAAATGCCTTCGCGCCAATTTCCCGTGAAAAAAATGTCGCCATATCTTTGCTCATATTCTTCCACTGCCTGCCGCACATTTTGATGCTCAAGCCCATACTGCGGAATTGCGGCACACCATTGTGCTGTGATAGCCACTTTTGGTTGAACCTTTATGCCCAGTATGTCCGCTAATTCAGCACAAGCCAGTGCAATCAATTCTTCTTCAGGGAGCTGTGCAAGCTCTGGCTGACGTGAGCCGCCAATGAATACTGTTATGGCAAGTTTCTCAGCATAGCGTTCAGGGAAAATTTTGCTGTTGAAGACGGCACCCAAGATTTTTCGCTTTTCCACTTCGGGCACAAGAAAGCCGAAGGCATCGGGCACTTGCACTTGCTCGGCATCATAGCCGAGAAATACCTGTGCCACGGGCGAGTAGGGCACTTTTTCTAAGGCGGCGGCAAGTGTTGGGGCAATGGGCTTTATCAGGCGTGCAGCATCAGGCGCTGGAGTGGCGACGATAACTTTTTTGGTCTCTATCAGTTGTGGGTTACCAGCGTATGTTAGTGAGAGTTGAAGATGACCATTTTGGCGCACGAGAGTTTGAACATGAGCATCACACCAGAGGGTCGGGGCAAGTCGTTCAGCCAATTGCACAATCACATCGTAAAATCCGCCCGCAAAAGAAAACATCTGGCGAGAACTTTTTTTCGATGCGCGCTGCTGCCTAAGAGTGTGCCATGCTCCTTTGATGATGCTACCGTACGCTTTTTCCCACTGCGTTAACGTTTTGAAGGCTTCATCGGCAGCAATATGCTCTGGTTTTGCACCGTAAGTGCCTGCCAGAAAGGGGTTGATGAGATAGTCTAACACTTCTTTGCCAAAGCGTCTTGAAACAAATTCAGCCACAGTCTCGCGCACCGTGCTTGGTGCAATATACATCTCTCTGAACAGTCGCAACTTTGCTGGGAGCGAGAGCAGCGGGGTAAAAAGCAGTGCTGGCGAGACTTTCAGCGCGATGAGCTTCTTTTTTTTCAAGATATAGCGGGCATTTGCGGCTGAATTTGCCCATAACACCTTGGAGCTCAGCTCTAAATCGTTTATCAGCCGCACCACAGCTTCATTAGACGCCAGTACCGTGTTGGGACCAATATCAAACGTGAAACCTTCCAGATGGGCTGATTGAATTTTACCTCCAACTTGTTTTTCCGCTTCAAGAACGAGTACAGAAACGCCCTTCTCTTTCAAACGATATGCTGCACACAGTCCAGCTATACCCGCACCGATGACAACCACTTGAACATTCATACTTCTTCTTCATTATGTCTCTGGGGAAATGCTTTTTGCCTCGTGCACCGCTGAAGTTGGTAGCTTCATTGCATGGCTCGTTTCGGCAGAAAGCACGATGATAAAATCCGTCGCCGAGACATCCAGCACAGCTTTGAGTTCGCCAAGGAAGAAACGATTTAGTGCGTCGACAATTGCATTGGGTAAAAACCGCTTTACGAACTTATTCTGATAGGACTCCAAACTTGCGAAAAATTCAGGCTTGAGCTGATAACGCTGTGCCAGTTGCAGCAGAGGAATCAACTTAATTTCTTCAGCGAAGACCGTGCGGAACGGTCCTTGGTCAGTCTTGCTCGCACGAAACGGTGTGCCTGATGCAATGCGATAAAAGATTTGATGCACAAAGTATGGCGAGTACTTGGTTACGACGCCTTTCCAGATTTGTGGATTTGGGTATGCTATCACAATTTTTCCCGTGGGCTTTACCCATCGGAAGAACTTTTCCAACACTGTTTTTGGAGAGTGTAAATGCTCAATAACGTCCCAGCATACGATTAAGTCGAACGCACTGGTCCATTGTTCATTGTCGTAGGTATGGAGGTCGGCGCAAATGCGTTCTGTCAGGTGAGTGTTACGCTCTAACTGGTATTGTGAAATATCAATACCGGTTACCATGCAGTCCTGCAACTTCAGATGTGATGCCGAACCACAGCCAGCCTCCAAAACTTTTAAGCCTACGGTGTGCCCTAAGTGCGCATGCAGTGCCGCAAGTGCATCCTTAGAACTCGAAAAATGCCGATACAGCATCCGAAGGCTGTTTGCTTGTTCAGTCTTTAGCGCGATGGTATCCGTGGTCATAGTGACTCATTTTGAGCGTGAAGATAATACTCTTCTGCTTATTCTGCGACCTTTGTGCACGTCCCTTGTGGCACAAGCGGCTTTCTCTCTCATCATGGCTTCTCTTGCATGATTTATAAGCTGGAGGAATGTTGCTCTTGAGAGAAGTTCATCAGGTATTGATGTTTTTCATAGTGCTGCTTTCTGCTTATTTTTGGGGCTTACAAAAACTTCAATTGACTTCAACTTATGCTCGCTTACCAGCGCACAATAAAAAGGGAAGTTGCTATTTGGGGACGGGGGCTACACACTGGTCAGGATTGTATGATTACCTTCAAGCCTGCACCTGAAGATTACGGCTACCGCTTTGTTCGCGTAGATTTGCCAGACTCGCCCGAAATTCCTGCTGATATTGACCATGTCATTGATATTCGACGGGGCACAACGATTGGCGTTGGTGATGCGAAGGTGCATACTACGGAGCATGTACTTGCCGCGCTCTATGGCTTGCAAATTGACAATTGCCGCATTGAACTGACAGGTCCAGAGCCGCCAGTGGTAGATGGTAGCAGTAAGCCTTTTGTTGATGCGTTGCTGTCGGTCGGCTTTGAGCAGCAATCCGCACCGAAGAACTACCTTGTGATTGAGGAAACGGTTGAGTATGTCGATGAAGCGCGAGGCGTGCATATTGTTGGCTTGCCGCTTGATGATTTTCGCGCCACGATTATGATTGACTACAAAAACCCTGCCTTAGGTTCGCAGCACACGGGCATTTTTGACTTAGAAAAAGAATTTGCCAGTGAATTTTCAGGCGCACGCACCTTTTGCTTCCTTAGCGAAGTTGCTGAACTGGCACGCCAAGGTCTAATCAAAGGCGGCGATATTGATAATGCGATTGTGATTGCTGATTGCCCTATGTCACAAAGTGAACTGGATGCACTTGCGCAAAAAATTTCTCGTAACAAAAACGGCTTGCATCTTGAGCTCGGCACTAATGGCATTCTTAACAATCGTGAACTGCGCTATCCCAATGAGCCTGCACGGCACAAGTTGCTTGATTTGCTTGGCGACCTTGCTCTTATCGGTATGCCCATCAAGGCGCAAATTTTGGCAGCGCGTCCCGGACATGCGGCTAATGTTGAGTTTGTAAAAAAACTCAAGAAACTTATTGAGAAAAATAAGCTCACGCGCCGTTATCAACATGAGCGAAAGGCTGGCATCGTCTTTGATGCTGCGGCTATTCAGCGCATTCTGCCGCATCGTTATCCATTTCTTTTGATTGATAAAATTTTGGAGTTCAAGCTCGATGAGAAAATCGTAGCTGTAAAAAATGTTACGCTCAATGAACCTTTCTTTCAAGGTCACTTTCCGGGCAATCCGATTATGCCCGGTGTCCTGATTCTGGAGGCAATGGCGCAGTCTGGCGGCATTTTGCTACTCAATGGCAATGAATCCTTTGAACATAAGGATGTTTTCTTCATGGGCATTGACCACGCACGGTTTCGTAAACCAGTCGTGCCCGGCGATACGCTGGTTATTGAATCGGTGGTTAAAAACCGTCGCCGCAGTGTCTGTCAATTTTCATCTCAGGCGTTTGTGCGCGGCGAATTGGTGTGTGAAGCCGAACTGATGGCGACTGTTGTTCCTCGCGACAAGCCCACAATACCCTAATTACTGGGAGGGGTCAAATTGAGTGGCTTTGCTCGCCTGTTTGTGCGCCGCACTTTCTAAGAGAAACTTAACCCTGCACAACCATGAAAATCGGTCATGTAGATATTGAGCGTCCGATTGTACTGGCACCCATGGAGGATGTTACCGACCCTTCTTTTCGCCGGTTATGCAAGCAGTTTGGTGCTGACATTGTTTATACTGAATTCATTAGCTCCGAGGGCTTGGTTCGCGGCGCCGCAAAGTCTATGCGCAAACTTCAGGTCTTTGATGATGAGCGCCCTGTCGCTATTCAGATTTTTGGCAATCAGGTCGATGCCATGGTTGAAGCGGCACGCATTGCTGAAGCGGCTAACCCTGACTTTATCGACATTAACTATGGCTGCCCAACGAAGCAAGTAGCTGGACGCGGCGCAGGGTCTGGCTTGCTCTGTAACCCAAAGTTGATGGAAGAGATTACCTCGGCGGTCGTCAAAGCTGTTAAGCTCCCTGTAACTGCCAAGACGCGCATCGGCTGGGATGACAATTCCATTTCCATTTTGGATACTGTGAGGCGTTTAGAAGGCTGCGGTATTCAAGCCCTGACCATTCACGGTCGCACCCGTGCACAAATGTTCAAAGGCACGGCAAATTGGGATTGGATTCGGCGAGCGAAAGAACTTGCGACGATTCCCATCATTGGTAATGGCGACATTTGGCACGCCAACGATGTGCTACGGCGCTTTACGGAAACCGGCGTCGATGGCGTGATGATTGGTCGTGGTTCGATTGGCAATCCCTTTATTTTTCGTGAAGCTAAAGCGTTAATGACCACTGGTGCACTTCCGCCACCGCCTACGCCTCATGAGAAAATTCATGTTGCTATTCAACACTTGAAACTGTCTCTGGAGTGGAAGGGCGAAAAGTATGGCGTCTTGGAGATGCGTCGCCATTACTCATCCTATCTCAAGGGTTTGCCTCATGTCAGCAAGGTGCGTGACAAGCTCGTGCGTGAAGATGATTGGCGCCAGATTATCAACTTGCTGCTCGAGTTTGAACAAGAATGCTACCGCCATCTTGAGGCTTGCACATTTGAGCTCTATGCTGAGACGCTCAACGACCACTCTCCACGCCTTGCACTTGAGCCAGCCGAGTCTCCATCGGTATAAAGAGCCGAGCACATCATGAATTGCATGAACGGCTTGCGGCGCATTTTTCTACATCTGAGAACTTTGTAAATTCGCCACAACCTGACCGAAGAAGACACCGCATGAGCGAAGCCATCAGGATTGTTGAGCAAGTTCTGGAGTGGTCTGCCCTTGGCATTTTCACTCTCTATGTGCTTGAAACCCTTGTGCTGATTGCAGCACTCTACAAGAAAATTCCTACCCGCACATTTTCGGTGCTGCCCAACATTAGCGTAGTGGTTGCCGCTAGAAATGAAGAAAAACATATCGATGCGTGCTTGCGCTCGCTGACCATGTTGGATTATCCTTCCGATAAGCTCGAGGTCATCATCGCTGATGACCGCTCACAAGACCGCACGCCAGAGATTATCCAGCGCTATGCGGCGCAATATCCTTTTGTCAAGTATCTTCTCGTGCGCGAAAGCCACATCAAAGGCAAGGGCAACGCAATTCATCAGGCAGCTACGCTTGCCAGTGGCGAGTTTATTTTGATGACCGATGCCGATTGCACGGTCAAGCCTACTTGGGCAAAAGATACACTCAAATACTTCACCGATGAGACAGGGCTGGTCTGCGGAATCACTTTGCCACGCGCCTCACGGGCTTTTGAGCGTATTCAAGCCTTGAACTGGTGTTATTTGCTTTCAACAGGGTCGGCGGTTGCGGCTATTGGGTTACCCATCGGTGGGATTGGCAACAATTTCAGTTTTCGGCGCTCCACATATTTTGAAGTGGGCGGCTATGAAAAAGTGCGCTTCAGCGTTACCGAAGATTTTGCACTCTTTCAAGCAATCAAGAAAACCAAATGGAAAATTGTTTGTCCAGTCGAATACGGCACACAAAACACGACCGTGCCAGAGCCGACTTTTCGCGACCTATACAAGCAACAAAAACGCTGGGTATTGGGCGGACTTGGTGGTGACCGCAGCAGTCTTGCTACGCTGACTTTAGGGTTTGTTGCACATTTGCTGTCTTTGTTTTCGTTTTTCCTCTTTACATGGCGTCAAGCCATCTTGATGCTGCTGGTAAAAGTCAGCATGGATTGTCTTTTCCTTCTTACTCCCTTGCGTCGGCTGCACTCGGCTTCCCTGCTCAAAGCCATGCCGCTCTTTGCTTTTTATCACTACTTCACGATGGTCTTTATGCCCATTCTTTTGCTCTTCGACCGCACGGTTGTCTGGAAAGGGCGTATCTATAGCCCTCGTGCTTAGGAAGTCGGTAGTGCGCCCTCTGCTGTTCTGCACCAAAGCGCATGTGCTTTATTGCCCTTTCGTGATAAGTCTTCCGCTTGCGCTTTTGGATTGACCTCAGTCTGTCATGCTGAACGAAGCATAGCGAAGTGAAGCATTCACACACTGGGTTCCTCGCTGTTGCTCGGAATGATAAAGAAGAGTGCGTGGAGTGACAGAAAAAAGCGTGTAGAACATCCGTGTTCTGCGATATAACGACGACACAGTAAAACCTACTACTCTTTTATCAGGCATTTGAGAATCGCTCTACGGTAAAGACCCCATCGATGCGCTTAATTCTATCGACCAGTCGGTTGAGATGCGCAATATCTTTGACATAGACGACGACCGTTCCTTCAAAAATGCCATCTTTTGCATTGAGTGCAATACTGCGAATGTTGGTATCGGTTTTCAAAATCGCTTGCGTAATAGCGTTGGTCATACCCATTTTATCTTCGCCGAAAATGCGTAGCCCTGCCAAAAACTCATTGGTTGGGCTGGCTTTCCAATTCACAGATACCAATTTTCCGCTTCTGACAATGTGTTCGTTATTGACGTTGCGGCAATTTCGGCGGTGAATTTTGACCACGCCGCCAGCGGTTACAATGCCAATAATCTCATCGCCTGGCACGGGATTACAACATTTTGCGTATCCATATGCAATCCCATTCATGCCCTCAATGACGACGGCATCGTTGGATTTATCCGTTATCTTCGCATGGGCTTGGCGTGCATCTTGGAGAAATTCAGTGTATTGCACGATATGCTTTTCAGGCTTATGCTCTGGCTGCATAAGCTGATTGAGCGCTTTTTCCGGATTGATTTCCTTTCTGGCGATTGCTTGGAAAAAGTCGGCTACGGTAGGTAGCCCGTATTGCCTTGCCAGTCGCACCATATCATTTTCGCTGAACATCCGCTTGGTTTTCTCAATGAGTTTTGACCACAGCGTGCGCCCTTCTTCAATTTGCATGCGCCGTTCTTCATTGAGAAACTGACGGATTTTCAGCTTGGCTTTGTGTGTGACGACGAATTTTTCCCAGTCGGCTTTTGGCGTTTGGTTTTTGGATGTAATGATTTCTACTTGGTCACCTGACTTGAGCTTGGTGTGCAATGCCACAATTTTGCCATTTACTTTTGCGCCAATACAGCGCATGCCAATTTCCGTGTGAATTTCGAAGGCAAAGTCTACGGGTGTAGCATTGCGTGGCAGCACTTTCATATCGCCTTTGGGCGTGAAGACATAAATTTCATCTTGATAGAGGTTCATCCGAAAGCCTTCCATGAAGGCGGTTGCGGATTCGGCATTCTCGATGAGTTCACGCGCCCAACGAATCAGTGAGTTGATGGCTTCATCTTGTGTGCTGACCTTTTCCTTGTATCGCCAGTGTGCGGCCACACCATTTTCAGCAAATTCGTGCATTTTGCGCGTCCGAATCTGCACTTCTACCATCCGTCCTTTCGGTCCGATAATCGTGGTGTGCAAGGATTGATAGCCATTATGTTTGGGAACGGAAATGTAATCTTTGAAACGCTCGGGCACTGGCTGAAAAATCTGTGTGATGTATCCATACACACTGAAACAATCCGATGGATTGTCGGCATTAAGAATGATGCGAATGCCATAGAGGTCATAAATTTCTGCCAGAGATTTTCCCTGACTTCGCATCTTGTTGTAAATAGAAAACAGGTGCTTTGGTCTGCCGATAATTTCAAAGTCAAACCCACGTTGGCGGAGCTCTTTTTCAATCGGCTGCATGACCGTATCTAAGTAGGCAATGCGTTCGGCACGTGTCAGTTTCAACTCTTCAACTAAGTTGTCGTAGGCTTCTCGGTCAAGGTATTTGAAGGCTAAGTTTTCCAGCTCAATCTTGATTTTGCCCAATCCGAAGCGGTGCGCAAAGGGAGCGTAGATGTCGCGTGTCTCTGCGGCAATTTTCACCTGACGATGCGGGGGCAAGGCATCCAGCGTGCGCATATTGTGCAAGCGGTCGCAAAACTTGATGAGAATGACACGAATATCGTGAATCATGGAGAGTAGCATCTTTCGAAAGCTCTCCGCCTCTTTGATTTCACGATTGGCGAAAATGTCGGAGATTTTGGTCAGCCCCTCTACAATGGTTGCCACTTCATCGCCAAATTCTTCGCGAATGTCATCAATCGTGTATTCTGTATCCTCGACCACATCGTGCAAAAGCGCCGCTGCCACAGAGATGTCATCAAGCGGGATTTCCTCCAGCATAATCTTGGCGACCTCAACAGGATGATAGAAGTATGGTTCGCCAGACGCTCGCTTTTCAGCACTGTGCGCACGGTAGCACAGGAAGAACGCTTTGCGAATAAGCGTCTCATCGTAACGGTGCAACTTAGCCTTGCATAACTGCAGAAGCTCGTTGAGCTTGACATAATGCTCTTCTTCAATTTGGACAATCATTGCCATGCCCTCTCAAACAGTTTCAAAGTTGTTTCATCAAAATTGGAAACTTTTCACTCCATCATTTGGAAGACTTATTTGGAGCGTAACCTGTAATAAAGGCAATTCACCTGTGAAAACCAATTGTTTTCCTAGGCTTCTTTTTACGCCGCCCGATGTTGGTCAATGAGCGCTAGTCCTATTTGCCAATGCAAAATTTCGAGAAGATGTGATTTAGAATGTCGTCCGCGGTTACTTTGCCAGTAATTGTGCCGATGTGATGCAACACATTGCGTAAATCTGACGCAATCAGTTCCGTTGGTGCATGGCATGTGAGCTGTGTTTCAGCTTGCTCTAAGCTTTTGAGTGCCTCGCGCACGGCCTCGTAGTGGCGCAAGTTGGTGAGCATCAGACTGCCTTCCATGCGTTTTTCCGAATCCATCACCAGCGCTTTCATTTTTTGCTTCAATTCCGCAATACCTTCGCGTGTCAGTGCCGAGATTTTCACCACTTGCGTGTCTGTAATTTCAAGTTGAATGCTGTCTCTACCCTTGTCAATCTTATTGCACACCAGCATGAATTTTGCATTTGGATTTTTTTCTTTGAGCGCTTCAATTGCCTTGATTTCGTCGGCATCTACGGGCTGCGACGCATCGATGAGATAGAGAATTAAATCGGCTTCTTCGATTTTTTCGTAACTGCGCCTTATGCCTTCTTCCTCGATTTGGTCGTGTGTGGCGCGCAATCCTGCCGTGTCAATGAGCCTGAAGAGCATGCCATCAATGACAAAGCCCTCTTCGATGTAATCGCGTGTGGTGCCTGCTATATCGCTGACAATAGCACGTGCTTTGCCCAAAAGCGCATTGAGCAAAGTAGATTTGCCAACATTCGGCTTGCCGACAATTGCCGTTCCGACACCTTCTTGCACCAGCTTGCCAAACTTGAAAGAGTCTGCCAGTTCATTCAATTCAGCCTTAAGTTCAATCATTTTGGCTTGGAGTTCCTCTCGGCTTTGGAATTCAACATCCTCTTCACCGAAGTCCAGCTCGAGTTCCAGCATAGCACAGGCATGGAGCAATTCTTCGCGTAATGCCGAAAGTTTTTTGGACAAATCACCCTTCAGATGCGAGAGTGCCGCACGATACGCCGCCACCGTTTTAGCGTGAATCATTTCGCCAATGGCTTCGGCTTGCACAAGGTCAATGCGTCCATTCAGAAATGCCCGTCGTGTAAATTCGCCAGCCTCCGCCAAGCGGCAACCCGCATTCAAAACGGTCTCCAACACCGCTTGTGTAACCACCACTCCGCCATGGCAATTGAACTCTACGGAATCTTCCATTGTGAAACTATGCGGTGATTTATAGACAATCGCCATGACCTCATCGACCAGTTCGCCGCGCTCATCTATGATGTATCCGTAATGCGCGGTATGCGATGGGGCATTTGCCAGCGAAAATGATTTATCACCAGCCTTGCGAAACACCTTATCAGCAATTTGTAACACCCTTTCACCGCTCATGCGAACGATGGCAATTGCACTCTCACTGACAGCGGTTGCAATCGCTGCAATTGGTTCTTGATGCAGTATGCGCATTGGTTTAGGATGCTCTTTGCTCAATACGGATTCCATCATGTTCATATCTGGTTAGGTTGAATGAAGCAAAGCATCCA
>Ga0308419_1000059_pt1 | contig 87144 bp, 75 predicted proteins | sample HotsprSampleMS50_FD_203674 | JGI IMG/M metagenome (GOLD analysis project Ga0308419, IMG submission 203674) | Hot spring phototrophic mat microbial communities from Mushroom Spring, Yellowstone National Park, Wyoming, United States - 20090730_MS50 ... | reverse complement strand
GCGCCGCTTGCCGGAGTTAGCTGAGCGATTTGAGCGCCATCTGACAACCACGACGTTTTCGAGCTCCTTTCTTGAGCGCTACGGCTGGAATCTCGTTTGTCCAGGGTTTACTTGATCTCTCTATAAGAATGAGGGTGGTATGACGGGTATAGATCTTGCTCGCTATCGGGCTGAATTTCCGATTACCGAACAGTTTGCGTTTCTCAGTCATGCGGCAGTCTCGCCTGTCAGCCGTCGTGTGGCGATGGCTGTGCAACAGAGCTTGAGCCAAGCACAAATGGAGCCACCGGGACGCTACTTCGCCACGATGTTGCCGTTGATGCGGGATTTGCGCCAGCGTATTGCCACCCTGATCAATGCGGCGAGGATTGATGAGATTGTGCTGCTCCCCAATACGGCCACAGGCATTAACATTGCAGCTCTGAGTCTGCCTCTCATTCCAGGCGATAATGTGCTGGTGCTGGATGGCGATTATCCCGCGAACATTTATCCCTGGCTCAACCTGGCGTATCGGGGAGTGTTGACCAAGTTTGTGCCACAACGTGCCGGAGGTCTGGATCTCAATCTGCTCGAGCAGCGCATTGATCGTCGTACACGAGTGATCGCCCTGAGTACGGTTATGTTTGCCACTGGCTTTCGTAACGATGTGGCAGCAGTTGGGCAGTTGTGCCATGAGCGCGGTATCTATTTCGTGGTTGACGCGATCCAGTCGCTGGGTCTGTGGCCGATAGATGTACAGGCATGTCATATCGACTTTCTGGCCGCCGGGTCGCAAAAATGGCTGCTGTCAACACCGGGGAGCGGCTTTTTGTACTGCCGACACAGCCTGCTGGACGAACTGGTGCCTGGTGCATATGTTGGCGCGGCCAGTGTGGTCGATTTTCAAAACTATCTCGATTACAACTTTACTTTTCCCCACAACGCCAGCCGCTTTGACCTGGGGACACCGAACATCATCGGGGCAGTCGCACTCCATGCGGCCATCTCGCTGCTACAAGAGGTAGGTTTTGAGTCGATTGGGGCGCATGTTGTGCAGCTTATTGACACGCTGATCACCGATTTAACGCAACGCGGCTATACACTGGCAGCAAGTACAGCACCCGAACATCGCAGCGGGATTATTGTGGCCTGCGTGGATGATGCGGCCACCGTTTGCAAACGCATGGAGGATGCGGGTGTGATTGTAACGCCACGTGGCCCTGGTGTGCGTGTTGCGCCGCACTTTTATAACACACTGGCAGAAGTTTTGCGGGTGGGAGAGCTGCTTGATCACCAGACGTAGTGCCAGATGCGCTGCACAAACGAACACCCCACGGCATGGGGTGCCTAGGAAGATTGCCCCTCCATGCCGAAAAATCTGCTCTTTAATAAGGAAACCTTTACTCTGCCGCGTAGCGTTTCAGTTCGTCCAGCGTCACCACCGTCAGTGCCGCTTCGTGAGTGGCAGCCAGGATAACTGGCGGAGCCATACCGGCTGCCAGCGCTTCCTTCCAGCGGGTAGCGCATAGACACCAGCGATCGCCTGGTTTGAGACCCGGAAAACCGGGTGCAGGTGTCGTCAGATCATTACCCTGGGTACGGGTGAAGTCCAGAAATTCATCGGTCATCTGAGCGCAGATAACATGGCGGCCAATATCGTCCACTCCGGTTTCACAACGACCGTTACGGTAGAAGCCGGTCATAGGATCCCTACAGCATAGCTCCAGTTCGCCACCAAGTACATTTTTTTGCTGCGGATGCCGGCCATTGGTCATCATTGATCCTGCTCCTATTTACACAGACTTTTGACAGCACGATCCCGTTAAACCCCTGGTCAATATAGCACCTTCTTCCATAGTGTTTTCTTGAGACCAGGGCGAAACCTGGTTCGACCTGGCCGGAATCAACGCGAACCATCACATCGAGGCAGATGCAGAGAAAGATTGTCAGGGTCGAGGCTGGTACTGACGTGGAGTGGTCGCCAGCCTGATCTACCTGCATGTGACGTAGAATGCCGCATCCAGTACCAGAACTTCCTGGACAGTCTCTCGAACCAGTATCTATCTTAGTGTACCATATCTTTAGCTTTCAGCTCATACATGGCGGTCATAGTGGCGCTCACCGGCAACCGACACAGATCGAACCTGTGCTACAATAGGGAAATCAGTTTTCGCCATCGACAAGATAACCGATCAGCGCGATTGTTCCAGCATATCTGTTTTGTACAGGCCCGGCTGGTTGTCTTTGTCCAAACGCATGAGACCCGTTGCTCACTGGCAGTGCAGGAACATGAAATGTATGGTGAGATCGTAACACAGTGGTTCAGGCCGCCCTGGGATAGGTCGTGGCAGTCCATGATCAAGCAGGTGATGTCGTGACGATAGATGATCGTATTGCGCAGATTGTACACTCACTACAGACAGCATCGGACATCTCTGTGCCGATAGCGCAGCGGCTGCAAACCCACACAATATACGTTCTCGATCAATCGCTGGTGCGGGTGCATATGCCGATTGCGTCGTTGATCGACCACACGCTGCTCAAAGCCGATGCCACACCCGCACAGATCGAACAACTGTGTGCCGAAGCACAAGCCTATGGATTTGCCAGCGTGTGTGTCAATCCGATGTATGTTCCCCTGTGTGTGCAACTGCTAGACGATAGCCGTGTGATGATCGGCACCGTGATTGGCTTCCCATTAGGTGCAACAACAACCGCCACCAAAGTCTATGAGACGCGCCAGGCACTTATGGATGGGGCACATGAGGTCGATATGATGCTGGCAATTGGACGGTTGAAAGCTGGTGATTATGCGTATGTACTTGACGATCTGACGCAAGTGGTTGAAACAGTGCATGCTGCGGGCGCAACGTGCAAAGTCATTATTGAAACCGCGCTGCTGAATGATGATGAGAAGATTACTGCCTGCTTGCTGGCATGGAGTGTTCGCGCTGATTATGTTAAAACCAGCACTGGATTTGCCGGTGGCGGCGCAACAGTAGACGACGTTGCGCTTATGGCTCGTATTGTTGGCCCATCGGTTGGAGTCAAGGCCTCCGGTGGTATTCGCACCCGGGCCGATGCATATGCGCTGATCATGGCTGGTGCAACGCGGATTGGTTCCAGCGCGGGCGTGCAAATGGTGCAAGAGGCCAGCAGCATAAACGCCAGTCTATGACCATCTGCACATACCTGATAACAGAAGTTACGCGGTGGAATCGTCAGATAGCCGTTTCGTCTTCGATAGAGCGGCACTAGAGCGGCACTCAAAAGTGGAGGAGCGGTCTGAACGCTTGATCGGGTGAGCGCTTGAGTGCTTCAACACTTCACCGTTTCGCCGTACCATATGGCCGAGGACGAAAAAGACGTCTGGTTTCTGCACCCATGTAACTCGTGGTAATGATGGATATCCTTGAAATTCGGATCGGTACGTTGTGTACAACATGAAAAGGGAGGACGACTTTGAGCATCCTGGTCGACAGAAACACGCGCCTGCTGGTGCAGGGCATTACGGGACGAGAAGGCGAGTTCCACACCCGGCAGATGATAGCTTATGGAACGAACGTGGTGGCTGGTGTCACCCCAGGGCGTGGGGGACAGAAGGCGATTGATAACACGGTACCGGTATTCAACACCGTGAAAGAAGCAGTCAAAGAGACGGGGGCCAATGTTTCGATCATCTATGTGCCGGCCGCCTTTGCTGCTGACGCTGTGCGTGAAGCAGCCGGTGCCGGGATACCGCTGATTGTGTGTATTACCGAGGGTGTTCCAGCCCTCGATATGGTCAGCACCTACAGCTACGTTCAAGAGTGTGGCGTGCGACTGATTGGCCCAAACTGCCCAGGACTGCTGACTCCGGGCGAGGCAAAAGTAGGGATTATTCCTGGGAATATTGCGATGCCTGGCCCGGTAGGGGTGGTATCCAAGAGTGGGACACTGACCTATGAGGTCATTGATGCCCTGACGCGCATTAACCTGGGACAGACGACCTGTATCGGCATCGGCGGCGACCAGATTATTGGCACCAACTTCATTGACGTACTCACCCTGTTCCAGGCCGATCCCAAGACCGAGGCAATCGTGTTGATCGGCGAAATTGGTGGTTCAGCCGAGCAAGAAGCAGCGGCTTTTATTAAGGAACACGTTACTAAGCCCGTGGTGAGCTTCATTGCCGGGCAAACGGCACCTCCCGGCAAGCGTATGGGCCACGCCGGGGCGATCATTAGCGGTGGCGAGGGAACCGCACAGGAAAAAATCGCTGCGCTCGAAGCAGTCGGCGTGAAGGTTGCCAGGTTGCCAACCGATATTGCGCAGATCGTGAAGGATAGTCTCTAAAGCGCTGCTCTAAGTCTCTGAGGGCGGCAGCTATGCTGCCGCCGTGGGATGTGAAGGAATGTGAGCGGTGAAGCCCCTACACACGCTCACCTGACAGAGCCGTGCGAAAGGGCCAGGCTACCAGGCTTGGTAGACGTGATCTGTCACGTGTAGGTACGACACTTCCCCCACTGTAGTGATACGGTCAACCAACTGTCACACAGAAATGAGAGGCCTGGCCACAGCCAGGCCACCCTACAAACCTGAGGATAGCTACGTATGGGAAACACCCTCAAAACTGGTTTGTTGCTGGTAGCGCTCACAGCCCTGTTTGTGCTTGTTGGCTCCGCATGCCTATGTAGGTCAACCCGGCCACCTCCCATCAATACATCATTAACCCACTGAGTAGTGGAGCTGTTACCACCCTGTTCCGTACACACCCGGAAACGGAAAAGCGAATTACCCGGCTCATGGCGCTGTCACCTCAAGATCTGGCGCTGGTGTAGGATCTGGCAGTGTAACTTCCATCACTCGACAAAATTCCTGTATGATCATATAATTTTACCTATGGAATAATTCTACTACAAAGGCATGGTTCAATCCGCCTGCCCCTTTACTCATTGTCATCATTGCTTTCGGGCCACTCTGGTGACTTTCGCCATCTGAACGTGTTACAACCAATGGTAAGAGCCTGTGGCTCGTATTGAATCATGCCTAAGGAGTACCCTCCGATGAATACTGCGCTGGTCATAGGTGCCGGTATTGGTGGCCTGGCAATTGCCGCCCGCCTTGCCCGTGATGGATACCAGGTGACGATCTTTGAAAAAAATGCGCGTCCAGGTGGGCGCACCAGTATGCTGGAGAAAGACGGCTTTCGGTTTGATATGGGGCCAACGCTTTTTTTGATGCCCGCCGTCTTTGCCGAGACCTATGCGGCACTGGGCGAGAAGATGGATGATCATCTCGATCTCGTTCATCTCGATCCGACGTATCGCGTTCATTTTCATGATAACCAGACCCTTGACCTTACGCCCAACTTGATCCGTATGCGCGAGCAGTTAGAGGCAATTGAGCCAGGCTCATTCGGGGCGTTTCTGCGCTTTCTAAGCGAGGGGTATCGGCACTATCACGTCTCTTTGGATCGCTTTGTCGGACGTAACTTCAAGTCGCTGTTTGACTATTTTAGCCCGGCTAACTTGCCACTGATCATTCAACTGAAAGCGCTAATGAAACATTATGACAATACGGCTCACTATTTTCACGATCCACGACTACGGGCAGCTTTCACGTTCCAGAACATGTATCTAGGCGTGAGTCCCTACGATGCGTTGGCAACGTATTCACTCTTGCAGTATACCGAACTGGCTGACGGTGTCTGGTTTCCACGCGGCGGCATGTATCGAGTGATCGAGAGCCTGGCAGCGATTGCACACAAAGTGGGCGTGTCCATTCACTATAACACGCCCGTGCGCAAAATTGAGGTCAACGGCACGCGGGCAACGGGCGTGCTGCTGGACAATGGCGAGCGACTCCAGGGTGACGTCATTATTGCCAACGCGGATTTGCCCTATGTCTACAGCGATTTGCTACCTGAGGATGGTACGCAGGCGCGTCTCAACCGCAAGCGCTATACGTCTTCGGCATTGATGTTTTACTGGGGCGTGAAGGGAGGACGTGTCGAGGCACTGCATCATCACAATGTCTTCCTGGCCGAGCATCGCTATCGTGCTTCGTTTGACCGCATCTTCCGTGACCTGACCTTGCCGGACGATCCCTCTTTCTACATCTGTGCGCCGACTCGCACGGATCCCGGCATGGCACCGCCTGACGGCGATAGCATCATGGTACTGGTACCCGTCGGGCATCTGAATGAACGGCAGCCACAGAACTGGACGCTGTTAATGGAGCGGGCACGGACGGCGGTGTTCAAGCGTCTGACCGATATGGGGATAAGTGATCTTTCGAGCCGGATTACGTTTGAAGAGACAATTGGCCCTGACGACTATCACAAGGTCTTGAATCTGGCGAAAGGCTCGGCATTTGGTTTGAGTCACAACTTCTTACAGGTAGGGTATCTGCGCCCGCAGAATCGGCACGCCCGCTATGGCAATCTCTACTTCGTCGGTGCGAGTACGCATCCGGGGACAGGGCTACCGCTGGTGCTGCTCTCAGCGCGCCTGGTTGAAGAGCGAATTTTACAGGAGCAATCAGTGTCACGTACAGCCATTGCCTCGACTGTAGGTGCCTGAGTCGTTCTAGCCGTCATCATGTGACATCCGCATAAACAACCAGCGGTGAATCCTGCCTCTCTTCATCGCTGGTTGCTATCAACACCGCTCCTGGCAGTTCTTCACGAGTATGACATTCCCGATCGCTATGCGTATCCATAATAGCTTTCACATCACTACCAATGCACCCCAGGCCACTATCTGGTATACTGGTCATGCAGATGGTATGCCAGAACATATGCAGTGGCATACTAAAACCAGGCGTATCGCTTCCCACTGTGTGATGGCTCCCAGGGCGAAAGCTGGGGCACGTGGCAATCTGTCCCTACACCTGCCGCCCCGAAGAGGAGTGAGGGAAGAGGAGAGAGGAGCGAGCGCAAAGGCGCGAGGGTTCTCTCTCCTCTGCTGTGCCAGATTGGGCGAAAGCTGCTCAAGCCGATGAAGCCCTTCTATCCCAGGGCGAAAGCTCCTCGGCTCTACGGGCTAGAACGTAAATTTTATGCAGCGGCGGTTGGTATACATTTCGTTGGAAACCAGATCGAGATCGTAACCTGATGCATAAATATATCCTTCTGTTATTGACTGTCATCTTGCTCAATGCCTGTAGTGCGGCTGATATGCAATCCCCGGCACTGCAACCGACGCTTCCGCCACCCACTTCCATGCCCACTCGATCAGAGGCCGCATTCACTACTGCTATACCCGATAAGACAGCTATTCCTCTGCCTGCGGGTACTCCGTTCAGGCTCCCCTATTCAGAGCTAGCTGCAACGGCTGAACTTGCCGATCTTGCCACTTCTGCGCAACCTGATACCGAGATCGAGGTAGACAAAGTGGCAGCATTAAGCGCCGCTCTCCAACGCCCCCCCCGCGATCAAGTCGAACTGGCACGGGCGCTGGGTGGTGTCACGGATGCGTCCGCTGTCGCACGCACGACACCGTTGGATGTGCAGGTCGGTGATGTGGAGCAATTCTGGGTGACAAGCACGGCGACCAATCGTACCTACACCGTGACCGCCGAGCTACGCTATGCCGGGCCAGTCGCACTCATGTACGTTGAACAGGGACTGATCATTGATCAGGCCACCCTGGAACAGGCTGCCAGAGTATTTGAGGAACAGATCTATCCGCGGACACGTGAACTGTTCGGCTCCGAGTTGCAACCCGGCGTCGATGGTGACCTGCGGATCACGATTTTGAATGGGCGCAGTCCTGGTGGTGGCGTTGCGGGCTATTTTTCCTCACGCGATTCGGTTCCCAGCAGTGTCAACCGTTTCAGCAATGAACGCGAGATGTTTTTTATGAACATAGAAAGCGTCAATCCAGCCAACCCCAGTTATCTACAAGTGCTGGCCCACGAGTTCCAGCATATGATTCACTGGAATGAACAGCGCAATGCCGCGATCTGGTTTAACGAAGGCTGCTCTACGTTGTCTGAAGATCTGAACGGCTTTGTCACCCACAGCTTTGTCATGGCCTATCTTGCCAACCCGAATACTCAACTTACGGCCTGGTCGGAAGTACCGGAACGGGCAATCGCCCACTATGGTGCGGCCAATCTTTTCATGCGCTATATCTACACTCACTACACAGGCGAAGAGGGCCTCGTCGATCTGATCCGTGCCAACGCAGGTAACAATCCGGATGCCTTCGTCGAACTGGCAGCCCGCACCCGTCCCGATATTACCAGCTTTGGCACACTGTTTGCGGATTGGGCGTTGGCCAATGTGCTGAATGATCCGCACCTGGCCGACGGGCGCTACAGTTACCCCACAGGCCCTGACGAGCCGGAATGGTTGCCAACCACGGTGAAACCGCGCCTGCTGAACATAGGCACGACTGATAATACCGTGTATCAGTTTGGGGTGAACTATTATGCGCTGCCCGATGGCCCACTAACCGTTGAATTCGATGGTGCGACCAGCGTGAGCCTGGTGGGCACCGAACCCCACGGTACCTATGCCTGGTGGAGCGGGCGTGGTGATAACAGCGTATCTACGCTGACCCATCCTGTGAACCTGGAGGGGTTGGACAGCGCGGTGTTGCAGTTTGATACCTGGTATGAGCTAGAAAAGCATTACGATTATGCTTTCGTCAGTGTTTCGGTCGATGATGGCACAACCTGGCAGACCCTGGCAGGAATGCATACCACGAACGAAGATCCGCACGGTGCAAATTATGGGAACGGTCTGAACGGTGTCAGTGGTGCGCCCGGTGTCGATACCAGGAGCGGCATACGTGGTAGCTGGGTGACAGAGACGATGGAACTGTCGGCATACATCGGTCAGCCAATCCTGCTGCGTTTCTGGCAGATCAGTGATGATGCCTTTAATGCGCCGGGCTTGCTGATAGACAATATTCGCATTTGCAGCAATACAGTTGCGGATCAGTGTGTGCTAGAGGATGATGTCGAGGCAGGATATGGCGACTGGCAGGCAGAGGGCTTTGCCCGCATTGATGGTGAGTTGCCGCAGACCTGGGAATTGCGCCTGATCCACACTGGTGCCGATGGCGATCTGAGTGTCAGGAACATTCCCACGGATAGCGCAGGACAGGCAACCATCAGGCTGGGGACGAATGAACGCGCCATTCTGGTGGTAGCCGCCACCACCCCCCACACCACTGAACCGGCGAGCTATCAGTTACGCATTCAGTGACAGGGGACGGACGCGGTGATATGGTCAGATAGCCTTTTTGCCTTTAGCAGAGCGGTATGTTTGCTGTTTTCCCGCTATATTCTTGTTGAGACAGGGTTCGCCGATATTTTAGTACACCAACGAGCCTTCATCTCGGCAGAGGTGTGGCGGCACAGGGGATGTCTCGTTGCAGTATTAGGATCGCCGCGCCACGAGGAGTGGTTGTGGTGACCCGGAGACCCGGCTTGTGCCCGGTCTAGATCCAACCGGGTACAGGCCTGAACGCCAGGTGTATGCTGGTATTCGATCGCTCTACAAAATTTTCACTGCAAATAATTTGACAGGATGTCATAAAATGTGTAATCTGTTAATATCTACAGCGTACTGTGGCAGGCCGTTGCCCGTGAAATAGATCATGGAGCAACCTTCTGAGGATAGTTGAGAAACCGTATGCATAGTGTTGAACACAATCTTGTATACCAAAGCTGGGCCACTGCTCTGCCTGCTGGCATGGCCGGTCGAATGCTCATGCCAGCGAGCAGCTACAGCTTCGGTTACTGGCATGCCAGGATTATGCGTTCGGTGCAAGCGGTTTCATCAGCGAGCTACTCGGCGGCTCTGGCTCTCTAAGAGGGTAGTGCCCCTTTGCGAGAGCCTTTGTTGTATCGGTATACAACTGGTTCTTAAAAGGGGGTGGTTACCTTGGGGCAACGAGTCCTTGTTCTCAATGCCAGCTACGAGCCATTACAACTCATCTCTGTTCGACGTGCGGTCGTCCTCCTGCTCCAGGAGAAGGCCGAACTTGTGGAGGCCGCAACGCAGCAACTCCGCGCCAGTGGGTTTTCCCTGGATCTGCCCCTTGTTATTCGGCTGGTGCGCTATATTAAGATTCCGCGCCGTCTGCGATTGCCGTGTTCACGGCGCGGAGTTCTGGCACGCGACCGCGATACCTGTCAATATTGTGGAGTGCAGCCCGGTCGTGCCAATCTCACGGTCGATCATGTCGTGCCTCGTTCGCAGGGCGGGCAAACCGTGTGGGAAAATGTCGTCACCGCTTGCCGTGAATGCAATCATAAGAAGGGCGGGCGTACTCCTGAGCAGGCCAATATGGAATTGAAGGTTAAGCCGCGTCAGCCACAATACGTGGCCTTTGCGCTGCTCGGTGAGTTAGAAGATCACGACGTATGGCGTAAGTATGCCTATAGCTGATGACCGCCGCCACCTGGGGGATTTTGGCGAGTCAGCGGCTGCAGCCTATCTGATCCAACAGGGCTATCATATCTGTGAGCGCAAATGGCGCTGTCATCGAGGCGAAATCGACCTGGTTGCCTGGCAAGGCAATCAGGCGGTTTTCGTTGAAGTACGCACCCGGCGCACCACGTTTTACGGTGTGGCCGAGGCGTCGATTACCACCACCAAGAAATTGCGCCTGATTGACCTGGCCTATTGTTACCTCGATCTTCATGATCTCCTCGATACCACGCCCTGGCGGATTGATGTGATCGCGGTAGTGGTGGGACGACAGGGGCAGATCATCCATTTGAACCATATCACCAGTGCTGTTGAGCAAGATCCATAACCCCACCAGGCCGCCTTTTTTCTGCGTCTATTTGACGCTCACACATTATGTCTGCTATACTTGAAGTCTCAATTGTTGCCGAGATCCTAGAATGCGAGAAATGTTCCGTGCAGACTATCAGGACTATCGTGGGCCATCTTGCACCAGACCTGGACTGTCTGGTTGCGATGTGGATACTGATCCGCTTTGGCGGGGCAACGCAGGCTGATCTGGCGTTCGTGCCGGCTGGTCGCACCCTCGATGGTCATCACGCAGATATTGATCCCCACATTATTCATGTTGATACTGGCGGTGGGCAATTTGATCATCATCAGTTTGCCGACACAAGCTTGAGTGCTGCCGAACTGGTACGGCGAGTGGTGGCACCAGATGATCCCGTGCTGCAGCGTCTCGTATATTATGTCACCCGTCTGGATCATGGGTTAGGTACGGCCCCCAGAGAAGCTACTTTTTTTCATATTAACGATCTGATCGCCGGGTATAATGAGCTTTTCCCCACTAATCCGCAACAGGTGGTACAGACGATGCTGCCGAATTTTGATGCCTGGTATCAGCACGAACAACGGCATCTCCGGCTTGAGCAAGCGTTTGTACAGCGGATGGAGTTTTCGACCCCCTGGGGCCTGGGTATTGCGATGCAAAGTGATGATGGGGGATCGAGTCGCCTGGCATACCGCTATGGTGCTGTGCTCTATGCCTATCGCGATGGTCGGGGCAATATGGGCATAGCGGCGCAGAGTCGTTCTGCCGTCAACCTGGAGTCCGTGTACATCGATTTGAAACGTGTCGATGCTGAGGCGGATTGGTATCTCCACCCCAATCGGCGCATGCTGCTCTGTGGCACGGCCAAAGCACCACCCCGCCAGCCATCACAACTCACGTTGGAGGAACTCGTACAGGTAATTGCGAACAAAGGGAGTGCGATGCGCTGGTTGCGCTAAGACAGCGCGGCGGTGTCCGCCCCATACCGTCATTTCACGCCCTGCCCATACACCCGTACAATCGTTACGTGTGCCGAAGCCATCGCCTTCGTGGTGGGACGCATGACAAGATACGCCTCGGCCTGATCCGATCCACGATAGCGAATGGCCAGCCGGCGACGCAGATCAGCACTTGCCGGGCCAAGCGTCGCCAGTCCCGTCAGCGTCAGGTAGCGCTGACGATCTTCCACCGTCAGGGTAATGGTTGGATTAAGACGTAGATTGCGCGCCTTGATGCTGCGGCTCCCTAGACTAAAGCGTATCGCATCGTCTTCCAACAGATACCAGACCACCGTCTGCTGAATTGTGCCATCTGGATTAAGCGTACCAACTACGGCATAATACACCTCTTCGAGAAAGGCACGTTGGGTTGCCGTCAAGATCATTGATCGATCCTCATATATGTCGCATCACATCCCAATAATTCATACTCCTAGTGCCGGATGCCCCGACCACTGAAACATCGTATCGACCGAGACACCACTATGCATACGCTGAATTACCTCGCCCAGCATGCGACTAATGCTGAGGATGGTTAAACCAGGCCACTGTTTCTCTGGTGGAACCGGCAACGTATCGGTAGTAACCAGCTCGCGGATGGGACTGTCACGCATGGATCGGGCTGCATCGTCTACCAGGATGGGATGTATACAACAGGCATAAATTTCACGTGCGCCGCGATCCATCAGCAACTGCGTCACCTTTAATATAGACTTGCCGGTGGCAATCTCATCATCAACAATAATGCAGCGCTTCCCTGAAACATCACCGATCAGATTCAGCACATCGGACGTAGAGGCAGCTCCAGGGATCTGTTGCAGATCCTGTACCCGGCGTTTTTCGGCCAGGGCCAGCGGTATCCCCAGTTGTTCGGCAAAGTTGCGTGCTCGCTTGGCAAAACCCATATCGGGCGACACCACTATCGCATCATCCCACCCCTTGTGCGAAAAATACGACACCAGCAGCGGCATAGCACTCAGTTCATCAACTGGAATACTAAAGAAACCCTGTATCTGGCCAGCATGCAGATCGAGTGTTACCACATGATGTGCTCCCGCAACCTGGATCATATCCGCCAGAAGGCGAGCCGTGATTGGTACCCGTGGTTGATCTTTCTTATCGGTGCGACCATAAGCCATATAGGGGATAATGGCCGTAATGCGTCCGGCAGACGCTCGTTTGCAGGCGTCCAGCATAATCAGCAACTCCATAATCCGGTCGCTCAAAGGTGAACAGAGGGACTGAACCACAAACACATCTTTTTCGCGCACACTCTCATTCAATTTTACAAAAATATTCTCGTTTGCAAACTGGGTTACTGTAGCATCACCTAATGGCACACCAATACGATCACAAATAGCATGTGATAAAGCCAAATTACCATTACCTGAAAAAATACGGAGCTCATCAAAGCGGCTGCCCATATCTTATCCCCCTTGTAATAGCTTTAACAATGTTGTGCGCTCCAGGCGAAAGCCGTGCGGTAAATAGGTTACTGCCGGTGCCTCGGTTTCAGTGGCAAACAGAAGTGTACCAATGGATGGTCGTTGTAACAAAACCGAGAGAAGTTGACTGACATTCATTGCCAATAAGCGTGGTGTAGCACCCAGTCCAGAATGCTGAGCAAAAGAAAGCGCGGCATCAGCACTCGGAAAAGCCAGCAACAACCGTGCCCGTCCAGCACGACCGCCAGATCCCCCAGCCGGCTTGCCGGTTCGATAGACATAAAAAACCGTATGGCGCGCATAGCCGTGCATTGAAAGCTGCATACCAACCCGATCCAGTGCCATCTGCGCTGCCTCAGCACTGAAACCATACTGTTGCGCGATACCAATAAAAAGTGGTGGTTTATCTGGCGTTTGCATGATCGACCTCACATGCCCCGGAAGTACAACGGTGCGATAACAACCGCATAGTGATGTCGCTCGTTGACGGGGTTCCTGGTAGGCAATGACGCTCTGGAATCCGGACACGGGTTCAGCCAGGGAGTAGCACCTACGATGCGCTGATCTGCGCACTAATCTGGCTCGCCAATTCATGCAATTCGGCCATAGTGGCGGTGCCTGGTTCCCAACCACGCACAGCACGATCGCCTTGCCAGCGCGGAATGATATGAACATGATAATGAAACACAACCTGGCCAGCGGCCGTACCGTTATTCTGCACAATATTGAATCCATCAGGTTGCAGCGCAGTTACGATTGCCTGCGCAATACGGCGGGTGGTTATAGCGACTGCCGCAACCAGTTCGGCTGGCGTGGTGAGCAAATCCGCGTATTCTTCTTTGCAAATGACCAGGGTATGCCCCCGTGAAGCGGGATTAATATCCATAAAAGCAAACGTGTGGTCATCTTCGTATACTTTGGCAGACGGTATTTCGCCGTTGACAATGCGTGTAAAAATAGAACTCATGGGTTTATGCTCCTGAGATGATATATGACTGACATCAGGAATTCTGTTACGGAGGATAGCGGATCTTCCTCTTCATATGACACCGGATCTGGTATGCTCAGCCCCACCTGTTCTGGCATGCAGATCCACGCTGCCGTAGAAGACACAGACGGTGTATTGGAACAAGTGCATACCTCATGTGTCATTTAGGATTGCTCCAACACTGTCTGTTCTAGTTCAAACATCTCGCCAGGGTGATAGCGTTGACTAAACCAGATCAGCCCCACTGCGCCCACGGCAACTCCAAACCAGAGCGTGCAGAAGCGAATAATAATGGTCGCCGCTGTACCAGCACTGGCACTCATCCCGACCAGCGTTACCAATAATCCAGCGCTACTGGCTTCGGTTGCCCCCAGACCACCCGGCAAAAACGAGACTAATCCGAGCAACGTACTGGCGGCATAGATAAAGGTAGCCTGCAATAGCAGCAGACCGGTACTGGACTGACCGAGACCGGTCAATACAAAATAAAAAGCCAGACACTCCAGTCCCCAGGATACCAGACTCAACACCGTGGACAACAACAGTACACGCCAGTTGAGTAGTTGGTATGTGCTGGTATAGATATTGACCAGTTTTGGCGCAAGGGCCTGACCAGACGGTAAGCGGGTTAGCCAGCGATCAATGATATGGGTACACAGGGAACGATATTGCAAGAGCGCAATACCAGCGCAACTGAGCGCCAGCAGCAAAACAAACAGCGGACGGGCCGGGGAATACAGCGTTAAACCCAGTGCCATGAGCAAGAGCATGGCTAACCCATCCGTTAGGCGCTCCACCAGTACAATAGGTGCCGATAGACTGACCGGCGTACCATTGACCCGTCGCAGCAGATAGGACTTAAAAACTTCACCAACCTTACCAGGCGTAACCGCCATAATCATTCCAGACGTAAAGATCAGAACACTGTCGCTATAACGCACACTATGCCCCAGGCGCAATCGGCGCAGAAAGTATTCCCACTTGACCCAGCGCAGGCAGTAGTTGATCAAGACCAGACTCAACACTACGGGTATATGCAGCCAGGCAAAATGCCCCAGACTGCCCCCAACAGCATGCAAATCGCTGAACAGACTGAGGATCATCATCACTACCAATCCCAGCACCATAGACATCAGGATTTTGCCGTGTAGCTTTTTTAGTGACATACCACTCACATCATACGAGTTACGCGGTCGTTCGTCACCACCGCCCTTTTCACCTGCAGCAGCGTGGAAGCGTGGGAATGTGGGAACATTCCCACACCGGAAAGAGTCGCTCTACCGCAGGCGAGAAGACGAGTTAACCATACTACTGCATAACTGGTACTACATAATAACAGGACGTATGCGGTGAACCGCGTTTTTCGACGCTTGATCCGCTCTCCTGCCAACGAATAGGCCACGATTCTGCAAATGCATAGCGGGTGTCCGTATGTCACCGCATCCCTCGTGTTATTGACAGGACATACGCGGTGCCTGGAATAAACTGTCTTTCTTGCCGGACGCAGTGTGGAAGTGTGGGAACACTCCAACGCTGGAAACTAGCACTCTGCTGCATGCGAACCCTATTTTGTGATGAACGACCGCGCACATCATGTCAGATAATCAAGCTGAGCTGAATAGCCACGATTATACCGCCCTCGCGCGAGGGATGCAAAGAACCCATTGGGAACAGTAATTAAGGATGGCGTTCGGCAGTCTGGTGGTCTCGATCATCCGAATCATCAGCACATTGTGATAAACACACAATCCTGTTATAATGCCAAGAAGGTCTTGTATAATGTCCCCAGATTCATACATGACATGCAGTGCGTAACAATCCGAACCGCTTTATGAATACCACGTCGTTCATAAGGGAGTTTTATGAAACGTATTCCACTCGTACTATGTGTAACCATGCTCTGTCTATTTATAATTTCCCCGCTTACTTATCCGGCAAGCTCAGCTGAAATCGTTGACTACCATGCAGGCGAAGTTTTGCTTAAATTAAACCCCGAAGTACACTTCGTCAATCATCCATCCATCGACCCACGATCTGCTTCTCTTCTAACCAATGACGATACGCTATCGAACGTACTACACAGCCTGGGTGCCTATGAAGCAGAATTGCTGGATAGTGTGAGTAATACCTACCGTGTGTTGTTCGATACCACGATGGATGCCGTACAACTCGCCACACACCTGGCAGATAATCCCGCCGTCATTTTTGCTGAGCCAAATCCGCTACGCTTTTCCATGTATATGCCGAATGATCCCCTGGTCGTTCAACAGTGGGCGCTGACGGTTATTCAGGCATTTGATGCCTGGCATATCACCACGGGTGGTGAGATCGTGATAGCCGTACTTGACACGGGTGTCTCTCTAACGCACCCCGATCTAGAAGGGAAAGTGTTACCCGGATACAATGCTCTTCAGGATAATAATCATGTTGAAGATGATAATGGGCATGGTACGGCCGTAGCCGGCCTGATCGCCGCCAGCACCAATAATCAGCAGGGCATTGCGGGTATGTGTTGGGGCTGTCGCATTCTTCCGGTGAAGGTATTAAATGCCCGCGGGGGCGGTGACGATGCCAGCGTATCGCGGGGTGTGCACTGGGCCGTCGATAATGGCGCACAGATTATTAATATGAGCCTGGGTGGTTCACGCGAAAGCCAGACGTTACGTGAGGCGATTGAGTATGCCTTTCAACAAGGGGTACTCATCGTCGCGTCTTCGGGCAACGACCGCCCCAATGGCAACCCGATCAATTACCCGGCGGCTTACCCGGAGGTCATAGCCGTCGGTGCCACCGGAACCAGCGATGCCATTGCCGGCTTTTCAAACACTGGCGACTATATCATGATCGCGGCCCCTGGCGTTAATCTCTGGACTACTACGCTGGATGGCGCATATGGTGCGCCCAATGGCACGTCGTTTGCCAGTTCGTATGTGGCGGGTACGGCAGCTCTGGTGTTCACGCTGCGCCCCGATCTCCGCCACGAGGATGTCACCTGTATTTTGCAGGCCAGTGCCGATGATAAAGGCTCACCGGGCAAAGATCCTGAATATGGTTGGGGGCGATTGAACGCACTCCGGGCAGTACAACTGGCTCAGACCTATCAGCATTGTCCACTTGATCAACCGGCTCCGGTCGAGCCGTCACCGATGATCGCTGCTGCGGATGTGACCAGCACCCATGTGCCCGCCGCCTTTTATCCTGTACCGTTTGTGCCCGACACGCCTGATTTGCGCTTTTTTGCTGAAACACAGCATACCATACGCGGCATTTTCAAGCAGCACTGGGAGACTCATGGAGAGGTGCCGATCTTCGGCTTCCCGATTAGCGAGGAATTCGTGGAACGCGATGATAGTGGACACGAGTACATTGTCCAGTATTTTGAGCGTCACCGCTTTGAGTTGCATCCCACCAATCCAGCCCCCTATAACGTCCAGATTAGCCGCCTGGGAGATCTGGTACTGCAATCACGCGGATGGGATTGGGTTACCTTTCCCCGCTCTGCTCCCAGGGCCGGCTGTCTCTTTTTTGCAGATACCGGGTATACTGTCTGTGAACCGTTTTTGAGTTACTGGCGCAGCAATGGGATCGAATTTGATGGCTTGCCCGGCAAAAGCTTTGCCGAGAGTATCGCTCTTTTTGGGCAACCACTCACGGAACCACAACTGGAGGAGGTGTCACCTGGAGTAATCGTCAAGGCGCAATGGTTTGAACGCGCCCGACTGGAAGATCATGGCTCTAGCGGCATACTGCTGGGTCGGTTGAGCGATGAGCTTGTACGCACCCGCGGGTGGCGTTAGATATTGCCGCGTAACCAGGGGCATCATGGCGTGCCACTCCTGGTTTCTATCGCTGGTTTTCTTCGATCATTCTGGAGTAAAGTCAATGCGTAAAGCACTCCTGATAGGCTTGCTCGTGGGAGCGCTGCTGGTGCCTGTCTTACCAGCCCTGGCTGCACCTGACGAGAACGCCTTCTTTCGTATCTGGGAACGTACCGATGCCCTGGTTGCCAACCGCACGATTGAGCGTACCTGGTTCTGGGGGCCAACTCCTTTACAGACAATGGATGAAGAGTATATCGAAGGTGTTGCCGGCAAGCGCCGGGTGCAATATTGGGACAAAGGGCGCATGGAGATTTCCCATCCCAATGACAACCCGTTCAGTCCCTGGTATGTCACCAGCGGTCTGTTGAGTATTGAAATGATAGCCGGTCGGATCCAGGTGGGTGATGTCCGGTTCGAGCGTCGGCCACGGGCAGCCATCCCCATTGCCGGTGATCCCGATCCCGAAACGAACCCTGATGCGCCGACCTACGATGATTTTTTTGGCGTGACGACGGTATTTCTCGATAGTCGTTTACAGCCCATTCTCTCCGATCCGATCGGGCCGATCGCGGCTGATAGCGCCGCACCACCACGCTTTGGCGATCTGGTGGCCGAGACCCTGAATGCTGATGGGACGGTCGGGCGGCGTCCAGAGTTAGCCGCAGCCCATCCCGGTACACGCCTGGTCTATTATGACGGCGTGTTGAGCCACAATATCCCCCAGGTCTTCTGGGATTTCTTGCAGCAGATTGGCCCAGTGCAGATCAACGGTGAGCAGCGCCAGGATCTCTTGATGGACTGGCTGTATGTGATGGGACATCCTGCCAGTGAACCCTATTGGGTTACGACGCGGGTGAACGGGGTGAAGCAAGATATTCTGGTGCAGGTCTATGAACGCCGCGTGTTGACCTACAACCCGAACAATCTGCCGCAATGGCAGGTGGAACTAGGAAATATTGGGCAACACTACTATCGCTGGCGCTATGAATTGACCACTGCGCCCCAACCGGTTAACTTCTTCCGGCCGGATAATATCAATGCGTTCGTCGATCCAGCCGAAGCTCCGGCCGGCACTATATTCGCAGTCACGCTCTTTGGCTTTCAGCCGGGAGAGAATATCAGTATCTGGCTGACCTTGCCGGATCAATCCGTCGAAGAAGCGCCAGAACCGGGTGTTGCTGATGCCAACGGTGAAGCAACCCTGTTTGGAGAAACTCCTATCAGTGTGTTCACCAACCAATCTGATCCAATTGGTGTGTGGGCATTGACCGGGCAGGGCAGTCGCAGTGGTAATATGGCGATCGGCTACTTCACTGTACAACCAGCACAATGACACAAGTTGCGTGGTGGCTTTTTGTCCACGTTTGCGTGGAGCACGTAGGGGCGAGCAGACGCCCGCCCCCCACGCACCCATGCCTACGGCGAGCATGGGTAGCCAGAAGCGACAACATACCGCTGCTTCGCCGCTCCTGCCCCATTGCACATAATGCTGCTGATCTCTCACATAATAGCGATCTGAAACGTAGGCACTATGTACCCCACACCGCTTTCAAAGAATGTAGCCACGTTTGCGGGCAATTTCCTCTTTATGTTTGCGAAATAAAATATCACGTTCGGTTCCCTTAATATCACGGCTATACGTCGCAAGTACCCGATCAACCTCCGCGTCAATATCATCTTCTTGACACAGATCGGCTACAATAAAGTCGTAAATCTGCTTGACCCGCGCCGCCCGTCCAGCACCACGTTGGGTACCGGGCGGTTCTTTGTAGCTCAACAGACCGCGCTGCTCCAGTTCATCATGTAATCGTTCTGCGATGCGGCGCACTTTATCTTCTGAGAGTCGCATGAGTCTTCACTCCGAGCATATATCAGGCGAATTGTTCTAGATAACACAACGTCACACAAACAACACCGAACACATGAATCAGAAGATGTACGCAGTGGCTTAAAGCCCATGCCCTTTTTACCTGCGGCCTCATCAAAGGATATAGGGACAGTTCATGCCCCCAGATACATCAATTGTCTTTGCAGCCATGCCAGGCAATCACGATTGACCTGATAACACACCGCCGGGCCATCACCTTCAGCATACAGCAACCCTGCTTCTCGCAAGACCCGCAGATGCTGCGATAGGGTCGATTGAGCGTGTGGGCCATCTTCGGGCATATGGAGCAGAATTTCATTGCCAATGCATTTCGGATGGGTCAACACGTAGTGTAGAATTTGCACTCGTGCCCGGCTGCTCAAAGCTTTGCACATACGGCAAAATAGAGTCAGATCGTCACCTGGTTGTAATTGCGCCGTCGTCATTGTCGGCCTCCTCATTTCATGATCCTACTGTACAATTGTATAAGCCAGCATGTCAAGCGCTTTTTCGTCAGAACGATGTGCAGCCGTCCGAGTTTGACCAGAATCCCTGCAGCATACGCATTACAGTAATCGTTCAGGAGACTCTCGCCAGTGAGGGTTGTAGGGGCCGCAGGTTCCGCCAGACCACCCCACCTGAACACTTACCAACTATACTATAAAATGTAGAAAACAGGCCACATATGGGCGTATTACCCGGCACCAGTAGTACTCGGTCAATTTACCATTGCACTTTGTCTGAAATTTGCTTATAATTGCTATTGTTTCTATGATCCATAGATCTCTGTCGTCATCAACCCTACCAGCACACTGGGGCATGCCAACCAGCCTGTTGCTGAAACACGCTATGATGACCACACGACGCTGCATACATGACGCATCACCGAGAGCGAACAGGCACACAGACCAGGTGTCTTTTGTTACCAGCCATGCGCTGATAGTAATCGGCCATCCTGGTTGCGAATACGATAATGAGTATCACACTATCTTGCATTGGCTGTGCAGATAGAGCAGGATAGCTATGACACAAACACGTCTCTTTGCCAATAGCGCCGGCGCCAGTGCATCTGACTATCCACAATGCACCTCGGATAAGTATCACTACCCTATGGATACTTCCAGTAGATCTGTGGCCGATCCGCTGACTACTGTTCTTGAATCGAGCCGTCTGGCTTGTTCGTCGCTCGATCTTGATGAAGTCTTGAGCGTGATATTGACCGCTGCCCGGAACTTAAGTGGGGCCGAGTCGGTGACGGTCTTGTTGTTAGACGAGGCTGGCGAGTGGTTAACCATTGGAGCCGCGATTGGTACCCCTGAACGGATGCGCGCTAATTTCCGGTTGCGTGTGGGCGAAGGATTGGCCGGGTGGGTGGCACTGACGGGGCAGCCATTGCATTTGAGTAATCCGACCCTTGATCCACGTTATCGAGAATTCCCCGATTCACACATCACCAATATCCTGGCGCTACCCCTGTGTGTACGCGGGCATATGCTAGGCGTTCTGAATTTATCGCAGTATCATCATGCGGAACTGTTTAGTGACACAATCGTGCCGATGGTCGAGATATTTGCCAGCCACGCCGCAATTGCCATCAACAATGCGGCGACGGCGTCTCGCATCCGGCGCACTGCTATGCGCGAATATCTGATCAATCAGATTAACCAGGCAGTACGCGCTGTAGAGCATATTGACGAGGTCATTAATCTGGCGCTTGCCGGGCTCGGTTCTGTGTTAGGAGCCTCGCACTGCACCTTGTATCGTCTGCCCCCTGGTGACACCCTGGCAACCTTGTACCCGACGCATGAGTGGGTACACACGGCTGAACCAGACGTTCATCTCTGGCATATCCAGCAAGATCGATCAACACTGGTTGAACCTACATCGTCACTGACCAGCCGGCTTCATACCGATGGGGCCGAGATCTGTACACCGCTCAATTATCGGGGACGCATCCTATCCTGGCTGAACCTATACAGCCGTGGGCGCTCACAGGTCTGGCGCGATGACGAACTGGATCTGGTACAGGCGATTGCCGATCAGCTGGCGATCGCCATAGTGCAAGACGAACTGACACTTCAGGAGCAGCGCAGCCGTGATTTGAACGAGTCGCTCCGTCAGCTCGCAGCTGCCTGTAACGCGATGATCAGCCAGGAACCACTGCTCAATTTTATTCTGGAACAACTGGCCCGCTTTATATCTTATGACTCAGCTGGTGTGGTGTTGAACCGCGACGAAAACTATGGAGTCATGGTGGCCGGTCGCGGCTTTCGTTCAGACGTTCTGAATACAATTGTGTATCTTGGCCCTGGATCGCTCAACTGGCGCGTGACCCAGCAGCGTCGGGCCTATATCTCCGCCGATGTACAGCAAGAACCGGGATGGCAGGATGTGCCAGATGGCGCTCTGATTCGTTCCTGGATTGGCGTGCCGTTAGTGGTCAATGATCACCAGATTGGCATGGTAACGATTGATAAGTGGCAGCCGCATGCATTTAGTGCAGCAGATGGGGATGTTGCCCAGGCGTTTGCCGATCACGTGGCCGTTGCCATTCATAATGCCCGGCTTTACCAGCAGGCGCAGACCCGCACCCATCAACTTCAGGCACTGCACCGCATCAGTATCCGTTTGAGCGCGATGCATGAAGTGCAACCGCTGATTGATGAACTGGCACGGCTGCTGCATGAAACCTTTGGCTATGACCAGGTGCTGGTTGGTCTGTATGAAGGTGATGCCCTGGTTTTCAAGACAGCCTGTGGCCGTTATGGCGATGTAACCGGGTCTGGCTCACAGCAACACGTCCCTCTGGATGTCGGGTTGATCGGGGGGACAGCCTGCTACAATCAGACTGTGCTGGTAAACAACGTCTCTCGTGATACGCACCAGGCTCTGCATCCTACCTTCGCAGAAATGCAGGCAGAACTGATTGTACCGATTCAAGGCACGCAGCATATGCTGGGCATAATTGACATTCACAGTCATCAAGCCGGGGCATTTCATCAAGATGCTGTCTATCTGGTCGAAGTGCTAGCCCGGCAGACTGCTGTGGCGTTGGAGAATATTGCCCGCTACGATCAGCTCCAGCGTACCCAGGACGAGTTACTACGTAGTGAGCGGCTACGGGCGCTCGGTGAACTATCGAGCGGCGTAGCCCACGATTTCAACAACTTACTCGCTGGTATTCTAGGGCACACACAGTTGTTATTATTCGATCAAACTGATCCCGTCGTAATCGAGAGCTTAAACATCATTGAACGCGCTGCACGTGATGGTGCGGCGATGGTACGCCGGTTGCAGACTTTTACCCAGACCCAGCAGTCACTGCCAGAGGACATTGTTGATATGAATCACGTCATTGAGGAGAGTCTGGCGATCACTCGTCCGCGTTGGCGTGATGCGGCCCAGAGTCATGGTATTCATATTAAGGTGCAACGGGATCTCGCTGCCACAGCGCCCGTTATTGGTGATGCATCGGTGCTACGTGAATTGGTAACCAATCTCATTCTGAATGCTATTGATGCTATGCCACAGGGTGGCACATTGCAGATCCGCTCGTTTGACAGCCCCGACTATCTACAGCGACCCCATGACGCCTCTTCCCTGCATACAATGCTTCCAGTGGTGGTGATCCAGGTTCAGGATACCGGGGTGGGAATGCCCCCTGACATCCAGCAGCGCATCTTCGATCCCTTCTTTACCACCAAAGGTACCTGTGGCACCGGTATGGGACTGGCAGTAGCCTGCAATATTGCCCAACGCTACAATGGAAGCATTACCGTCCAGAGTATGCCTGGACAGGGCAGTACCTTTACCGTGATCTTGCCTGTCAATCACGCCCTGATCCACCATTCCAATCCCACACCGCCCCAGATCTATCATTCGCTGAACGCAATACGAATACTGGTTGTTGAAGATGAACAGACCGTGCAGCAGCTACTGGCAACCTTACTCCACCGCTGGGGATGCCAGGTCACCGTCGTTTCTTCTGGTATGGAAGCACTCGAGTTATTTCAGGCCAATCACTTCGATGTGCTCTGCACCGATCTGGGGATGCCGGGTATGTCCGGATGGGACGTTCTCGATCAGATTGGCACCATTGACCCGCACATCAGGAAATTGCTGATTACCGGTTGGGGCGAACAAATTACGCCGATGGAGGCGCGGCAGCGCGGTGCCGATCACATGCTGGTCAAGCCTTTCGATGCGGCAACACTCTATCAAGCCCTGACCGCCCTGGTGGCCGACTATCAACCATCTATACCACCTGACCAATGAGGACGTATGAAACAGGAACATTCTGCTATCAAGCCTGATCGGTGGTACTTTGTATTCACGGCCAGTAAGCATGCGGCTCTTCGCTTACTGCGTGGTATTGCCGCCCTGGTAATTATGGCGCTGATCGCCGTAATCCTGGTCAGTATTCTGATCATTGTGCAAAGCAAACGGGATGAGGCACGTCCGGTAGATGCGATTGTTCTTTTACAGGCCGACCGTGCCGAGCAAGATACGGTAGAATATGCCCTGCGCTTATACTGGCAACGTTATGCACCACGGCTGGTGCTGGTGGGCCATGATCTGGCAACGGTGCGCACAGCACTCCTGAGCAAGGGTGTCCCGGAACGCTCATTGCTTCTGGCAGAATCGGCAGATCCACACCAGCCAGATATGCTTCGGGCAGCGGATGTCGCCCACCAGCATCAGATCCAGTCGGTATTGATTGTCAATGTACCTGAGGCGCTTTTGCTGGATTTGAAGATCGCTCATGATCAGGGTTTACTGGCCTATGGCTCGCCACCCTACACGCTACAAGTCAATCCACAACCCTTGCTGCACTCCAGTCTGAATTACTGGCGGTATGTCCTATTCGGGCCAATACGCTGATAGGCAATTGTCGATCACGAACCACCGACACCGGCAATCAGCGATCCACACGTTGGCGATTTACCAGGATAGGACAAACGACAATGCAACAGCACAGAGACCACCAACCAGCGAACTAAACAAGTTGACCAGGTCGTTATTGAGCCAGTGCCAGCCACGAGCAAAGGTGTGCGGCGTACCATCCCGTCCCAGAACCCGTTCGGTTTCTGTACCATCAGGAGTGCGATACATGACCTGCACGGTAGCTCCAAGCCAGCTATCTAGGAGCGTCCCACTAAGACCACTCAGGAGCGCAATTGGGATCAGCCACCAGTCTGGCGCTAACGGATCAGCAGCAAATAGTTGCTCGCCTGACCTGAAGATAACCATTGCCAGACCTATCACCAGTGCCCCAGCTGCGGAAGCAGCGGTACCCAGAAAAGTCATTCCCCCCGATGTCCCTGGCGCGACCTGGCGGCCAGTGGTGATCAGACGTGGTGGATGTGGGCTAAGCACACCTGCCTCAGTGGCCCAGGTATCGGCAGTTACCGTGGCCATAATCCCGACAAACATCACAAGCAACAGCATCGGCTCGCCTGATAAACCATAGAGGAGGGCAATCAATGCCGCGGGGCCACCATTGGCCAGTGCTTGTACAAAGTCACGTTTCCCGCCCCTGGCAAATTTCTCGGCGGCACGACGTGCCTTAATTTCTTCCTTATAGTGCGAGAGAACACTGCTACTCACAAAGAACGTGATCAGGGTTAAGCCCCATGCCCACCCGCCAAAACCAGAAGTCAGCGTCCCAACAATCACCGCCCCTAACCAGCCGCTCACAGTGAGCGACTGACGCCAGTATGCCAGGCCACCAATGGCGATACTCAGCAACAATCCCTGTACCAGACGGATGGTATCAATCATTTTTATGGCTCGTTGAGTAGCAACAACAGGACTGATGCCGTGGATACTGCTGACCGACTGTGCCTGACCTGAAATACAGCACGTGCATCGGGCAGCAGTTCACACCCACAAAAAACCGCAGAGACACTGCCAACATAGCAGTCTCTGCGATTATATCAGATCTGGAACAAGATACAATGCACAAGCACTGTTTGCGTATCAGAATAGGCGTCAGGCGCTGACGGCACGCTCTTGCAACACGCTATGACCAAGCCGTAGCGATAATTCCTTCAGGGCGCTCTCCAGTTCTTTACCAATCATATCCATCACCGACTCTCTGGGAATAAACTTTGCCATTGGCCCCACAAGAGGAGTCAGATCAAGCTGTAAGGTAGCTTTCAAGTCTGTCCCATTGATCGATGGGGTCAAATGCCAGCGCATCTCAAGGGGAAGTGGCTTCTTGACCTTAAAGACGATCTCATGTGGTTCAACCCAGTGTAAATCACCCTCGCACCGAATGGTACCAAAGATACCACCCATCGCCATGTGAGTCACAAGACGGGCACTATCGGTATTACGCGACACGACTTCTACTTTGCGCATTCGTGGCAACAAACTCTCAATACGATTGGAATCTGAAAGCGCTTGAAAAACCTCTGAGGGGGTCGCCTGGGCGACAGAACTACGACGGTCAACCGTAATCATGTGGGTACTCCTTCTTATCGCTACAACCTGGGGCAACATTTCATACTAATTGCACAGATTTTTCTATTGTTCACCTTTTGCACAGTTTTACTATACACCCTTTGCACAGTTCTGTCAATAGCCAGTTTCGATAATCTTGAGATTATTGACATACCGTGTTAGAATAAGATCGGTGCTTTACCTCATCTCAGGCACAGGACATGAATGCTGGTAATGAGAACCTATGTCAGAACTGAAAGACAAACTTATTCTGGTTGTCGATGATGAAGTGCGCATGGTGAACTTCATGCGCATGAATCTTGAACTGGAGGGAGCACGGGTCAGCAGTGCCACCAATGGCCGCGAGGCGTTGGAACGGGCACGCGAAGATATGCCCGATGTGGTATTGTTAGATATTATGATGCCAGGGATGGACGGCTTTGAAACCCTGCAGCGCCTGCGCCAGTTTTCACAGGTGCCAGTGCTGATTTTGACCGCCAAAGATGACGAAGAAGATCGCGTGCGTGGTCTGGAACTAGGAGCCGATGATTATATTGGCAAACCATTTAGTCACCGGGAGCTGGTGAGTCGTATTCGGGCGGTACTGCGACGGCACTATACAGCTCCTCCTGTCCCGCAAACCCTGGTTCAGATCGATGATCGTTTGCAGATCGATTTTGCACGGCGCGAGGTACTGGTGGCCGGACAACGGATCAATCTTCGGCCCACCGAATATCGGCTCCTGTATCACCTGGTGCAAAATGCGGGGTATGTGCAAACGCATGAGATGCTTTTGACCAAAGTGTGGGGGCCGGAATATCGCGATGAGAGTCACTATCTGCGCCTGTATATCACCTACCTGCGCCAGAAAATCGAAGAAGACCCGGCGCATCCTCGCTATATTCTGACCGAGCGCGGCGTGGGCTACCGGTTTGTGGATTTTGCACACACCAGCAACTGAAGTACTACCCTTGCTCTTCCACCAGGCTCAACATTGCCTGGCGTAACCGGCGTAAGCGCTGGTCTATCCCCTCAGGGCGCACCCGCAGATCGCCATAGATATCGCTCACGCGCATCCGAAATTCGCCGATCGGCCCTTTGTTCTGTTCGGCACTAAAATCATAGGCGTGATCCAGAGATACCCGCACTGTGACGAGCGCTCGTTCTACTTCTTCCAGTTCATTCACCCGTAGTACTGTTTCAGCATCGGCCAGTTGAGCCGCAGCGCGCATCAGGTAATAAGCGCTCCAGACTCGCCGCAACTCGGCACGGAGATCGAGGATTTCCTGGCTAATAATACGCTCATCAGGTTGGGGCGGCGTAGGTGACGGCAGAAATGGGATCGTACTGGTTGGCTCGCTGACGACGGTAGTGGGTGGTAGAGGCGTGCTTGTGGGTAACACGGGCTGCTGGTGAACAAGCCAGGTGGATTGAATAAGTATGCTCAGAATCACGGCTGCCAGCAGCGTGAACACGAATGGCAGGCACGACAGAAGTCGTGCCTGCCAGACAGCCATATGGGGCAATCGGGTTGATTCGACTTCTTCCGACGGCAGATCAGGCACGACCTCCGCACCTTAGATTTAGATTTCATTGGCCAGGAGAATTGCCTGGGCAATCTCTTTCATTGATTTCCGGGTATTCATCGACAGTTGCTGGATCTTACGGAAGGCTTCAGCCTCCTTCAGGCCTTGCGTATCCATCAAAATACCTTTGGCGCGTTCGACGAGCTTACGCGTATCGAGTGTTTCTTTGAGATCGCGAATCTCCTTGTCCATTTCCAGGAACTCTTGGTAGCGCGCCAGGGCGATTTCAATCGTGGGCATGAGTTCGGCATCCCGAAATGGTTTCACAATATAGTTAACGACACCCGCCTCTCGAGCGCGATCAACCAGCTCACGGTCAGAATAGGCCGTAAGGAGCAATACGGGAGCGATTTTCTCTTCCGTCAGCACCTTGGCCGCTTGAATGCCATCGAGTTTCGGCATTTTGATGTCCATCAGCACCAGATCTGGTCGCAATTCACGCGCCAGATGAATAACACTTGTGCCGTCGCCTGCTTCGCCGACGACCAGATATCCTAGACTAATGAGCGTCTCTTTGAGGTTCATGCGGATGAGAGATTCATCATCGGCAATGACCAGACGTATTTGTGCCATAGCGACACTTCCTTGTATTGCGATTATTCCTTAATATAAGCACACTGAAGTATAGCATGTCACATCAGGGTGGTCAACCAGCAGATAAAACCCGGTCTTTTCATCAACATGACGTACGCGGTCGCGCAAACACAACGTCTTTCGCCTGCGGTAGGTGAAAAGGCTGACACATACTCCAACGAGACTTCATCTCGGCGGGGTGTGGAGGCCTGCGGCCCCGCGTATGTTCCTTTGTGATTTTGGCGGAGCAGAGCCGCGCCGAGCCACCCAGGGGATACCTCGTTGGAGGACTAACACCACCATCACATAACTGGTATCAGTCATGATCACCCTTTGGCCCGCATATTGCCTGACCGTGATAACATGGTATGATTTCATTACGCGATGGTACCACAGGCCAGAAAGACACATTGGGCGGCTGTGCAAGTCCTGTCAGTTGTGAACCACCGGAGTTCAGAGATCCATCGGAGTCTCGCTCCATCCAGGAGTTCAGGCGAAAGCCTGGACTCCGGTGCAGCATCAGTTCAGGGTTGCTATATGTAAGGACTAGCTATGATACCTATTGGAGACAATAATCCCGCTCGGCGGTTTCCGGTGGTGAACTGGATCTTGATTGTGCTAAACATTGTGGTTTTTGTCATTGAGATACAACAGGGTGATGATTTTATTATCCGCTGGAGCTTTATTCCAATTCGGCTGACCGCCATGATGCGTGGCGAGGAAGAAGTGTTTGTTCTCTTTACCATCTTAAGCGCAATGTTTTTGCATGCCGGTAGTGGGCACATTTTGGGCAACCTGCTGTTTTTGTGGATTTTTGGCGATAATGTCGAAGATGCGTTTGGGCACCTGCCCTATCTGTTCTTTTATCTGTTCTGTGGCATGGGGGCCACCTTCATCCAGTATGGAACTGATCCGTTGTCACGCATTCCGAACCTGGGCGCAAGTGGTGCCATTTCGGGCGTGCTGGCGGCCTACATGATCTTGTATCCATGGGCGATCGTGCGGCTAGCGATCTGGCCGATTGTACTGTTGATTGGCACCATACCAGTACCCGCGTTGCTGTTGATTGGTGTCTGGTTTTTTATGCAACTGGCATCAGGGTTCCAGACACTCGGAGCAATGATGGATCAGGGTGGCGTTGCATACTGGGCCCATATTGGTGGTTTTGTCATCGGGGCTGTGCTAGTCTGGTTTTTGCGCCCGCGCCGACCACGGTTATCAGGCTATTTCTGAAAATGCATATAGCGCCAGTATAGCACATACAGCGAGCGTGAAACGAAACATGAGACAGCGCGTTCTTATAGATCCGTTTCACGCTGGCTGGCTTATTCGTGTGGAGCTACCAGGGCTGTTTCGCGATCAGGATAGAGCTTGAACAGCGTATCGAAGCGACTCTTGCGAAAAATTTCTGCGATCTGGGGTTGCAAGCCACAAAGATTCAATTCTCCCCCCTGCTGTTTCATCACTTTATGATTGGTAAGCAGCATGCGCAACGCCAGGCTGGCCACAAATTCAACATTACTCATATCAACCAGCACCGGGCCTTTGTGGGTGGCAATGGCCTCCGCAAACTTTTTTTCGACCGCTGATACTCCAACAGCATCGAGACGGTTGGGAAGTTCGATGACCAGGACATCGCCCATCTGCTCTGCTTTCACGCCCTAATCCCCTTTCTGATGCAAAATTGCCTTCTGTATACTTTGATCATCAACATACTGTACCCATCATGTCGTGCCAGGGCAAGGTTGCTGATCCATGAAGGTTCTACGTTACGAGTTATTATAGCATGTCCATGATATGGATAGTGCGTTGCATGATGAATCAATGCATACGTTGCAAAATCAGGAGCGTCATATCATCCGCTTGTGCAGCACCAGCAGCATGCGCTGCAACCGATTGGGCAATAGCATCCAACAACATTGGCGCTGGAGCATTACCATAGTGCGTGAGCACCGTGTGCAGGCGATGATCGCCAAAGACCTCACCTTCCGGGTTCAGCGCCTCGGTAACACCATCGCTAAAGCCGACGAATGTTTCGCCCGGATGAAGAACAAGGTGCGCCACTTTAAATTCCTGATTGGACAAAATACCGATGGGTAAAGTAGTTACCTCCAGTTCACGAATGGTTTTGCCATCAGCACCAATGATCAGGGGAGGGTTGTGTCCCGCATTGATATAGCTCATCTGGCCTGTTCGGGGTTCGAGCACCCCGTAGAACAGGGTAATAAACATATTGGTGTCACTATGTTCGCGGGCAATATAATCGTTAGTAAACCAGAGTGCCCGTGTCGACAGTGTCGTCGGGTTGAGCAAGTATTGCTCTGACAGGAACGCTCTTGGTGATTGCGAGGCAGCCCGGAGTAAACTGCGAGTCAGAGCTACAAACAGTGCGGCTGGCACGCCCTTTCCACAGGCATCGGCCACGACCAATCCAAGATGATCATCAGGTAACTCGATGCAGTCAAAGAAGTCACCACCAACCGCCTGTGCACCCTGATTAAAGGCCGCTAACCGCCAGCCCAGGGGCTGGGGTAACGTGCGTGGTAAGAATAGCTCCTGAATACGGCGTGCTACCGCCAGTTCTTCTTCGAGGCGATTCAGGCGAATCAACTCGGATTGAGCAGCCTGCAGCTCCTGATAGGCCCGCGATAACTCGGCGTTCTTCTGTTCCAATCCTGCGATCATGCTCTGGCTGGTATTTCGCAGGTGCGCGGTACCATCACGCAACAGGCCAAGCGCCAGTACCGGATCGGTGTGCATGAGTGCGGTAAAATGCTGCTCGTGGAGTACTGCCAGGTCACTGGGAGTGATGGCTCGCACCGTGGCTGAACGTGGACTACGGTCAATTAATGCCATTTCGCCAATAATTTCACCCGTACAACGCGTGCCCAGACGCAGCTCGGTCGCGTCAAGATAGGTGATTACTTCCAGTTCGCCCTGCAAAATCACATAACAATCATGACCAACTTCGCCCTGGTAAAACAGTACCTCACCCTCCTGCAGATGTCGTTCGCTCAGTTCTTCCGCCAGTTGAGCCAGATCCGCATCAGAAAATCCCTGGAAGAGGGCGATGCGCCGTAGCCGTTCAAACATAGTATCGCCTCTTACCCTTTGATCACAACCAGTTCGTTCCATCCACTGCTGGCATCGTGATGGTAGATCAGATGATCGGAGAGTTCACGCACAAGAAAAATACCTAATCCGCCCACGGGGCGTGAGGCAAGATCGCTATCGAGATCCGGTGGTGGAGTATCATGCGGGTCAAATGGACGACCATGATCGCGGATGGTAACACGCAACACATTATCAATACAGAGACAGGCGACCTGAATAACACCATGATTATCGCTATCATATCCATATTTGATAATATTCGTTGCGATTTCTTCTATGACAAGTCGCAGCAAATACTTTTGCTCATCAGAGAGGGGTAAGTCACACTCTACTTCACTACTGAACGACATCAGATTTGCAATACTCTCTGATATAGCAGGAACTTCAATGCGTTGCTCCATGGGTTTTCTTCCCTTACCTGTTATGGTCGAGGCTTGCCAGAGATGCTGTATATCGGACGACAACGAGACATCCCCTGTGTAGGAAAGTGCGCCGCGGCTTCGCCCCTCCGCAATCATCGCGAACGGGCACAGGAACCGCAGACCACCGTATCCCCGCCGAGACGAAGTCTCGTTGTAGCAATAGCAAGGCCGCTATCGTACGCAAGAGTGAATACATCTACCAGTTGAATAAACGTGAAGCAGCGCGTTTTTAGGGATTGATGCTCGCTGAAAGTTGCACTGACCGGCGATCGCTCTCCTTTAAACCAGGACATGCGGTCGGTGTTACAACCTGATATACCCGTTCAGGGGACATTCGCCAGCAGGGGCTATGGGGGCAGCCTTCCACGAAACCCGAGAAACAGCAGCGGCATTGCCTCGCCAGGCCGCCCTACCCGAACCGGTACGTTTAGTCAGCGTATTGCCATAAAGGGTAGTCCGAAAGTATATCGGTGATAGCAGCTCCTGGCGTTCACAGAGAGCCTGACATCTGGCCCTCCCGCAGACATGTACCGCATGTACAACAGGCCAGTTGACCCGAACGGGGGAGCAACTGCGAGCCTGACAAGTATACCACATGGAAATAAACTGAGCGGTCAGGTTGTTTCTCCACACCCCAAACCCGCCAGACCGAACGATCTGGCGGGTTTGGGAACATAACCGTTTCGGTTGGGGGATCTGGCGGCATCGTGCCCTTCGGGCAGGTTCTTTGCTCGGTTCACTACGATGGTAAAGCTGCCATAGCAAACTAATGAAAAGGGTGTGGAAGACTACAGCCCCCACACCCCTGCAGGCAATCATTCCTTCGAACGGTTAGAAGGGCTTTTTAGATCGTTTCTCACTTCCATACACTCATATCTGATACGCAGATTAGCAAGGGGGGCATTTTTTTGACCACATACCTAGCCGGTAACCGGTTGATTCTCGTCGGGCTTTCCCAGTATCTTATTCGTAATATAGGTTGCTAACCAGGCTGCGATCGAGGTCAACACTAGGCTTACTACTCCATATACTAACCGCCGTTTCAGATTTGTATCCATGACGTTTTAATCCCTCCGTCCACCAATCAAGGTAATAAAGTACAACAGTTGAGATATTGCCTGTGCTGCGGCGGCGACATAGGTCAGAGCTGCGGCATTTAAGATCTGATTTACACCATCCGTCTCCTGAACGGTTACCAGGCCGTTGCGGGTCAACATTTCGCGTGCACGGGCACTGGCGTTAAACTCAACCGGCAGCGTCACGAGTGTAAAGGCAACCGCGGCACTGAAGAGGATAATCCCCACCCAGGCTATTGTTTCACCTAATGGTGATGCGGCCGCTAGAAAAAGACCACCTATCACCAGCCATACGCCGAGTTGGGAGCCGATGTTAGCAAAGCCGACGAGTCCAGAGCGAACCTGTAGCCAGACATAGCCTTGCTTATCCTGCACAGCATGCCCCAGTTCGTGGGCGACAATCGCCAGTGCAGCAACAGAAGGCACACGTGCTGAACCCTGGGAAAGACGCATGACCTTACTTCGTGGATCGTAGTGATCCGTCAAGTTCCCCGGAATTTGCTCAACGCGCACATGTTGCAGTCCTTCGTTACGCATTAGTACCTGAGCAACATCCATGCCGTTCAAACCCTGAGCATTTGGTACTCTGGAATATTTGTTAAAGGCACTCGTGACCCGCGATTGGGCCCATATCGTCAAAAACAACGCCGGTAACATAAAAACTAAGTATATAAACATAGTAGTTTCTGTCTCCTGGTAATATACAAATAGGCTTATATCATAAGTATACCATCATCTTGAGATGCGGAGTATCAGAGGTTTATAAGAGGCGGGTACAGGAATCGTTCAAGTATATCCCACCATAGAGCGTCACGCCAGGGCGGGGCGCAACCGTTCCGGTTCGGCTCAATGCCAGGGCAAACAGTTGGCGACCGGTCGTGGCCTTTGCGGGAGGAGTGCCTACATGTAACACCGTATCAAGGGCAACAGCGAGGCAGTTCCACATAGCTATGGATGGTGTGCCAGGTTGTTGTTTGCTCACCAGCGCAAAGAGCATCCCGACGGTGTTCTGCAACCAGAGGACGCTACCTCATTTAGATCGTCTCTTGAGAATCGTTCAGATCGTCAAAAAAACTACGACGGGCAATAGCCTGGACACGGGCTAACGTCTCGCCGGCAACAACCTGGGCACGTTGCACCACATCTTCGGCACGGTTCTTCAGCTCCAGGCCTTGCTCACGCACCAGGTTCCGTGTATCTACACCACTCTGAGGGGCCAGCAGTGCTGCCGCAACACCGCCTGACAAAGCACCAATGATAAAACCGGTTATAAACGCCCTATTTCCCTGTTCGCGCGCTACATTGGTCATAAGGATTACTCTTCTTGCTCTGTTATGCCTGGCTCTTTGGGTAGGATCACCCCCCCGGAGAGTGTATCGTTCAGGAGTATACCATATCGCTCCTGCTGCCGCAAGAACGTCAGGGCGTGGATGGAATATGGGAGGATTGGTATATTGTCATTCTGAATGACAGGAACTCTCGTTCGGGGTTTTGTTGGCGGTCAGTTGCGCCAGCTGTGCCCCCATCAGCATACGACACAGATTCTCAGCACGCAAGCGGACGTTCGTATGGGGTCGAGGGCGGATCATGGCTCATGGCTGGCCCGGCAGAGCAGGCGGAGGTGGGCGGAACCTTTCAAGTGTCGGTTTTTTGTTTTACCTCCTCGTGATGCAGCAAAAATCCTCTTATTTGCGGTCGCTCAGCGCTACTCTTCGCCAGATGCCCACATCCTCTTCACAGCTTCTTCAAATCTGCGCCGTATCCTGAAGATACACCAAGGCAGTACACTCGTTACCCTGAAGAGCAACGACGGTTAGCTGCCAGGAACGGTAGGAAGTGGCTGATATAGAGTGGCAACGTAAGCAAGACGACACAAAAGGAGGAACGACAATGATCCGGATGAGACACCCATGGTTGCACTGCTTGATCGTGATGCTGGTGGCACTGATGCTTTTATCGGGCACAGGTCTAAATGTAGCTGCCGCACAGACGGTCAGTGGTACAGGAATGTTGGAAGCAAGCGGGTATGGCACCGTCACCCTTTCTGGGAGTGGCACGGTCACTATTCAGGAAGGGGCGGGTGTGATCTGGGTGCAAGGGGCCGACAGCATAGAGGCCCCCGGACGTGGACGGCGTGCTGAACTGCCGCACGGAGCTGTGCGGCTCACTGGCTACTCCGGCAGGGTAAAGATCCAGGGCGAAGACATGACCATTCGGATTGCAGGTGGTCTCATAGACCTGACAGCCAGTGGCAGCGGCAGTGCCTGGCTCCGTGGCGAGGGTACCTACACAACGAACAACAGCAGCGGTACCTGGACGCCGCGTGGCATAAGAGTGACGTTCTAGAACTGCCCGGTTATCATTGAACGGCTATGGGCAGGGAGCAACCCTCCAGCGTCAGTACCTGCCCACGTTGGTATGACGCTATCTTCAGATCTGGACAATCGAAAGGAACAGGTAATGCGTCCTATTATGGTAGGACTGGCGATGACCGCCATGCTGCTGGCAGGTCTACTGGTCAGTAGCTTCTGGCAGAGCGCGGTTCAGGCCGAAGCAGCGTGGTTCGATGCTGAGATGAGTGCAATCGGTGCATGGCACACGGCAGATCTGCTACTGGCCCGCCAGCCCGATCAGCCAGAACGTGCAAACCGGGATACCCCGGAACGGCTACGCCGGCTAGTGCTGGCCAGTGTGATCACCTCCATCGCCGAAGAAACCAACCTGACCGTGGCCGAAATCCGCGCCCAGGTTAAAGCAGGACAGACGCTGACGCAAATAGCGGCGGCAGGCGGCACCAGCAGTACCAGCGTCCAGCAGCACACACTGGATGAGATCAGCCTGCTGCTGCACCAGGCAATCATCAGTGGACGGATGCATGAACAGCAGGCCAATACCATTCTCAAGGGCCTGACTCAACGTCTGCCTGACCTGATGGACAACCCGGAACTGGCGGACGGCCTGATCCAGGCCGAAGAGCAGTTCAAAGACAATGTCAGTGAGCAGATGACGGTGCGTGGTCTGGCAGCCGCCAGCGATCTGATGGTACCCGATATTCTGGCGCGTATGCGTGCGGGTGAATCCATAGGCACGATTGCTCGCGCTTCCAGCATAAGCAGTGCCGAGGTTGTGACTGCCGCCACACCGATGATCCAGCAACACCTCGAACGCCCGCTGCAAACTGGTATAATACAGCAGACAGCAGCAGATGCGTTCCTAGCTGAGTTTCCAGAGCGTGTTACGGCACTGCTGGCACAAACAACCCGCGAGTAAGACAACAACGCACACGAGGCAGCAATGACTCAGCGCATACTGATTGTGGATGATGAACCAAAGATTGTGCAAGGCCTGGCTAGCTACTTCCGGCAGGCTGGCTATGAAACGCTGGCCGCGTATGATGGGCGCACGGCGTTGCAGATAGCGTACCGTGAGCGCCCGCACTTGATCGTCCTCGATATTATGCTGCCTGAACTGGATGGCATTGAGGTCTGTCGCCAGCTTCGGCGCACCTCGGACGTCCCGATTATGATGCTCACGGCACGCGTTGAGGAAACGGATATGCTGATTGGCCTGGAAATCGGTGCCGATGACTATCTCACCAAACCATTCAGCCCCCGCGAAGTCCTTGCACGTGCGCGTGCCCTGCTCCGGCGCGCTGGCGGCATGCTGGGCACGTCGGGCAGCGTCATCCAGGCCGGACCCCTGACGCTCGACCTCGAACGCCATAGTGTGCAAGTAGCCGGGCATCCGGTTGATCTGACCCCTACCGAGTTTGATTTGCTGGCCGTCCTGGTGCGCAACACCGGGCGGCCACTCAGTCGCTCGCAGTTGCTTGACGCTGTGCAAGGAACTGCCTATGAGGGCTATGAACGCACTATTGATGCCCATATCAAAAATCTGCGCCGCAAAATCGAACCTGACCCGGCGCATCCTACATGGATTTTGACTGTGTTTGGCGTGGGCTATAAATTTCGTGAATTCGCATGAGAACGCTACAACAACGGCTAATGCTGACCTGCACGCTGATCGCCATCTTCACGGTACTGGTGGGAGTACTCCTCTCCAGTGGCTTACTCATCCGTTCTTACATCCGCATGGCCCGCCAGAGTGCCTGGTCGATGCAGCGCCTGGCGTTGAATCAGTTGACACGCCACTATCAGCAGCATGGTCGGTGGGATGGTATCGAGTCCCACCTGGTGGTGGCCAGCGAGCGAATCGCGGCTCAGCCCTTTTTACCGCAGCAGCGCTTTGTCCTTGCTGACACCGATCGGCACATTATCTTCGATAGTCTGGGACGACTCGAAGGTACTCCGATGCCGCAACGCTTTGCCTCAATAGCATCGCCTATTTACGTTAATGGACAGACGGTCGGCTATCTGGTGACACCGTATGGTTTAGGATTAGTGGATATCTTCAGCGAGAATGCCTTTCTCGTCAGCATACTGCGGATGCTTGTTGTAGGCAGCCTGATCTCCGGCAGCATCGCCCTGCTTGTCGGGTTATTGATTGCCCGCCATCTGACCCGGCCGCTGGTAGCGCTGACCCAGGCGGCTCAACGCCTGGCAATGGGTGAGCGCCATGCACCGCTCACCATACCAGCCGATAAAGAGCTCGCGGATCTCGCCAGCGCGTTCAATATCATGGCTGCCAACCTGGATCACCAGGAGGAGCTACGCCGGCAACTGGTGGCCGATATTGCCCACGAACTGCGCACGCCGTTGAGTGTGCTACGTCTAGAAATCGAAGCGCTGGAGGATGGGGTTGCGCAAAACACACCAGAAACGCTTGGCTCGCTACGCGAGGAAGTCACGCTCATTTCGCGCCTGATCGACGATCTGCGCCTCCTCTCGCTGGCCGATGCGGGGCAACTCACACTGGCACCAGAAACGCTGGTGGTGCAGGATGTGCTGGCACGGGTCGTTGCCCCACTGGTTCCCCGTGCCCAGCAGCATGGGCTTGAGCTACGGATCGTAGATTGTAGCTCAAGCAATGGATGTGCGCCACTGACGGTATACGCTGATCCACAACGCCTGGCGCAGATACTACATAATTTGCTGGAAAATGCCGTGCGCTACACCCCATCCGGCGGCACAATTACTCTGCACACCGCAGCCATGCCCAACCAGTATGTCCTGTTTGAGGTGGCCGACACCGGGCCGGGCATCGCCGCCGATGATGTACCACATATTTTCGACCGCTTTTATCGCGCCACACACGCCCGTGACCGCGAGCGTGGTGGCAGTGGGCTAGGACTGTCGATTGTGCTACGCCTCGTGGAGGCGCACGGTGGCACCATAACTGTCGATAGCGTGATGGGCCAGGGCAGTGTGTTTCGCGTGCTGTTACCAGCCGCACCAACAGTTTAGTGTAAGCGATAGCAATTCTATGCCAATTGCAACCCGACCCATTGATTATCAACGCTATCACCGGGTTGCACAGTGTGCCATGCCCCGCCATGCCTAACATTGGTGGTCATTATGAATCTATCATATTTCGCACTGCGGGCATTGCCTACATCGGTGGTCGTTGGATCGCTGTGCGCTTCGATCGCATTCCCTCTTTCCGCTCAGGCCGCTACCAGGGGATCGGGCAATGTCGCCCAGCTATCCGGGCCAGGTGCCAACTCTGCATCCGTGAGCAGGCACGCATCTAAAGTGCGCAAGATCTGCGCCTGATTCATTTTCACTCCGATAAACACCAGCTCCTGGCGGCGATCACCATAGGGCGAACGCCAGTACTTCCGCCAGTACTCCTCAAACTCAGGCGTTGCTGGCCATTGATCGGATGGCATCGAGGCCCACCAGCGCCCGACCAGATTCAGCCGACACATACGCCCGGCTTTGGAGAAACCCACCACATCGTCCATGCGCGATGCCAGCCAGGCAAAACCCTTGGCCCGCAATACCTGCACAATCGCCGAACTATGTGTAAACTCCACAAACCGTTGTGGGTGAAAGGGTCGCTCCGCTCGATAAACAAAGCTGCTAATGCCATACTCCTCAGTCTCCGGCACATGCTCGCCGCGCAACTCCTTGAGCCACCCTGGTGCTTGCGCCGCCTGCTGGAAATCGAAGCAGCCTGTGTTTAAGATCTGGTCGAGCGCTACCCCCCCATGCTCGGCGCGAACCAGCTGCGCTGCAGGATTTAGGTGGCGCAGGATATCTTCCAGCCGCCCCAAATCATAGGGTGAAACCAGGTCAACCTTGTTGATGATGATCACATTCGCAAACTCTACCTGGTCGGTCAACAGATCCACAATCGTGCGGCTATCGGTCTCGTTCATCTGCATCCCCCGATCGTGCAGCCGTTCGGACGAGATATAGTCTTGCAAAAAACTAGCAGCATCAACCACGGTGACCATCGTGTCGAGCCGGGCCACATCAGCCAGGCTGCGCCCATCATCGAGCGGAAAGGTGAAGGTCGCGGCCACGGGCATCGGCTCCGAAATACCAGTGGACTCGATCAGCAAATAGTCGAACCGCCCCTCACGCGCCAGTTTCGCTACCTCAGCCAGCAGATCTTCGCGCAGCGTACAGCAGATGCAGCCATTGGTCATCTCGACCAGTTTCTCATCGACACGACTGAGTGCAGCATCACCACCCTGTACAAGCTGGGCATCGATGTTGACCTCGCTCATATCGTTGACAATCACCGCCACACGCATACCAGCGCGGTTGCGTAGCACATGGTTGAGGACGGTTGTCTTGCCCGCGCCCAGAAAGCCAGATAGGACAGTCACAGGTAATTTTGTTGCAGTCGTCATAATGAACTCCTGGTATCGGCATACACTGCATCATCGGCTACCACATCATCCGCATCATCGCCACTGTCCCCACTGTCCGCCAGCGTCCAGGGGGTAAAGGGATCATCCAGAAGGGCCCACATATCCGGGCCGGCGTCCATTTCGTCCTCAGTCAGCAAGCAGGCATCCAGCTTTGCCGTCAGATCGGCGCGATCCATCTCGATGCCGATGAAGACGATCTCCTGTCGCCGATCGCCCCAGGGTTGCTCCCAGATATTTGCCATTTCCTGCTGAAACTCTGGATCGGCGGGCCACTTATCCTGCGGCACGGCTGCCCACCAGACACCACCGGGTTGCACCTGACACGCCCCGCCTGCCTGTGACCAGATGCCGATATAGTCCAGACGCGAGGCCAGCCAGAAGAAGCCTTTCGAGCGCAACACACCTTCCCAGTTACCGCTGATAAAGTCCCAGAAGCGTTGTGGGTGCAGAGGACGTCGCGCCCGATAGACAAAGCTGCTGATGCCATACTCCTCAGTTTCGGGAATGTGCTGCCCATTCAGCTCCTTGAGCCAGCCGGGAGACTGGCTGGCTTTGTCAAAGTCAAACCGGCCCGTGTTCAAGATTTCCGTCAGTGGTACCTGGCCATACGTCGTGCGCAGGATCTGTGCATCCGGATTGAGATGGCGCAGGATGCCCTCCAGTCGCGCTATATCTTCGGTGGACACCAGATCGATCTTGTTCACAATGAGCACATTGCTAAACTCGATCTGCTCAACCAGCAGATCCACGACAGTGCGATCATCATCGTCGCTCATACCCAGGCCGCGGTCACGTAACTCATCGATCGACCGGTAGTCGCGCAGGAAATTAAAGGCATCGACCACTGTAACCATCGTGTCCAGTTTGGCAACATCAGCCAGGCTACGCCCGGTCTCGTCGGCGAAGGTGAACGTGGCTGCGATAGGCAGCGGTTCAGCAATACCAGTGGCCTCAACCAGCAGGTAATCAAAGCGCCCTTCGTGCGCCAGACGCGAGATTTCCACCAGCAGATCCTCGCGCAGGGTGCAACAGATGCAGCCATTGGTCATCTCGATCAGCTTCTCATCAACCCGATTGAGTGCCGCCTCGCCACCACGCACCAGTTGCGCGTCGATATTAACCTCGCTCATATCATTGACAATCACCGCCACGCGCATGCCAGCGCGGTTGTGCAAAATAGTGTTTAGCACCGTGGTCTTGCCAGCACCCAGAAAGCCGGATAGCACGGTGACCGGTAGTTTACGCATACAGCGCTTTCCTTCCAGATATTTTTAGTCTTACAGGTAAGGTCGGAGCATCGTTCTGTGTCTTGCTCCCCTCTGCCTCCCTCTTTGTTCGTCTGCGGAACAAACAGTTCGTTATTAAAATGATACTATGTATCATCTAGAACGTCAAACTGGAATGGCTGTGCCTATGCTATAATTCATAAGAAGTACGTGGTCGCTTGAAGCAGACGTTCCTTCGACTACGCTCAGGACAAGCTTTTTCACCAGCGGTAGCGTGGTATTTTTCAGCGTTGGAAGTGTTCGAAGGTTGGAACTTTGTCTGACCTGCGGCAGTGGATGCTTGATGGTCATACGCTGGAATGTTCTAACGTTTCAACGCTTCCGCAAACCATTTTCGCCTTCGGCAGAGTGGTACTTTTGTTGTTTCCCCTTCCAGATTTTCGTCGTAGGCGAAAATTTCGAGGAAAGAGCGTTTCTTCCACACTGCCACAAGCAAACAAGACGTTGTATTGGGGGTAACCGTTCAGGTGGGTTTGTTTGGAGGAGCAGTGCTGCTCCAGGAGGTTCCCGGGGTTGCGGGGGCCTGCGGCCCCCGCAACCCCCGCTGGCGAACGTTCCCCTAAACGGTTACTATTGGGGTGACCACATAACTCGTTTCATTGACTAACCATCCCAGGTGATTTACTCATGTGTACAGCGGTAGTGAGGAGCAGACTATGAACCAACCTATGATCGACTATGAGCAAGATTTTTATGCCTGGCTGATGCACAATGCACGACTCATTCGTGAAGGGCAGTTTGCCGAAGTCGATAGGGAACATGTAGCCGAGGAACTCGAGAGTATGGGTCGTAGCGAAAAACGTGAACTGGTCAGCCGCTTAACTGTTTTGCTCACCCATCTGCTAAAGTGGTGCTATCAACCAGATCGTCGTTCGCGTAGCTGGCAATATACCATTGAAGAGCAGCGGCAAAAAGTATGCGAAGTACTCGAAGATAGCCCCAGTTTGCGCCACGAAATAGACACGACCGTGTCCCGGGCTTATGATCGCGCACTCCTACGTGCTTGCCAGGAAACACACCTGGATAAAACGACCTTTCCTGCTTTGTGTCCCTACACGATTGATCAGATTCTGGATGTGCTGTTTTATCCTGAGATGTGAACATGCAGGGAACCGGGTACATTTGGGAATATGTGTTCTGGCAATCGGCTACAATATGATCGTATAGCAATCCTCCATCAGTTGTGATACCGTCTCGACGTGAACCTTCGGCATGTGCGTATCATGCACGAGACATCGCGGTAACACTGACACCACCACCTGGAACCTTCCGCATGTGCGTGTCATGCACACCCGTTCTGTGGTCGTCCCTCCACCGCAGGGGGTTTTCAGGTGTAAATTTTTTCGGGTAGTAATCGGCCCCGTGCCAGTCCTACGGCGTCCGGATACATCCGTAGGGGCGCACGGCCGTGCGCCCCTACATGCCGCAGCACAACGCGGTTGGGACAAAAAACCTGCACTTGCGAGCCTGCAAGGGGAGGGTTAGGGGTTCACAAGTGCAGGTTTTTTTAATTATATCGTGTTGCGATGCGGCAAAACGTCTCTGCCATTCCCCCTGGCCCTCCGCTGGGGGGGGCGTCCTGATGCCGCAAAACCGAGCGTTGCGCAAAAAAACTACATGTGAGAGGGATTAGGAGGCCGCCTTCGGTAGAGCGATACTTTTCTATTTTGGTTTCCCTCTTTTCACCGAAGGCGAAAAAGGGAAACCACACGCGAGACCCGTCTCCGCAGCCGCAGACGAAACGCGGCAGCGGATGCCCCACGTCCGTCCGGACATGCGGAAAGATAAGACGAACGAAAAGAGGTGGAAGGGCGAAGTCAAGTTGGTATTAGATGCTGGCAGAACCAGTCCCGCGCCAGTCGCGCCACCTCTTCCAGCGCACCTGCTTCCTCGAACAGGTGCGTCGCGCCAGGAACGATCACCAGTTGCTGCCTGGTCTGCATCTGCCGCAGCGCCTCCTGGTTCAGCGTTAACACATGGGTATCATTACCACCCACGATCAGCAGTGTCGGTGCCTGGACACGAGGCAACGCCAGTTGCGCCAGGTCGGGCCGCCCGCCGCGCCCAACCACGGCGCGCACGACCTGTGGGCGTGCAGCCGCCGCCATCAGCGCCGCGGCTGCACCCGTGCTGGCACCGAAGTACCCCACATGTAAAGCGTTCGTATCGCTAAAATGACCTAGCCAGTCCGTTGCACCGACTAACCGCCGCGTGAGCAACCCGATGTCGAAGCGCAAGTGGCGCGTCCGCTCGTCCAGCGCCGCTTCATCGGGCATCAGCATATCAAGGAGCAGCATGGCCAATCCGCCTGCCCGCAACACCTGTGCTCCATACCGATTGTGTGAGCTGTGGCGGCTACTGCCACTGCCGTGAATAAACGGAATGATGCCTGTAGCCGTAGCAGGTATACTTACCGTTCCTTGTGTCACGCCAGGATGTGGATAGGGCAAATGTGATGATGAAAGCTGTGACTTGATGAACATCGAGACCAGCGTGATGGGTTCAATCTCGCTGGATCCGACCCTGCCGCTCTTGCTGCAAGACTGCCCGCACACGGCCCAGCCACTGTTCCGGAGCATGATTGTTCTTGTGTACCAGCCCCTTCACACGCGATTGGAGATAGGCCTGCTCATCAGCGGTCAAGTCTTTAGCAGTCAACACAATCACCGGGATCGAACGGGTTTCCACCTGGGCATGCAGCGCTTCCAGTACCGCAAACCCATCCATTTCGGGCATCATCAAGTCCAGCAGCACCAGGTCGGGACGTTGCACGGCAATGGCGGCCAACCCTGCCGGCCCATTGGTAGCCGTCAGCACCTGATAGCTGCGCAATTCCTGCAGATGATACCGCAAAATATCCAGCATATACAGGTCGTCATCGATCGCCAGAATGGTCGCCTCTGGCGGCACCAGTTGCGCTACTGTGTCTCGCAGCAACTGCGGGTTCACCGGCTTGATCAAATACCCATTCGCACCCAACGCCAGACCGCGTTGCTGCTCATCCAGCACGGTATACAGGATGACCGGAATGGAGCCCAGTTCGGGGTCGGCTTTCAAATCAGCCAGGATATGCCAACCACTGGTATCAGGCATAATCAGATCGAGCAGAATGGTAGCCGGCTGAAGCTGCCGTGCGGTGTCCAATGCCATACGACTCGCGGTAACACCATACACGGCATAGCCATCCTGTGCCAGATAGGAGCGCACAATATCAATCGCTGCCGGGTCATCATCAACCACCAGTACCACCTGGCCCTGCTCTGTGCCAGGGAACGGCTGGCTCACCACCGGCTCCGCATCGGGGAGGGTCGGCAGCGGCAGGCTGAAAAAAAAGGTCGAACCAATGCCCACCGTACTCTCCACCCAGATCCGCCCGCCATGCATGTTGATCAGCCGCTTGCAAATAGACAACCCCAACCCAGTGCCCTGATAGCTGCGGTCGTTCCCTTCATTGGCCTGGCGAAACTCCTCGAAGATCGTTGTCAGCTTATCGGGCGGAATACCAATGCCCGTGTCCGTAACACTGGTGATCAGTTCGGTACCTTCCTGCCAGACACGCACGGTAATCTGGCCCTGATCGGTAAATTTAGCGGCATTCGACAGCAGGTTGAGCAACACCTGCCGGATGCGCATTTTATCTGCATTGACCGGAGGCAATGCGTGGGCGAGATTGTGGTGCAGTTGAATCGGCTTATCTTTTGTCAGCCCGATCGCGGTCGAGAGCGTACTCTGGACAAGCTCGTCCAATGCGACTGGCTCCCGATACAGCTCCATCCGCCCGGCTTCGATCTTTGCCAGATCGAGAATATCGTTGATCAGGCCTAGCAAATGCTCACCACTCGCATACACACGATCCAGATAGTCTATCTGGGCCTCAGTCACCGGCCCGCGTACCCCACTCTTGAGGATATAGGCAAAGTTAATAATCGCGTTGAGCGGTGTGCGTAATTCGTGGGACATGTTGGCAATAAAGCGGGTTTTTAGCGCATTGGCTTCTTCTGCCGCAATACGAGCTTCACGAGCGGCGTCCAACGCATATTCAAGCTGCCTGGTGCGCTCGGTAATGCGTTGTTCCAGCGTAGCATACAACGTACTCAGCCGCTGGATCATACTGTTAAATGCCAGGCCAAGCTGCCCCACCTCATCCACACTCTCCACTGTTACCCGCTGGTCATAGTGACCTTCATCAATCTGGTTGGCCGCAGTCCATAAGCGGCGCAACGGGTTGACCACATTGGATTGAATCGCGGCATAGATCAATACCATGGCGGCTAGACCCATAATGATAAACAGTTGTGTCAGATTTTGCACCGTCTGCTGCTGAAACCCCGTAATGTCAGCCAGCCCCACAAATAGCCCGATACTGGCTACCGTTACCCCGTCGATGATCAGCGGAGCCTGCCCGGCGATATGGGGTTCGTCATGCAAGACCGTGATCGTGCTGGCTGTCCAGTGCTGACCGGCGGCTACCTGCGCCAACACCGCCGCATCCAGCAGCACCTGTTCGGCAATCGGCTCCATATGGACAGAGTGATGGGAGTGTATTGCATCGGGTGGCAGATGCTCGACATGCGCGTGTTCGGGTGTATCTGTACCATGGTTATCGGGTGCCAGGATGGTGTCTATGCTGGTTTCCGAGAGGACAGAGGTGATAATCTCGCCATTGTGGATCAGATAGAGTCCGACATGGGGAAAAGCCAGATTGATGTCTTTCAGCAAACTGTCGTCCAGGGACACACTATTGAGCAGTGCGCCGACGACCATCCTGGTTCGTGGCTCACGAATTGGCGTAACCGCCACCAGGTATAATGCACGACTCTCAGTCTGCTCCAGCACCGTCAGGCGCTCGTTACCCTGGAGAGCCGCACTGAACAATTCCTGTTCGGCATCAAAGAAACCCACCATAGCCCTATCTTTGGTGTGGTTCGATACTACCTGCCCTGATCGATCCATCACATGCATGCTATGAAAGTGGTTGGTGACATTCACCGATCGCAAGAATGACACAACATTCAGCGTATCATCGGCAGCCACGGCCGTACCCAGCGTGGGAACACTGGCAATCAGTCGCGTATCCTGCATTAATGAGTGACTGATCTCCTGAAACCGGACGGTCGTGGCCAGAGTGGCGATGCTAATACGCTGCTGGCCCACATGCAGGATCAACTGGTTGACCCTGCGATTAATCAGCAGAATCATTGCTATCAGCAGGACGACCAGCACCAGCGTAATCGCCAGATTTGCCTTGAAGCCCAGACTCAAGCGGTTGAGCAATGGATAGTGTTGTTGTACAGGCGGATCGGTTGTTTCACCTGGTGGGCCTGGCAGAATCATTATGGTCTCTCTTACCTATCATTCCAGGACGTCGTCGTGGTCGGGTGCCAGGCGTATGTGCTGACAGAGCGCCTGTTGCACTTGCGCGAGCATCTGGGGCGGGGTCAGACCCTCCTTGTGTACCAGATGCCGCATGTGATCTTGCACCGAGGCATATTCGTCCGGGAGCATGTTCTGGCTGTGTAGCACAATTACCGGAATTGTTCGTAGCGTCACATCCAGCTCCAGGCGCTGGAGCAATATGAAACCAGCTCCGTGCGGTAGAGCCAGATCCAGAATAATCAGATCCGGGCGCTGAACCTCAATAGCCGCCAGCGCCGCTGATTCGTCACTGGTGATGCGCACCTCGTAGCCATTTTCACCCAGGTAGCGAATGATTTCGTTGACTGCCTCCGGGTTGGCATCCACTACCAGGATGTGGGCCGTGTGATCCACCAGTTCCTGTACCGTGCGGCGTAACACCGCTGGCTCAATGGGTTTCAGCAGATACGCATCCGCCCCCAGACTCAGCCCCAGCGGCTTTTCATCGACAATCGTGTAGCAGATTACCGGAATAATGCGCAACACTGGATCGCTTTTCAAAGCTGCCAGCAGTTCCCAACCATCCTTATAAGGCATCAGGATGTCAAGAATAATCACCGCTGGTGGTCGTTGCCGCACTGCAGCCAGGGCTGTCCGGCTATCTGTTATTCCGGCTACGGCATAGCCCGCCTGCCGCAGATAGGTACGCACAATCTCGATCGCTGCCGGATCATCATCAATCACCAGAATGTGTGGTGCATCATGGTCAGATACTACCCCATCACATATCGCCGGAACTACAGCGGAGGCACCGGTTACCGGCAGGCTGAAAAAAAAGGTCGAACCAACGCCCACCGTACTCTCCACCCAGATCCGCCCACCATGCATGTCGATCAAGCGCTTGCAGATCGATAATCCCAGTCCAGTCCCCTGGTAGGTACGGTCGCTCCCGTCATCAACCTGGCGGAACTCCTCAAAGATGATTGACAACTTGTCGGCTGGAATACCAACGCCGGTATCCTGGACACTGGTGATCAGTTCGGTACCTTCCTGCCAGATGCGCACGGTAATCTGACCCTGATCGGTAAATTTAGCCGCATTCGACAGCAGGTTGAGCAACACCTGCCGGATGCGCGTCTTGTCGATCAGCACTGGCGGCAATCCGCTCGGCAGGTCGTAGTGCAGGGTAATCGGCTTATCGTGCGTCAACCCGACCGCACTTGCCATAGCACTCTGTACCAGTGTATCCAGTGCCACTTCTTCGCGGTACAATTCCATGCGTCCGGCCTCGATCTTCGCCAGGTCGAGAATATCGTTGATCATACCCAGTAAATGTTCACCACTGCTATACACCCGGTCGAGATATTCCATCTGCCCGACAGTAACTGGCCCACGTAACCCGTTGCGAATAATGTAGGTGAAATTAATAATCGCGTTGAGCGGTGTACGTAATTCGTGGGACATGTTGGCGATAAATCTCGTTTTCATTTTATTCGCTGCTTCTGCTGCGGACTGAGCCTGTTGTGCCACCTGCAATGCCTTGGTCAACTGCGCTGTGCGTTCGGCAACCTGCTGCTCCAGACTGTTGATCAGTTGCTCCAACCGCTCGGTCATAGCATCAAACGCCAGCGCCAGTTGCCCAATCTCAGTGCGCGAACGGATCCGGGCGCGTTGCCCGTAATCACCATCCATAACCGCCAGCGCCACATCCGTCAAACGGCGTACCGGCACCGCAATCCGCAGATGAATAGCGACACCGATGACGAGCGCCACCAGCGCCATTAACCCGGCGATCAACATGCTAATGTGTCGGATATACACCAGCGGTGCGAAGGCTTCGGCAGCTTCAATCTCAGCCAGCATCCCACTCTCTAGCTCTGGTATCCAGCGATAGACCCCTATCACCTCTTGCCCACGATAGTTGGGATAAAAAGCCGCGCCATCAACACCCGTAAGAACAGTGGCGATGCCATAGCTATGATATTGCGTCATAACGTCATCAGGGGCAAAGCGACTCGGCGTAACAAAGGTGTGGTGCCGCCGACTGATCAGGTAGGTCTCGCCAGTTGCGCCCAACCCCAGCCGGTTGGTCATAATCGAGGCCAGCGTGGTCAGGTTCAGGCGTCCTGCCAACACTCCGATCACATTGCCTGATTGATGAAGAATCGGTTGTAAGACAATACTGGTATACGCCCCCCGTTCCGGGTCAAGATAGGGAGGTTGCACATAGGCTTGCTCCAGGCTCGGTGCAAAATAGGGCTGTTCACGTACATTCTGGCCTGTCCGTTGTTCAAGCGTCGAAAGCCGGATTTCACCATCGAGGTTATATAAATACAGCTCCTCAAAACTCTGCTGTAAGGCCTGCTGATCGCGCAGAAAGTTGGTTAGAATAACGCCGCGTGGCCCCACCGGGCCACGCGCTACCAGAATATCTTGCATGCGCCGATACTGATCGCGGTTGGTGAGCATTAAATCCAGCGCGACCTGGCTATTATCAAGCCAGCGCCGAATATCGCGGGTCTTGGCTTCCGCCAGCGCCATCATCTGATTGATCGACTGCTGACGAACATGCTGTTCAAAGAGGTTGACCGCAATGCCGACAACTACGATTAATGGTAAGACAGCCAGCAACACTGAGTAGGTGCCGAGGACGACCCCGATACTGAGGCGCGGACGTGCCGAGCAGGATTGACGTTGAGCGCACATAAGCAACTCCCTGATGCAAGACCAGTCGGCATGCAACTATCACAGGACTGCCAGGCAGTGATCTGCCCTGGATGCATGGCATACACACGGCGCAGCAAATGGTATCAGCATATCCGTATCCTCCAGGTCAGAAGCAACAGGGAACCCTCTTTCGGGTGGGATGTCTGGAGCGATCGTGCTTCGCCCGGTGCTTTGTTCGACCTGCTGACAAATGTTCCCCTGAACGGTTACGGCAATAGTACATACCATGTCGCTCACTCCTCCTGACCAGCAGGCAACGTTACCGGGCCAGCAACTCGCCCGTTTGCGCATCAACTCCAGTAGTGATCGTCCCTTGCGCCAGCTGGTATTCAATGTCGGCCAGTTGCTCATAGATCTCAGTGGGCACATCCGCCTGATGCGGCCCGGCAAAGCCGATCACGCCCTCGCGTGCCCCCATAAGATAGGTTCCACCTGGTACAAAGCTCTCCTCTTCTTCAATCAATGCCGCCAGCATTTCGCGTACCCCGATATCAACCCGTTTCAAGGCACTGCTGATAATATATTCAGATCCGGCGAGTTGGCCACCGTCAAAAGTGGTCAGATATTCATCCTCATCCACACCGATCACCGCGACTCCAGCCTGGGCTGCCGCCTGAATACCCGCCGAGCCGGTAATACCTGCGGCCCCGAAAATAACATCGGCTCCCTGCTCAATAAAAGCCAGTGCCTGGGCTGCACCACCATCATGGTCATCAAAACTATCCATATAGGCACCCAGTACTGTAACCTCCCGCCCCCTCGTCTGTGCCGCCAGTACTGCACCCTGTTCAAACCCATGCCGAAACGCTTTGAGCGGCGGATAATCCGGGCCATAGATCCCGGCTACAATATTGGATGTGGTCACCAGGCCAGCCAGGTAGCCAGCCAGAAAGCCCGATTGATCACTACGAAATTGCAACGCCATATAGTTGTCCGGGCCAGCTGGAAGTGGATACTCCACACCCACAAAGAAAATGTCGGGATGCGCGCTGACAAAGGATGTAATAGCTTCCGCGTCCGGGTTAAAACCCATAACAATCACATTAGTATCGAGGGCCACACATTGCTCCAGCGCCTGCAGATAACTGGCGACACCGGTTTCGTTGGACACCACGAGCGTGCTCTGGATCTGGTAATCAGTGGCAGCAGCCTGTACACCATCGTACAGCAAACGATTATAGTTGCTTTCCATCACGTCAGACTGGATAACCAGGCATATATGCTGGATTCCAGTGGTAGTGGTCGCTGCCAGCACGGTTGTCTGTTCCAATACGGGCACAACGGTGGTTGTTGGCGGCAGGGTTACGACCTCGGTGGCGATCAGCACCGTCTCCGGCGTTGAACTACACCCGATTAACCCTGTGCATAGCAGTAGCAAGCCGATCACCGCCGACGCCATACGTAGCCGCGTCAGGTGTGCAAAGAGTCGCTTGTGTGCCAGTTGTCTGTAGTTTCGCATAACAGCCTCATTTTCACGAGCAGCGGTACAGGAGCGAACCTGTCATCTCTACGCCTCATCGCCGCAGCCGCACCGCCGCCCGTCAGGAGGATGTCTCACGCTCGCGCCCCGGAGGGACGCGCCCCCAGATTCGCCCGCGCCCGCGCTCGCCCCGCATCCACGATCACGCTCGCGCCCCGGAGGGACGCGCCCCAGGGACGCGCTCCCAGGTTCGCCGCGCCCGCGCTCGCCCCGCGCCCCGGAGGGACGCGCTACCCGCGCCCGTGCCCGCGCTCGCCCCGCACCCACGATCACGCTCGCGCCCCGAAGGGACGCGCTACCCGCGCCCGTGCCCGCGCTCGCCCCGCACCCACGATCACGCTCGCGCCCCGGAGGGACGCGCTACCCGCGCCCGCCCCGCGCCCCGGAGGGACGCGCTACCCGCGCCCGCGCCCGCGCTCGCCCCGCACCCACGATCACGCTCGCGCCCCGGAGGGACGCGCCCCAGGGACGCGCTCGCCCCGCGCCCCGCACCCACGATCACGCTCGCGCGCCAGAGGGACGTGCCCCGGAGGGACGCGCTACCCGCGCCCGCGCCCGCGCTCGCCCCGCACCCACGATCACGCTCGCACCCCAGAGGGACGCGCCCCAGGGACGCGCTCCCAGGGACGCCTGCGCCCACGCCCACCCCGCGCCACAGAGGGACGCGCTACCCGCGCCCGCGCTCGCCCCGCGCCCCGGAGGGACGCGCTCCAGGGACGCGCTGTGCTTGAACGTTCAAACGCTGAACGTTCAGACCGCTCGAACTACACCAGTTGCAAAAACACTGGCACGATTGTTGGATCAAAATGGAATCCTGCCTGCTGGTAGATGTGGTCACACACCTTTGTCTCTGGTAGCGCAGCGCGATAAGGGCGATCATTTGTAAGCGCATCCCACACATCCACCACTGCAAAGATACGTGCCGCCAGTGGAATCGCCTCGCCACATAACCCAAAGGGATAGCCACTGCCATCCCATTTTTCATGGTGATAGGCCGGAATATCTAGCGCCGGTTTGAGAAACGGAATGGGCGACAACCATTCGAGCGCATACTGCGGATGGCGGCGGATCAGTGCCTGTTCTTCGGGAGTGAGCGGGCCCGGTTTGTGCAGAATATAATCAGGGATGCCCAGTTTTCCAATATCGTGCAGCAAAGCCCCTCGCCAGATGTGTATCAACTGGCCCTCTGGTATCCCAAGCGCCCGTGCCAGACGCAAGGTCAGCTCGGTGACACGCTGACTATGGGCCTCTGTCTCGCCATCACGAAGTTCGAGTGCCTTCACCCACCCCCGCAAAGTCAGATCATAGGTTTGTTCCAGGATAGCCGTTGTCTGCTGTGCCAGATCAGCAAGTCGCTGCCGTTCTTCCAGGAGGCGGCGATAGCGATTGAGCCGGATGATAGTCTGCAAGCGCACCACCAGTTCGGCTGGATCAACTGGTTTCGACAGAAAATCGTCGGCACCGGCAGCCAACCCGTGGAGCCGCGACTGCCGGTCATTCAGCGCCGTTACCAGCACAATCGGTATCTCGGCCAGGAGTGGATTGGCCCGCAGATGCCGACAGACACTGAAGCCATCCATGCCGGGCATCATCACATCCAGCACAATGACATCCGGTAGATGCAGCGTTGCTTCGTGCAGCGCCTGCACCCCATTGGACGCAAACAACAGGCGATAACCATACGGTTGCAGCAGGGCCGCAATGATCTCCCGTCCATCTGCCTCATCATCAACAATCAACACCGTTGCCGGTGACAAAGATGGACAATCCGCCGCTTCAACTGCCGGGCGATTGCCATCAGCCGCCACTGGTCTGGATCGTGCTTCCCACCCTGATATCCATGGTATGACTGAAGATCCCCCCGTTATCGATCTCCCTGTTATCATAGCACTCGTTTCTCCTCAGCGTGCCCGCCAGATAACCTCGCCCGACAGGACGGCCCGAATCTGTTCTGGAAACCGAATGGGATGCAGGGGTTTACCAATGAACCCATCAAACCCGGCTGCACGTGCTTTCTCTTCATCCTGGGGCATCACGTTCGCGGTCACGGCCAGTACTTTTGTCTGGTGTAGTTTCGGATGTGCACGGATCTGTTGCAATACCGCAAAGCCATCTTCATAGGGCAATTGAATATCCAGCAAAATCAGATCAACGCGCGGCAGCGTTTCGGCCAGTTTGATCCCCTGCCCGCCTGACGCCCGCGCGTTGATATACTTCACCCCCGCCAGGCGTAACAGGTCAGTGGCAACCATCAAATTGTCCGCATTATCCTCAATCACCAGCACGTAAGCGTCTTCCGGTTTCATCACGAATCCTCCTCAGTGTTTCGAAATCTGCTTCAAATAGCTGTTGGGCAACGTGCGTTACGCCTGATCAACATAAGCCGCAGGCAGGCGCTTCTCCATTCCATACACCAGGTGACAAATACCAGCCACCAGACCCATCAGAATCTCAGGATCAGATACCTCGCGCTGAACATAAAAAAGCCCCCTATCCTTCGGATAGGGGGGTATAGCAGATATTTCAGAGGGACAGGTAGGCAACGCTCCCTGTAACTCAGAGCAGGCGCATATCTGGTTGTGATAATGGTGTTTCCCAAAACACCTCCTGCCACTGGTGCAAGAGGTTACCTCAAGAAGCATACGGTGCAACCATCCGATGATCAGTATTTCAGGAAGCATACTAAACCATCCAGGCGAATAACGTTCCATGCAATAAGACAGTATGTTCACTGTAGATGTGCAACTGTACGTTGAATGACGACGAAGCTCAGACACCGACGGCCCTGTCTGCTCCGGCAACCATCATGCATGATCGCTAAGTGTATAGTTCAGACATGGGCTTGATGAGAGCTTTGTTGTATGTTTATACCGCTACTGGCTACTGATGGATGCAACTAGGTGAAGCAGGCAAGACCGTATGACATCTTCCTGGTAGTACCATGTGCTATGCTCGCCTATAGTGTAGTCTGCCTATGACAGATTGTCAAGCAAGTGTAAAAAGGAAAAAACACGAAGAACACCCAAACCTGTGCTATACTGCCAGCGATAACACTGTCGGCCCTACCATACCATGCTAGAGGACGAACAACCAGAGTATGCCCAACATTCGCTGGCTCAGTTTTAGCGGCTTTGGCCTGCTCGCCGCAGTATGGGAACTGGCAGCCCAGTTGCTGACTTCCCCGGTGTTCCCGCCGTTCTCGCGGGTGGTGCCCGCGTTGTGGTACCTGGTATGGAGTGGACAGGCCTGGCAACACACCCTGGTGAGTCTCCAGCACATTAGCCTGGGCTTTCTCTGGGCCGCTATCAGCGGCGTGAGCATCGGCATTGCCATGACCCAGTATCGCCCACTGGCGCTGATTGTCACTCCGCTGGTCGATGCAGTACGCCCGGTGGCCGCACTGACCATCTTTCCCCTGCTGATCTTGATACTGGGCGTGGGTCTCTGGTCAAAGACGATGGTTATCTGGTGGACGGCCTGGCCGCCCATCTTGCTCACCACGGTGCAGAGTGTGCGCCAGGTTGACCCGTTTGTGATCGAGGCAGCGTACCTGGACGGTGCCGGTCGGCGAGCTATGCTGACCTGGATCATCCTGCCGCTGGCGACCCCAGGAATCATCACTGGTCTGCGCATTGGTCTGGGCAGCGGCTGGATCAGCCTTGTCGCCGCCGAGATGCTCGGTTCGTCGGCTGGTCTGGGCTATGCCATCCTGGTCAGTTCCCAGACCTTCGCCTTTCCTGCCATGTATGCGGTGATTATCTGGATTGCCCTGATTGGTCTGATTATGAACAGTACGCTGGCATATGCCCAGCATATCGTTGAGGTGCAACTATGCGTCCATACATGAACTGGCTGGTGTGTTTGCTCATGTTGACTGCCTGCGCCAGTCCACCTGCCACACCCGCCGCTCCTTATTCACTACGCTATGTGAACTTCAAAGTTTACGACCCGGTGTATGTCGCCATCGATCAAGGTTTTTTTGCCCAACATGGCCTGGAGGTGACCATCATTGGGGACACACTGGGTGGGCCGACCGCCATTCAGGCGGTTGCCAGCGGCAGCGCCGAAGCCGGCCTGGCTTCGCTACCGGCGCTAATCAACGCCAATGCCAGCGATCTCCCCGTTGTCGGCGTCAGCGATATTCAATCGGCGATTGATGACCAGCCACTGGAGGAGTTTTTCGTGCGGGCAGACAGCGCTATTCACAGCGTGGCCGACCTGCGCAGCAAAACGGTAGCGGTCAACCTGTGGTATTCCTCATTTCACTACACCATCCTGATGGCACTGGAGCAAGCTGGCGTAGCAGAAGAGGAAGTCACTTTTGTTTTGCTGCCCTTCGAGCATCAGGCGCTGGCGCTGGAGCGTGGCCAGGTGGATATGATCGGCCTGATGCAGCCCTATACCTCCTATGTGCGCCAGACCTACGCCGACGAGGTGCGGCTGCTTTTCACCGCCTTCGATGTCTTTGGTGAAAAGCAATTTACCACGCACTTTTTGCACCGTGACTGGGCGGCTGACAATCCGGCGGCGGCCCGTGCCTTTGTCGCCGGCATTGTCGATGCCATTGACTGGATCGCAGCCAATCCCGAAGCAGCACGCACGATCATTGCTCGCTACACCGGCATTGAAGCCCGCTACATTCCCGATTATCGCTTTCAGCCCGATGGACGGGTGGTGCTGGACGATGTACGCTTCTGGCTGGAGTACATGCAGCAGCGCGGCGATATTGCACCCGGTCAGCTCACGCCGGAGGATGTTGCCACCAACTCCTTTAACCCGCGCCTGAGTAAGTGAGGCGATCACGAGTAGCGGGCAGGGGGAATAGAGCCAATGCATCGGCAACGAACAGACGAATCACCTCAGGCATGGTGCCCCGGCGTCAGCCAGGAGCGCCCTCCGCTCTGAGCAGTCAACAACAAGAGTCTCAGCTTGAGCCGGGATCGAAGGCCCTCCCGGCTCAAGCTATGAATCCGGTTTACAACTGAGGTAGACCTGGTATATTATATTATGAAACTTTTTGATCGTAGCGGACGTAGAGTGATGTCGAGATGCCATATGTGATGTGCGGGTAGACCGATCCGAAAGCAAGTTCAATAAACAGGAGTGACATGGATGCAGTGTCCACATTGTGGTGCGAATCTCAAGTACAGGGAACGCTCTGACTATAGGTGTTCCCGATGTTACAAGCAATTTGCACTGGAGCCAAAGCAAAATAAGCTTAAACTACACGATCTGGCCTTTCGCCGTCGTCTCGATCAGGTTAGTCAGTACGGTAAGCTCTACTTTACGGCTGATCAATTGCGTTACCAGGTTAGCCGCAAGCAACTGACGAGTCTTGCCACGCCTTACCCGGTGTGGAGATATGGCTTCTGTCTCATAATCACATTCCTTGCTTTGTTGCTCCCATCTATGCTCATCGTCATGCTATTCCCAGTGCCCAAGAACCTCGTCCTGAAATTCGGACAGACTCAACTCAACCCCCAGATCTGGCTTCCCCTCGTGGTATTTGTGTTTATTATCGGCATATCCATCGCCATATTCCTGTTATATCAGAGAGTACACGGCGATATCGCTCCCGCGCTGAGTATGTCCGAATTTCATTACGACGTTCTTGGACGCTGGGAGCAAATCTACCCTGGAAACCTGGAACGGTTGATCCGACCCGATCTGCTGGCGCACCTGCCTGATAGCCCGCCTGCCTCTCGGATGCGCGGTGCCCTGGTATGTGACCAGCGCGACATCCTCAACTTTCTTCAGGCGAATCGCGTCCCGGCCCGGCTGGGACTAGCACTGTTGCCGCTCAAAGAACCCTTCAGCGCCACCCAGCAGGCGGCGCTGGATCGGCTGCGCTCTCAGCCCGATCTGCCTGTCCTGGTACTCCATGACGCCAGTCCTACCGGCTGGTTGCTGCCGCACATCGTCACCCGTGCGCTCCAGCTATCAGCAGACCAGCACGTCATTGATGTGGGAATAAAACTCGCCGATGCGATGGCGCAGAAGATGCCGACTCTGCGCAAAAACCTTTCCGATGCGCAGTTGAAGCAGCTTAAAACACACGTACTAGCCTCCGTACCGATGCCACATGCAGATGAGACCACACAGCACTCGCTCACCACGGAGGAATTTGAGTGGCTGGCAAAGGGATGGTATACCCCGCTGGTTGCGCTCAATCCTGGCAAGTTGATCCGGATGGTAGCCCGGGCGGCTCGGCAACACTGCCCGGCACCAGCGCGGCAACCGGTCAGGGGGGCCAGGCCCCGTGCGACCCCCGTGGTAGATGCCGAGCAGCAAGCCCAGCTCCACGCCCGTGCCGTTGGGTTTATGAGCTGGCCGGGAGGCTAATGCCTATGCCGCATCTGAGCCATGCCCTGGAGCAGGCGATTGTACGCCTGACCGCCGCTGGACAGCCGTGGTACACCGAGCGCCAGCTCTACTACGAAGTCTGCCGGGTGTTACGGCCACTCCCCCATCCGGCCATCATTCTGGCAGGTGGCGGGTTGGCTGCCAGTGTGCCGCTGCTGCTGGCGCATCACCACCCACGCCTAGCCTCGCTCCTGGCGACCGGTACGGTCTTGACTACCGGTACCTGCTATCTGGCCCGGTGGTGGCCCGCAACACGCCCGGTACCGCTGGAATGGGCCGATTTTCAGGCGGCACTCCAGGCCTATCGCACCCAGGTGGTCAATCCACACCGACTGCTGCCGCCAGCCCCGCCAGTGCCCCTGGCTACAGCAGCCACTGTACCCGATCTGTTCGATTATGGTCTGCCGCGCCTGCTTGTCTGCCAGCATACCGCCATTGCGCAGATGCTGCTGGCAAACCTGGTGCATATGGAAGCACGCTGTTTGATCCTGGATGTCACCACTGCCAGCCCGCTACCGGCCACAGTGAAACAGATGCTCACCCGTGCTGATGCGGCACGTATCCTGGTGCTGCACGATGCCAGCCGATCCGGTCTGGCGCTGATGAAAGGTGTGCGACAACGCCTGGACGCACCGGCTGGTATTCCGATCCGCAGCATCGGGTTGCGGCCCATTCACGCCCAACGCCTACATTTGTTTGCTATCCGTGAACAAATCTCGCCCATACCGCCGGGCATAGAGTTCCACGGGTTGCCAATCAGAGAACAAACCTGGTTGCAGCACGGATGGAGCGCCGAAATCGCGGCGGTACGCCCGGCACATCTGTTACGCGCCCTGCGCCGCATCATCATCGGGGCACCGGTACCCACCCGCCCGACCTTTGATCTGCGGCGCGAGCGCACGATCGGCTTTATGACCTGGCCAGATCGATAGAAGAGAGCAATCCGACATCAGTTGTGAAGCACTGGAGTTGCGGCTGGAGCCGAGTCTCGCTCCGTCCAGACAGAAGCTATCAGGTCTCCCATGACCATCGGCGTGCTATATGGCGCAGAAAGGGGATGCACGAGTGTATGACCAGTAAGCCACGCATCATTACCTATCAGGATGAACTGCTGGCTGATAAAAGTGTGCGGCGCACCTTTAGCGACGGACACTATGAATGGCGGCGGCGATTGCCCGATGGCCGTGTCGAATGGCAGGATAATCAGGGCTATCGCGGCATTGACGAGGTTTTGAGTACAACTATAATCAAACGCACCTTCAGCAATGGAGCCGTGATCTATGGCCGCGAACAGGGGTATGGCCGCACCGCCTGGAGCGGCGGAGGACACGTGGTAACAGTCAATCAATCATCGTTTGGCGGACAGGTGGGTATGATCCTGGCCGGTATCGGAGCGGGTATGCTGCTGGGGAGCATTGTCTGGCCCCCGGATAGCCTTTCAGCGATGGAAGAAGAGGCGCTGCGCGAACAGATGCGCCAGGCCAGCAGTAGCAGCAGTGATGCTGGTGATTTCGGCGATAGTGGTGGTGATTGGGACGATAGCAGTTCAAGCGAAATTGGCTTCTCTGAGAACGACGAAGAAGGCGACGAGGGCGATGAAGATGTTGCAGATGACGAGGGTGAAAAGTGGGACGCGATGGAAGATAATTGGGGAGATGATGCCGGTGATGATTGGGGTGGCGATAGCGATTCTGGGTAGCCTATGACTCGTTTCTGTGCCATCATGCATCCTGATCAGCCCGATCACGACCTGCGGCGGCTCGGTGGGCAGATGGTCTACCACGATGCAGCCTGCGCCCTGGGCACCCTGTCGGACGCACAGCCCCATGTTGCCGCCGGGCCATATGTCGTGCGCCGCCAACCCGATGGCCTGCAGCTCGTGGGCATCGGTCAAGTCACGCTATTCAACCGGGCGGCACTGCTGGCCGACCTGGCACGTGACGGGCACCACCTGCCGGCCGACTGCGCCGATGGCGAGTTGCTGCTGCACATCTATGCGCAGGCGGGCTATGACGGCCTGGCCCGCCTGCGCGGCATGGTTGCGCTGGCGATCTGGGATGGCACCAGCCTGACTCTGGTGCGCGACCCGGTGGGCATGCGTACCCTGTTCTACGCTCAAGCGGAGGGAGGCTGGATGGCCGCTTCAGCCCTGCGTGCCCTGCGGCGCTGGCCGCGACTGGCCGCACGGGTCAACCTGGCAGCCGTGCGTACCTATCTGACCTTTGCCTACCTGCCCGGAACCGAGACACTGCTGGAAGGGGTATACGAGGTGCTCCCAGGTCAGTGCGTGCAACTCCGCCTGTCTGCCGCACCGACCACAAGCACCTACTGGCCCATCCGCGAACAACCATGCCACCCGGATGATCCACCGCACATCTACCGCGATCACCTGCGCCAGTTGCTGGAAAACGCGGTGCAGGACTGCCTGCCACCGCAGCAACCCGTGGCCGTGTTCCTGTCGGGCGGCATTGACAGCAGCCTGGTAACGGCTCTGGCCGCCCGTCTGCATGATCAGCCAGTTACCACCTACGCCCTCAACTTTGGGGCCGATCTGCCGAACGAACTGGCGTATGCCGGACTGGTGGCGGCCCATTGTGGCACATGCCATCACGTCCTGACCTACGACGGGCCGCAGGTGTTACGCCATCTGGTGGAAGCCATGGGCTATCTCGATTGTCCGGTCGGGGATCCGCTGACCGCACCCAATCTGCTTATGGCGCGGCAAGCAGCCGCCGACGGCTTTCGCGTCACCCTGAACGGCGAAGGCGGCGATCCCTGCTTTGGCGGCCCGAAAAACCTGCCCATGCTGCTGTTTGAATTGCAGCACCCGCATGCCGATCCATACGAACGCGCCCGCGCCTATCTGCAATCGTACCGCAAGTGCTACGAGGATTTGCCCACGCTGTTGCAGCCGTCTGTGCATGACGCCTTGCGGTCGGCACCACCGCTGGAAGCGCTGATCCAGCCCTACCTGGAATCGCCGGTCATGTCCACGTACCTGAACCGGCTGTTGCTGACAAACGTGCGCACCAAGGGTGCGCATCATATCCTCTCTAAAGTGCAGGCCCTGACCTCTGCCTGTGGCATTGAAGGCCGCTCGCCGCTATTCGACCCGACGATTGTGGCCTACTCGTTTGCCATTCCGGCCCGGTTCAAACTGGCGGGTACCAGCGAGAAGTGGATCCTCAAACAGGCAGCCCACGACCTCTTGCCCCCAACAATTATTACTCGCCCTAAAAGCGGCATGCAAACGCCGGTACAGGCCTGGTGGCGTGGTGCACTGGGTGATCTGGTGACAACCGTGCTGCTGGATCCGCAGGCGCAAACGCGTGACATCCTGCGGCCTGATACGATCCAGGCCTGGCTGCACGGCAAACATAGCCTCTGGCCACGCTACGGCCCCAAACTGTGGCTTACGCTGACCCTTGAACTCTGGTTGCGCGCCTACCTCGCCGACGATACCTTCCTCATCGCCCCCCATTTCAAGCCGCGCCGCTGGTGGCGGCTGTTCCCGCATTCTTTCCCCGTCCAGAGCGCGCAGCGCTCCCATCCACAGGGAGGTAGGGAATGCGGTTCCTTTCTAACGCCTGAAGGAAACGCACTCCACCAGGCGCGCAAACTCTGTCTCACGTGCTGCGAGCCAGGCTGCCGACCAGACGCGCTCGATGCGCCAGCCACGAGCCATCAGCATCTGCGACCATAGTCGCTCGCGGTCGCGGGCAGTAAGCGCATCGCGGTAATCAGCGCCATCCCCTTCAATGCCCAGCACATAGCACTCTGGTTGCAGCGGATCGCGGATCGCCAGCGCCAGACGCACTGCGAACTGCCCCACCTGCCGCTCCACGCTTAATCCCTGCTGTTGCAACGCCTGCGCCAGATCATCCACAATTGGCCGCGCCTCCAGCGGTGCCGCGTGTGGCTGATGCCTGACCACCGGCTTCTGACCGCCAGCTGCTGACCGCCTCTCCCCCGTAGACGCACGGATCAGGGCAGGCGTACGCGTCTGCGCATACGCCAGATATGCCTGAAATAGGCGCAACCCCGCATGGCTGGTATGTCCCAGGTTGATATCCTCGGCGCGCAACGCTGTCACCAGATAGATCTGCTCACGGGCGCGGGTGATCGCCACGTTCAGGTAGCGCTCGCCTCCCGGCTGGTTGAGTGGGGCGAACGCCATTCCGGTGGGCGTGGTTCTTACCCGCCCCTGGGCATCACGCCTATAGCCAGGACTGATAATGATCACATCACGCTCGTCGCCCTGGACATGCGCCACATGCTTGACAAAGTATGGTTCAGTGCGTGCCGTGTCAAACAGCGCTGCCAGCGTCGCATCGGCGATGCAGCGCCGCTCCAGTTCGCGCATAATCGCAACCTGCTGCGCCAGCCCAAACGTCACCACCCCCAGCGAACGCTCCGGGTTGGCCCGGGCATGGGCGCATACCAGATCGACCACACGTCTGGCTTCGTGCAGGTTGGCTCCGGTACCGTGACAGGCATCCTCACCCTCGGCCACATATTCAAACACAATCCCCTGGTACGCACTCGCCGCAGCACTGGGAAACGTCACCAATCCGCCGTCGTACCACTGCTCATTCGCAAAGGCAATCAGCGCCTCGTGGCGACTGCGATAATGCCAGCACAACCGACGCACCGGCAGACCAGCTGCTATCCCGGCCTCCAGAATACTCAGAGGACAATCAGCAACCGTCAAGGCCGCTGTCGATCCGTGGATCGCATCCATACCGCCAGCAGCCGAGAAACCGGCTGGCGCTAATTGCCGGGTATCTCCCACAATGACCATAGCCTGGCTGCGCAGGATCGCGCTCAACGCATGCTCAACACAAATCTGCGAGGCTTCATCGAAAATAACCAGATCAAACTGCAGTGCATCAGGATCGAGCCACTGCGCAACCTGGCACGGATTCAGCAACAGACAGGGTTTGTGGTTTGCCACCAGTGGTGCATGGTCACGCAAGAGTTGCCGTCCATCTGGCCGCGGATGGCTAGACACTGGATGTCTACCATCCGCTCGCTCGTGCTGGTTCCGCCGCTCAAGCAGCATGCGGCGCAAGCGGGTCTGGGCCGCACTGATCTGACCAGCGTCAAGCTGACGAAACCGCTCCACCAGGTCAGTATACTGGTCACGCTGAAAATTGCGTACGTGCGGCAACTGGGTAGCAGCCGCTGCCAACCAGTCCTGATAAAAGCGCTTGTAAAACGCCCGGCGCGGCTGTTGTGCTGCAGAACCATTCTGACCCAGGTGATCAAGATAGGACGCCAGGCCCAACGGCTCGGCCTGACGACGCAGTTCGCAAAACTCCCACCAGGCATCCAATTCTGGGAGCCGTTCGAGCAGCACCGCTGGCGAGCGTGAGCGCACTGGCAGAGGAGCGTTGGAGACAACGTTCGCATCCACTCTTACGCTCGCATCTGGCGCTGGTGACAGAAGCTCGCTGAACGAATCGGCGAACGTCGCTGGTGGTGAAAACAGCGCCGCAACGTCAGACAGCATATGCTCGCAACGGGCCAGCACTGCCGTGAACCGGGCTGCTGGTGCGAGCAACAACTCGCGCTCCACCAACGGCATATCCGCAATCTCACAGAGATACGTCATAGGGCATAGAGAGTCGGTTGGGGTTGTCGCTCCACTTCCCATTTGCTCCGCCATCGTCCCCAGATTGGGAGAACACCCCAACCTGCGAAGCTGCGCCAGCACATCCAGTGTCCATGCACAGATCGCCTCATAGCGATCCCAATCAGTGCGGCGACCGGCGAATAGCCTGCCCGAATGTGCCACCAGATTGGGCAAGTTGGCATCCAGCCGCTGCCGTAGCGCATAGAGCCGGGCTGCAAGACACAGATCAGCCAGCGCTATGGCATAATTCAGATGGGTACCGGGCTTCGCCACCCCCCGTAGCGCTGCCATATCACGATAGTAGCCCGGATGCAGGTAGCGCATCCAACTGGCATATGGCCCTGAGAAACGCGCCAGCATCCCCTGCACATCAAGCGCAGTCAGCGTCCGGTGCGCCTGAGCCAGCGTGCCAACGTGATAACGCGACTCCAACTCCGCCTCGATCTCGGCCATTGCCATGTAACACTGCCGCGCATCAGCAATATCAAACTGGAGATACTGGATGGTCGTACTATCCGTACTCAACCAGAGACTCGCGGTATGTGGAGCGCGGAGCAGTGTCACCAGAGCAGACAGGGCACGCGTCGCCGTTAAACCGGTGGGCGCAGGCAGTTGCAGCAAGTCCGCCACGGCTGCCGCTGCTGGCTGTAATTCTTTCAGCGCGGTCATCAGCGATCGCACGTGGTTGCGAATGCGCCCGCGCTCAGAAAACGAACTGGTGGTCACCGTACAGCCATACCAGGGATTCGCCGCCAGCGTCTGGAGCAACTCGCGGTGTTGCTCCAGGCGTATCAGCAGCGTGTCTATCGCCGCCAGTTGCTCAGACGTACAGGTTATACTGTCAATCATCGGCACGGTACAATCAGGCGCATCGCGCAAGGCATTGAGGTAGGCATAGACTATGTGCGCAGTCAGCCCCATTGCACCGAATGGCGTATGCAAGGCCCGCGCATAGGCATTCAACTGGTCACGCACAGCGGTCAACTCAGTATACGGAAAATGAACCTCTGCGGGTGGATCGGTCGGGTCAGCATGCATATCCAGCGCTGCCAGCAACTGGTTGGCTCTGCGGCCATACAGTTCGAGACAAAACTCGGCTAACCCGCACTGCCGCAGCCGCTCGTAGACCGTCTGCAGCGCAGTCATTTTTTCGCTTACAAACAGCACCCGTTTGCCGCCAGCCAGACACTCGGCTATCATATTCACAATTGTCTGACTCTTCCCCGTCCCTGGTGCACCCAACAGCACAAAACTCTCACCAGCCAGTGCCGCCGCAATTGCCGCTTGCTGACTGGCGTCGGCATCCAGCACCTGAAAGCACTGTTGGGGCGGTCGATGATCCAGGGTTGGTAGCACAAGCGGGTCAGGAGCGGTCGTTTCGCCCGCCAGCAGTGTCAGAAGCGGGTGCGTGACAGCCCGTTCTGTGAGGTGTTCAAGATCGTGATAGAGCATAAAATCCAGGAACGAAAACATGCCCAGCAATGCCCGTGGCAGCACCCGCCAGCCAGCATATCCGGCCACCAGTTCCGTTATTTGCCCCAGCAGAGCAGCCAGATCCAGTTGCGCAATATATTCCGGCAATTCAGGTAGTGCCAGTTCGTATGCGTGCGCCAGCCTGTGTCTCAGGATCGGATTCAGCACAATAGCGTCATCCAACAAACGCAGCGCATACGGCTGCTCGCCTGGTGTATGGTGCAACTCCACCGGCAGCAAGAGCAGCGGCGCCCGGTTGACCTGTTCGGGGACGGTGGGATCAACCCATTCCAGCAGACCAAGCACCACGAACAGCGCGTTGATTCCCTGTTCGGCCAGCAAGGTACTGGCGTGCAAGTGCAAATGGGAGAGTATCTGCTGGCGATCGTCGGGCAGCAGATCTGCCACCAGATCGTCTGTCTGCGCCAACACCGGAACGTGCATCAGCAAACCCGTTGCACTGCGTGTTTCGTCAGAGAGATCAACCAGGGGACGATGGTATCCAATGTCTCGATCGTCCAGCGGGGCAAAGCGTAAGCGACGATGCTGGCGTACCAGCACCTCAAAAATGCGTGGAAGCGGGGGGTTGAGTAACGGGATAATAGGCAATTGGGGAACACGGTACCCATCTGTATGATGCGAAGGGAGTGCTAACAGGCAATTGCGCGTGCTACGCTCAAGCAGGCGCGCCTTCCATGCATTGATCTGATCACGCGTTCTCGCCATCGCTCGATTGTCGCCCTGCTTTACAGGTGACAGGTGACAGGTGACAGGTGACAGATGCCAGATACCTAGACTGGTTGGTGAAACGTCCTGTCACCTGTTACCTGAAATCTATTCCCGACCCTCTGGTCATCCCACAACCTCAATCGCACCGGGCAACACCTCTACCTCCACATGCCGGGCATCGGTGGCAATCACTTCGCCGTCAGCAGCAACGGGAAAGGGGGCGACACAATCAACCGTAATATGCCGCGCCCGTCCCATCGTCACATAGCGCAGACGAGTATGGGTGCCTCGCATCAGCAGCGGAAGGTAGCGCATAATCTGGTCAGGCCGCAAATGATCCACCATACAGAGATCCAGCCAGCCATCATTGATCAATGCCTCGGGCGTCATCCAGAAGCTGCCTCCCTGACAGCGGCCATTGGCAATACTGGTGAAGAGCATGCGTTTGTGGATCTGCTGTTGATCAAAGCGCACGGACATCGGATAGGCACGATACGTGGACAATGCACGCAAGATCGCCATGAGGTAGACTGCACGACCCTTGAAATGCGTAATCTTGAGACTCTCGACCGTCACCTGGGCATCCACGCCCATACCCATCCCGTTAATGAAATAGCGCTCATGTTCCTGGAAAGGGTTGCGGGCACGGATGCGACCGACATCAACCGCAGAGGTACGCCCAATGGCAATTCGCCGCACAGCTCCGGTGAGATCATTGGGACGCACACCATCGAGAACCTTGATAAAATCGCTGCCAGTTCCCAGCGGCACGATCCCCAGTGTCGCCGGTGCTCGCACGTTGCTGCGGCTACCCATAATGCCATTGACGATCTCGTTAATGGTACCATCACCGCCCACCGCAATGATCTGATTATAGCCACGTTCAATTGCCTGATAGGTTAACTCCGTCGCGCCCCCACGGGCATGGGTCGTTATCAGGTCGAAGGCGATCCCATTGGCATGGAGCATATGCTCTAATTCAGCCCGCCGCCTCCCGGCCATACCGCGACCAGCCCAGGGATTGAGAATGATACAACGCCGGATCATACAGACCTTGCACCACAAACAACGATAACGATGGTTTGTGGCGCGTTCCTCGTTTCTGGTTTTCAGAGCGCCACGTCCAGCTCCTCAGCCACCGTAAAAATATCTTTGTCACCGCGGCCAGAGAGATTCACGAGGATCGTTTGATCCGAGCGCATCGTTGGCGCCAGTTTCAATGCTTCGGCAATCGCGTGCGCACTTTCTAGCGCGGGCAAGATGCCCTCCAGTTCGGCCAGTTTTTGAAACGCATCGAGGGCTTCGGCATCGGTTGCCAGCGTGTAACAGGCTCGACCACTATCGTGGAGCCAGGCATGCTCCGGGCCAATACTGGCATAGTCTAAACCGGCGGACACACTATGAGTCAGCGCAATTTGGCCATCGGCATCTTGTAACACATAGGAATAGGTTCCATGGAGCACACCTGGCAGCGCACCCAGAAACCGCGCCGCATGCTCACCGAGTTGCACCCCACGCCCACCAGCTTCCACACCGCGCAACTGTACACCGGGGTGTTCAAGAAAGGCGTGAAAGATGCCAATTGCGTTGGAACCACCGCCCACACAGGCCACAATCACGTCAGGCAGGGTACCGATGGCCTCAAGCATTTGCCGATAGGCTTCCCGCCCGATAACGCTTTGGAAGTCGCGCACCATAGTTGGATATGGATGCGGGCCAAGCGCTGAACCGAGCAGGTAATAACTATCCGGGTGCGTCACCCAATCGCGCATCGCCTCGTTGATCGCATCTTTGAGTGTGCGACTCCCTGCATCGACTCCACGCACCTCGGCCCCCAGCAGGCGCATCCGAAAGACGTTGGGTCGCTGACGAACCATGTCTTCGGTGCCCATATAGACTACACATTCCAATCCCAGGAGCGCACACACGGTTGCTGTCGCCACACCATGCTGTCCCGCCCCGGTCTCTGCAATCACCCGCCGTTTACCCATACGTCGAGCCAGCAACCCCTGACCAAGCGCATTGTTTATCTTATGTGCCCCGGTATGCGCCAGATCTTCGCGCTTCAGATAGATGCGTGCGCCTCCACAATGCGCCGTCAGACGTGCGGCAAAGCTGAGCGGTGTAGGACGGCCGGTGTAGGTATGCTGTAAATGCGCCAGTTCTTCCCAGAAGCTCGGATCGTGCCGCACGGCAGTATAGGCAGCATTAAGTGCCGTTATGGCTGGCATCAACGTTTCGGGCACATAGCACCCACCATATGGCCCGAAGCGACCTGCAACGGGTTGTTCTTTGGGTTGTGTCATCAAGATTCAGTTCTGCCTCGTGTTTGATAATAGCGTTTTCTGTCTGTTTGTAGCTGCCCGACGACTGAAATGGCGTGCTATGACCAGTGAAGCCGACCTGCGTCGGCTCAACAGGCTACCGCTGCTACGGTAGGCACACAACACGCATTGGCACCAGGGATCAACCCGTGATCAAGCTTTCGTCCTTATACTTCTCACCCTCTTCAATTAACATAATGGGAATACCATCCTCAACCGGATAGCGATACCCATTACGCCGATTGACCAACCACTCCTTGCCTTCCGCATCGCGTAGCAGTTCCACTGGCCCCTTGTCTGCCGGGTCGGCCAATATTTCGAGCAATTCTGGACTGATACTACGTCGCTGTCCACTGTTAGGATTGCTATTGCTACCCGCGCTCCCACTCACGGGGGGCAGGTCAAACACACTATCCTGACGAAAGCGACGCAGGACAAAAAAGACGGCCACGCCAACTACGGTTGCAAGCACCAGAAACTTGAGGAAACCTTTCACCGCAAACCTCCTTTACCAATGTCATTCATAAAATAATATGATACTATACCACATCTTTGTGAGTGCCCTCATGATAGCGATCCTCAATAAGCGGTAAATTGACCCGACGCACGGCACGAATAAAGGCGGCAATGCGTGTCACATCCTTTACCCCATTCGTTTCGACACCGCTGCTAACATCGACCCCCCACGGACGCACCTGGCGGATGGCCTCGGCTACATTTTCTGGCGTTAAGCCTCCTGCCAGCATCAACGTACAGTCACGGGCCAGTTCCGCCGCTTGCACCCAATCGGCCTGTACACCGGTACCACCATAGACCCCCGGCACATGGGCATCAACCAGCGCCAGGAAGCGCTGGTTGATGTCTGGAAAACAGGGTACTGGCAAGACTGCTGCTGATCGGATATTCGTTTGCGGCTGACCATGAAACAGCGCCCGCCACGCTACGGCCATCGGATCCGTCTCTGGGCGAAAGACTTTCAGTACCGGACGTGCAATCTCAAACGCCTCTGCTGGCGTTTCATCTCCACTCAATTGTACATAATCCAGACCGCAATAGTCTGCAATCATATTAATCTGTGCTGGTTGGGTATGCACAAACAACCCGACCACCCGCACACGCTGCCCGATCGCGTCTTGCCGCAGTGCCGCGACAATCGCAGCCGCCTGGTCAACCGTCACCTGACGACGACTGGGCGCAAACACCAGCCCTAACCAGTCTGCGCCCGCTGTGGCGGCAGCGAGCGCATGTTCCGGCGTAGAGAGACCGCAAATTTTGATAATTGTCATCAGGTTCACATGCTATCGGCAGTACTGATAGTACCCGTCATTGTTCAGACACTTTTTCACGCTCTTCCGATCTACGATCGAACTTGAGTTTGTAATAGACCCGCTTGCCACGACCAACACGCTCTAACAGACCGTTATTAATCGCTTGCTTGACCATCGTGCGAATTTGTTCGTTTGTACGTGTCAGGTTGTGTTGTTTGCGTTGCTCGCGTAAGAGATCAAAGATCTGGGCGAACGAAACAGGTTTGGCAAAACCAGCCATAGCATGAGTGAACATATGCCATTCGGTATCATCGAAGATGACTGGATCGATCGCTTCAACTTCGGTATCGTGATCATCATCAAGTTGTTCTGCTGCTATGTCAGACCGGGTGTCTACGTCACTGGCGAACACAGGCTCGGATGACGCTTCATCAGTGTCGCCCAGCGTCGCTGCGGGCATACTGGCAGCAGCCGCTACTGCCTCTTCGGTGATCGGTACCTGGTCAGTCGGGGAAATCATCGCCTCATCTGCCAGCGCTGCCTCCGTATCTGCTGTCGTCGCGTCCATCAACGCGGGTTGCGCACCTTCGTCCATAGGCGCGGCTTCCGGCATGCTCGCCAGTGTCACCTCGGTATCTTCTGTGGTTAGCGGCTGATCAGTATCAAACCGCAACGCAGTCGGCAAATGTGCTTCAACCAGTGCCGAGGGATGGTTATCCGCTACAACGGTACCCGATGCTGCATCGGCTCTAGAATCACCTGCTGCCAACCAGGCATCCAGTTCTTCTGCCGTCATATCCGCATCACCTATTGGCATAGGACGTTGTAGTTCGCCAAACCACGCCGCTACTTCGGCCGCAATGTTGTCAGGATCTGCTTCAGGCAGAACGAGATCCTGGTCAGCTGGATCTTTTGTGTCAGATTGCACATCGTCGGTCTGCCAGAAGTCAAGATTGACGGGTAACTCAACCTCTGGCCCGCCCCAGGATCCTGGGAGCGTCTCGGCAGATGGTAACAGTTCATCAAAGAGGTTCACTCCGGCTGGAACGTTGCTACCGGATTCCGATCTGGGCTTGTCTTCAGAAGGCAACAGGGAAGTAAAGCCCATATCCGTCAGTATGTCAAACAAGGTTTGATCGGATGGTTGCTCATCAAAGATTGCACTGAGCGCGACCGGATATTCGAACCGATCTATCGTTGGAATGGATGCCATATCATCTGGCTGTTCCAGTGCTTCATCCAGCTGTTCACCCGGTGGCACCTCTGGCAGACTGGTCTCCGCTGCTGCATCGAGAACAGGCTGCTCTGGCATAGGCGGCGTCTCCTCTGCCGCCTTACGCTGACCACGCGAACGGCGGCGACGGCGGCGGCTCGTTGTCGAGGTAGGGGGGGGCTCGGCTGGTTCCTGCACTTCGGGCAATGTTGTTTCGGCCAGACCATTGCCCGCCCCGTTATTGAGGGGAGCGAGATCATAGCCGCCATCAACCGGCTCTTCGTTCAAATCAGATGCAAATTGTGAGAGTTTGAGCGGATCTTCACCCGGCAAGAAGACTTCATTGACCGTCCCACTGGTGAAAATAATTACTTTATTCCGACGCTCCGCATCCAGCACAAAATCCTTGAACTTGGCAAACGGCCGCCCATTCAGATCACGATAGCGACTCTCCTTAAAGTCGCCACCCATCAGCTCTTTCATCACCAACTTCAGCGATCCCAGGGTCGAGACATACCCACGTTGTCGTACGAGATGCACAGCTTCTACCAACACATCATACACATCTGGCTCGGAGGTCAGGCCAGCAACCGCCGGTCTCGCAGTTTCCCCCGTGCCCTCCTCATCAGCTCCGCGTGAGGCCTCGCCCGAACGTGAACGCTGGCGTCCATTGGTTGCACGGGATGGAGCCTTACCTACCAGTTGCTCATAAAAAATAAACTCATCAGCACTCTGGGCAAGATGCGCCGATGCAGCCCCACCAATACCAATGATGATCACTTCTTTCCCCTGCTGCCGAATACTGTTTACCAGCGGGATAAAATCGCGATCGCCCGTTGCCAGGACAAACTTTTCAATGTTGGTCGTGGTATACAAGGTCTTCATCGCGTCAATGCACAGGTTCATATCCACGCTATTCTTAATAGCCCGACCTGTGCGGCCCATTTCCTTATCGTAATAATAGGTTGGAACGTACATTGGCTCAATGCCATTGGCATAGAGCGCACTGGTTACACGTGGGTAGCGGTACCAATCAGCATAGGCCCGGGCCACAACAACACGCCCGAGATCGTTGCACCGATCCATGATGGTCTCGAAGTTGGGATTGGCATCAAGCTTATCACGGATACTTACATACACGTTCTCGAAATCAATAAAGACCGCTACATCAGGTCGTTTAGGTTCATAAATCATCGTTCGTGTGTGCTGCTCCTTCTGAGAGAGAATGTTGCGCAGGTGAGGGTATGGGGCATGGCGAAATACTTCGGGGCTGGCGTTGGAGATACAATCAATACCTGCATACTACCGAAAAGGGTGATCAACCAGCTCAGCATACGCAACTGAGTTCTGTACGGTAATACAGGAAAAGAAGTATCATATTGTGCCTGGCACCGGAAAAATCCACCTGACATACCCGAATCAATCGTTCATCTTCACATCAAGGACTCTGAAGTTATGTGTACGATATTATGTACTGTTTCAGTACGCCTCGCAGCACGGTTACTTAGACTGGCGCACAGGAAAGCAGTTCAAGAAGCGGGCCTTTCTCCGTATCTGGAGCAGATATGCCTGATTACGTCATCGCTGTACACATTTCGACAAAGCCGCCACAAGACAAGTATCATCGTGTAGAAGTTGTATACGTTACCATCGTATAGACTTTTGTTCGTGACAATTTCTAATATAGCACCGCCGCGCTGTTCATGCAAACATGATTTTATCATCACAGTCGCATTATTTCACCGTAAGCCCACAAACGAGTGCATAATTCAGCCCGTGTTATACAACCCCGCGCATAGTCCCGCCACGCACGCCCACTGGCCCAGATCATCCCAACGCGCGTAATCGCTCGATGGGCTGCCAAAAACCGGGCTGGATAGTGGTGTTGAAAGAAAGCAACCCGACTGCGATGCAGTTCGATCAACATGTGCTGCCGAAACTGGCGGGTAGCGGCACCTCCAACATGCACAACCTGCGCCTGTGGCACTTGCCAGATGGTCCAGCCTGCCTGCCTGATGCGCCAGCACCACGCTATTTCCTCGCTGTACATAAAGTAGTGTTCATCGAGGAGTCCCACCTCTGCTACCGTTGCCTGGCGCACCAGCATGCACGCTCCTAATGGATGATCAATCTGCAAAGGAACCGTCCCCTGACCTTCCTGTGGATAGCGCCCATGCCACCAGGAATTATACAACCGACCGGGTAGCACTTCACCGGGCGGAAAGACTTCCAGGAGACTCATCGCCAATGTGGGAAAGCGAAACGCTGCACGTTGCACTGTCCCATCTGGATTGAGCAGCCGTGGACTGACCAGGCCTGCTCGCGGATGGGCCTGCAAAAAACGTACCAGCGTTTCCACAGCGCCGGGATGTACCACTGTATCCGGGTTGAGTACCAGCGTGAAGGGGATGCGAGAGAGCGCCGGGGTTTCATTCGCGCCAGCGAGTCGGCGGAATCCAATATTCGTGGCAGCGGCAAACCCGCGGTTACTTTCTAGAGCACACACCTCAACCGTAGGAAAGCGTGTTTGTGTTAGCAGGACACTCTCATCCTGCGAGGCATTATCAACCACCACAATACGCAAGGGCAGCGTGCAGGCACCCAATGATTCCAGACAGGCAGCGAGCAATGCGCTGGTGTTATAGGAGACAATGATGACACCTATCATCTCATCACGCGAGTATGACTATGACTGAACACTATTCTGGGAAACAGGGGTTTACGGCCCTCACACAATCCGCTGGTCAGCCTGTTACGACGGCCTTGCCACGACAACGAGCCGACAAGGAAACGACAGGAAGGTCAATGCCTCTCCAGATCACTCCACCTGAACGGGCATCTATGACTCAGAGCAAACCGGATTGTAGCTGGAAAGCACCATGGATGCAAGCCTTACAGTATGACAAAATAGAAAGTTTACGCAGCTGGTCGTACCTGTTACAATAAAGAACGGCGGTACCTGATAGTAGCAAAGGAAGAGGCGGAGGGCAGCGAGAAAGAAGCGTGAAGGTATCATAAAGAACGGCGATACATGGTGGTATGAAAGGCACTCACGGCTGCGATGCTTGATTTTGCTATTGAACTGGCGTATCAGGCTGGTGCGCTCCTACGTGCTGGTCTGGAACGTGAGCATCAAATCGAATTGAAGGGAACCATTGATCTCGTGACTGATGTTGATCATGCCAGCGAAGCACTGCTTGTACAGGCCATCCGTTCACGCTACCCAGATCACAGCATTGTTGCTGAAGAAGGGAACACAACCAGTGGTACCAGTGACTACACCTGGTTGATTGACCCGCTTGATGGCACAACCAATTATACCCATGGCTATCCCTGCTTCTGTGTGTCCCTGGGCCTGTGGTATGCCAATCAGCCGTTCCTGGGTGTTGTTTATGACCCACTCCGCAATGAGTTATTCTACGCTCAACGCGGTCATGGTGCGTACTGTAATGGCCGACGGCTGCACGTGTCATCAACGGCGACATTAGGCGCAGCACTGCTGTCAACCGGGTTTCCTTATGATCGGGCGACGCAACCAGATAATAACATCGCTGAATTTTCGCGTATGATTTTGCAGATTCAGGGTGTGCGCCGCAGTGGATCGGCTGCGCTTGATCTGTGCTACGTTGCAGCAGGATGGAGCGATGGTCATTGGGAGACCGGGTTACACCCCTGGGACACAGCCGCCGGCGTACTCCTGGTTGCTGAAGCTGGTGGTCAGGTAAGTGATTGGCACGGTCAGGAGTGGACAGGCAAAGTGCCACATCTGGTTGCGTCCAATCGACGGCTCCACACCGATATGTTGAAGGTGATTGCACCTGCACCGTCGCAGTACTAGTATGCAAGCATCATTGCTCACGTACAACAACGCGGTGTTGGCGGACTGGAATGTGATTATGACCTATTATCTTCGTGAGAATTTGTTGTCGGGGCCCATCCTCAGCCCTCGTCGCCCAACCATCAACGAGTTTTTTCTATCGTCCTATACAATGAGCATTTACGTTGGGTGTGAAATAGGTTGCTCCTATTGTGATGGTTGGGTCTATAACCCGCGTCCACTGAATGAGACGATCTATGTACCGCTCAATTTACCCCAACTGCTGGCCGAAGAACTTACAAGAGTGAATCGGGGCGACCTGATCGCCATTACCGCGCTCAGTGATCCCTACCAACCGGCTGAGCAAACCTATCGCATTACCCGTCAGGTTCTGCACGTTCTCGCTGATGCGGAACAACCCTGCCTGATCCTGACTAAAGGTCTAGGCATTGTAGACGACATCCCTTTGCTGCAGCGTATGAATGAACGCAGCCTAGCGATCGTTATGACCACGCTGGTAACGATGGATCGGCAGATAGCGGAACGCCTGGAAGCGAAGGCACCCCCAACTCATCTGCGCCTGGAAATGCTGGCGACACTCAAGCGTGCCGGTATCCCGGTAGGCGTGGCCATGGTACCGATCATACCGTATGTGAACGACACAAACACAGCCACCCGCGCTTTGTTGCGCGCCTGTGCAGAGATCGGGGTCGATTTTGCTATCTGGGATTATCTCAACATTCCCGATGAGCGGCATCGAATGCGGATCAACGAATCACTGGGGCGGATTGCAACCTATCTCCCCAGTTATCATCGTGACATTTATGGTAGTGAATCCCTACCGAGCATACGCTACCGTGCCGAGCGTGATGCAGAACTGCTGACGCGTTGGGATGGCATGAATATTGAAGCCCGTGCGCCCCATCGCCTGTTTGCCAACCGGCTCACCCCTTGCAACGAGGCCGCTTTACTGCTCAAGCATATGGCGTTTCGGGATATGGCGCATGGCCGTATGAAAATGGCTGCGATGCATCGCCAGCTGGCCGATCAGGTCTATGCAGGAGACATTCAAACCGAGCTGCTGGAACGTAGCCCGTTGTCTTCAACATTGCAACCGATCTTACAACGGACACACTGACTCATTAGAGACCGGAAGTCTTGCATGGCACCTCTATTGGCGACGATATTACTGGCGGTTCGATGGGCTGCACCTGACCAGGCAGGGCACTGGTGATCTCTGCCTGGGTACGCAAGCGCGCAAACAACTGGCGCCGTAACGTGCTTAACCGGGACTGGTATTCGCGGGAGTGAAGCGCATCAGTAGACATAATCAAGGCATCCTCAGCATTATCGGTATAGTACCGTGGGCGCCTGCCAGCGATATGAAAGCCATATTTGAGATACAGATTCTGGGCTACTACATTGGACACCCGTACCTCCAGGGTCAGGAGCGCGGCATGTAAATCCTGGGCATGATCAATCAATCCATTCAATAACAACTCGCCCAGACCCTGACCACGATAGGATGGGGTCACCGCAATCGTAGTAATATGGGCATCGTCTACCGTCAGCCAGAGGCCACCGTAGCCTACAATTGGATATTCGGGATTGATTTCATTGGTACTGAAGAAACTAGCGAAGAGCATCCCCAACCAGGTGCTCCGTTGTGTGGCTGCTTCCGAGGCACGTGGTATCGGCGGTGGTAGAGTATGACTGGCACGTACCACAATATACCGACTGCTTGCCGGATTACGCAATTCACGTCGGTAAGTATTTGCAGACCAGAGGGTACTAAAGCTACAACGTTCAATCTTCTGCACTTCGGCAATATCACTCTCAAGCATTGGCTCAATGAAATAGTACACCGACGAACCTCTTTAGCAATCAGAGATGAAGGAAACTTCACCAGAGACTGACAGCATACAATACCACAAGTTATTTATGGCAAATGCGAAAATAGGGAGCCACCAGAGAGTTGTTTCTACGCAGACACCAGGAACAAACAATTCATGCCACCACGTAACTCATTCAGAAAGAAGAGCTACGTGGAAACAGCAGCACCAGTGCTGCTGTTTCGACACCAGTATCGCCGTCTCAGAGCGCACGAGCACTTATTGCTGCTCAAGTGCCTTCGCTTCCTGAACCGTAAACAGACTTTGATATGCCCCATCACGGCCATAGCCACCACCAGTTTCAAAGGTACCGGTTACTTCAACCAGCCCCCAGACATAACTGTTGTTCGGGCCAATATTGAGTGACGCAGATTGATCTGGTGGAAACCCCTCCATCCAGATAGGATTGCCGATAGGGAATGGGCTTGACCCATTTTCATCCGTCGACACCCCTTCTGCCAATACATAAATCAGCGAATTCCAGAAGTAATATCCCTGGGTGGTAATCGTCTGACCATGATACTGTTCCGGGTTGCGCTGTAGATCAAAAAAGGACACCTTCCCCTCACCTGGTGAACCACGGCGGATGGTATGCTCGACGCGGCGGATTTGCTCAATGGGCCGAGCCTGAATGACCTGCAGGCGATGTTGATATTGCCCATCAGGGCCAAAACGACCATTGGTTTCAAAGCGACCCGTCACCCGTACAAAGCCATAGACAGCGTCACCAGGACGATGCAGATGTGCAGTTTCTTCCGGGGGAAAATCATCGACCCAGATGGGATCGCCGAGTGGCTGAGCATCGAGGCCATTATCCAGCGTACTCACACCAAGCGCCAGCACCGATAAGGAAGGATCACCAGGGCGCCAGACATACGCACCATCGACAGTTATTTCCTGGCCGTTAAATGCCTGCGCTTTCTGTAAAAGATCCTGTACATAGAGCGCCCCCCCTGTCGCACCACCCTGACCACTGCATGCTGTCAGCATAGCAAGGCTGGCAAGCAGCACACTGGCAAGCAACCTGGCTCGCCATGGAGTGCGAAACATATGACAAACTCCTCCTCAAAGTATGCGTACTGTTGAACAGCGTACATTATACCAGAAGGGTCAGAGAGACGCAACACACACGCAGGTATAATAGAACATTTGTACGATTTTGCTCTCATTTGCCCGGAGTGCTTGACAGTACCCCACTTGACCAGTATTATTAACATACCACAGAGCTATAATAACTGTAAAATTTCTTGCGACATAACGAAAGCGGTAACGTTGATCATACCAGCTTCGTCTGTTGCACCTTAACAATCATAATTCAGGAGGCGACACGTGCAAGAGCTAGTCTGGGCCCTGCTAGCCCTCATTACAGGCCTTGTTGCTGGGGTTATCCTTGGATTACGTTGGACAAAAAACAGCGTCTATTCACGCATTCAACAGCAAGAGACCCAGGCACGTCTGCTGCTCGAAGAAGCGCGTTCCCAACAAAAAGAACTGTTGCTTCAAGCAAAAGACGAAGCCCTGTACATTCGGAATGAGGCAGAGGCTGAACTCAAAGAGGCCCGGCAAACAATACAAAAACAAGAAGATCGGTTACAACGCAAGGAGGAAAATTTCGATCGGAAACTCGAAGGGTTGGAACGGCGTGAGCGGCAACTAATGCATCGTGAACGCCAGATTGAGCAGTTGTATCAGGAAGCCGGGCAACTAAAAGCCCAGCAAATCGTTGAGCTTGAACGTATCTCGGCGTTAAGCCAGGAGGAAGCACGCCATATTATTTTGACCAGGGCCGAACAAGAAGCTCGCGAGGATGCCGCACGCCGTATCCGCGAGGTTGAGCAGGCTACCCGCGAAGAAGCGGATAAGCGCGCCCGCAAGATTCTGGGCATGGCTATCCAGCGCTGTGCATCTGACTATGTGGCTGAGTTGACCGTGACCACGGTAAATTTACCGGGTGAAGAACTCAAGGGACGCATTATTGGCCGCGAGGGACGGAATATTCGTGCCTTCGAGCAAATCACGGGCGTGGATGTCATTATTGATGATACCCCGGAGGCTGTAACGCTTTCCTGCCACGATCCCGTTCGCCGTGAAGTGGCTCGTATTGCGCTCACCCGCCTCCTCAAGGATGGCCGTATCCATCCTGCGCGCATTGAAGAAATGGTACTGAAAACGCAACAGGAAATAGAACAAATTATGCGCGAAGAAGGCGAACGGGTGGCATATGAAGCTAATGTACAAGGACTCCATCCTGACCTGATCAAGTTATTGGGTCGATTAAAATATCGTACCAGTTATGGACAGAATGTGCTACAACACTCGCTCGAATGTTCATTGTTGGCTGCACATATCGCCGCCGAATTGGGGGCAAATATTCATGTTGCCAAAACTGCGGCACTCCTCCATGATATTGGTAAAGCCGTTGATTATGAAGTACAGGGACCACATGCCCTTATTGGCGCAGATATTGCCCGTCGCCTAGGGCGCTCACCGTCTATTGTGCATGCGATCGCGGCACATCATAATGATGAAGAACCTCAGACGGTTGAGGCGTTTATTGTTCAAGCCGTTGATGCTATTTCTGGCGGTCGCCCCGGTGCCCGTCGTGAAACATTAGATCTCTATATCAAGCGACTCGAATCACTTGAAACCGTCGCTACGTCATTTAGTGGTGTACAACGTGCCTTCGCAGTCCAGGCCGGGCGTGAAGTCCGGGTCATGGTACAACCAGATACCGTTGACGACTATGCCAGTATTCATCTTGCTCGTGATGTGGCGAAAAAAATTGAGGAAAGTCTTCAATACCCTGGACAAATCAAAATCACGGTTATCCGAGAAACGCGGGCGGTAGACTATGCACGATAATAATCTCCTGGTATCGTTTATCGACCCATGTCATGTCCCGACATCAATACGACCACATTATCAAAGTACAGAGAGGAGGGTGGCTCTGAGATGATACCAGACACTCCATCAGACAAGCCTATTTTGATATCGACAAATCTTTCAACGAATGCAGAGGAGGAACGTATGAGTACAATTGCCCGCGCTGTTGGTGAAACGATCGAAACCCGGCAACCTGGCCCTGCAGAAGTCCTGAAGGTCTCAACCCGTTCACGGCCCAGTGCCGTGGCCGGTGCAATTGCCGGTGTTATCCGCGAAAGTGGTATGGCAGAAGTGCAGTCTATCGGTGCCGGTGCGACCAACCAGGCCATTAAAGCGGTAGCTATTGCGCGCAGTTACTTGAATGAGGAAGGCATTGATATTGTGTGTATCCCCTCATTTATTGATGTGGCCATCGACCAGGAGGAACGCACCGCTATTCGCTTGCTCATTGAAAAACGCTTGCCAGTTGCGTGATCGGCGGAGTGCGGGTGAACCGCATTCATGTTGCCCACCGAGCATATATCCATCATATATCCATGGGGTGTTGTATCTTTTTCGGATTATCATTGCTCTCACCTTAGAAGCCTGAGGTGAGAGCTTTTTGTTAATGATTGTGGCTCTCTTTAATAATTAATGTGGTCAGGACTTACCCGGTGGCGTGGTCAACTCATCGCAGTATTTTTTGTTTGTCCGCTCCATTCCACCTACGGTGAAATGGAAAGCATATACACACCGTGTCTGATAACTCCATAAGCGATGGAAGACACAATAGATACAATTATCGGATTTCTTCATCATTACCCACCGTTCAATCAATTCTCATGGAGCCAGGTGGAACAGATTGCACGTGTCATCGAGTGCCAGCATTTTGCTGCTGGCGAGAATATTCTGGTGCAGGGAAGCAATCTTAACCAGTATCTCTATATGGTGCGTCAGGGTAGTGTCGATCTGCTTCGTGAAGAAGAGCAAGGAGTACGTGTCTTTCAAACCCTGGGCAGCGGTGAATTTTTTGGGCATCCTTCGTTGATCCGCGAGCAACCACCAATTGCGACTGTTCGTGCTTGCACCGAGACATGGGTGTATCGCTTGCCCGCCAGTATCTTTCATCAGTTGCGCAGTGATTATCCGGCATTCGCCCGTTTTTTTACTGATTCTGCTATTGAACGCCTTAGTCGTCGCCTGCAAGCCCAGTACACCAATGTCGATCCGGTGTTGTTCCAGTTGCGTTTGCGGGATCTGGTGCGACGTACCTTGATCACTGTCAGGCCAGAGGCCACTGTGCGCCAGGCAGCCCAGATTATGCGTGAACATGATGTATCGAGCCTGGTAGTCACGTCTACCCCACCCGGAATTATCACTGACCGTGATTTACGGAACCGTGTACTCTCAACTGGGTTGCCTGACAGTACACCGGTTGCCGATGTGATGAGTTCACCTGCTTTGACATTACCAGCCGATAGCCTGGTATTGGAAGGGTTACTGATTATGCTAGAAAATGACATTCACCAGATGCCGATTAGTGAGAATGACCAGATTATTGGATTAGTAACACGCACAGACATTATGCGGCGGCGGAGCCATAGTCCCCTGTTTCTCTCGCATCAACTGGCCCGGGCCCAGAGCATCGACCAGTTGCGTGCCTATGCTGATCAGATTACAGAGACGGTAGGCACGCTGCTAGAAACTGGCGCACGGGTCAGTGACATTGGACGGATTGTCTCGATTGCCCACGATGCGCTGCTGGCACGCCTGCTCCATGATGCTGAGAGTCACCTTGGCCCGCCCCCCTGTGCCTACGACTGGTTTGTGCTGGGCAGTGAAGGCCGCTATGAGCAGACTCTGCATACCGATCAGGATAACGCACTGGTGTACGCCGATCATGCTCCTCCCGAGGCGGAGGCCTACTTTGCTGCCCTGGCCGATCAGGTGGTGGAGCAACTGGTTGCCTGCGGGTTTCCGCGCTGTCCCGGCAATGTAATGGCGACTAATCCACAATGGCGGCAGCCACTCTCGGTCTGGCAAAACTACTTTGAGCGCTGGATTCATACTCCTGACGAAGAAGCGTTGTTACAGGTGACGATCTTCTTTGATTTCCGGCGCGTCTATGGTACACTGGATGCAGAGACAGCGCTACGGCCTATTTTGCTACAGGCACGCGAGCAGCGGATCTTTCTGGCACGCCTGGCACGTGCAGCCCAGCAGCAGGCAGTGCCCCTCGGATTTTTTCGCCAGATTGTTACTGAACGAGACGCTGCTGGACGCGAAATCCTTAATCTGAAGCAGCGTGGCACCGCCTTGATCGTCGATCTCGCACGTCTTTTTGCTCTCGAATCTGGATGTGCGGCAACCAATACCCTGGCCCGATTGCGTATGTCTACCCCCGCCAGCCAGTTGAGTACGACTGGATTGGAAGAACTAACGGCGGCCTTTGAACTCCTGAGTCTGCTGCGTTTGCGCCATCAGTATCAGCAAATTCGGAGTGGACAGACACCAGATAATCATATTCTCTACGGACAACTCAGCGCTCTCGAACAACGTGATGTGAAAGAAGCATTTCATGCTATCGCTCGTGTGCAACGGAGTGTCGCGCTGGCGTTTCAAACAGGGCAAATAGCATAATAAACTCTCAGAATGCGATACTCGGTGTGCAAAATTGTGGTAGAATTCCCTGCATAGCATGAGCCTGAACCCTACAACTGTACCGCAAGGACGCGAGGAACCTCCTCTGGCCATACTTGTCAAGGATGCTGGTAGGACACCGATGTTCTATTCGATGCCAATTTTGTCGCCTGAGCTACATTATGATCCTGTGTGATGTGACTGGGAACTATGGTAAGGAACCCGCATGAAACAGAAAGATATGCGAGGACAACGCTTCATTGCTTTGTTTTTGCTCGGATGGTTGCTATTTAACTATCCTTTGCTCGCTGTGTTTAGCCGGCATGCATTCATCTTTGGTATACCGTTGTTATATCTGTATCTGTTTAGTGCCTGGCTCGGATTGATCGGCCTCATGGTGCTGGTTATTGAAAAGCCAGGGTAATGCGGATCATTCGCTTTTGTACGTAGGTAACGTTGAGATATGCTCCAGAGTTGGATCATTCTTGTCGTTTCATTTGCATATCTTGGTATCCTGTTCGCCATTGCGTATTATGGCGATAAGCGGGCCGATGCGGGCCGTAGTATTATCAGCAATCCTTATATCTACGCCCTCTCCCTCGCGGTCTATTGTACCTCATGGACATTTTATGGCAGTGTCGGTCGTGCTGCTAACACCGGGATTGGCTTTCTGCCCATTTATCTCGGCCCAACCTTAATGGCAATCCTGTGGTGGTTCGTCCTGCGTAAAATCATTCGCATTAGTAAAACGTACCGAATTACCTCGATCGCCGATTTGATAGCCTCACGCTATGGCAAGAGTACCCTTCTCGGCGGGTTAGTAACAATTATTGCTGTGGTGGGTATCATCCCCTACATTGCGCTGCAACTCAAGGCCGTTTCGCATACCTTCAGTATTCTGCTGGAGTATCCAGCGATCCGGATGCCCGCAGATGTGGATACGATCCCGGTTATTAGTGACAAGACGTTCTACGTAGCTATCTTACTTGCTGCTTTTACGATTGTCTTTGGGACGCGTCATCTGGATGTGACAGAGCGGCACGAGGGGATGGTGGCAGCGATCGCCTTTGAGTCGCTGGTGAAACTCCTCGCTTTTCTCGCTGTGGGTCTGTTTGTAACCTTTGGTCTGTACCAGGGGTTTGGTGATGTGTTTGCGCATGCAACGACTAATCCTGATCTCTCTGCCCTTCTGCTATTCAACGAAACAACTGGAAGTTACGGGAGTTGGGCCTGGTTGAGTTTCCTCTCAATGCTGGCAATTATGTTTTTGCCGCGCCAGTTTCAGATAGCCGTGGTTGAGAATGTAGATGAGTCACATATCAACAAAGCGATCTGGCTGTTTCCGTTGTATTTGCTGGCAATTAATGTTTTTGTGCTGCCGATCACGTTCGCCGGGTTGCTGCAATTCCCGGCAGATACTATTGCCCCGGACTATTTTGTACTGGCGTTACCTATGCTCCATCAACAAGAGTCACTGGCGCTCCTGGCGTTTATTGGCGGCATCTCGGCTGCAACCGGTATGGTGATTGTTGAGACGATTGCGCTGAGTACAATGGTCAGTAATGATCTCGTAATGCCCGTATTGCTACGCCAGAAATGGTTACGCCTGACGGAGCAACCCGATCTGAGCGGCCTGCTGCTCCATATTCGGCGCGGTACGATTATTCTGGTGTTGTTGCTCGGATATATCTACTTCCGGCTGATAGGTGCCGAATCGGCCCTGGTGTCGATAGGGTTGGTGTCATTTGCGGCCGTGGCCCAGTTTGCCCCGGCCATCCTGGGCGGTATTTTCTGGAAGGGTGGCAGCTATCGGGGCGCACTCATTGGCCTGATCCTGGGATTTATTGTCTGGGGCTATACCTTATTGCTGCCCTCGCTGGCGTATACCGGCTCGTTCTGGTTACCGTCGAGCATAGTGACAGAAGGGCTTCTGGGTATCGCTTTGCTCAGGCCATATGCGCTGTTTGGTCTGGAAGGGCTGGATCATATTACGCATACGCTGATCTGGAGCCTGCTGGCGAATACCGGTGCCTATATCGGGTTCTCATTGTTGGGCAAGCATAGCGCGGTAGAACACAGTCAGGCTACACTGTTTGTCGATATCTTTCAGCAATCAGAGGCCGGTAGTGGCTCGCGTTTCTGGCGTGGCACGGCATCTATGGCCGATTTACGCGCTCTGCTTGGTCGCTTTCTAGGGCCAAGTCGTGCAGAAGAGGCGATCGCCGGGTATGTAGAACGACAAGGATTGAGCAACGCCGATCAGCTCGAACCTGATGCCGAGTTTGTCCACTTTGCCGAGATACAACTGGCAGGCACGATCGGCGCAGCCTCGGCACGAGTAATGCTGGCCTCAGCCGTCAAGGAAGAGCCGCTGGGTACCAGTGAAGTGATGCAGATCCTGGAAGAGGCGTCGCAGGTACGCGCGTATAGTCGCCAGTTGGAGCAAAAATCCCAGGAATTAGAAGCGGCAACGGCTGAACTACGGGCGGCGAACGAGCAACTCAAAGAACTGGATCGGCTGAAAGATGATTTTATCTCCACGGTGACGCACGAGTTGCGTACCCCATTGACTTCCATTCGCGCTTTTTCGGAAATTTTGTGTGATCATCCCGACCTCGATGTTGAGCAGCGCATCAAGTTTCTCCACATTATTGTCAAAGAAAGTGAACGCCTGACGCGGCTGATTAACCAGGTACTGGATCTTTCCAAAATCGAGTCAGGCAATGCCAAATGGAATATCGTTGCAGTTGATCTTAAGGAAGTTATTGAAGACTCGCTCTCCTCAACCAGCCAGCTTTTTAACGAAAAGCACATCCAACTCTATGTAGATTTACCCGATCAGGTTCCCCCGGTCAAAGCTGATCGCGATCGATTAATGCAGGTTTTACTGAATTTGCTCTCCAACGCTGTCAAGTTTTGTGATAAAACCGCAGGCATGGTCACGCTGCGATTGAAGGTGCAGGAAGATAGTTTGCGTGTTGACGTTCGTGATAACGGTGCCGGAATCCGCCCCGAAGATCAACGGATTATCTTCGATAAGTTTCGTCAGGTGGGGGATACCCTGACTGACAAACCCCAGGGAACAGGCTTAGGTCTGCCTATCAGTCGGCATATTATTAATCATTTTGGTGGACATTTATGGGTGGAAAGCATGCCTGGGGCCGGGGCGACATTTTCTTTCACGCTCCCCATCGCAGTGCCTCCCGATCAACAGATCGTCTATATACATGAGCAAGTGTTGGATGCGACCGAAGTAATCGATCGCGCATCCTGACCTCCGGGTGGATAGCGATCATATGAACGACTGCTCACGAAGTGTCACGGAGATCCAGGTCATGGCAAAACGAGTCTTAATTGTTGATGATGAACCGAACATCGTCACTTCTCTTGAGTTTCTGATGCAACGCAGTGGCTATGAGGTACGAATTGCACGGAATGGCGAAGAAGCCCTGGAACAGGTCAGCGCGTTTCAGCCGGATCTGATACTCCTGGATGTGATGATGCCGCTGCTAAGTGGCTATGAGGTGTGCCAGAAAATACGAGAAAATTCTGCCTGGCAGGACGTTCAGATAGTAATGTTAACAGCAAAGGGACGCGAGATTGAAGCCACCAAGGGTCTGGCGCTTGGAGCCAATGCCTATATCACCAAACCATTTTCAACGAAAGAGTTGTTGGCCAAAGTTCACGAGCTGTTGGGAGGTACTGTATGAGCCTGAAAGTAAAGTTTGTCCTGAGTGTCGCAGGCCTGTTTACATTCATCGTGTATATCATCGGTACCTGTCTCCTGATTATCTGGTACAACCTGGATTCCGCTGAGCAGGCCTTGATTAGTAGAATTCTGATAGAACGGATCGGGATTATTGCTATCTTTACCTTTTTTTTACTGGTTGGCATTGGCTCGGCACTAGAACGTCTTTTTAGTATTTATGTTCATGCGACGCGGCTGCACGAGGAAACCAGGTTGATCCTCAACGCCAATCCCGATCATCGCATTATCCCGGCTGGTCCGTCTGAAACTCAGCAACTGGCGCATATCATCAATGCTTTTGCAGATCGACATCAAGATCTGAAGATTGATGTTGAAACCAGGATTCGTAGCGCCCGTGCTGATCTAGAAGAGGAAAAGGATATTCTGGCGGCATTGATGTCGGAGCTCACCCAGGGTGTACTTGTCTGTAATATTGAAGGGCAGATTCTGCTGTATAACAACCGGGCACGCCAGTTGTTCAACTATAGCACCGATAAATTAACAACCAGCAGGGGCGGTGGTCTGGTAGGGTTAGGACGCTCGATCTTTGCGCTTATTGAGCGTACGATTATTGTGCATGCGTTGGAGCATCTCCATTATACCCTGCGTCAGGGCAACGGCTCTGCTGTTTCCCACTTTGTCACTACAGCCAAGGGCGGTCAATTAATCCGTGTCAGTATGACCCCGGTTCACCATAAACATAAAGAAATAACAGGGTTTGTGCTGACAATTGACGATATTACCCACAGATACGAGGTGAACAACCGTAAAGATATTTTGCTCCAGTCGATTGTTGAACATACCCGTTCGTCCTTAGCCAATATTCGTGCCGCAATTGAAACCATACTCGAATATCCAGATATGGGGCGTGATCATCTCAACCTGTTTACCAAAATCATTCGTGAAGAGTCGATTGCCTTGAGTACTCAGCTGGATCGCACGCTGCGCGAGACGGGTGAATATCTGGAGTCGCAATGGCCACTGGAGAATATGCATGGCAGCGATCTGATATCAGCGCTACAACGCCAGTTTACGAACAAGTTAAATGTACAGGCCCACGCCGAACCGGTGGATACCACCCTCTGGATCAAGATTGACAGTTATTCGATTGTCCAGGCTATGACGTATATCATGCGCCGACTGCGCGATCAATATGATGTTCGGGAGGTTACCTTTGATTTGCAACGGAGTGGTCGCTTTGCGCGCCTGGATATGATCTGGTATGGTTCACCAATTAAAGCCGAAGTTCTGCATGCCTGGGAAACCCAGGCGCTGGTCACTAACGGTGAGGGAACGCCGCTGACATTAAAAGATGTAGCGGAACGGCACAAAGGGGAATTCTGGTGTCATACTGATAAACAGACGAATCAGGCCTACTTTCGGCTTTTATTACCGATTGCCTTACCGGAACCACAGTTGGAATTAACGATCATGCCCCAGGTAACGCCCGAAAGCCGGCCCGAATATTATGATTTTGACCTGTTTAATCAGCCGGGGCAGAAGCCTGAGCTGGATCAATGCCTACTTACTGAACTCACCTATACCGTCTTCGATACCGAAACAACGGGCTTAAATCCCTCAGAAGGTGATGAGATTATTGCGATTGGTGCTATCAGGCTGGTGAATGGACGCCTGTTGCGCCATGAGTCCATGGAGCAGTTGATAGATCCACAGCGCTCAATATCATCACAGTCGGTGAATATCCATGGCATATCGCCGGAGATGCTCCAGGGCCAGCCCACGATTGAACAGGTGTTACCTATTTTCTATCAGTTTGCAGAGGATACCGTACTGGTGGCGCATAATGCGGCCTTTGATATGCGCTTTTTGCAGTTGAAAGAGACACAAACCGGTATCAAGTTCATTCAGCCTGTGCTGGATACGCTGCTGCTCTCGGCGGTTGTGCATCCCTCATTGGCAGATCACAGCCTGGAAACTATTGCGCAACGGCTGGGCGTGAACATTATTGGTCGTCATACGGCTCTGGGTGATGCGATTGTCACGGGCGAGGTTTTTCTCAAACTGATTCCCTTGCTGGCAGAGCAGGGTATCTTTACCCTCAAGGATGCTCGTGAAGCCGCGCAGCAGTCGTATTATGCGATGTTACAGTATTGATGGATGGCTGAGGCACTCTGGCTTGTTCACGCAAAGACACATAGATGCAGCCGTAACGGGTCTTCAGGTATACCGTTGTCGCTGTGCGCGGCAAGCCATCCGCTCTGCGCGACTTCACGGCTCGGTCTGCCTTACCACACGAACATACCCTCTGCACTTTTGTTCCTGTGGGCTTTTGCGTGAAACTGGGAGCCTGTAGCGCACACCGCACGCCATGCGTTACCGCACGCGGAGCGGCGCCCGCCCGCGCCCCGGAGGGACGCGCACCCGCCCACGCCCCGGAGGGACGCGCACCCGCCCACCCGCGCCCCGGAGGGACGCGCTACAACGCCGCGCCCGCGCCCCGGAGGGACGCGAAGCGAGGAGCGAGAAGTGAGGAGCGAG